>Ga0070741_10000449_pt1 | contig 150760 bp, 141 predicted proteins | sample Coa_R1_4_FD_66440 | JGI IMG/M metagenome (GOLD analysis project Ga0070741, IMG submission 66440) | Surface soil microbial communities from Centralia Pennsylvania, which are recovering from an underground coalmine fire - Coalmine... | ecosystem: Environmental > Terrestrial > Soil >... | reverse complement strand
CGACGGCGAGGGCGACGACCGGAAAGGTCATCCGTTCGGTGGCCGAGGCAGCCTGGGCTTGGACCCGGGCCAGTTCCCGGGACCGCAAGGTGTCGGCCCGGGCAGCGAGCGATTCCCGCAACCGGCTACCGGACGACGACGCCAGCGCCACGGCAGCGCCCAGTTCTTCCAGTTCCACCAGCCGCAACCGTCGACCCAAGCCGGTCAAGGCCTCAGCCGGCGTCTGGCGCGTGAGCCGGGCGTCACGGAGCGCGTCGTGCAGTGCCCGCCAGGTCCAGTCGTCCCCCGCGTCAGCAGCGTTCACCAGGGCGCCTTCGATCCCCGAGCCAGCCGCCAGAAGCAACACCACCAGGTCGGCATAGACGGCCAGGTCAACGAGGAACTCCTGACGCCGTTCGCTGGCTTCGCCGCTGAGCACCGCCCTGCTGACGAGCGGCCCGGCCAACCCGGCGGCCAGCGCCGCCCCGGCCGTGACCGGCAGCGGGACGGACAGGCCGCCCAAGCCGATCCCAGCGGTCACAGCCACAACGAGCACGGCCAACCACACACCGGCCAGCACGCTGCGGGCGGCCTGATCCTCCACACGCCGGCCAGTGACGGCCAAGTCCGCCGCCAGGCGGCGCCCCGGTGTCCACCGCACGGCAGCCGCGCCCCGCAGCACGGCGGCACCGAACTGGCCGCTCATCCCGCTGCTGAACCCGGCGCCAGAGCCGCTCAGCGCTGCCGCCGGGGCGGGAACACCCCGGAGTCCGCGGACGACGAGGAGGACACCGACACCGACGAAGGCGCCGGCCAAAAGGATGGTCGTCATGTGGTCACCTCCTTGAGGTGCAGTCGTCGGGGTGGGGCCGGCCGCCCGAGGCGGGCCAGGCCCCAGAACCCGAGCCCGAACCAGGCAGCCGCCGCCACCCCGACGATCTGGCCCATCGGCGACCGATAGGGCGCCAGATAGGACGGCTGCAACACCACCAGCGCCACCAGGATCCCGACGGTCAGGCCGGCGATGGCCCGGGCGGTGGTCCGCATGCCGGCCCGGCCCGCCTCGGCCGCCAGCCGCAACGCCGCCCGCTGCCGGGTGGTCCGGGCCAGGGCACCGAGCAGGTCGGCCAGCTCCCGCACCTCTCGGGTTGCAGCCAACGTCAACGTCGTCGCCACCAGATCGGCCATCGGATCGGCCACCTCATCGGCGAAGATCCGCAGCGCCGGGGCCAGCGGCCCCCGCACGCTCCGGGCCCGCAAGCCCATCGTCGCCTCCCGCAGCGGTTCCGGGGCCAGCCCAGCGGTCAACGACACCGCTTCTTGGATCCCCCGACCCGACGCCACCGCGTCGCGCAGCATCTCCGTCCACGCCGCGATGGCCTCCACCACCGCCTCGTCGTTGCGGTGCTGCCGGCGCCCCGCCATGGCCGCCGGCAGCCACCCGGACACCATCCCCACCGCCGCCGCCGCAGCCGGGGAACCGGTCGCCGTGAGCGCGACGACCGCCGCGGCCGCGGCCACGCCGATCCGGGTCAGCCGATTGGGTGGTGCCGTTCCACCGGCCCGCTTCCGCGCCGGTGGCGGGAGGGGGCCGGGTGTGGCTCGGGCCGCGACCACCGCCACCGCCATCCCTCCGGCCATCAATGCTCCGGCCACCGCCGCCGTGGTCACCACCGTTCCACTTCCTCCAGTCGGGCCGGGTCGTAGCCGACGGCGGCCAGGCGCTCGGCCGTCTCCGGCCGGAACCCCGCTCCCACGACCAGCCGGCCGCCCCGCCAGGTCAGCACCTCGTTGGACGTCACCCGGCCGCCCTCACAGCCGGTCAGTTCCCGGATGGAGGTGATCGTCCCCGGGGAACCCCCCGGGGCGCTCACCGGCCGGGGAGACAGGAAGATCACGAGGTCGACCGCCCCGGCGATCAGCGCCGCCGACGCCTCGAACGACAACCCCTCCGGGGCCATGGCGGCGTAGGTCGCCAGCCGGAACCACACATCCCCCGAGCTGCGGGCATGGACGGTCGACATCGACCCGTCGTTGCCCTGGCTCATGGCCAACAACAACGGGACCGTCTCGTGGCCCCGCGTTTCGCCCACCACGACCCTATCCGGGCTGCCCCGCAGCGCCGAGCGGACCAGATCGGCCATGGAGATCCCGCCCACCCCCTCGATGTTGTCCTCCCGTTTGCACATCGGGACCTGGTCGGGGTGCAAGTCGCTGAGGAGGTCCAAGCCCAGCTCGGGGGAGTCCTCGATGATCACGATGCGTTCTCCCGTGTTGATGGCGTTGCACTGGGCTCGCAGCAGCGTCGTCTTGCCCGTCCCGGTGCCACCGGCGATGATCTCGTTGAAGCGGGCCTCCACACAGGCCGACAGCAAATCCTCCAGCGGAGGCGGGAACATTCCCCGGGCGCCCAGTTCGACCAGTCGGGTCAAGACCCCGAAGTCGTGAGCTCGGATGACCAGGCAAGGATGCGGCGTGACGCCCATCGTGGCCCAGACCCGATGGCCACTCGCCAACTGCATGTCGAGAATGGGATGAGCGGCGTCGAAGCGGCGCTCACCACCAGCGCCGACCGACCCGTGCCGGGTGAGGGACTGGATCAACCCGATCAGTTCCGCGTCGGTGCGGACCAACCGGGGCAGCGGTTCCTTGCTCCCGTCGGTGCGGACGATGAAGCCCACATCGGCGCCGTTGAGGCGGATCTCCCGCACCGTCGGATCATCCAGATAGGGCTGCAGCACAGCGGCGCCGAACAGCGCGTCGAGGACCTGACGGGCCAGGCCTTCTTCCTCCGACGAGTCGAGCGGCGACCGACCGTCGGCCGTTCGCTCGCTGGCCAGTTCATTCAGCCAGCGGCGGGTCAGGCTCGCCGCCAAGGCCCGCTGATCCTCCCGGGACAACGCCGGTCCGTTGGCCTCCAACTCGGCCACCGACGCCACCAAGCGGGCATCGAGATCGACCCGCAGCCGCTCCGCCAGGCCCGCGAGATCCTCGGTGCCGTTGCGGGCCGCCGGGCTCACTTGGCGCTCCCCGGCAGAGCCACCAGCGCCACCCGACGAGCCGCGCCTTCTGCGGCAATCCGATCCGACAGCGACCCATCCACCCGAACCCGGGCCAGGACCCCACCAGCAGCGGCCGACAACGTCACATCCTCGATCACCCCGGTCCCCAGCCGCAACGAATCCGTCGACGCCGCCACCGGGCCGGTCGGGGCCGACACCACAGCCACGTGGTCCCCGGAACGCAGCCCGGGCGGGAACCGCCCCGGCTCCAACAGCAGGCCCACCGCCGCCTGCCCATCCGCCAAACCGGCGGGTGAGCCGAGCTGGCTGGCAACCAACAGCCCGCCCGGAACCAGCGGCACCGCCGCCGGCCGACCCAGCACCTTGGCTCTCTCGGCGGCGGCCATGAACGCTACCCCCCTTGCCGGGACCAGTTTCACGGCAGCGAGATCCTCGGCGCTGATGGGATTGCCCACAGCGACGGGGCGGCGCACGACGAGGACCATCCGGCGGTGATCCGACCCGGCGTTCATCGTGGCGAACAACAACGCACCCAACAGAGCCGCCAACAGACCGGCGGCAATCAGCGGATACGACCGCCGGGCCGACCCCACAGAGGCACCAGCCACGCTGGCAGCCGGCTGATCGGGCGCGGAACGAAGACGAGAAGCGGAAGCAGCCAACGCAGATCTCTCCTTACCCTTGCGGTGGGATATTGAGCGTCTGAATCTCAGCCACCCGCACCGCCACGGGCGCCGAACGCTGCGGCACCAAGCCCAGGTCGCCTCCACCGGGGGCACCCTCCGCCGTCCACGTCACACGCCACAGCGACGTCGCCGTCACCTGGTAGGACGACTGGGCCTCACCGGACGACGGCCACGACCACACGTGCGAACAATCGCCATGATCGCCCGGGATGTTCGGGTCCGGCGCCCTTCCCGGGCCGTGGCACACCTCCACCGCGCCGTCCCCGGTCTCCCAACGCACCTCCTCCAAGGTCGCCGACACCACTACCCGCACCCCCGGAACTTCTGCGCTTGCCGTCCGAGGCGACGAGTCACCTTCCAGCCACAGCGCCGTTGGATAGTTCACATACGTCCACGGCGACGCCGGCGAAGACCGTGGCGTCAGCAGCGGGAACTGCAACCTCGATCGCGCTTCGTCGATCAGTTCCGGGACCTGACGGTTGCGGATGTAGACCGGCTGACGCTGCACTGCCTGAACCTGCTGCCAGATGTTGGCGATCTTCGACGCCTCGTCAGCATTCGGACCCACCGCGTCGCTGATCTTCCCCATCTCCCGGGAGTCGACGCACTGGCGTTCGAACCACTGGCCGGTTCCATCTCCTTGTACCACCGAGCCGTCAGGCCGGATCAGTGTGTACTGCGGGTCGAGGTCGAGATTCTTGTATCGGCAAGTGACAGGGTTCGATCCGCGTCCTCGGGTTGGGCCTCGCCATCCGTCATGCGATGACTTTGCCGTGGCGTCACAGCCTTCATTGTCGCAAGCGGTGTCAGCGACGCCGCGGGCTTGCACGGGAACCGCCGTATGCATAAGGAGAGCGACGGCAAAGATGGCCACGGCGAAGCGTCTCATGGCGTGCACCTGGTGTCGCCGTCGCCCTGGGTCGAGACTTTCCAGGCGCCGTCGACCCTGATGACCACGGCGACGATCTTCGAGTGCTCGCCCGGCGTGAGGGGCTGGACGAAGGTGTTGTTTCGGGTGTCGAAGATGCCACCAGAATCATCGGCGCAATCAGTCACCACCGCCCGGTCCCCGGAGAGCTCTGTCACCTGGGGCCGGTGCTGGGCATTCTCCCGGCCGCGATAGACGAGGCCCTGCGCCCGGTTGAGCTGCAATCGCTGAAAGAGCGAGTCGTACTGCGCCCCGGATGCCACCGGACCGAAAATCACCTTGAACTGGTTCGGATCGAACGGGCCGGTCTGCGACCCGTACGTATCGACGGCCCGCCAGTAGGCGAGGTAGGCGTCGATGACCGCCGCCTGAGCGTCGGTCGCCGCTGTCGTCGCGGGAGCCGAGGTCGTCATGGCGGTGGAGGGGGCGGAGCCATCGACGCGGCCGGCATCGGGGCGGCGGTGGCTGGAACCGCCGCAGGCGGCCAGGGCGAGGGTGATGATGCCGGCGCTAAGGCAGCGCTGCGCGGCGGTGGTTGTGGTCAGCATGATGTTCTGTGGGCTCCTCTCGAGGGAGGGTCGAGAGCTGGGGGCGAGCCACGATTCGTTCCAAAGGGTATGACGTTGAACGAGTCGGGTCATGACGCCAGCTCTGTCACAAACTTCGCAGATTTGGGCAATTCGTCACAGAAAATCCCTGGGCGACCGAGAAGGGCCCCGTCAGTTGAGGCGAATCGCCACTCCGAGGGGCCGACGACGTGTTGAATGAGGGCGGATGCGCCGGGGCGCTTCCAGATCGCTCGACCCCGGCCGAGGCGGGGGAGGAGATCGGCTTCGACGGTGGTGAGACCGAGGAGGGCTTTGGCCTCGGCGACCTGGTCGGGAGCCTGGCGGAAGAGGATTCGGGTTTCGGTGTCGCCGAGGAGGCCGGTGGCGATCTTGGCCAGGGCGGTGCCGTCGTCGGCTTGGGCCCGGAGGTCGGCGATGCGGTGGGCAATGGCGATGTTGGCGACGCCGTAGTCCCGGCAGAGTTTCCAGCTGGCCTGGAGGTGACGGACCGAGGCCGGGTTGGCGAGCAGGGCCCAGGCCTCGTCGATGACCTGGATGCGTTGGGTACCGTCGCGGCGGGCGAGGTGGGAGGCGATCCAGGCGGTGGCCGCCGCCATCACGACGCCGAGGATGGTGCGGTCGCCGTGGACGGCGGACAGGTCGATGACGACGCCGGTACTACCACCTGAGCCGATGGTGGAGTGGCCGTCGAACATGCCCCGCAGTTCCCGGTCGAGCAGTTTCCCGAGCCCGAAGCGGAGGTCTTCAATGGAGCGGGCGAGACCGTCGGGGGTGGTTCCGGCCCGCTGGGCCATCTCGGCGGTGGGGGAGGCGAGCAAGCCGGCGGCGTCGGCCAGGGTGGGGGCCACACCGTGGTGGTCGGCGAGCGTGTCGATGACCCAGCCGAGCGCGGCGTCCTCGAGGGGAGTGAGTTCCCGGCGCAACAGGCAGGAGGCGATGGCGGCCAGCAGCCCGGCTTGACGCAGCCGGGTGTCGTCGCCATCGCTGGTGCCGGAGTCGAGGGGGTTGAGCCGGACGGGACCGCCGGGGCGCAAGGCAAGGCGTTCGAGGTGGAGCGCTTGGCCGAGGCCGTGGTATTCGCCTTTGGGGTCGCAGATCGCCACCCAGCGGGGTGGGTCGTGTCGGCGGCGGAGTCCGACCCAGCGATGGACCATGGTCTTCACGGCGACGGATTTGCCGGCGCCGGGGTCGCCGAAGACGATCAGGTTGGGATTGGCGGCCAGACCAGCCGCGTAAGCGTCGAAGGGGTCGAAGCGCCAGGCGCCGCCGCCGAGGACATCGGCGCCAAGGCACGCCGAAGCTCCGGCGGGGGCAGGCGGGGCGACGCCGGGGTAGAGCACCGACAGCTGGGCAGTGGTGGCCCGGCGCCGGTGGCGCCACAGGCTCATCGTCTCCCCCTCGACGGGGGCAGCGGCACCGGCAGCGTGGCGGCGAACCCTTCGGCGTGGCGGCCGGCGCAGGCGGCGAGCTCGACGCCGGCGGCGGCGGCCACCGACCGGGCTTGCGCTTCTAACTCGTTCAGCTCGTCGACGTCGGCGGCGGAGAGGACGACAAAGCCCGAGTAGTCGAACTCCGGGTGTCCGGCCACGAGCTCGTGCTCTCGGGCGGTGAGCTCGCTGCGGGTGGCCTCGTGGTGGGCGCCGACGCGGAAACCGACGCGGCGGCGCTGTTCCTCGTCGGAGTCCAGCTTGGCGGCCAGGCGCTCCACGGCCCGTCGGGACGCCCGCGACCCGACAGGTTCGAACACCACACAGAGGGCCCGGGTCAGCGGCAGGGCCAGGAGCAGATCAGCGGTCCAGCCCGGTGGCACCTCCGAGCGGGGCCATTCCACCAGGTGGTAGGCCCGATGCACGGTGCCATCGACGTGGAGCCGGCCCCATCGTTCCTCGACACAGAGCGGCCCCGCCGCCGCCAACGGCCCGACCCCACCCGCCAGCGCCGCGAGTTGGCCGGGGGAGCCCCGCCCGGCGGGGTCGAGACGTCGCCGCAGGGCACCGGCGAAGCCCGCACCGTCCAACAGCGCTGCCGACAGGCCGGCGCCGGCCAGGCGGTCGGTGAGGAGCCGGATCTCGCTCAGCAGCGTGTCGATCACTTCGGCTCCTTCGCCCCGGGTCCGCCCCGCCACGGTCAGGGTCAGGAGCACGTCGTGGTGGGCCTCGCCAGCGAGGAGATCGAGGACTTCCCGATAGGCGCCAAGGGCGGGACCCTCGGCCGATCCGAGTCGGCTGGGGCGGCCGGCCGGCGCGGCGAAGGACATCCAGCGCAGCGAGGTCACGGGGCCGCCCTCCCGGCACAGCGGCGCCAGCGCCTCGCCGAAGGTGTCCAGGAAACGGATCTGCTCCGCCTCGTCGCAGAGCAGGAACGGCGCCGGGGCCGCCACCCGCAATGTCGCCGCCGCCAAACCAGCTCGGCGATCCAACCCCACCAGGACCGAACCGGCCCCGCTGTCGGCCTCGACGAACTCGACCCGGCCGAAGCAGGCGGGCAGGACCAGCTCCGGTCCAGGGAACGGGAACGGGGCTTCGAAGCGGCGGATCTGCCCCCGGGCCAGGTAGCGGAGCGCTACGCCGCCCGCCTCCAGGAGCGGGATGCCGCCGATCCGGGTGAACGCCACCGCCACCCCCGCCACGAACGGAATCCCGCCCGCCACAGCGGAGCCGGTCTGGACCACGACGACCACCGCGGCCGCGATGCCGACGGCGAGCGGGAGGATCTGCGCCCCACCCAGGCCCAGCATCCACCCCGTCCGGTCGGCGGCGGGGAGGTGATACGTCCGCTCGGTCATGACCACCTCCCCGGACGGCGAGGCGGACGGTGGGGCGGATGCCACGGCGCCGGTGCTGTCGACGGCCGACCGGGCCCTGCACTGCCACCCGGGCGCTGTCCCGGGCGGACCGGCCGATCACCACCCGCACCGGACGGAAGGGGTATCGACGAGCCGGCCGGCAACGCCCTCGGCCCCGTCGGAGTAGCCGACCCGGTCGGACCGACCGCCAGGCGGGCCAGCCGAACCGGATAGGCCGACGCGGCCATGGCCGTCTGCGCTCCCCGCATTGGTGAACGAGAGATGCCCTGGGCCACCACCGCCGTCTCCAGCAACGGCAGGAGCCGCAAGACGACGAAGGGGGTGAACGCCGCCAACCCCATCAGCGTGGCCCCGCCCATCAACCCGGCCAACGACAGCCCACCACCGGGTCGCCCGACCCCGTCGTCGGCGCCGAGGGCCACCGCCCCCACCGCCAAGGCCAGGGCAATAGCCAGTTTGGAGACGATGAGGGCCAGGCCGAGCTCACACAGCCGACGGAACATGCCCCGGGCCGCCGGCCAGATCCGGGCCGCCAGCACCAGGGGAGCGAAGGCCACCAGCAGGTACACCAGCGCCGAGCGGACCACCAGCTCGGCCCACACCAGCAGCGCCCCGATCAGGAACACCGCCATCAAGACGCCGGCCGCCAGCCCGCCGGTGATGAGCGAGGCTTGGACTCCGAAGCCGCTCACGAAATGGGCGAGGTTCTCCGGGGTGCCGTGCAGCACTAGGGCCGTCGCCTCGTCGGTGACCCGCAAGAGGACGTCGGTGACCGCCACGACCACCGCCATCCCCAGCGCCGAGAGGGGAACATGGCCCAGCGCACTGCGCAGCATCCCGAGCGGATCGCCGGCCAGCAGGCCCTGTAGCAGCGCCAAGAACAAGAACCCGACGGCCAGGGTGGCGGCCAGGACGCCGACGGTCTTCATCAGCTCTCGGGCTTGCGGGCTTGCCCACCACCCCGTCTCGAAGCGGGGCGACGCCGGCCCGGACAGCGCCGCGACCAGTTCAGCCCCAACGGTCCTGCACGCATCGGCCAACCAGCCGAGGACCGTGGTCGCGATGCCGTGCACGATCGGCTGCGCGGCTCGCCCGGCCACGTCGCCAGCGACGTCGGTCACCACGGTGAGCGGGTTGGGAATCCCCATGACGCTCACCATCACGTTCCCTCCGGGCTGAATCCACCGACGGTCGAGAGGATCACCTCGGCCGAATCGGCGGTGCCGGGCAAGGCCAGCGGCCGCGGCCCGGCTGCCTCGTCGAAGCGGTTGAGCCGCCAGCCGTCGCGTTCCCAGAGCAGGTCCAGACTGGCCAGGCGCCACTCCACGTAAACCGGCCGGGCCGGCGGGGCCACCACCCGGGCGAACCACACCTGAACATGACGGGCGTGGTCGTCCGAGCCCGTCTCCGAGGTGGCCAACACTCCATGCCAGACCCGAGTCGGCCCACCCGGATAGCCGGCCGCGAGGCGCGCCAGTTCGGCGTCCAACTCGCCGACCAGATGATCCATGGCCTCGATGCTGGCCATGCCCCGCAAGCTGGCCTCCGCCTCGGCCAACGGCACCGCCGGATAGGTGGCAAAGGTGACCACGATCCGTCGCGCCGCCGCTGTCGCCGTCTCCCGAGGCGAGTTGGCGATGGTCCGAGCCGCCGACGGCACCGTCATCGTCGGCTGCAGCGACCGTACGGCCGGCCCACTCCGGCGATGGACCGGCACCGATCGGGCCGCCACCACCAACGCCAACGCCGCCCCCACGCCGATGAGCGTCGTACGCGTCGACCGTCTCATGACGCCGCCTTGAACAACATGTTCACGATCGTCGGCGCCAACCCGGCCAGGATCGCTCCCACCGCCCCCCCGACCGCCAGCATGCGGCCCCGGGTGGCGTTGAAGCCGTGGCCGCCCTCCTTCGATATCCCGTAGATCGCCGCACCGATGAGGATGCTGGCCAGGGAGCCCCATAGGGCCAGCTGGCTCAACCACGAGATGAGCTGGGTGATGAGTTGCGCCCCCGGCATTCCCGCCGACGACGGCGAGACACTGACCTGAGCGATGAACATGGCCGGCATCGGCCACCTCCTTGGGATTCGGAACCTCTCACCCCAAGATCTGGGCGCGGCGAAGCCGAAACGCGACAGGAAAATTTTCGAACGGCCACGATTTTTTCGTGTCGCGTTTGCCGCCTGACGCGCCCAGATCTTCCGGTGAAGGGCTCAACCCCGGCGGCTCAGGGCGCCGGCTGAGCCGCCGACCCACCGCCCGATGCGGCGGTTTCACCCAAGGAGCATCCATGCACCCTCGCCGGGTCCTCTACAGCGTCGAAGAGGCCGCCGACCTCCTCGGCCTCTCTCCCTCAACCATGTACCGCTGGGCCCGATCGGGCGACCTCCGCACCGTGCCCGTGGCCGGACGGATGGCCGTCCCCGCCTCCTCCCTGGAACGGTTCTTCGGCCCACCGGCCAACGGTGAAGCAGGTCCCCCGATCTCCGAAACAGATGTCAACGAGGTCAGCATCGCAGGACGGATCGTCTCCGATCCTGCGATCCGCCAGGCCCGTACCGGGCTCCGCTATGCCACGCTCCGACTGGCCGTCAACCGGGTCCACCCCACCAAAGAACCGTTCCAAGTGGTCGTCGTCGCCTTCGGCCGCCGAGCCGACGACACCGCCACGCTCCACGCCGGTGATCTCGTCCGCGTCGACGGCCGCCTCGGCCAACGGGAATGGACCGCCGACGACGGAACCCGCATCGGGGCCCAACGAGTCATCGCCGACCGGATCCGGGCCGTCGTCAGGGTTCCCATCACCCAGGAGGCCGCCACCGCCGAGGAGGCCGCCTCATGAAGGCCGCCACCGTGACGAACCGACAGGAACTCCTTGTGATTGACGACGAGTACGACCGGACCCGCGCCTCGGACGGCTTCAGCCGCTACGGGGCCTACCTTGCCATGCGCCTGCCGGCCGTAGCCGACGGGGACCCGGACGTGCTGACCGATCCGATCCGGTGGGGCGCCTTCGCCTGGGCGAGCGCGACCCCGCCGGTGATGTCGCCCGGCTACGTGACGTGGAACGATCCCGTCGAGGACATCGAGCTCCATTGGGATGACGGCCGACTGGGGGCCGAGATCGTCATCCGGGCCCCGCTGGCGGCCCGCTTGGTCGGCTGGCGGAGCTGGGAGCGCGACCTGTGCGGCAACCTGGTCGAGCCGTGGCACGCCGACCGAGTCGCGCTGAGCCGGGTCTCCCTACGGACCGTCCTCGACGTTGCGCTTCCTGACCCACCCGGCCAAGGGGCGACGAGCGAGCAGAACGTCAGGGCGGCCAAACATGCCATCTCGATCGCCGCCAGCGCCGTCGAGCAGGTGCTGGCCCCGGTCATCCTCGCTCTCGGCGACAGCTGTCGCTGCCGGCAGGACCAGGGAGGACGGCTATGAGCCTGGGAACGGCGGCGGCGCAGGAGCCGGTCGAACCCGATGGCGCCGATGGAGTGAAGGTCGAACGGCTCCTCTATAGCGTTCGGGAAGCCGCCGAACTGCTCTCAATTGGTCGGGTCAAGCTCTACGAGCTCATGGCCGCGGGGCGGATCGAGTCTGTTCGGCTCGACGGCAGCCGGCGGATCCCCAGAGAGGCGCTGGAGGAGTTCATCGTCCGCCTGCGGTCGGAATCCGGCCGATTCTGACGACGGGGCATTGGGTCGCGCCGGTGGTGGTGACCAGGTCCGCTCCCCCGCTGGAGATGGGGGCGTGGCATCTGTCGGTGGCTGTGTTGCCATGGGGCGAATGATGACTCCGGAGGGCGATGGCGGCGGCCTGCCGCAGCCGGATGGGGAGGGGTCGCATGAATTCCATGGATGTGATTCACTGCGGGGTGGAGCGGAGGTCGTGGCGATGACGACGATGATGCAGGCGTTGATGGCCCTGGACGACGGGGCGCTGGGGGAGCTGTTCCGGCTCCGGCCGGATCTGGCCTCGCCGGCCCCGGCGGGGTTTGCCGAGCTGGCCGACCGGGCGTCCCGGCCCCGATCGTTGCAGGCGGCCTACGCCGGACTGGACCACTTCAGCGGGGTGGTCCTCCAGGGGTGCTGTGTCATCGACGACGGCGCGAAGCCGGAGGCCCTGATGGCCCTCCTGGGCGGCCCCGGCCGCTGCCCGCCCGAGGCGGTGGAGGCGGCCCTGGGCCGGCTGGCGGCCCGGGCGCTGCTGTGGCGGGGTGAGGGCGGTGCCATCCATCCCGCCCCGGCGCTGCACGGCGCCTTCAGGTACCCGCTGGGGTTGGGACGCCCGCTGGCGGTCTTGGTCGGCCAGGGCTCGACGACGGTCGCCGATCTGGAGAAGGCGCTGGTCCGCCTCGGTCTTCCCGGCAAGCAGCCCGGAGAGCGCAAGGCCGACCTGGTGGCCCGCCTGGCCGGTGTCGTGGGCGACGCGGAGCTGGTCGGCGGCGTGCTGGCCTCAGCTCCGGAGGCCGTCCGCCAGCTGGCCGACCGGCTGGCCGAGGGTCGGCCGACCGTGCCGGTGCAGCGGTCCTACGCCCGGGGCGTTTCGCCTTACGAGTGGCTGGCGGAGCGGCTGCTGGTCGTCCCGTTCGACTGGTACCAGGCCGAGATGCCCCGGGAGGTCGGCCTCGCCGTGCGGGGCGGCGACGCCAGGGTGGTCGACCTGGCCTGGGACAGGCCGGCGGTGGTCGCCTCGACCCCCGACCCGGCCATGGTGGTGGCGGCGGCCCGGGCGGCGGCCGCCGAGTCGGTCCGGGCCGTCGAGGCGATCCTCGAGGCGTGGAGCTGCGGTCCTCCGGCGGCGCTCAAGGCGGGAGGGATCGGGGTGCGGGACCTCAAGCGGGCGGCCCAGGCCGCCGGCTGCCCCGACGCCGACGTCGGGGTCTACGTGGAGGTGGCGGCGGCGGCCGGGCTGGTGCGCCAGGCCGGCGAACTGTTCCTCCCCACCGCCGACTACGACACCTGGCGAGGCGGCGAGCCGGCGCAGCGGTGGCTGCGCCTGGCCACCGGCTGGCTGGCCGCCGGCCGCGTCCCATCCCTGGCCGGCGACCGGGACGCCGACGACAAACCGATCGCCGCCCTCAACCCCAAGTTCGCCGTGCGGGCGGCGGCCGAGGCGCGGGCCGCCGTGCTGGCCGCCGTGGGGACGGCGGCGGGCTCGGCTCCTCACCCGAAGTCGCTGGCGGCGGCGCTGCGCTGGGACACCCCGGGGACGTGGGATGCCCTCCCGCTGGCTACCGGCACGGCCGTCGACATGGTGCTGCGAGAGGCGAGCCTGCTCGGGGTGACGGGGGCGGGGACGCTCTCGCCGTGGGGGGCGGAACTGGCCGCCGGTCGGTACGCCGCCGCCCTGGCCGCCGCCGAGGTGCTGGGCCGCAACGAGGCCACGGTGACGATCCAGGCCGACCTCACGGCGGTGGCCGCCGGCCCCGTGGGCGCCGAGCTGGCTGCCGAGCTGGCCCTGATGGCCGATGTCGAGTCGCGGGGGGCGGCCACGGTGTGGCGCTTCTCCGACCGTTCGCTCGGCCGGGCCTTTGACGCCGGACGGAGCGCCGAGGACATCGTCGGGTTCCTGGCCGCCCACGCCGCCAAGGGCGTGCCGCAGACGCTGGAGTACCTGGTGGGCGACGTGGCCCGCCGCCACGGCCGCATTCGGGCGGGGTCGGTGCGGTCCTACGTCCGATCCGACGACCCGGCCGTGGTGGCCGAGCTGTGCGGGACGAAGAAGCTGCGGCGCTGCGGGCTCCGCGCCGTCGCCCCGATGGTGGCCGTTGCCGCCGTCGATGCCGCCGCCTTGGTGGTCGCCCTGCGGGAGGCGGGGTTCCTGGCCGTGGAGGAGGACCCCGGCGGCGCCACCGTGGTCCGCGCCCCGGTCCGTAACCGGGCCGCCTCCCCCGAGGCGCCCGCCGCCACGCCGAGGCCGAGCCGCGGCGGTCGCCCGTCGCCTTCGTCGGCCGGGGCCCCGAAGGCGGCGCGGCCCGAGGGTCTCGTCTTCTGGGTGACGGGGGTCGACGGCGCTCCGGCTCACGTCGACGTGGCGGGACTGGTGGTCCAGCTGCGGGCCGTCGGCCGGGGCCCGACCGGCCCGGCCCGGCGGGACCCCCGCACCGGGCGGATCGCCGGTGTCGTCCCCATCCGCCCCGACCTTCGGGCACGCTACCCGGACCCGATGGTGAGCCCGTTCGACGACGGCCCGGACGAGGACGATCCGTACCTCTCGATCAACGTGGACGACCTCGACGATCTCGAGTTCGACGTCGACGACGACGTCCGGGGGGTCTATCCGGCCTGCGACTGCCCGGACTGCCGGGCCGCCGCCGCCTCGGGCCTCGACGATCTGATCGCCCTGGCCCGGGAGCGCGCCAAGCTCGAGGTCCTCTCCGGCGACGACGCCGAGTGGGCCGCCCTGCTCGACGACGCCCGCCGCGACGGCCGGCCGCTCCTCATCGCCTACGACCATCCCCGCCGGGGCCCGAACGTCGACGTCGTTACGGTGCTCCAAGTGACGGGCACCACCGCCCATGTCCGGGACAGCTCCGGCCGTGAGCAGCTCGTCGACGTGGACTGGATCGAGGCCGTCGGCGAGGCAGGCGCCCGCCGCCGCGGCGGCCGCCGCCGGAGGGGGCGGCGGTGAGCGGTCCGCTGGTCGTCCAGTCGGACAAGACGATCCTGCTCGAGGTCGACCATCCCGACGCCGACGCCGCCCGGGTGGCGATCGCGCCGTTCGCCGAGCTGGAGCGGTCCCCGGAGCACGTCCACACCTACCGGATCACGCCGCTGGCCCTGTGGAACGCCCGCTCCGCCGGGCATGACGCCGAGCAGGCGGTGGACGCCCTGGTGCGCTTCTCCCGCTACCCGGTCCCGCCGGCGCTGCTGGTCGACGTGGCCGACACCATGGGCCGCTACGGGCGCCTGGTGATCGAGGACCACCCCGGCGGCGGGCTGGTGCTGCGGGCGGCGACGGTCGAGGACCTCCCCGTCCTGGTCGAGGTGCGCCGCCACCGTCACGTGGCGCCGCTGCTCGGCGACGACATTTCCGACGTGGGCGTGGCCGTCGACGGCTCGCAGCGAGGGCGACTCAAGCAGGCGCTGCTGCGAGCGGGCTGGCCGGCCGTCGACGCCGCCTCCTACGTCACCGGCGAGCCACTGGTCGTCGACCTCGATCCCGACGGCGGGGGACAGCCGTGGAGTCTGCGGGACTACCAGGCCCAGGCGGTGGACGGGTTCGCCGCCGGGGGTAGCGGCGTCGTGGTGCTGCCCTGCGGGTCGGGCAAGACGCTGGTCGGGGCGGCGGCGCTGGCCCGCCTGTCAACCAACACCCTCATCCTGGCCACCAACACCGTGGCCGCCCGCCAATGGCGCCGGGAACTCCTGACCCGCACGACCCTGACCGACGACGACATCGGCGAGTACTCCGGGCAACGCAAGGAGATCCGCCCGGTCACCATCGCCACCTACCAGCTGCTCGTCACCCGCCGGGCCGGCCGCTACACCCACCTCGAGCTGTTCTCCGCCCGGGACTGGGGCCTCGTGATCTACGACGAGGTCCATCTTCTGCCCGCTCCGGTGTTCCGCATGACCAGCGAGATCCAAAGCCGCCGCCGCCTCGGTCTGACCGCCACCCTGGTGCGGGAGGACGGCCGCGAAGGCGACGTGTTCTCCCTCATCGGCCCCAAGCGGTTCGACTCTCCCTGGCGGGACCTGGAGCGTCAGGGGTGGATCGCCCCGGCGAGCTGCACCGAGGTGCGGGTCGCCCTCTCAGCCTCCGAGCGGATGGCCTATGCCACCGCCGAGTCCGACGTCCGCTACCGGGTCGGGGCGACGGCGGCGTCGAAGCTGGCCGTGATCGACGCCATCGTGGCCCGCCACCGGAGCGAACCGACCCTGGTCATCGGCGCATACCTCGACCAGCTCGACGACATCGCCGCCCGCCTCGGCGCCCCCCTCGTCACCGGCGCCACCCCGGTCGCCGAGCGGGAACGGCTCTACGACGCCTTCCGGGCCGGCACCGAGCGGCTCCTCGTCGTGTCCAAGGTGGCCAACTTCTCCATCGACCTGCCCGACGCCGCCGTTGCCGTCCAGGTCTCGGGCACCTTCGGGAGCCGCCAGGAGGAAGCCCAGCGCCTCGGCCGGATCCTGCGCCCCAAGGCCGGCGGCAAGCAGGCCCACTTTTACGCCGTGGTGTCCCGCGATACCAACGACGCCGACTACGCCGCCCACCGGCAACGCTTCCTGGCCGAACAGGGCTACGCCTACTCCATCGTCGATTCCGCGGACCTGCTCGCCGCCGACGGGCCGGGCCACGACCCGAGCCGGCCGGGGTCGGCAGAGGGCTGACTGTGGGAGGATGGCCGGCGTGACTGCGCTGCCGTGGGGCGATCCGCTCACTTATGACGACCTGCAGAGGATGCCCGATGACGGCCACCGCTACGAGCTCGTCGACGGGGTCCTCCTCGTGACCCCGGCACCGGGATCGGCCCACCAGGTCTGCGTCGTAGCGCTGGTCACCCTCCTCCACAACCACTGCCCACCCGGCCTCGTCGTCCTGACCGCCCCCTACGACTACGTCGTCAACACCACCACCGTCCTTCAACCCGATCTGCTCGTCGCCCACCGCGACGACCTGAGCGAGGCCAATCTCACCCGCACGCCGCTGCTCGTGGTGGAGGTACGGTCGCCCAGCACCTGGCGAACCGACCTCGGCACCAAACGGCTCGCTTACGAGGGCGCCGGCGTACCCCACTACTGGGTCGTTGACCCCGATGAACCCGGCGCCGTCGTCTTCGCCCTCCAGGAGGGCAGCTACCAGGAAACCGCCCGAGCGGCCGGCGACGAAGAACTCGAGATCACGGAGCCCTTCCCGCTCACCTTGGTCCCACAACGCCTGGTCGAGCGATTCCGACGCCCCAACACGACGGATCTCGGCCCACCACTGCCGACGCCATAACCCCCGACCAGCTGCGGGAGAATTTCGCTCGTAAGGGCTACCCATCGGTCTCCCTCCCCTTGGCAGGATCAGCGGGCCGACCCGAACTCGACAGCGAGCGCACGCAGCGACCCTTCTGCTACGCGGCGCCGATCTCGCCCAACAGATCGTCCATGCGCCCAGCGGCTTGTTCCCGCAGGCCCCGCCGGACGTGGGCGTAGAAGTCGGACGTGATCGAGATGGAGGCGTGGCCGAGCATCTCGGAGACGACGATCAGCTCCTCGCCTCGTTCGAGCATCAGGGTGGCGAAGGAGTGTCTGAGGTCATGGAGCCGTCGGCGCTCGAGTCCGGCCGTGGTGAGCAGCTTGTGGAACTGCTTGTTCACATTGCTGGGGGTCAGTGCCGTGCCGCTGCCCCTGGGGCCGAAGGACTGGAAGACGAGGGCGTTCGGGGCGACATCGGAGACCGTACTGCTGACGAGATCCGTCGGCTTCACGCCCAGGGCGTCGGCCAGTCGGCGCAGCGTGTCGAGGGAGCAGCGGCCGTGACCACGCTCGAGGTGCGAGACGTAGCTGCTCGAGGCGCCCCGCTGGCCCACCCACCTGTCAGGGCCGAGCCGGTCGCCCTGCGCCCCTGGTGAGGTGGTCAGCCCGGCCCTGGCGGACAGCTCGGCCTGGGTGAGTCCGGCCTCCAGGCGGGCTTCCCGGAGCTTGGTGCCATCGACGGTTGCCAGGCCGCAGCCGAGCTCGAGATGCTCCTTGAGGGCGACCATCACGAAGCGGGGCATCGAGAGCGTCCGTCGGGACCGGTCGGTCTTCCCCGTCGCGACCCGGATGGTGCTGTGGTTGAAGTCGATGTCCCGGCGGCGCAGTCGGAGCGCTTCGCCCTCCCGGAACCCGAGGCCGAGGAGCACGCACCACAGCGCGAACAGCCGGTGCCGCCGGGCGGCCTTGAGGAAGAGCTTGGCCTCCTCCGACTCGAACGGCTTGTGTCGCTCCTTGCTGTTACCGGACCTGGGGATGTCGACGCCCTTGGCCGGGTTGGACGGGATCAGCTTCATCTTCACCGCACTGTTCAAGGCGATCGACAAGGTACGGTGGATGTTCCGGGCCGAGGCCGGCGGCAGGACCTGGACCCAACGCTGGATGACCGGTCCGGTGAGCGTGTCCAGACGGAACCCGCCGAGGTGGGGGTTGATGTGAACCCGCACGTGCCCCTCATAGGAGCGGTAGCTCCCCGGCGCCAGGCGGTTCTTCGCACTCGCGAGCCACGTGTCCAGGTAGTCGGACAGCCTTGACGCCCTCGTCGTGTTGATCGGATTGCCGGCGTCGAGCTCGTTGAGGACCGCCTTCAGCTTCTTGCGGACCTCGTCGTACTTGCGGTCATAGATGTACTTACGCTTCTGCTTGCCCTCGGCGGTGCGCCCGACGGTCGCGACCCCGACCCACATGCCGTCCTTGCGCTGGTAGATGCTCCCCTCGCCGTGCCCCCGGCGCTTCTCGGCCCGGCGTGCGGGCTGCTCGCCCGTCCTCACCATCGCCCCTCCGTTCACCACCGTTCATTTCCGTTCGATGGGTAAGCTGCAATTTTAGCTGCAAAAAAGCCCCCGGGCGGGTGGCCGGGGGCTCTTCAGCGGGACGGTTACCCTGTCCGACAAGGGCTTTCAGTAGTACGCCCCCAGGGACTTGAACCCTGAACCCACGGATTAAGAGTCCGCTGCTCTGCCAGTTGAGCTAGGGGCGCGTGGTACCGCCCAGACAGATTACAGGGTCGGCCAGGGTGGGTGCGGCCTCGGGCTCACCGGCACGGGTGGTCTGCCGGCGGCGGTAGGCGTCGACGGCGGCGAGGGAGGCACAGGGCTTGTTGTCGATGGGGTCGTGTTCGATCTCGCCGTCGAACATCGGCTCGAGGAGTAGCCTCCCCTGCCAGGACGACGATGTGAGGTTATCGGTCTCGTGCTGGTCGGGTCGGATGTGGTCGGGGCGGCTCACCCGCCTCCTCAGGCCGCGCTGAGGTCGTCGTCGTCCCAGTCGGCGGCGTCGGCGGGAGGCTCTTCGAGCCCCTGGTCGGCTGGGTCGGGCCGCAGGGCGGGGCTGAAGTCGATGAGGTCGAGGTGCCACCAGGCGGAGCGGAGGTCCTGGGCGACGTACCGGCCGTCGCGCTTGGAATTCAACACGTCCTTCGGGGGGACGTAGCGGTAGGGCTCGCCGAAGTGGTCGACGTTGGCGTAGCGGCGGCTGCAGATGTGCTTGAAGAGCCACAGATCGGGGCGGCCCTTGCGGACGATGCGGCCGATGAACATGAACTCCTCGGGATCGAGGGCCGGGAGCCCGTCGCGGGCCGCGGCCAGGCCGAAGCGCATCAGGGGGGCCCACCAGTTGGGGTCGATCGGAGCGTCGTCGTCCGGATACCAGAAATCCATGATCTGCCTCCTCCAGCCAGGGTTGGCTCGAAGGCTACGGACGGGGTGTGACACTCTCCGGGGGAGCGGGGCGGCACCCAGCCGCCGCCCGGGCCGGGAGGAGCGAGATGGACGTCGTCGTGACCGGGTCGAGCGGGCTGATCGGGACGGCGCTCGGCCCGGCGCTGGAGCAGGCCGGGCACCGGATGGTCCCGATGGTCCGGGGCCGCGGCGGGGGAGGGGCCCTGCGGTGGGATCCGGCCGAGGGGCAGATCGACGCCGCCGGCCTCGAGGGCGTCGGGGCGGTCGTGAACCTGGCCGGCGAGGGGATCGGCGCCAAGCGCTGGGACGAGGAGCACAAGGCCCGGATCAGGGACAGCCGGGTCCGGGGGACGGCGCTGCTGGCCGAGACGCTGGCCAAGCTCCAGCGGCCGCCGAAGGTGCTGGTGTCGGGGTCGGCGGTGGGGTACTACGGCGATCGGGGCGACGAGGTGCTCACCGAGAGCAGCCGGCCCGGCGACGACTTCCTGGCCGGCGTGTGCGTGGCCTGGGAGGCGGCCGCCGCCCCGGCCAGGGAAGCGGGCATCCGGGTCAGCCACATCCGCACCGGGATCGTCCTCTCCGGACGGGGCGGGGCGCTGGCCAAGATGCTCAAGCCGTTCAAGCTGGGCGTGGGCGGGAAGCTGGGGACGGGCCGGCAGTGGATGAGCTGGATCTCCCTGGCCGACGAGGTCGGGGCCATCGTCCACCTCCTGGGCGACGACGCCCCGGCCGGGGCGGTCAACCTCACGGCCCCCAACCCGGCCACCAACGCCGACTTCACGAAGGCGCTGGGCCAGGCGCTCGGGCGGCCGGCGGTGCTGCCCGTCCCCAAGGTCGGGCTCAGACTGCTCCTCGGCGGGGAGATGGCCGAGGAGCTGCTGCTCGGCGGCCAGCGGGTCCTGCCGACCCGCCTCCTCGACTCGGGCTACACGTTCACCCACCCCGACCTGGCCGACGCCCTGAAGGCCGCCCTGGCCGAGGCGGGCTGACCACCGACCCGGCCGGCTGCCGGGCCGGCGTGCGCCAGCGCAACCGGTTGCGCGGGGACGGTATCGACGGCCGTGAACGCCGGCCGAGCGCAACCGGTTGCGCTCGGCGGCCGTCCCGATCTCCGGCCGGGCCCAAGGGGGCCGCCCCGGCGACGCGCTCGGTCAGGCGGTGAGCTTCAGGTCGGCCAGCAGGGCGAGGACCGACGCCACCACCGCCGAGCCGAAGAGCGAGGTGACCACGTCGTGGACGGTGGCGGCGGCGGCCTGGCCGCCGTCGACGAGCCGGCCGTCGGGCTCGACCGACAGGCGGCGCCGTTCGAAGCGGCCGAGTTCGGAGCCGTCGCCGGCGGCGACGAGGAGGGCGGCGGGGTCGTGGAGGACGACCTCGCCCCACTGGGCCATCCAGGCCGAGACCATCGGCTCGAGCACCGGGGCGGTGGCGACCAGCTTGCGGACGAGGCGCTCGTCGAGCCGGGTGGCCACCGAGGCGTCGAGCGGTACGAGGACCGTGCCGGGGACGGCCAGCACGGCGGCGGCCGCCGCCGGGTCGGAGCCGAAGTTGTGCTCGACGGCCCGCAGCTCGCCCCGGTGCTCGACCGGCCGCAGCGCCCCGCCCATGATCGTCACCTCGGCCGGACGCACCCCGGCCGCCGTCATGGCCGCCACGTTGGTCAGCGGCCCGATGGCCAGCAGGGCCTCGGCCTCCGAGGCGGCCACCGCCCCGGGGACTTCGGCCGGGTCGGCGCAGACCGTCACGGTGCCGAGGTCGACCCCGGCCGCCGCCAGGAGGCCGACGGCCACGGCGGCCCGTCGTTCAGGGTCGGACCCGACGGTCGACAGACCGACCAGCTCGACCGCCGGGTGGGCCACGGCGGCCAGCAGCGCCACGGCGTCGTCGACGTTGGTTCCGATGTCGGTGTCGATCCACAGCCGCACCCGGCGGACGCCTCCTTCTCCGGACCGAGGGCCGAGCGCGACCCGAGGACCCCGTCAGGTCACACGGTAGACGTCGTACTCGACCAGCAGGCCGGGGAGGACGTGGCCTTTGCCGATGAACATCGTCTGATTCACCCAGGCGTAGCGGGGGTCGCCGGTCTCGAGCCGCGGGTTCGTGCGGAAGTAGTGGTCGTCGAAGTCGGTGGCGGCCCCGGCGGCGATGGCGCCCATCGTCGCCTCGTTCAGCTCGAGCAGGCCGGAGTACTGGACGTAGATGTTGGCGCCGTCGTTGGTGGTCAGCTGCAGGCGGACGTCGATCTGGCCGAAGCCGTCGGGACCGGCCAGGAACCACTCGCCGCCGCCCGAGCGGATGATCCCGCTGAGCCGTTCGCCCTCGCAGACGCCTTCGGTCACCTCGAAGATCATCCGGTGCCCGAACGGGCCGGGGCCGACGTCGACCGGGGCCAGGATCTGGGCCCGGTAGGTGCACTCGTAGACGAGTTCGGGGGCTTTGCCGTGAGGTCCCATGGGCCGGGACTCTAGGCCGGAAGCGTGATCCCGAACAGTTGCTTCAGCTGGTCGGCCAGCTTCTCCGGCGTCAGCTGGCCGGGCGCCACGTACCGGAGCTTCCCGCCGGCGTCGTAGAAGGCGTTGACGGGCATGGCGTTGCGGACCTCGTAGGCGTCGTGGAGCCCGCTGCCGCCCTGCCCGCCGACGTCGCGGGCCAGCGTCACGCCCGCCTCGGGCAGCCCCTTGCTCCGGGCCAGCGTCAGGCCGGCCGAGGCCGACAGCTCCTTGGAGTTCACGGCCACGAAGGCCACCTGCCCGGCCAGCTTCTTGGCCGCCGCCGCCAGGTCGGGCAGCTCCTGCTGGCACGGCCCGCACCACGAGGCGAAGAAGTTGACCACCACCGGCTTGCCCTTGAAGTCGGCCAGGCGCACCCGGCCCGTCCCGTCGATGGCCGGAAGGTCGAACCGGGCGGGGTCGGTCACGGCGCCGGACCCGCCGGACCCGCCGGAGCCGCCCGAGCCCCCCGACCCCGAGCCGAAGGCCAGCACCGCCACCCCGGCCAGGATGGCCACCGCCGCGACGCCGAGGACCCAAGGGAGCCGCCGGGCCAGGAACGCCCTCATCCGAGGTTGACCAGGCGCCCCAGGCCGAGGGCCTCGAGGGCGTCCTTCAGGTGGGTCGTCATCCAGATCAGCCGGTTCATCGTGAGGAGCACGCCGAAGAAGCCGAGCGCCACCGCCGAGACGGCCGTGATCGCGGTCGAGTGGCGCTTCACCCAGTTGAGCGCCCCGGCCAGGCGGCCGAAGGCCAGCCCGGTGGCCAGGAACGGGAGGCCGAGCCCGACGGAGTAGAAGAACAGCAGCAGCGCCCCCCGGCCCACCTGGTTCTGGCTGGCGGCCACGGCCGAGATCGACCCGAGCACCGGGCCGATGCAGGGCGTCCACCCGAAGCCGAAGGCCACGCCGGCCATCGGGGCGGCGAAGGGCCCGAAGCGGGACAGGTCGGGGTGCCAGCGCCGCTCCTGGTACAGCCCCGGCGCCCGGAGCACCAGCGACCCCAGCATGTACAGGGCCATGGCGATGACGATGACGCCCGAGATCCGGGTGATCGTCACCTGGTTGTGGAAGGCCGCCCGGCCGAGGGCGGTGGCCGACAGCCCGAGGATCACGAACACCGCCGAGAACCCGGCGATGAACAGCCCGGTGTGGAAGGCGATCCGGGGCAGGTTGCGGCGGTCGCCCTCCTTCACCTCGGCCACGTCGAGCCCGGTGATCACCGACAGGTAGGCGGGGACGATCGGGAGCACGCAGGGAGAGAGGAACGACACCACTCCGCCACCGAGGGCGGCCAGGTAGGACACGTTGTCGGCGGCCACGATCACATGAAGGTTACCTGAGGTGCCCCGCCACCCTCCGGGCGGGCAGCCCCCATCGCACCAGCGGTACATTTGGCACAGGACCGGGCGTTTGTACCCGCAGCACAATCGAGGGCCGAGAATGCTGACTTCCCAGCGGCGCCGTGTCGTGGCCGTCCTCGCCGGGCTCGCCCTGGCCGCCGGGTTCTCACCCCCGGCCCAGGCCAGCCACGACCCCGAGTTCGACCGCCAGTGGGGCCTGGAGCAGATCGGCGCCCCCGCCGCCTGGACGAAGACCACCGGCGCCGGCGTACGGGTCGGCATCGTCGACACCGGCGTCGACCTCACCCACGAGGACCTGGCCGGGCACATCGTGGAGTCGACGAGCTGCCTCGACACCGACGGCAACCCGCTGAAGTGCGCCGGCTCGGCCCAGGACGACTTCGGCCACGGCACCCACGTGGCCGGCATCGCCGGCGCCATCAAGGACAACAACAAGGGCGTGGCCGGCGTCGCCCCCGACGCCCAGCTGGTGGTGGCCAAGGTGTTCAAGGGCGCCACCGCCGACCAGGCCGACGTCATCGCCGGCATCAAGTGGGTGGTCGACCACGGCGCCAAGGTCGTCAACCTGAGCCTCGGCGGGGCCGTGTTCGTGGTGGCCGCCACCTTCGGGTCGGAGCTGACCGACGGCGTCGAGTACGCCTGGAAGCACGGCGCCGTGGCCGTCGTGGCCTCGGGCAACGACGACCTGTTCGGCGCCGGGGTGGGCAGCTCCGAGTACGGCAACATGGACGCCCTCGTCGTCGGCGCCACCGGCCACGACGGCAAGACGGCCGACTACTCCAGCCCGACGGGCAACGCCAAGTGGGCCATCCTCGCTCCCGGTGGCTCCAACGGTCAGACCGAGGCCGACGACATCTACTCGACGATCTGGAAGAAGGGCAAGCAGAACTCCTACGGCTACCTGGCCGGCACGTCGATGGCCACACCCCACGTCACCGGGGCCGTGGCCCTGCTGCTGGCCCAGGGCCTGACCAAGGAGCAGGCGATCGAGAAGCTGCTCTCGACCGCCGACCCCATGCCCTGCGGCGCCAACAGCGAACACTGCCGCGGCCGGCTCAACCTGGCCCGCGCCACCGGCGCCAAGCCGTAGCGGGCGCCGTAGCGGGCGCCGTAGCGGGCGCCAGCCCGCTAGGCGATCCGGCCGAGGCGGTCCTCTTCGAGCAGCGAGCCCATGCTGGTGTGCTCGAACGACTTGATGCAGCGCATCACGGCGTCGACGGCGCCGACGGGGTCGACGCCCATGGCCGTCTCGGCCGCCAGCACCAGGCCGTGGACACCGTCGAGGAGGGTGTTGGCGATGTCGTTCATCTCGGCGATGGTCGCCCGGCTGCTGGTGACCATCGACTCCAGGAGGTTGGTGGCCACGTAGACCGGGGTGTTCCACCGGTTGGCCTGGCGCACGATCGCCTTCTGGTAGTAGGGCACGTACTCCACCGGGACCTCCCGGGACAGGTCGCCCCGGTCGATGAGGACGGCGTCGGAGGCGTCGATGATCTCGTCGCGGTTGCGGACGCCGGCCCGGCTCTCGATCTTGGAGATGATCGTCGACCCGTCGGGCACGAGCGCCCGGATCAGCTCGACGTCGCCGGCCGACGAGGCGAACGACAGGGCGTAGTGGCGGATGCCGAGGCGCACGCCGATCTCGATGGCCGTCGTGTCCTTGTCGGTGATCGGGCCGAGGGCGGGCGGCGGGTCCATGACCACCGCCCGGTTCGACTTCACCCGGCCGCCGTCGAGCACCACGGCCGAGGCGCCGGAGTGGTCGTCGGTGACCTCCATGACCTGCAGAAGGGCGCCGTCGAAGTCGACGTGGATCAGGTCGCCGGCCCGCATGGAGGCGAAGGCCGACGCCGGCCACAGCGTCATGTCGGTCGCCGAGCCCATCACGTCGGCGGCGTGGAGCCGGACCGTCGTGCCCGACGTCAGCGCCGTGCCCTCGGCCATCTTCCCGCAGCGCACCTGGGCGCCCTGGGTGTCGAGGCAGATCGGCACGTGGGAGTACCGCCGGATCAGGGTGATCGTCGGCTCCACCGCCTCGGGCGGCGTGTGCGACAGGTTGATGCGGAAGAGGTCGACGCCCCGCTCCTCGAGCGCCCGGATGACGTCGCCCCGCAGCGAAGCCGGCCCCAGCGTGCAGAGAATCTTGATCTTCATGGCTGAACAGTTCGCCGCGCCGGACGGGCGCCCCTGCCCCAAGGTGAACAGCCGGTGTCGCCCCAAACGGCCCAATCAGGGCAGTTCACCGTCCGTTCACGCTCGACGGGTGCCGGACCGGCGCTCTATGCTGGCCGGTCTAGCTGACCGACTATTCATTCGGGAAGGCAGGCTGCCATGACCGACCGTCGCGACCTCGTGCCCGCCGAGCTCCGGGCGGCCTGGGTCGACGCCGGCGCGACGCCCGGCGTCGACCTCCGCACCCTCTTCGACCAGCAGGTCGAACGGCACCCCGACAAGGTGGCGGTGGTCGACGACGACAAGTCGACCACCTACGCCGAGGTGGCCGAGATGGCCGACCGCATCGCCGGGCTGCTGGCCGGGTGGGGGATCGGGCGGGGCGACGTGGTGGCGCTGCAGCTGCCCAACATCGCCGAGGCCTGCGCCGCCGACCTGGCCGTGGCCGGCGCCGGGGCGATCTGCCTGCCCTACCCCGTCCTCTACCGCCACAACGAGGTCCGCTCGCTGCTGGCCCGCTCCGGCGCCGTGGCCTGCCTCGTCGCCCGCCGCCTGCGGGACTTCGACTACGCCGCCATGCTGGCCGACCTCCGCCCGGAGCTGCCCGCCCTCCGCCACGTCGGCGTCCTCGGCGACACGGCCGGGGTCGCCGGCTGCGACTCCATCGACGAGCGCCTCCGGGCTCCCGGCCCGCCGCCGCCCCGGCCGGCGGTGGCCGTCGGCCCCCACGACCCGGCCCGCATCCTCGTCACGTCGGGCACCGAGGCGGCGCCGAAGATGGTGCTGTACTCCCACGCCGCCGTCGGCGGCGGCATCGGGAACATCCTCGGGGCGCTGCGGCCGGGCGAGACCAGCCGCCTCCTTCTGCTCCCGCCGCTGTCGACCGGTTTCGGCTCGCTCGGGACGTTCGCCGGCCTGGCCCGCTTCGGCCTGACGCTGGTCGTCACCGCCGCCTTCGACCCGGCCGGCGTCGTCAAGCTGGTCGAGCGGGAGCGGATCACCCACCTCCTCGCCGTCCCCACGATGCTGGCCATGCTGCTGGCCGCCGGATCGGGCGACGCCGACCTCTCCTCGCTGGAGGTCGTGGGCAGCTTCGGCGCCGCCATGAGCGAGGACCGGGTGCGGGCCACGCTGGCCCTGTTCCCGACGGCCCGGTTCATGAACGGCTACGGCTGCTCCGACGGCGCCGCCTGCCTCACCGGGTGGGACGACCCCCCCGGGAAGATCGCCGCCACCGTCGGCCGCCCGGCGCCGGGCATCGTCGACATCCGCATCCTCGACGAGCAGGGCGAGGAGCTCCCGACCGGCGAGACCGGCGAGATCGTCGCCCGGGGCCCGATGTCGCCGCTCGGCTACTTCAACAGCCCCGAGCTCGACGCCCGCTACCGCCTCCCCGGCGGCTGGGTCCGCACCGGCGACCTCGGGCTCGTCGACGGCGACGGCTACCTCCGCATCGCCGGCCGGACCAAAGACATCATCGTCCGGGGCGGCTACAACATCAGCCCGGCCGAGACCGAGGCCGCCCTGTGCCGGCACCCGGCCGTGGCCGAGGCGGCCTGCGTCGGCTACCCCGACGACCGTCTCGGCGAGCGCATGTGCGCCTTCGTGGTCCCGGCCCCCGGCGCCGAGCGCCCCACGCTGGCCGAGGTGGCCGCCTTCCTGGAGGCGGACGGGCTGGCCCGCATCAAGATCCCCGAGCGGCTCGAGGTCGTCGAGGCCATGCCGCTCAACCCCACCGGGAAGATCCTGAAGCGCGTCCTGCGGGCCCAGCTGGGCTGAGAGCAGGCTGAGAAGTGACCAAAGTTCCCTCTAGTCGCTGATGCGAAATTCGAATAAGTTGCGGGGCAGATCGGACGCGTCAGCGCCCGCGAACCAAGGGGGACCGCCGTGCGCCGGATCGCCGCCACGCTGTTGGTCGTCGCCAGCCCCGCCGTCCTGGCCTCGCCGGTCGCCGCCGGATCCGCCCCGGCCGGGGCCGCCCCGCCGGCGGTCACCCGGGCCGTCGCCGGTCCGGCCCTGACCCCGCCGGCCCCCACCGGAGCGGCCCTGACCGCACCGGCCCTCACCGCACCGGGCCTGACCCCGGCGGTGGCGGTCGCCCCGCCGGCCGCCGCCCGCCTGACCCCGGCCGTCGCCGTCCCGGCCGCCCACCACACGATCCGGCCGCTGGCGGTCCCGGCCGCCGTGCACCGGGCGGCCGCCCCCGTCGAGGACGCCGCCTACGCCGAGCGGCTGCAGGCCGAGCTGTGCGCCGCCCGGGCGATCTTCTGCACCGTCGACCACAGCGGCCACTACCGGGCCGGCCGCGCCGGCTGAACCGGGCGAAGCGGCGAACCGGCGAACCGCCGAGGCTCAGGCCGTCCCGCGCTTGTCGCGGAACATGTCCCGCACGAGCTGGAGCGGCTGGGCGGGGGCGCCGGGCTCGGCGCTCTCCTTGCGCTGGATGAGCTGGCGGACGATGTCGAGCAGGTCGTCGCTGGGCTCGGTCTCGTCGCCCATCACCAGCGCCCCCACGGCCTTCAGGCTGTAGCCCACGTGGGCCCGCACGGCGTGGACGAGGTCGGCCACCTCCGACGACCGCAGGACGTTGCGGCTGGCCTCGACGACGTCGTCGAAGCGCGTCTCACCGGCCTTGGCGCCGAGCGCCCACCCGGCCCCGAACTCGGCCAACCCCATGCCCCGCCCCTTCCGCCTGCTCAGTCGGCCACGTCGGCTTCGACGTGGAGCTGCACCCTGACCTCGGGATAGATCCGCAGCATGGCCACCGCCGGCGGCGTGATCTCGAAGTGGCGCATGTCGATCATCTGCTCGCCCTCGATGACGATCCGGCCCGGCTCGGGGAACGACACCGCCACCGTCCCGGCCATCGACCGGGTCACACCGTGGAAGGTCATCACGCCCTCGACGTGGTACCGGCCGGTGGCCCCCACCGGCGAGGCCTCCCGCAGCTCCACCACCGCCTGGGGGAACAGGCGGGCGTCGACCCGGCGCAGCAGTTCGGCGTCGTAGAGCCCGTTCCCACAGGTCAGGCGCTGGACCGGCACCTCCAACCGGGCCGTCGGCGGTACGGCCGTGGCCACCTCGCGGCCGTTGACCTCGGCGGTGATCGACCCTTCGATGCCGGTGGCCCCGAAGGTGATCGGGCCGGCGTTGGATCGGGCCACCAGCACCAGGGCCGCCCGCTCGGGGTCGATCCGGAACGACGTGAAGGGCCGCCGGGCCGGCTCCTGGAGTCCGGCCCGCTGTCCCGTCGCGCCGTTGCCGTTGCCGTTCACACGGTCACCGCCCGCTCACAGGGGGGAGTCTCCCACCGTTGGCCGGATCGTCCAACAGCCGCTTGGCCAGTTCGGCGATCTCGTCGGCGATGGCGGCTTCGGCCGGCGCCAGGGGACTGCGGCGCAGGCGCTCGGCGCAGTCGACGATCCAGCGCAGCCCGGCAGTGATCTCCGCCGGGACGCGGGCCCGTTTCCGTTCGGTGATGTCCTGGCCGATGCCCCGCAGGCCGGCCACGGCCACGGAGTCGCCGGCCGCCAGCGCCACCTCGGCCCGGGCGTAGAGCCAGCGGACCTCGCCGTTGGGCCGCACGATCCGGTACTCCATCTCGAACGGGTGGGGCCCGTCCACCGCCGCCTGCATGGCCTGGCGGACCGGCTCCCGGTCGTAGGGGTGGATCAGGGCCAGGTGGGCGTCGAGGCTGCCGGCGAAGGTGGTGGGGTCGAGGCCGTGGATGCGGTGGAGCTCCTCCGACCACTGCACCGCGCCGGTGGCCCGGTCCCACACCCAGCCGCCGACATGGGCCAGCGACTCGGTCTCCCGCAGCCGCACCACGCTCTCGGCCAGGGCCGCCTCGGCCAGGCGCTCCTCGGTCAGGTCGGCGGCGATGACCGACACGCCGACCACCTCGCCGCTACGGCTGCGCACCGGCCACAGGTCGATCTGGGCCGGGACCAGCACGCCGTCCTTGCGGCGGGCGTCGACCTCGAAGAGCTGGACGGGCTCCCCGGCCAGCACGCAGTCGATGGCCATGTGGGCGTCGTCGTGGCGCGACTCGGGCACCAGCGACAGGCCGGGCAGGCCGACCGCCTCGTGGCGCTTGTAGCCGTAGAGCCGCTCGGCGCCGGGGTTCCAGGTGCGGATGACGCCCCGCACGTCGAGGGTGTAGACGGCGACGCTGCTGGCCTCCAGCAGGGCGGCCAGGCGGCCCCGGCTCTCCTCGACCGCCTCGTCGGTGACGTCGCGCACCACCGCCCGGGCGCCGGTGATCCGCCCGCCGCCGTTGCGGGCGGGGGAGACGGCCAGGGCCACCTCGAAGCGGGTGCCGTCTTTCCCGACCATGGTCTCGTTGGCCTCGACGCCCTCGCCCCGGGCGACCGCCGAGAGGATCCGGGGGAAGGCCGAGGTGCCCTCGGGGGCCGACAGGACCGACACCGGCTGCCCGACGAGCTCGTCGGCCTGGTAGCCGAAGAGGGACTCGGCGCCGGCTCCCCAGCCGACGACCGCTCCGTCCAGACCAACCAGGAAGGCGACCTGCTCGTTCGCGCTCAACGCCAGAATCCCCCCAATGCCGTGAGCGTCTTGCGCGCCACGATAGTTCGCCATCGGGGTCCGCCACCCGGAAGAATGGCCGGATGGCCGACATTCCTCCGTCCTTCCGGTTGAGCGTGCCGGACGACTTCGGCGTCGAGGTCGACGTCGACGGCGGCGACGTCGTCGTCACCGTGCGGGGCGAACTCGACGTGCTGACCGCGCCGTTCCTGTGGGAGCGGATGGAGCCGGTGCTCGACGGCGTGACCGGCAAGCTGGTGTTCGACTTCGCCGAGCTGGGCTTCATCGACTCGATGGGCCTCGGCGTGATCGTGCGGGCCCAGGCCCGGCTGCGGGGCGAGTCGCCCCAGCGCCAGGTCGTCGTCCAGCACCCCAACGCCCACGCCCGCAAGGTGTTCGAGATCACCGGCCTCGACCGCGTCATCGACGTCCAGCCCTGAGCGTCCGGCCGCCGGCTCCGCCTTCCGTCGTGGACCTCGCCGGCCGGCTCGAGCGGCATCTGGCGACCTGGCTCGGGGCCTGGCCGCCCTCCGGTCCGCTGACCGTGGTCGGCTCGGAGCGGCGCACCCGGCCGGGGTGGGACGGCACCGTCTACCCGGTGGCCGGGGTGGCCACCCCCGACGGTGCCGTGCTGTCGGTGCCCCCCGACCTCGTCGAGGCCGTGCGGGCGGCCGGCGACGACCTCGACACGGTGGCCGCCGCCCTGCCGGGCCTGGCCGGCCGGCCCGACGCCCGCTTCGGCCGGGGCGTGTTCCGCTGGTGCCACGGGCTGCTCGACCCCGCCGGCGACGATGCCGACGCGGTGTGGCTCCCCCCCGGCGACGAGCGGGTGCCGCCGTGGCTGGCGGTGTTCAACGGCGACGTCCTCGTCCACCTCGACGAGCACGGCCGCTACGGCGCCGGCGTCGGCCGCAAGCGCCACGACGACTGGGGCCAGGAGCTGTCGGTGGCCACGGCCGAGCACCTCCGGGGCCGGGGCCTGGCCCGGCGGCTGGTGGCCCAGGCCGCCCGGCGCGTGGCCGAGGAGGGGGCGGTGGCCACCTACCTCCACGCCACGTCCAACACCGCCTCGGCCCACGTGGCCCAGGCCGCCGGCTTTCCCGACACCGGCTGGTGGGTGCTCGGTCTGCCGACCGCCAGCTGAGCGTCCCGGCCCCGCCGGGGGTAAGTTGCATGCCGGAACTGACTACGGAGGAGATCCCATGGCAGACGAGTCCCCGGTCCTGACCGAACAGCGGGGCGCGGTCCTCGTGATCACCATCAACCGGCCCGACGCCCGGAACTCGATGAACAAGGCGGCGGCCGAGGCCATGGGGGCGGCGCTCGACCAGCTCGACGCCGACCCCAACCTCTCCGTCGGCGTCCTCACCGGGGCCGGCAAGGGCTTCAGCGCCGGGATGGACCTCAAGGGGTTCGCCGCCGGGGAGTTCCCCATCGCCGGCGACCGGGGCTTCGGCGGGATCGCCCAGCGGTCGGCCCGCAAGCCCCTCATCGCCGCCATCGAGGGCTTCGCCCTGGCCGGCGGGCTGGAGATCGCCCTGTCGTGCGACATCATCGTGGCCTCGAAGGAGGCCAAGCTCGGGATCCCCGAGGTCGGCGTCGGGCTCTTCGCCGGGGCGGGGGCGCTGCTCCGGCTGCCCCGCCGGGTCGGGCTCGGCCAGGCCGCCCTGCTGGCCCTGACCGGCAAGCCCGTCAGCGGCGAGGAGGGCCACCGCATCGGGCTCGTCGACCGGCTCGTCGACGCCGGCTCGGCCCTCGACGAGGCCCTGGCCCTGGCCGAGACCATCGCCGCCAACGCCCCCCTGGCCCTGGCCGCCTCCAAGGCCGTCCTCGTCGACGGGTTCACCAAGCCCGACGCCGAGTTCTGGGAGTGGCAGAAGACGTTCTTCAGCGAGGTCTTCGGCTCCAAGGACGCCATCGAGGGGGCGACGGCCTTCGCCGAGAAGCGGCGGCCGAACTGGCAGGGAGCCTGAGGCAAGAACCCAATAGGGCAAAGGGACTGCGGTCTGACCGCAGACGGATGAAACATGCCGAGAACGCCGGGTTCGGGGCGTTGCCGCGCTGGGGCGGCGCCCCTACCGTCGTGCTGAACGGAAACCATTCCGTCGGTGTGTGGAGGCGATGACCCTCCGTCCGTTAGGTGGTCACGTGGACGGTGGCGAGCCAGTCGTGAACCCGCCCCGCGCCGACCCCCGATATCGGAGGTCGCTTTGCGCGTGCTGGCTACGTCGCTGCCGTCGGACATGGACGAGTGCGAGGCCGTGGCCTACGCCCCACCCCGACGGCGGCTCACGACCGGCTCGCACGCCGAGTTCGTCGGAGCGCTGGTCCACGAGTTCGACGCCTCGCTGGCCTCGCTGCGGGGCGCCAGCGACCTGCTGGCCCGCCGGCGCCACGAGCTCGACGAGGCCATGCTCGGCGACCTCAGCGCGGTCATCGAGCGCCAGTCCGGGCGGCTGGCCTGGCTGGTGCGGCTCCTGGAGGCGGTCGACGGCGACGGGTCGGCGCGCCGCGTCGAGGACGTGCACGGCGCCACCGTCGCCCGCCAGGCGGCGGCCGGCTGCGACATGGCCCTCGACATCGCCCCCGGCGCCGACCGGGACTCCGACGTCTTCGCCGGCGACCCCGAGCGGGTCCGCCTCGGCCTCGAGATCCTCTTCGAGGCCCTGTGCCCGCCGGAAGGCGAGGCCACGGTGCGGATGCCGGTGGCCGGCTACCTGAGCGTCGTGGCCAAGGTCCTCGACCTCGAGGAGCCCCAGCGCCGCTTCGCCCTGCGCTCGGCCTTCCGCGTCCTCGACATGGAGGGCTGCCAGCTCCGGGTGCGGATCATCGGCGGCGAGACCCGCGCCGAAGTCCGCCTGGGGACGCGCAAGAAGTAAGGGCCCGGCCTAGGCCCTCCGGTCGAAGGCCACCGGGCCGTGGCTGGCGGTGCGGGCGTAGCGGGCCAGCTCGGCCGCCCGCTCCAGCAGGTCGAGGTGGTGCAGGACGTGGGGCGGCTCGCTGACGGCCACGCCCACCGCCAGGCGGACGGGGCGGTGCCGGTGGGCGCGGCCCGTCCGGTCGGTGACGTCGATCCAACCCCGCAGGGTGTCGACCGCGTCGTAGTACGACGGCCGCCGGGCCTCGAAGGCCGAGTGCAGGGCGGCGGTGAACGTGGCCGCCCGCTCCGGTTCGACGAGGGCGATGAAGTCCTGGGCGCCGAGCCGGCCGGCCAGGCCCTCCGGTTCGACCCTGGTCAGCTCGAGCAGCAGGTCGGCCAGCCCGCCGACGAGGCTCTCACCCCGGGCGAAGCCGTAGTGGCGGGTGTACGGCTTGAGGCCCTGGATCTCGGCGATGGCCACCGCCACCGGCTGGTTGGCCTCGAGGCGGCGGCGGAGATCGTCGTAGATCTCGACGCTGCCGAGGAGGCGGGCCGAGCCCCGGCCCGAGTCGGACTGGTGGTGGAGGCGGACGCGCTCGATGAGGTCGGCCACCTTCACCGGCTTGACCAGATAGTCGTCGACGCCGCACTCGAAGGCGGCGAGGCGGTCGGCCACGTCGGTCCGGCCGGTCAGCATGATGACCGTCGGGTCCCAGCCGAGCTCGGTGCGGATCGAGCGGGTGACGGCCGTGCCGTTGCAGCCGGGCATGGCGGCGTCGACGATGACCACGGCCGGCTGGTGCAGGCGCACCGCCGCCACCGCTTCGTCGCCGTCGGCGGCGGTGATCGTCCGGTACCCGTCCATCTCGAAGGCGATGCGGAGCAGCCGGCGTACGGACGTGTCGTCGTCAGCGATCAGGACGGTGGTGGGAAAGGGCGCGAAGTCTGCTTCGACGAGGGCCATCGTGGCCCAGTGTCGGGCCGGCACCCCCTCCCGGCGAGGATCATTTCCAAAATGACGCGAGCGGACTAGCCGGTGGCGCTGAGCGGGGCGAACACTGCTCCGGCGAGACGGGCGAGGTCGCCGGGCGCCAGCTCGAGCTCGAGGCCCCGGCGGCCACCGCTGACCAGGACGGTGGGGCGGCCCTCCATCGACGCATCGAGGAAGACCGGCAGCCGTTTGCGGTGGCCCAGCGGGCTGATCCCGCCGACGACGTAGCCGGTGGCCCGCTCGGCGGCGGCCGGCTCGGCCATCACGGCCCGCCGGCCCCCGGCCGCCGCCGCCAGCGCCTTCAGGTCGAGGCGGGCGGCCACCGGCACGACGGCCACGGCCAGGCGCCCGTCGACCTCGGCCACCAGCGTCTTGAAGACGCCGGCGGGGTCGACCCCGAGCTGCTCCGCCGCCTCGAGACCGTAGGACGGGGCGGCCGGATCGTGGTGGTACTCGTGGATCCGGTGCTCGACGTTGGCCTTGGCCACCAGGGCGGTGGCCGGTGTCCCTCTCGAACCCATGGGCCGAGCCTGCCAGAGCGGCGGCTAGGCGATCGGCTTGTAGCGCTCGAGGGCGGGACGGCGGAGCTGGCTCTTGTGCGGGCGCCGCGGCTGCACCGGACGACCGCACGGCGGTCGACGTTTACGGCTGCGGTTCGTTCCCATGGCCAGTGAGTTCGCCGCTGTCCACCGGCCTCCTGCGCCACCGTGCATCTCACGCAACAGCACTCACGAGGCACGCCGCCGCCCCACCCATCCTTTGCCACGCAACGGTGACGAAGGGGGATCCACCCGTCCCGTCGCCCCGGATGGGACGGTGATTTCCTTGAGATTGCACCGGTTTCTGCCGATGAGAGAGGCGATGACCGCCCCGCCGCGCCGCTGGAGAGCCCTGGTGCTCGGGGTGGCCCTCGCCGCCGGCGCCGCCTGTTCGGGTGGTTCGGGCCACACCGTGCAGGCCGGTCGGGCCAGCGGCGCGCCGGCCCCGGCCACGACCGGTCCGGCCAAGCCGCCGTCGCCGGCGCCGGCGACGACGGCTCCGACCAAGGCGCCGGTCGCCTCCACCACCACGACCCGCCCGGCCCCGGGCGGCGACCCGACGGCGGTTCTCGACGGCCTGCGGATCGCCCCGGAAGGGGCCCGGACGGGGTACAGCCGGGCGCTGTTCCCGCTGTGGATCGACGCCGACCACGACGGGTGCGACACCCGGGAAGAGGTGCTGATCGCCGAGTCGACGACCAGGGCGCAGGTCGACCCCTACGGGTGCAAGGTCGTGGCCGGGGACTGGTACAGCCTCTACGACGGCCTGACCTTCAGCGATCCCGCCGAACTCGACATCGACCACATGGTGCCGCTCGCCGAGGCCTGGGACTCCGGCGCCTCGGCCTGGACGACGGCCCGGCGCCAGGCCTACGCCAACGACCTCGACCACCCGCAGACGCTGCGGGCGGTCAGCGCGGCCAGCAACCGGTCGAAGGGCGACCTCGACCCCGCCCAGTGGAAGCCGACCAACGAGGCGGCCTGGTGCGAGTACGCCAACGACTGGGTGACGGTGAAGAAGGCCTGGGACCTGACCGCCGACCCGGCCGAGGTCGACGACCTCAAGGTGATGCTGCGGACCTGCACCGGCGCCCCGGCCCCGGCTCCGGCCCCGGCGCCGGCGACGACGACCACCACGGCGCCCCCGCCGGCCACCGGCGGGTCGGTCTCGATCGCCGCCCTCGACTGCCAGGGGGAGGCGGTGACCGTGGCCGACGGCGCCGGCGTCCCCGCCGACCTGACGGGCTGGTCGATCCACGACCGGGGCCCGAACTTCACCTACCGCTTCCCGGCCGGGTTCACGCTGGCCCCGGGGGCGTCGGTGACCGTCCGCAGCGGCGGCGCGGCCGGGCCCGGCGAGCAGCACTGGACCAACCAGAACGTCTGGAACAACACCGGCGACACGGCCTACCTGGTCAACGCCGGGGGAGGGGTCGTCTCCACCCGCTCCTGCTGACCACCGCCCCCGTCCTAGTAGCCGACGTAGCCGCCGCCGCGGGCCAGCGACCGCAGACCGGGCGTGGCGTCGGGGCTCCCGTAGCGGCCCCGGATGTAGTCGATGGCGGCGCTCAGGTTGTCGACGGGATCGAAGATGTCGCGGTGGCCGGGCTGGGCGTGGGCGGCGAACGTCGCCGGGAGCATCTGCATGAGGCCCATCGGTGTGCCGCCGGGGTTGCCCGCCGACAGGTTGGCGGCCGCCGGATTGAAGGACGACTCGTGTTCGGCGATCGCCTTCAGGGCCGGCGCCCACGAGGCCGGGGCGCCCGTCCGGGCGATGGCCTGGTCGATCCAGGAGTCGACGTCGCCGGACGGGCCCGGCCCGGCGCCGGCCCCGGGGGCGCCACCGGCGCCGAGGGCGCTCCGGAGGTGGTCGGCGAACGACCCGCCGGCCGCCGGCGCCACGGCGGGCGGCGGGGGAGGGGCGAAGCGGGCGCAGATCTCGGAGACGCGGGCCTGGATGGCGGCGATCCCGTCCATGCCCTTCCGATCGTCGGCCGTCCGCCGGACCTGACCGAACCCTGACCGAAACGCGAGTGGACGGTGTGCAACAGTATGGCCAATGTTGTCGAGGTACTACGCTGTCGACGTGCCGACCGCCCGCCTCCGCCGCCGGGTGACCGTGATCGGGGCCATCGCCCTGGTCGTGGCCTTCCTCCCGGTGGTGGCCCACGGCCGGAGCCCGCTGCGGGCCGTCGGGCGGCCCAACATCCTGTTCATCCTCATGGACGACATGCGCTCCGACGGGGTGATGAACAACCCGGCCGTCCTGCCGAAGACGAAGCACTGGCTGGCCGACGCCGGGACGACGTTCACGAACGCCTTCACCACCACGTCGCTGTGCTGCCCCGACCGGGCCACCATCTGGAGCGGCCGCTTCGAGCACAACCACGGCGTCGTCGACAACTACTCGGGCGACAACCTCGACCACGAGTGGATCGAGCCCCGCTACCTCCACGACGCCGGCTACACCACGGCCCTGGTCGGCAAGTTCATCACCGACTGGAACTTCCGCTACGAGCCGCCCCACTTCGACCAGTTCGCCGCCTTCCAGGGCGGCTACACCGACTCCCGGTTCATGGTGAAGGACCTCGGCGACGCCAAGCGGCGGACCGAGACCGCCCCCTACAGCACCGACTGGATCGGCCAGAAGGCCGCCGCCTACGTCGACGGGATGGGCCGGCTGGGCAAGCCGTGGTTCATGCAGGTGGCGCCCCACGCTCCGCACCAGGAGCAGACCGCCCCCGGGCCCGACTCCTGCAACCTCCACAAGATGTACGCCTGGCCGGCCCGCTACGACGGCGTGCCGATGCCCCAGTGGCACGAGTCGCCGGCGGTGACCGTGGAGGCCGGCCCCGACGGCCGGGCCGAGAAGGCCGACAAGGTTCCCTACGTGCGGGACATGAACTTCACCGAGAAGTGCGGCGAGGTCACCTACGAGGGCCACATGCGGACGCTGATGGCCGCCGACGACATGGTCGACACGATCATGAGCCACCTGCAGTCGAGCGGGCAGCTGGCCAACACGCTGGTGATCTTCACCACCGACAACGGCTACGCCTGGGACGACCGGGGACTGACCAGCAAGGGCATGCCGTGGACGGAGCACGTCGTGGCGCCCCTCATGGTCCGCTGGGACGGCGTGTTCGCCCCCGGCTCGACCGACGACCGCCTCGTCGGCACCGAGGACTACCTGCCGACCTACCTCGACGCCGCCGGCTACACGCCGCCCGAGCTCCACTACCCGCTCGACGGGCTGTCGTTCCTGCCCGGCCGGCCGGCCCGCAACGAGAAGCTGCTGGAGTTCGGCCCCCAGCTCCGGCCGTCGCCCAAGGGCTACATCGGCCACCGGGGCATCCCGACCTGGTCGTCGCTGCGGACGAAGGAGTGGCAGTACATCGAGTTCTATGACAAGACCAACCAGGCCATCCAGTGGCGGGAGTACTACGACCTCACCACGGATCCCTGGGAGCTGAACAACCTGCTCTACGACAAGAACTCCAAGACGCTCGTCAACACGCCCGAGGCGGCGGCGCTGTCGGCCCGGCTCCACAAGGCCGCCACCTGCGCCGGTCGGTCGGGAGCCAACCCCTGCCCCTAATCTCCGGGGCATGAGCGACGCCACCGAAGACACGACGACCGCCCCCACCGTCGACCGGGTCGAGCAGGCCGAGCGCTTCCGGGCCCTCCACGACGGCCCCGAGCCGCTGCTGATCCCCAACCCCTGGGACGCCGGATCGGCGAAGCTGCTGATCGGGCTGGGCTTCCGGGCGCTGGCCACCACCAGCAGCGGGTTCGCCGCCTCGCTGGGCCGCCTCGACGGCTACACCATGGACGACGAGGCGCTGGCCAACGCCGCCGTGATCGTGAAGGCGGCCGGGGAGGTGCCGGTGTCGGCCGACCTGGAGAACGGCTACGCCGACGAACCCGGCAAGGTCCGCATCACGCTGCTGAACGCCCTGGCCGTGGGCCTGGCCGGCTGCTCGATCGAGGACTACACCGGCCGCCCCGACGATCCGCTCTACGACGTGAAGCTGGCCGCCGAACGGATCGAGGCGGCGGCCAGCATCGCCCACCGGGGGCCGACCCGGATGGTGCTGACCGCCCGGGCGGAGAACTTCATCCGGGGCCGCCGTGACCTGGCCGACACCATCGCCCGGCTGCAGGCCTACCAGGAGGCCGGCGCCGACGTCCTCTTCGCCCCGGGCGTGACCGAGGCGGCCGACATCCGCTCGGTGGTCACATCGGTCGACCGGCCCGTCAACGTGCTGGCCCTCCCCGGCTGCCCCCCGGTGGCCGAGCTGGCCGAGCTCGGTGTACGCCGCATCTCCATCGGGGGCGCCTTCGCCTTCGCCGCCTACGGCACGCTGATCGAAGCGGCGACCGAACTGCGGGACCAGGGCACGTACGGCTACTGGTCCCGGACCGACATCGGCCGCCGGGCGGTGAAGCAGCACTTCGGGGCCTGACCGGTTCCCGGCCGGCGGGCGGAAGCTACCGGCAGGCGGCGGCCCCGGTGCACTCGAGGGTCCAGGATCGGCTCCCGGCGGTGTCCTCCCGGCTGGCGTCGGGGGCCACGGTGGCGGCCGGCTGGGAGCAGTCGGAACCGCGGAAGAGGTGGAGCCGGTAGGCGGCCGTCCCGGCCCTCGGGCCGGAGCGGTTCACCGCCGACCACACCGGCGTGGCCGCCGGGGTGCACGATCCCGCCTGGCCACCGTCGAGGTCCTGGCGGTTCCCGGTGAAGCCGCGATCGCCGTAGAGGCAGATGCGGCCGAGCGGGCAGCCTCCCCTCGGGTTGGCCGCCGCCGGCCAGGCGGGCACCGCCGTCAGCGCCGCCGCCAGCCCTGACACCAACACCGCCCGGATCCCGCTGCGCACGCCTGCATTGTCGCCCGCCCGGCCGCCGGGGCGGTGGATCTAGGTGTTCGACTTGGCGAAGGCGATCAGGAACTCGATGTCGCCGTGGTCCTCGGTCTGGGCCGGGCCGAAGCTGGGGTTGGGGATGTTGTAGTCGGCGAAGGTCACCGGGATCGTGCCGTTGACCTCGATCCGGCCGCCGGTGCGCCGGGCCGAGAGCGTGGTGGTGATCGCCCTCTTCGTGCCGTGCAGCGTCAGGTCGCCGGTGGCGGGGACGGTGATCGTGGCGCCGTCGGCCGGCAGGGTGCCGAGGTCGATGGGCTGCGTCAGCGTGAACGTGGCCGTGGGGTACCGGGTCACGTCCATGATCCGGTTGCGGAACTGGCCGTCGCGCTGGCTCCGGTCGCTCGTGACCGAGCCGAGGTCGATGGAGACGGCGGCCGTCTCCACCTTGGTGCCGGACAGGGTGAGGGCGCCGTCGACGTTGCCGGTGCGGCCGACGGCCTCGGCGCTCTGGCCGAACAGCAGCTCCTTCACCCGGTAGCCGGCCTGGCTGCCGGTCGTCGCCGTCCAGGTGCCGTCGAAGCTGGCGGGGGCGGCGCTGACCGCACCGCCACCGGCCGTGGTGGCCGTGGTGGCCGGGACGTTGTCGGTCACCGCCCCGCCCAGCGTCAGGCGGGCCGGGGCGTCGCTGCTCAGGACGTGGATGTAGGTCCACGTGCCGGCCGTCACGAGGAGGAGGGCGACGACGGGCAGGGCGATGATCCACTTCAACCGGCGCACGGCGATTTGACCTTTCCGTTCCACTCGGGAGGGTTCTTCGACAGGAACGGGCCGTTCCCTCCCGGGAGGGGAGGTCCCCTCCGGGGCGGCGGTAGGGCCGGCCGCCGCCCCGGTCGGGGGCCTGTCCGTCCGCCGTTCGCCGTGGAGGACCGGCCGGCGGAGCAGGTGCCTGTACGGGAACAAATGTGACCGGCCCCGCTGGGCTCCGGCTTCGAGAAGTCTGTGAATTCCCCGAGAAGGCGCCGTTTGGGGGGATTGCGCCCAGTTCCACAGACAACTCACAGGAAGCTCCGAAAGTGCCCCCAGCCGGAGGCCCGAAGTTTCGACCATGAACACGCGCACTCGGACCATCGTCCTGTACACCACGCTGGCCGTAGCGGTGGCGGGCGCCGGCGGACTCGCCTATCGCGCCATCGACTCCTCGGGCGGCTCCTCGTCGGCCAAGACGGCCACCCGGCTCGTGTCGGCGACGACGGGCACCGTGTCGCAGACCGTGTCGGCCACCGGCACGGTGCAGCCGGCCACCTCGCTCGACCTCAACTTCGCCAACGGCGGGGTCCTCACGGCGGTGAACGTCAAGGCCGGCGACAAGGTCAGGATCAACCAGGTGCTGGCCACGATCGACCCCGCCCAGGCCAAGGTGGCCCTGGAGACGGCCAACGCCAACCTGGCCGCCGCCCAGCAGAAGCTGACCCAGGCCCAGAACCCCGCCCCCACGCCCGAGAACCCCGCCCCGGCGGTCGACAGCGTGGCGGTGGCCCAGGCGACGGCCGGCGTCCACTCCGCCCAGCTGGCGGTGACCAACGCCCAGAAGGCCCTCGACGCCACCACGCTGAAGGCGCCGGCGGCCGGCACCATCTCGGCCGTCAACTTCACCGTCGGCCAGACGGTGGGCGGCGGCGGCAACGCCGTGTCGGGCTCGTCGAGCTCGTCGAGCTCGGGGGCCAGCGGCGGGTCGGGCTCGTCGAAGGCCTTCGCCACGCTGCTCGACCTCGACCACATGGTGGTCAAGGTGGGCTTCCCCGAGGCCGACGCCGGGAAGGTGGCCGCCGGCCAGCCGGTGACCATCTCGATCGACTCCCTCACCGGCCAGCGCCTCACCGGCACCGTCTCCGAGATCGACACGGTCTCCACCGTCGTCAGCAACGTCGTGACCTACAACGCCGTCGTGGCCTTCGACTCGGTGCCCGCCTCGGTGAAGCCGGGCATGACGGCCAACGTCTCGGTCGTCACCGCCAGCCGGGACAACGTCGTCGAGGTCCCCTCGGCGGCCATCTCCTCCAGCGGCGGGCAGAGCACGGTCACCGTCCGGGGCGCCGACGGGAAGGACGAGGTCCGCGCCGTCGAGGTGGGCCTCAAGGGTGACGGCACCACCGAGGTCGTCTCGGGCCTGGCCGACGGCGACCAGGTCGTCATGTCGGTCGGCGTCGTGTCGAGCAACACCAACCGCAACGGCGGCACGCAGACCCGGACCCAGACCGGAACGGTCGGCGGCATCGGCGGCGGCGGGTTCGGCGGCGGCGGGTTCGGCGGTGGCGGCTTCGGCGGCGCCGGCCCCCGGGGCTGACGGCGAGCGACCCTGACAACGCGAGGACTGACTGAGATGCAGACACAGAGCGCCTCCACCCCCGTCATCGACCTGGGTTCGGTGACCAAGACCTACGGCAACGGCAAGCTGGCGGTGACGGCGCTCGATGGCGTCGACCTGCGGGTGGAGCGGGGCGAGTTCGTGGCCATCATGGGCCCGTCGGGGTCGGGCAAGTCGACGCTGATGAACATCGTCGGCTGCCTAGACGTGCCGTCCCGGGGGCGGTTCTCCCTCGACGGCGTCGACATCCGCACGCTCGACGAGGCGGCCCTGGCCCAGGCCCGCCTCCGCAAGATCGGCTTCGTCTTCCAGAGCTTCAACCTGATCCCCCGGACCAGCGCCCTGTCCAACGTGGAGCTGCCGCTGATCTACCAGGGGGTCAAGCCGAAGGATCGGGCCTCCCGGGCCCGGGCGGCGCTGGCCGCCGTCGGCCTCGCCGACCGGGCCGACCACAAGCCCAACGAGCTGTCCGGCGGGCAGCAGCAGCGGGTGGCGGTGGCCCGGGCGCTGGTGTCGGACCCGGCCCTGCTGCTGGCCGACGAGCCGACCGGCAACCTCGACAGCGCCTCGACGGCCGAGATGATGGCGCTGTTCTCCAAGCTCAACGCCGAAGGCCGCACCGTCGTCCTCATCACCCACGAGGACGAGGTGGCGTCCTACGCCGGCCGGGTCGTCCGCCTCCGCGACGGCCGGATCGTCTCCGACGAGCGGCGCTCCGCCGTTCCCTCCCTCCACGAGGTGGCGCTGTGACCCGGGAAGCCATCAAGATCGCCCTGCGGGGTGTGGGCGCCAACAAGCTCCGTTCGGCGCTGACCGTCCTCGGCATCCTCATCGGTGTCGGCGCCGTCATCGTGCTGGTGGCGGTGGGGACGGGCTCGTCGGCGGCCGTCCAGAAGCGCATCCAGGCGCTGGGCACCAACACGCTGACGGTGTTCAACCGGGGCGGGGCGGTGCGGGGCCAGGTCGGCCCCCAGACGCAGCGGATCACCATCACCGACGCCGACGTCGCCGCCCTCAACGACAAGCTCCAGGCCCCCGACCTCGTCGCCGCCTCGCCGGTCGTCCAGGTCAACAACGCCACGGTGACCGCCGGGGCGGCCAGCACCTCGGTGGCCCAGACGATCGGGACCGACGGCGCCTACATGACCACCACCGACCGGCACATCGCCGCCGGCCGGGGGATCACCGCCGACGACGTCGCCAGCCACAACCGGGTGGCGGTCATCGGCCAGACGACGGCGGCCAACCTCTTCCCGGCCGGCAGCAACGTCATCGGCCAGACGATCCAGATCAACAACGTCGCCTACAGCATCGTCGGCGTCCAGGACGTCAAGGGCAGCAACGGGAACCAGGACCTCGACGACATCATCATCGCCCCGGCCACGGCGGTGGTCGACACGCTGTCGGGCCGGACGACCGGCTACAGCCAGATCGTGGCCCAGGCCAAGCGGTCGGGCGTGATGGACCAGGCCCAGGCCGAGATCCTCACCATCCTCGACTCCCGCCACAACGTGGCGGACGGCTCGACCTCGCCGTTCAGCGTGCTCAACCAGGGCAGCCTGCTCGACGCCTCGGAGTCGACCACCCGGACCTTCACCGTCCTGCTGGCCGCCGTGGCCGCCATCTCCCTGCTGGTCGGCGGCATCGGCGTGATGAACATCATGCTGGTCAGCGTCACCGAGCGGACCCGGGAGATCGGCATCCGCAAGGCCATCGGCGCGCCCAAGCGGGCGATCATGTCGCAGTTCATCAGCGAGGCCGTGATCCTCTCGCTGCTCGGCGGCGCCGCCGGCGTGGCCGCCGGGCTGATCGGCAGCCGGTTCCGCATCGTCGGCATCCAGCCGGTGATCGCCGCCTACAGCATCCCCCTGGCCTTCGGCGTGGCCATCGTCGTCGGCCTGTTCTTCGGGATCTACCCGGCCAACCGGGCTGCGTCCCTCCGTCCGATCGAAGCCCTGCGCCACGAGTAGGGCTCGCACTCTCCCACAGGAGCGACTTGCCATGAACCCCGACGACACCCTTCCCCCCGTTCCCCCCGCCCCGCCCTCGGCGCCGGCCGGTGACGCCGCCGGCGACCTGTGGCCCAGCTCGGGCCCGGCCAAGGGTCTGCGCATCAAGCTTCCCGTCCTCATCGTCGCCGCCGTGGTGATCGGCCTGGCCGGCGCCGCCGCCGGCGCCAGCCTGAAGAAGACGTCGTCGAACCCGACGACGCAGTCCGGGGCGATCGCCAACCGGCCCCGGGCCTTCCCGGGGGCCAACGGGGCGAACGGCGCCAACGGCGCCAACGGTGCCAACGGCCGCTTCGGCGCCGGCGGCGGCGGCGTGGCCGGCACCGTCAGCAAGGTGGAGGGCAACACCGTCACGCTGACGCAGCGGGACGGCTCGACGGCCACCGTCACCGTTCCGTCGGGGACGGCCATCACCAAGTCGGTGTCGGGTTCGCTGTCGGACCTCAAGGCCGGCGAGACCATCGTGGTCCGGGGCACCACCGCCAACGGGACGACGACCGCCCAGGACATCACGATCGGCTCGGCCAACGGGGCCGGTGGGCCGTTCGGCTTCGGGGGCTTCGGCCGCAACGGCGGGGCCGGCGCCAGCGGCGCCACCACGACCACCACGAAGTAGACGGAGCGGCGCACAGTCCCAGCTGTTTCCCAGCCTTTCCTGAGCACCGATCCAGCCGGGCCGACGATGCTGAGGTCATCCCGCCAGGAGCACCGACCATGAGCCAACCGCCCCCCGAGCTTCCGCCGAGCCCGCCGACCGCCCAGGCCGGGCCGGTCATCGATCCGTCGTCGACGGCCGTGCCGGGCGAGCCCCGGCCGACGGCCCCGGCACCGCCGTCGGCGGCGAGCCCCTGGTACCCGAACTTCGATCGTCCCCCGGTCAGGCCGGCGGGCCCGGCGGTGAGCACGGCACCGGCCCGGGCCCGCCGGGCCGCGGGCCACCACCGCACCCGGGCGATCGTGGGGGGCGCCAGCCTGGCCTCGTTCCTGGCCATCCTGGCCGCCGTCGGGCTCCACGGCGGCTCCCAGCCGGCCTCGAACGCCACCACCACCGGCGGTGACTCGCCGGCCACCTTCGACCCCGGCTTCGTCCGCCCCGACCTCGGCCAGGGCTCGTTCGGGTCGGGCGGCTCCGGCTCCGGCTCGTCGAGCGGCTCGGGCTTCGGTTCGGGCTCCGGGTCGACCACCAACCCCTTCTCCCGGCGCTTCGGGGGCGGCTTCTCCGCCACCCCCGGGTCCGGCGGCGGCTCCGCCGACACCCGCAGCCACGGCAGCTGAAAAAACATCGATGGCTACCGGCCGGTAGCGTGATTAGGCTGCGCCCCCGCAGGGGAGGGGAGGCGCAGTGGTCGCACTGGTCGCCGGAGATGTCGGCCCTCGCAGGGTGGTTTCATCCGGGGGTGCCGGCCGGTTGCAGGCCTCCCGTACGCTGCGGCGCGCCACCCGGGAGCTGCTGGGGGCGTCCGAAGCGCTCCGGGCCCGGTCCCGGGCGACGCGGCTGAGCGCCCGCGGGAGCCGTCTCCGGGCCCTCGAGGAGCGCGGCCGCCTCCGGCGGGCCCGGCGCGTGCTCACCGGGCCGGTGTACGCCATGGCCGAGGACCCGGTGGCGACGGGCCGGGTGATCCTCGCCGGCTCGGAGGTTCTCCTGCTGGAGGGGCTGGCCGCGGTCCTCCATCGGTCGGGGTACGTCGTGGTGGGCACGGCCGGCCCTGAGGACCGGCTCGTCCGGGTGGTGGACCGGCACCGGCCGGACCTCGCCGTCGTCGTCATGGCGCCCGGCCGGGGGGCCGGCGATCTCGCCGACGCTCTGCTGGTCCGCCAGCAGTTTCCCGACATCGGCATCCTCCTCCTCGGGATCGAGGAGGTGGGGGCCGACCAGCTCCAGGTGCTGCTCGGCCAGCGGGGCTTCGGGTACCTGCTGAAGGAGCACATCGCCGACGCCGGCGAGTTCGTCCGCAGCGTGGGCCGCATCACCAAGGGCGGCGCCGTCATCGACCCGGCCGTCGTCCGCCACATCATCGAGGCCCGCGACCCGGAGAAGCGTCCGCCGCTCAACCAGCTCTCCGCCCGGGAACGGGAGGTGCTGGCCCTGGCGGCCGAGGGCCGCTCCAACGCCGGGATCGCCCGCCTGCTCTACATCAGCGAGGGCACCGTCGAGAAGCACCTCCGCAGCACCTACGCCAAGCTCGAAATCAAGGAGCACCCCGACGACCATCGCCGGGTGCTGGCCGTCCTCACGGCGCTGGAAGTCGCCTGACGCGCCCGGCGGAACGGCCCGGTCAGGGGTGCAGGCGCCGGCCGGGGCGGGGCCCGTCGGCGGGCAGCGGGATCGTGCGGGGCCGGGCCGGCGGGCTCGGCGCCAGGGCCTCGAGGACCCGGGCCGCCGTCAGGCCGGCCACGAGCGAACCCGTCATGAGGGCGCCGATGCGGAGCATGGTGGCGCCGGTGTCGGTGCCGGCGGTGAGGCCGTGGAACGTCGAGGTGACGAAGAGCACGAAGCTGAGGAAGTGGGTCTTGCGCCACAGCGACTTCGGGATGCGGGCCCTGAGCAGCGACGTGATCTCCACCGCCGCCAGCAGGTAGAGGGACACGACGCCCCAGGCGACGGCGCCGGGGTGCCACCGGGTGGCGAAGGGCACCAGCACCGACACCGGCCCGAAGTGGACGTAGGTGTCGAACAGCAGGCTGCCGACGTGGATCCCGGTGAACGTCAGGGCGAGGCCGCCCAGCCACCGGTGCAGATCGAGGATCCAGTTGGGCCGCACCTTGGGGCTCAGGATCTTCGTCGACAGCGCCAGCCCCCACAGCACCGACGCCGCCAGGAGGGCCCAGGCGACCAGTCCGGCGGAGCGGGCGACGTACCACGGGAATTGGCCGTTCATACCGGCAGCATCGACCCCGAGGTTGGGAGCGGCCGCAGCCGACCCTGGGAGTTTCCTGGGAACCCCTTGTCAGCCCTCGGGGCTCTGGATGACCGACACGTCGCCGGTGGCCGACAGGATGTCGATCCGGCGCTTGGCGTCGTCGCTGGTCCGGGCGGCCACCGTCCGGCTGCCGCCCTGGCTCTTGGCGCTGATCTTGTAGGCGTCGTCGCCCTCCGGCAGCACCACCCCGACCGGGCCCTTCTGGCTGCGGCCGACGACGAGCGCCGGCGGCGACCGGAAGGTCAGCTGCACGCCCTTGTTGTCGCTGGTGGCCACCACCTGGGCGCTGCTGATGTTCTGGGCCGTGACCGGGCCGTCGTGGGACCGCAGCGTGACGAGCTTGCCGCTCGGGCCCGTGGCCCGCACCGCCCCGGCGTCCGACGTCAGCTTCACCTTGCCCGACAGGCCCGAGACGGCGATCGACCCGGCGCCCGTCCGCACCTCGACGTCGAGGTCCCGGGGCACCTGCAGCAGCCAGCGCACCCGGCAGGGAAAGGCCGACTCGACGGGGCACGTCTCGTCGCTCACCCGGAAGGTGTCGCCGTCGACCCGTTCCTCGACCGACGGGCGCCGCAGCCCGTAGGTCATCGTGCGGCGCACGACGATCTGGCCCGGTTCGCCGGGCACGATCTGCACCGAGCCGAGCGCCGCCTCCACCGCCAGCTGCGTCCCGTTGAAGGGGTAGGTCCGCTCCTGGTGGACGGTCTGGGTGGCCATCCGGTTGACCGCCACCAGGCCGCCCAGCCCGCCGAGGACGGCGGTCAGCGCCAGGCCGAGGCCGAGCAGTCCCGGGCGGGGGAGTCGCACCTCAGCCCTCCAGGTACCGCAGCACGGCCAGGACCCGGCGGTGGCCGGCGCTGTCGGTCGGGGCGAGGCCGAGCTTGAGGAAGATCGAGCTGGTGTGCTTCTCCACCGCCCCTTCGCTCACGACCAGCGCCTGGGCGATGGCCGTGTTGGACCGGCCCTCGGCCATCAGCTGGAGCACCTCCCGCTCCCGGGGCGTGAGGGCGGCCAGGGGATCGGCCCGCCGGCTGCGGGCCAGGAGCTGGGTGACGACGTCGGGGTCGAGGGCCGTGCCGCCGTTGCCGACCCGCTCGACGGCGTCGAGGAACTCGCCGACCTCGGCCACCCGGTCCTTCAGCAGGTAGCCCAGGCCCCGGCTGTCGCCGACGAGGAGCTCGGTGGCGTAGCGCTCCTCGACGTACTGCGACAGGACGAGGATGGCCAGCTGCGGGTGGCGGGCCCGCAGCTCCACCGCCGCCCGCAGGCCCTCGTCCTGGTGGGTCGGGGGCATGCGGACGTCGGTCACCACGATGTCGGGCTTGTTGTCCTCCACCGCCTCCTTCAGGGCGGCGGCGTCGCCCACGGCGGCGACGACGTCGTGGCCGGCGTCGGCCAGGAGTCGGGTCAGCCCCGCCCGCAGCAGGACGGCGTCTTCGGCGATCACGATGCGCATGGCAGCTCCACGGTGAGAATGGTCGGGCCGCCGGGCGGGCTCACGATCCGCAGCGTGCCGTCGACGGCCTGGACCCGGTCGGCCAGGCCGGCCAGGCCGGTGCCCCGGCTGGTGTCGGCGCCGCCGATGCCGTCGTCGGTCACCTCGACCTTGAGGTGGCCGTTCTGGCGGGCCACGGTGACGGCCGCCCGGCTGGCGCCGGAGTGGCGGGCGATGTTGGTCAGCGCCTCGGCCACCACGAAGTAGGCGGTGGTCTCGACGGCGGCGGGGGGGCGCTCGGGCACGGACACCTCCACGGCCACGGGGACGGGCGCCCTTCCGGCCAGCGACGACAGGGCGGCGTCGAGCCCCCGGTCGGACAGGACGGCGGGGTGGATGCCCCGGGCCAGGTTGCGCAGCTCCACCATGGCCTGCTTGGCCTCCCGGTGGGCCTCCTCCATGAGGGCCCGGGCCGCCGCCGGGTCCCTGTCGAACTTCTCCTTGGCCATCCCCAGGTTCATGGCCAGGGCCACCAGGCGCTGCTGGGCGCCGTCGTGGAGGTCGCGCTCGATGCGGCGCCGCTCGGCCTCGACCACGTCGAAGAGCTGCTCCCGCCGGGCCCGCAACTCGTCGACCCGGGTGGCCAGGGCCGCCCGCTCCGAGGGGCCGAGGAGGGCGGCGGCCAGGCGGCCCTCGGCGCCGGCCACCGACCGGGCGATCCAGGGGGCGGCCAGCGCCAGCCCCACGCCGGTCAGGCCGACCAGCACCGTCTCGGGGACCGTGTCGACGGCGATGGTGAACAGGTGGGCGCCGCCGTTGGCCAGCATCGGGTTGTACAGCGGGAGCAGGGCGAAGAGCGCCGCGCCCGTCCACGCCGCCACCACCAGCCCCGCCCCGAGGAGGCCGAGGGGGGCCAGCAGCACCAGGTAGCCGACCTCCCGCCACGTCTCCGCCCGGGTGGCCCGGGCCATGATCCGCTGCCACCACTTCCCCTCGACGGGCAGGTGGGGGTCGGCGATCGTCAGGCCCAGCATCACCCCGGCCCGGGCCCGCTCGGCCCGGCCCAGGCGCCGGGACAGCGCCAGCGTCGCGCCGAGCAGCGCCAGGGCCCCGACAACGGTGAAGCTCAGCGCCAGCGAGGCCAGGACGAGGGCGCAGACCAGCGCGCCCGTCGCCCCCACGACCATCCCCAGCACGGCGTAGCTCGTGGCCAGCCAGGTGCGGCGGTCGAAGGGGGCGGTGAGCACTCCCCGGAACGCGGCGAAAGGTACGTCCAACACGCAACGGAACAATTCGCCACGAACCGCCCCAAACCCTGCTGAGCGGCTGGAAAACCGCCGGCTAGGCCGAGGGTTCGCTCCCCACGATCGAGACGAAGCTGACGCACTCGCCCGGGGCCCCGCCGAGGTTGTGGGTCAGGGCCAGCTTCCGGCCGCCTTCGGTGACCGACCGGATGGCCCGCTCCGGCGGCGCCTCGTGGCGCAGCTGGAGCCAGGCCTCGAACAGCATGCGCAGGCCCGAGGCGCCGATGGGGTGGCCGAAGCTCTTGAGGCCGCCGTCGGGGTTGACGGCCAGCTCGCCGTCGAGGTCGTAGGTGCCGGCCAGCACCTCCTTCCAGGCGAAGCCCCGTTCGGCGAAGCCGAGGTCCTCCATGAGGACGAGCTCGGTCGGGGTGAAGCAGTCGTGGACCTCGGCCATGGCCAGCTCGGCCCGGGGGTTGGTGATGCCGGCCTGGGCGTAGGCGTCGGCGGCGGAGCGGACGACCTCGGTGAACGTCGTGTAGTCGTAGTCGGGGTTCATCGGGCCCTCGGCCGGACCGGCGGCGAAGGCCAGCCCCTTCACGTAGATCGGCTTGTCGGTGTAGCGGTGGGCGTCCTCGGCCCGGACGATGATGGCCGCCGCCGCCCCGTCCGACACGCCCGAGCAGTCGAAGATCCCGAGCTGGCCGGCCACCAGCGGCGAGGCGCAGATGGCCTCCTTGGAGACCTCCTTGCGGAACTGCGCCCGGGGGTTGCGGGCGCCGTTGTAGTGGTTCTTCCAGGCGATGCGGGCCATCACGTCCTTCAGTTCGGCCTCGTCCACGCCGTACTTCTTGGCGTAGGCCGGGGCCAGCAGCGAGAACATGGCCGGGGCGGTCATCGACGCCGTGGTGCCGTCGCCGCCGTCGAAGTCGACGACGAGGCCGGAATAGCCGGAGTCCTTCAGCTTCTCGACGCCGGTGGCCATGACCATGTCGTAGGCGCCCGAGGCCACGGCGTAGCAGGCGTTGCGGAACGACTCGCTGCCGGTGGCGCAGAAGTTCTCCACCCGGGTCACCGGCTTGTAGTCGAGCTTGAGGGGCCGGGACAGCGTGAGCCCCGACAGGCCCGAGGCCATCGTCCCGAGCCAGAAGGCGTCGACGTCGGCCAGGGGGATCCCCGACGTGGCCGACGCCTCCTTCACGGCGTCGACGAGGAGGTCGTCGACGCTCTTGTCCCAGTGCTCGCCGAAGGGGGTGCAGCCCATCCCGACGATGGCGACCTTGTCCCGGATCCCGTTGCTGGCCATCAGTTCTGACCTCCCTGAGCGGCGATGGGCCTGGCCTTCCAGAAGTAATTGTGGACCCCCTCGGCGGTGAACAGCCGCCGGAAGGTCATCTCCACCCGCTGGCCGATGGCCACGGTGGACGGGTCGACGTCGGTCAGCTCGCACTGGAACCGGCCGCCGCCGTCGAAGTCGACCACCGCCACCACCACCGGCGGGTGGAGGGAGAAGGCCAGGCGGTCGAGGGTGTAGGTCACGATCGTGCCGGGGACGTCGGCCAGGCGCTCGAACTCCATCTGGTCGACGGCGTGGCACTGCAGGCACACCCGCTGCGGCGGGAGGTGGCGCCGCCCGCAGGCCTGGCAGCGCGACGCCGAGAACCCGAACTTCCAGGCCTCGCCCCGGTGGGAGGCGGGGGCGGTGGGCCGGTTGGGGTCGGGCCGGCGGGGCGGCTCCCGGCGCAGCATGCCCCGCCACGTCAGGAACGTGGGGTAGGGGAGCGGCGACCCGCCGGCGGCGATCTGGGCGGCCAGCGAGGGGGACGGGCGGGCGGCGGCCAGGGCGTCGGTGGCCCGCAGCACGAGGGCGTCGGCGCCGTCGGCCAGGCTGAGGGAGACGATCACGGCGCCGGCCGAGCCCGCTTCGAGGTTGACGGTGTCGAGGGCCGAGGCGATCAGCAGGCCGGCGTGGGCCGCGCCGGTGAAGCCGACGGTGGCCGACAGGTCGTCGAGGAGCGGGGCGCCGGCGGCGTTGAGGGCGCCGGCGACCTTCCGGGCGGCCCGGGGCGAGGTGCCCGACACGGCCGCCACCGTGATGGCGCCGGGCTGGATCCCGGCCTGCTTGAGGGCGTCGGTCAGGGCCGCCTGGGCCGGCTCGCCCAGGATGGCCTCGCCGAAGCGCTCCTCCCACTGCCGGGCCGCCGGCTCGCCGGGCAGGCGCCAGCGGTCGAGCAGCTCGGTGGTGGCGCCGGCCAGGGCCACGACCTCGGCCACCAGCGGGCCGGCCCCGGCGGTCACGAACGCCACCGCGCCGTCGCCGCCGGCCGCCTCGTCGGCTCCGCCGGGCAGGCCCGTCCGCACGTCGGACAGCACCACCAGCGTCGGTTCGGCCCGTTCCAGGGCCGCCCGCAGGGCCCCGATCCCCGACCGCACCGAGCCGCCGAGGTCGTAGGCCACCACCGAGTCGTCGAGCCCGAGGGCGGCGTGGATGGTGGCGGAGTTCGACTTCTCCAGGTAGGCGGGGTCGGAGGTGGCGAAGTACAGCGCCGTCGGCCGGGGGGCGCCGGGGGGCAGCGCCCGCAGCGCCCGCCGGGCGGCCTCGACGCCGAGCGACGTCGTGTCCTCGTCGTAGGAGGCGACCGTCCGGGTCCCCCTACCGCCGCCCTGGCCGAGGCTGGCGGAGATCGACTTCCGGTCGAGCCGCTGGTAGGGCAGGTAGGCGCCGTAGGCCAGGATCCCCCGTTGGGCCATGTGGTCGCGTCCTTTCGATGGCGGCGAGCAATTGACCGGTCAGTCTAGTGGTCAGTCGCGTCATGACACTCAGTCGGTCGGGCTAGCGTCCCGACCATGAGCGAGAAGCCGCATGTCTACGTGCCGGCCGGCGAAGCGCCCCCGGCGGAACTCACGATCGAGGACATCGAGGTCGGCACCGGCGAGGAGGCCAAGGCGGGCCACAACGTCGAAGTCCACTACGCCGGCAACGCCTGGAGCACCCGCCAGCAGTTCGACGCCTCCTGGGACCGGGGCGAGACCTTCTCCTTCCGGCTCGGCGCCGGCCAGGTCATCGGCGGCTGGGACCAGGGCGTGGCCGGCATGAAGGTCGGCGGCCGGCGCCGCATCGTCATCCCGCCCGAGCTGGGCTACGGCAGCCGGGGCGCCGGCGGGGTCATCAAGCCCAACGAGACGCTGGTCTTCGTCGTCGACCTCCTCGGCGTGTCGTAGGAAGCGCCGGCCGCCGTCGCCGGTCGGCGGGGCCCGCCCGGCGGTCTTCGCCCAACTCTGGACCCGGCTGGGGGGTCGGTGAACGCAACCGGTTGCGCGGGACGGGCATTGACGGCCGTCTTCACCGGCCGACCGCAACCGGTTGCGGCTTCGCCCAGAGGTCCCGCCCGATGAGTGGACGATGCGGCCGGCCATCCCGCTGGTTGGTCGGGGGCCGGGGGTGGTAGCCATGGGGGCATGGCTGCTTCCCTCACCCCCGTCACCCGGCTGGGCCTCCAGATCCCCAGCTTCACGTACCCCGGCGTGGCCGATGCCGAGCTGTTCGAGACGAGCGCCGGCATCGCCACCACCGCCGAGGAGCACGGCTTCGACTCGATCTGGGTGATGGACCACCTCTACCAGATCGGGATGGTCGGGCCGAAGGAGGACCCGATGTTCGAGGCCTACACGCTGCTCGGGGCCCTCGCCGCCCGCACGGCGCGGGCGTCGCTCGGCACGATGGTGACCGGCGTCACCTACCGCAACCCGGCGCTGCTGGCCAAGGTCGTCACCACCCTCGACGTCATCTCCGCCGGCCGGGCCATCCTCGGGATCGGGGCGGCCTGGAACGACGACGAGCACGCCGGCTACGGCTACGACTTCCCGCCCGCCGGCGAGCGCCTCGACCGCCTCGAGGAGGCCCTCCAGATCTGCCGGGCCATGTTCACCGAGCCGGCGCCGACGTTCGAGGGCCGCCACTACCGGGTGAAGGAGGTGCTCAACAACCCGAAGCCGATCCGGGGCCGGATCCCGATCCTCGTCGGCGGGAGCGGGGAGCGGCGCACGCTGCGGCTGGTGGCGCGCTACGGCGACGCCTGCAACGTCTTCGGCGACGCCGAAGGGGTGCGGCACAAGCTCGACGTCCTCGAACGCCACTGCGCCGACGTCGGCCGCGACCCGGCCGAGATCACCAAGACCACGCTGCTCACGGTCAAGGACGTCGACGCCGCCGCCGCCCAGGCCGGCGAGCTGGTCAAGGTCGGTATCGACGGACTCGTTGTGAACATGCCCGACGTGACCGACCTCGAAAAGGTGTCCCGCACAGGCGAGACGCTGCGGACCGTCCTGGCCTAGAGTTCCCCCGAGGGGGGGAACCATGGGGGACGAGCGGGGTCTGACGCGTCGGGAGGCGCTCAAGCGGGCCGGACTGCTGGCCGGCGCGGCGCTGGTCGGCGGCCCCGCCCTGACCGGCTGCGGCATCGGGCTGGAGGACCAGGCGGCGGCCGGGTCGGGCGGCTCGAAGAAGAAGGCGCCCGTCCTGCTCGGCATCGTCGATTCCCGCTCGGGGACGTTCGCCGCCTCCGGGGCGTCGCAGATCGCCGGCGCCCAGCTGGCCGTGGACGAGCTCAACGACGCCGGCGGGATCCTCGGCGGGCGGCGCATCGAGGTCCGCATCCGGGACGACGCCACCAAGGCCGACATCGGCGCCCGGGGCGCCCGGGAGCTCATCGGCCAGGAGAACGTCGACGTGATCGTCGGCGGCGTGTCGTCGGCGGTGGGGCTGGCCGTGTCGGAGGCCTGCTCCCAGCTCGGCTGCCCGCTGGTGCTGGCCGGCACCCACGACGACACCATCACCGGCAAGTCGGCCCACCGCACGACGTTCCGGGCGGCGGCCGAGAGCATCATGATCGCCCGGGTCGTCGTCGGGCCGCTGATGAAGAAGACCGGCAACCGCTGGTTCTTCATCACCTCCGACTACGCCTACGGCCTCGGCGCCGAGAAGGCCATGATCGCCGAGCTGACCAAGGCCGGCGGCAGCGTGGTGGCCGCCGAGCACACGCCGCTCGGCACCACCGACTTCTCGGCCCAGCTGACGAAGGCCCGGGGGTCGGGGGCCACCACCGTGGTGCTGGTCCTCTACGGCGCCGACCTGATCGCCGCCTCCAAGCAGTACAACGAGTTCGGGCTCAACGGGAAGATCGGGATCGGCGGTCACCTCAACGGCCTGGAGATGGCGGTGGGCATCGGGCCCGACCGGGTCCACGGCATCTTCGGCACGCCGTGGAACGCCGACGTCGACACGCCGGCGTCGAAGAAGTTCATCGGCGACATCAAGCGGCGGACGGGCCAGACGGCCAACTTCCGCCACTACCTCGGCTACCTGGCCGCCCGGGAAGCGCTGCAGGGCCTCGACCGGGCCGGCACCACCGCCCCCGAGGCCTGGGTCAAGGCCATGGAGGGCCACCACTTCGACACGCTGAAGGAGAACCGGGGCTACTGGCGGGAGTGGGACCACCAGGCCATCCACGACCCGCTGGCCATCGAGGCGATCCCCAGGGCCGACTGGAAGTTCGACAACGAGTACTTCAAGACCATCGCCCGGGCCGACGGCGACAAGGTCGCCCCCACCCGGGCCGACAACGCCATCGGTGCCGACCGCATCCGCAGCGAGAAGATCGCCGCCCGGCCGGGCTACAGCCCCAAGGAGGCCTGATGGTCCTCGGCGCCACCGGCGGGATCCACCAGCTGTTCGACCTGTTCCTCAACGGCATGATCCTGGGCGCCATCTACGTCCTGCTGGCGCTGGGCCTCAACGTGATCCTCGGCCTCATCGGCGTCATCAACTTCGCCCACGCCGCCTTCTACATGCTGGGCGCCTATCTGACGCTGAGCTTCGCCCCCCACATCGGGTTCCTGCCGGCGGTGGCCGCCGCCGCCGTCCTCATCGGGCTGCTGGGGATGGCCACCGAGGTCAGCGTCATCCGCCCGCTCTACAAACGGATCCCCGAGCATGCGCTGCTCCTCACCTTCGGGCTCACCCTGGTGGCCGAGCAGGCCGTCCGCTGGCACTGGGGCGACTACGCCGAGAGCTTCGACCCGCCGTCGTTCCTGTCGGGCGGGTTCTCCCCGGGCGGGTTCACCTTCCCCGCCTACCGGCTGTTCGTGGTCGGGGCCACGGCGGTGGTCGTCGGGCTGGTCTGGCTGCTGCTCAACCGGACGAGCCTCGGCCTCGTGATCCGGGCCGGCGTCCTCGACGCCGAGATGGTGGGGGCGCTGGGGATCAACGTGCCGCTGACGTTCACGCTCACCTTCGGGCTGGGCAGCCTGCTGGCCGGGCTCGGCGGGGCGATGGTCGGGCCGGTGGCCGGTCTCAACCCCAACATGGCGACGTCGATCATCATCCTGGCCTTCGTGGTGGTGGTGATCGGCGGCCTCGGCAGCTTCTGGGGTTCGGTGGTCGGGGCGCTGCTGGTCGGCGTGTTCCAGTCGGTGCTGGTCTACTGGTGGAGCCCGGCCACCGAGCTGGTCCCGTTCCTGCTCATGGCCGGGCTGCTGCTGGTGCGGCCCCGCGGGCTCTTCGGCGTCGAGGGGGTGTTCGAATGAAGGTCCTGAAGCACCCGCTGGTGCTGTTCGGCATCGCCCTCTACGTCTTCCCCTATCTGGTGGTGGCCCTGGGGAAGAGCACGTTCAACGCCAGCGAGTTCCTGCTGTGGGCCATCTTCGCCGTTGGCATCAACCTGCTGTGGGGCCACACCGGCGATCTCAGCTTCGGCCACGGCATGTTCTTCGGCTGGGGCGCCTACAGCGCCGGGCTGATGTCGCGCCGGGTGGCCTTCGTGCCGCTCGACCTGCTGGTGGGGGCGGCGGTGGCCATGGCGGTGGCCTACCCGCTGGCCAAGATCATCGTGCGCCGGGCCACCGGCATCTACTTCGCCATGATCACGCTGGCCATCGGCGAGATGTTCTACTTCATCGCCATCCGGCTGACGTCGATCACCGGCGGCGAGAACGGGCTGGGCGACATCCGCCTCGGCAAGCTGTTCTGGATCGACCTCACCAGCCGGGTCAACTTCTTCTACCTGACGGCCTGGACGGCCTTCATCGCCATCGCCGTCGCCTGGTTCGTGGTCCGCTCGCCGTTCGGGCGGGTGTGCCGGGCCATCCAGCAGAACCGGGCCCGGGTGCCGTTCCTGGGCTTCGACACCGTCGCCTACCGGGAGCGGGCCTTCGTGATCTCGGCCGGGCTGTGCGGCATCGCCGGCGGGCTGTCGGCCTTCCTCTTCCGCCACGTGGCCGCCGACACGGTGCGCTGGACCAACACCGGCGCCGCCGTCCTCATCGCCATGGTCGGCGGCGTGTCGTCGTTCTTCGGGCCGGCCGCCGGGGCGGTGATCGTGAAGTTCGCCGAGTCGACGCTCATCACGAGGACGAAGTACTGGCCGGCGGTGATGGGCGTGATCTACGCCGCCTTCGTGCTCGTCGCCCCCGACGGCCTGGCCGGCCTGGCCCAGCGGGCCCGGATGCGGCTGCGCCGGCGGGCCGGGCCGGAGACGGCGGCGGCGCCGGCGCCACCGGTGACGCCCGAGCTGGAGCGGACGGGACGATGAGCGAAGCGGCCATCGCCCTGCGCACCGTCGGGCTGACGAAGTCGTTCCGCGGCCTCGAAGTCCTCCGCGGCGTCGACCTCACCGTCGGGCTCGGCACGACCCACGCCGTGATCGGTCCCAACGGCGCCGGCAAGACCACGCTGTTCAACATCCTGTCGGGGGCCATCCCGCCGAGCGCCGGCCGCGTCGAGCTCCGGGGCCGGGACGTCACCGGGTGGGCCCCCCACCAGCTGCTGAAGCTGGGCCTGGGCCGCTCCTTCCAGGTGACGTCGGTGTTCCCGGCCCTGTCGGTGGAGGCCAACCTGCGGGTGGCGGCCCAGGTCAAGGGTCCGGACGGGCTCGACGAGCGGGTGGAGACGCTGCTCGACCAGCTGGCCCTGCGGGCCATGCGCCACCTCGAGGCCGGCGTCCTCAGCCACGGCGACCAGCGCCGGCTCGACATCGGGCTGACGCTGGCGTCGGAGCCGGCGATCGTGCTGCTCGACGAGCCGACCGCCGGGATGACCCGCACGGAGGCCCAGCGCACGATGGAGACGCTGGAACGCATCCTGGCCGGGCGGACCATCGTGCTGGTGGAACACGACATGGACCTCGTGATGCGGATCTCGGCCCGGGTGTCGGTGCTGCACCGGGGGATCCTCATCGCCGACGGGCCGCCCGAGGCCGTGCGGGAGAACCGCGAGGTGCGGGAGGCCTACCTCGTGGGGGTGGGCCGGGAATGAGTGCCGAACCCATCCTCACCGTCGAGGGCCTCGAGGTCTGCTACGGCAAGAGCACGGCGGTGCACGGCGTCGACCTCCACGTGGCCGAAGGCGAGGTGGCCGTGCTGCTCGGCCGCAACGGCTCCGGCCGCAGCACCACGCTGAAGGCGATCATGGGGCTGGTGCCGCCCCGGGCCGGTCGCGTCCGCTTCGCCGGTGCCGACATCACCGGCTGGGCGCCCTACCGCACCGCCCGGGCGGGGATCGCCTACGTCCCCGAGGACCGCCGCGTGTTCGCCAACCTCACCGTGGCCGAGAACCTCAAGCTGGCGGCCATGCGGGGGCGGCCGGGGTACTGGACGCCGGAGCGCATCGGCGAGCTGTTCCCCATCCTGGCGGAGCGGGCCCGCCAGCCCGCCCGGTCGCTGTCGGGCGGCCAGCAGCAGGTGCTGGCCATCGGACGGGCGCTGGCCGCCAACCCCGGGTTGATCCTCCTCGACGAGCCGCTCGAGGGCCTCGCCCCGGCGGTCGCCCTGACGGTGGAGGACGCCATCCTCACCCTCAAGCAGCGGGGGACGACCATGCTGCTGGTCGAGCAGAACTCCGAGATGGCCCTGCGGGTGGGCGACCGGGGCTGGATCCTCGAACTCGGGACGGTGGCGGCCTCGGGCTCGGCCGCCGACCTTTCGGCCGATACGGCCCTGGTGCACCGATACCTCGCGGTTTGACCCAGTTTCTGCCGTCATCGGCAGTTTCACGCAGCGTTCTCCGGGGGTAGGCCAGGGCGCGTCGGGGGCCAACCGACAACGACGCCAGCCGCGCCCCCGGCCTGGAAAGGAGAACCATGCGACGATCCATACTCTCCGCCGCTGCACCGGCATGCCTCCTCATCGGTCTCACGCCGGTGGCAGCCGCCGCCGAACCGGCGCCGGTTGGCCAGGCCACGGCCACCGCCGCCCAGGTCAGCAGCATTGTCAGCCTGTCGAGCACGGGGGCCAGGGCCGACCAGTCGGCGGCCGAGGCCAAGGCCGCCGTCATCAGCGTCGGCGGCCAGCCCGTCCTCGGGACGGGCGGCTCGCAGCAGAGCGAAGGTGACGCCGGCGGAGCCCTGCTCGACACCGGCGACAAGGCGCCGGCCCGCCTCCAGGTGGCGCCGTGGCACGCCACCGCCAAGGGCACGGCCTCGTCGGCCCATCGCTCGTCCCACGGCGAGGCCGCGCTGGCCCGGCTCGACGTCCCCGGCGCGGCCAAGGTCGGGCTGCTGACGTCCGACTCGCAGGCCGACCACACCACCGACCGGAGCACCGGCACCAGCGTGTCCGACGGCGTGAACCTCACGCTGCTCGACACGCTGCACGTCGTCCTGCTCCACTCCGAGGTCAGCTCGGTGGGCAAGGGCCATTCGTTCCTGCTCAACCTCAACGGCACCGAGATCGGCACCGACGACCAGCTGGGCAAGAGCCCGCTGTGCTCGCTGAACACCGACCTGGCCCAGCTGACCTGCCTGACCGCCTCCGGCGGCGTGGGCAACAGCGGCCTCACCAGCGGCGCCGCCGAGGTGGCGGGTGTCAACACCGCCCTGGGGCTCCTCAACCCGGCGGCGGCCTTCGCCACCGCCGCCAGCTCCGGCCCCGGTTCGACGCCGCCGTCGATCCTGCCGGCCGTGGCGGTCGCCGCCGCGCCGGCGGCCGAGACCACCCGGGCCGTCCCGGCCACCGCGCCGGCCGCGCTGCCCCGGACCGGTGTGGCGCTGGCCTCGGCCCTCGCCTCGGGCCTCGCCGCCCTCGTGGGCGGCCTCGGCCTGCGGCTCTTCGGCCGGCGCCGCCGGGCCGTCGTCTGATCCCGACCCTGTCGCCTACCGTCCCTGTCGCCTACCGACCTTTACTGCCGAGACGCTTCAGCGGGGCATCGGCTGGGTATGTCTCCCAGCCGATGCCCCATATTTTGTTGATCGAAGACGACGCCCGGATCCGGGAGATCGTCGAGCGCGGCCTCGGGTCCCGGGGTCTGGTGGTCACCTCGGCGGAGGACGGGCCCGCCGGCCTCGACCTGGCCTGCAAGCTCGACGTCGACCTCGTCCTCCTCGACCTGATGCTGCCCGGCCTGTCGGGCCTCGAGGTGCTGGAGGGAATCCGCCTGGCCAAGCCCCGCCTGCCGGTGGTGGCGCTCACGGCCCTCGACGACACCCGCTCGAAAGTGGCCGGGCTCGACGCCGGCGCCGACGACTACCTGACGAAGCCGTTCTCGCTGGAGGAACTGGCCGCCCGGGTGCGGGCCCGGCTGCGGGTCAGCGAGCAGGACGCCGGCGCCCTGAAGGCCGGGCCGCTGACGGTCGACCCGGTCGCCCACCGGGCCGTGCTCCACGGGCGGGAGGTGCCGCTGTCGGCCCGGGAGCTGGCGCTGCTGGCGGCCTTCGTCCGCCACACCGGGCAGGTGCTGACGCGCTCCCAGCTGCTCGACATGGTGTGGGACCTCGACTTCGACCCCGGCTCCAACGTCGTCGAGGTCTACGTCGCCGCCCTGCGGCGCAAGATCGGCGCCGAATGGATCGACACCGTGCGGGGCCTCGGCTACCGGTTCACCACACCGGTCGAGGCCGCCGCCGACGCCGGGCCGTGAAAGCGGCGCTGGCGGTGCTGGCCGCCTCGTTCCTCTTCTTCGTCGGCGTCTTGACCGGGGCCGGCCGGCGCGAAGCGGTGCCGCCGCCGCCGGCCATCCCCCTCGGCGTGCTGACCCCGGCCGGTTCGGCCGGGTCGCCGGGCCTGAGCGGCACACCCGGCACCCCCGCCACGAACAGCCCGGCCCGGCCGGCGCTCCGGTCGGGCGCCTCCACCGGCCCGGGGCCGACGACGCCCGCCACCGCCGCGCCGGCGGCCACCCCGCCGGCCACGGCCTCCCCCGCGCCGCCCGGCGCCGGTGGCCCGCCGGGGGCCGGGGCGCCCGGGGCGACCACCACCACGGCCCCGGCCGCCTCGACGACCACCACCCGGCCGGGTCACGTCGAACACGTCGACAACCAGGTCGACTGCAGTTCGGCGGGCCGGCGGGGCAAGGCCCAGCGCCAACCCTGCCCGTCCTCCACCACGTCGCCGGGCGGCCCGGGTGGCGGCCCGCACTGAGCGGCGCCGGGCCGTCAGCCTCCCCACCCGGCTGACGGCCATCGCCGCCCTCCTGGTGGCGGCGACGGTGCTGGTCGTGGCCGGCGTCGCCGCCCGGCTGATGCGCGACGATCTCGGCGCCTCGCTCGACCGGCGCCTCGAGGCGGCGGCGACGTCGTTCCGGCAGGGGCCCGCCGGCCGGGTGGCCGACCCGGCGGCGCTGGCCGCCGAGGCCCGGCGGTGGCTGGCGGTCCAGGCCCACGGGCCCGACGAGGTGATCGCCGTGCGGACGGCGGCCGGTGACGTCCTGTCCACCAGCGGCGGGCTCGATCTCGGCCGCCTCGAGCGCAGCGACGAACTGCTGGCCAGCCCGACCGCCCGGTGGTGGACCGTCGAGGCCGCCGGTGGGGCGGGCAGGGTCCGGGCGCTGACCGTGCCGCTCCTCCGGGGCGACCGGCCCCAGGGGACGCTGCTGGTGGCGGCCACCACCGCCTCCGCCGACCGCACCGTCGAGCATCTCCTGTCGGCCGTGGCCTGGGCCAGCGCCATCGGGCTGGCCTTCGCCGTGGCCCTGGCCTTCGTGTCGGTGCGGCGCACGCTGCGGCCGCTGTCCCGCATGGCCGCCGAGATCGACGCCATCGAACCCCGGGGTGAGCTGCCGGCGGGCCTGGCCGCCACCGTCGACGCCCCCGCCGACGAGGTCGGCCGCGTCGCCGACGCCTTCGACAGCCTGCTGGCCCGCATCGACGAAGCCATCGCCTCCCAGCGCCGCTTCATCTCCGACGCCTCCCACGAGCTCCGCACGCCGCTGACCGTGGCCCGGGGCCATCTGGAGCTCGTCGGCCGGCTCGAGGATCCCGACGCCGACCGCTCGGTGCGCCTGGCCCTGGAGGAGCTCGACCGCATCGGCGCCACGGTCGAGGAGCTGCTGCTCCTGGCCCGGCTCGACGAGGGCCTGCCCCTGGCCCGGGAGGCGGTCGACGTCGATCTCGTGCTGCGGGAGGCGGAGATGCGGGGAATGCTGCTGGGGCAGGGCCAGATCGCCGTCGACGCTCCCGAGGGGCTGACGGTGGTGGCCGATCCCGACCGCCTCCTGCAGGTGGTCTCGAACCTGACCGGCAACGCCCTGCGCCACGGCGGCGCCGGCGTGACGGTGACGCTGGCCGCCCGGCCCGAACCCGGCGGCACGGTGGCCATCGACGTGGCCGACACCGGGCCGGGCATCCCCGCCGCCGACCTGCCCCACGTCTTCGACCGCTTCTACCGCGGCTCGGCCGCCCGGCGGGGGGTGCCGGGCGGCGCGGGACTCGGCCTGGCCATCGTGGCCTCACTGGTCGAGGCCATGGGCGGGACGATCGCCGTGACGTCGATCGAGGGAACGGGGACGACGTTCTCCATCCGCCTCCCGGCGGACGGAGAACGGCGTCACGGAGTGCTGGTCAGCGGTACACCCGGCGGGTGACCGTGCGGCGGACCGGGACCTCGTCGTCGACCACGACGTCGCGCCGGCCGATGTAGTCGTCGTCGTCGATCACCCGGCGCCGGGGGCTCCAGTTGTCCCACAGCACCAGCGAGAACAGCATGCCGACGAGGCCGATGACCATCAGGATCACCCCGACGGTGTCGAGGTCGATGCCGTTGACGGCGGTGTGGACGGCGAAGGCCAGGATCGCCCCGACGGCCAGGAAGAAGAGACTGAGACCGGTAGCCATGATGGCCCTCCTTGGGTTGGAATCGAACTGACGTTGTCCTGATTCGTTTCCCGCCGGGTGAAGGGCCGGTGAGGCGAACGTGAAAGTTCTCTCATCGGGACATACCTGCGGCCGGGCCTTGACCTCAACCGAACTTGAGGTCTTAACGTCGCTCCCAGTTCCTGCCGATAAGGGAGGGACGCGGCGAACACGGCGGAAGGGCGTAGCGCGCACATGGACATGGGATTCAGCCACTGGATGGCGCTGGAGAGCGCCATGCACGGCGAGCGGAAGCGGCGCTCGTTCAACGGTCCAACGCTGCGCCGCATCGCCGCCTTCGCCCGGCCGCACCGCCGGGCGCTGATCGCCTTCCTCGTCCTGTCGGTCGTCTCGGCCGTGCTGGCGGTGGCCACGCCGGTGCTGGCCGGCTGGGTGGTCGACGACATCATCAAGCAGCGTTCCGAGAGCCGGGTGCTGTTCCTGGCCGGGATGATCGCCGCGGTGGCCGTCCTCGACGCCGGCGTCGGCATCGCCGAACGGTGGCAGTCGGCCCGCATCGGCGAAGGGCTGATCCTCGACCTGCGCCGCACCGTCTTCGCCCACGTGCAGCGCCAGCCGGTGGCCTTCTTCACCCGCACCCGCACCGGCGCCCTCGTGAGCCGGCTCAACAACGACGTCATCGGGGCCCAGCGGGCCTTCACCTGGACGCTGTCGGGCGTCGTCTCCAACCTCATCACGCTGATCCTCACGCTGGCGGTGATGCTGCGCCTGTCGTGGGCGATCACGCTGCTGGCGCTGGTCCTCCTGCCGCTGTTCGTCGTCCCCGCCCGGCGGATGGGTGCCCGGCTGGCCGGCCTCCAGCAGGAGGCGGCCGACCACAACGCCGCCATGAGCACCCAGATGACCGAACGGTTCTCGGCCCCGGGCGCCACGCTGGTCAAGCTGTTCGGCCGCCCCGCCCGGGAGGAGGCCGAGTTCAGCGCCCGGGCCGAGCGGGTGGCCCAGATCGGCGTGCGCACCGCAATGGGCCAGTGGCTGTTCCTCACCGCCCTGTCGATCGTCTCCGCCCTGGCCCTGGCGCTGGTCTACGGCCTCGGCGGCTGGCTGGCGCTGCGGGGGCGGCTGGAGGCGGGCACCGTCGTCACCCTCGGCCTGCTGCTCACCCGCCTCTACGCGCCGCTGACGGCCCTGGCCTCCGCCCGGGTCGACGCCATGACCGCCATCGTCAGCTTCGAGCGCGTCTTCGAGGTGCTCGACCTCGAGCCGCTGATCACCGAGAAGCCGGAGGCGGTGCGGGTGCCCGACGGGCCCGTGGCGCTGGAGCTCGACGGCGTGCACTTCGCCTATCCGTCGGCCGAGCGCGTCTCGCTGGCGTCGCTGGAGGAGGTGGCCACGCTCGACACCCGCAGCGGCGTCGAAGTCCTCCACGGCGTGTCGTTCCGGGTCGAGCCCGGCCAGCTGGTGGCCCTGGTCGGTTCGTCGGGGGCGGGCAAGTCGACGATCGCCTCGCTGGTGCCCCGCCTCTACGACGTCGACGCCGGCGCGGTGCGGCTGTCGGGCGTCGACGTGCGCGACCTGTCGTTCGAGTCGCTGCGGGAGACGCTGGGCATGGTGACCCAGGACGGGCACCTGTTCCACGACACGATCCGGGAGAACCTCCGCTTCGCCGCTCCGGCGGCCTCCGACGACGAGCTGTGGGACTCGCTGCGCAAGGCCCGCCTGGCCGCCCTGGTGGAGTCGCTGCCCGACGGCCTCGACACGGTGGTGGGGGAGCGGGGCTACCGCCTGTCGGGCGGCGAGCGCCAGCGCCTCACGATCGCCCGGCTCCTGCTGGCCCGGCCCCGGGTGGTGATCCTCGACGAGGCCACCGCTCACCTCGACTCCACGTCGGAAGCGGCCGTGCAGGCGGCGCTGGTCGAAGCCCTGGCCGGCCGCACGGCGCTGGTGATCGCCCACCGCCTGTCCACCGTCCGGGCCGCCGACGCCATCGTGGTGGTGGAGGACGGCCGCGTGGTCGAACGCGGCACCCACACCGAGCTGCTGGCCCTCGGCGGCCGCTACGCCGAGCTCTACCGCACCCAGTTCGAGGACGACAGCCCCGCCGAAGCCGTTGCCTAGGGAGTGCTGGCGCACTCCCTAGGGTTGTTTCTGGCGGCGGGCCCCTGCCCTCCGGGCATCCCGCCGCGGTGGCGTGGGGCCCCTGCCCCACGCCGAGGTTGAAGCGCTGGTGAGACTCTCTGCCCTGCCGGCATCCCACCAAGGTGGTTGGGGCCCAACCCCAGAGCTAGGTCGACTGGCTGCCGGACAGGGCGCGCATCAGGTCGGGGAGGACGGTGCGGAAGGCGGTGCCGGCCAGGGGCCAGTTGTGGCCGCCGGGCAGGAAGGTCCGGCTGGTGACGAGGCCGGAGGGGCGGGCGGCGGCGGCGAGGCGGTCGGCCACGGCGACGTGGGTGCGGTCGGAGGTGCCGACCACGAACCAGCCCCGGCTGCCCCGGAGCCGGTTCGCCGTCAGCAGGTTGGCCGGGTCGTGGGCGGCCATGGCGGCCCGGTCGCCGCCGTAGATGTTCTTCAGGGTGTCGGCTTCGGAGCCCTGGTTGGGGGCCCAGTCGCCGGCGACGTCGAGGAAGGCGCCGTAGACGTCCGGGTGGCGGGCGGCCAGCTCGAAGGCGCAGGTCCCGCCCTCCGAGAACCCGGCGATGGCCCAGTGCCGGGGGTCGGGCGGGACGTGCAGCTCGCCGGCCAGGTACCGGGGGACGTCGACGGCGAGGTACGTCTCGGCCGCGCCGGCCGGGCCGTCGACGCACTCCGTGTCGGCGAAGGGGCCCCCGTTGTGGTCGACGAAGGCCAGGATGGGGGCCAGGCCGCCGTGCCCGCTGGCGTAGAGGTCGGCCGTCTGGGCGGCGAACCCGGGCCGGGGCCAGTCCTCGGGGCCGCCGGGGGTGCCGCCGACCATGACGATGACGGGCAGGGCCGGCCGGGGCGAGGCGAAGAAGGCCGGCGGGAGGTACAGCGCCCCCCGCCGGGCGTTGAAGCCCGACCGGGTGCCCGGGATGTCGAGGGGGGCCAGCGCGCCGTGCATCGTCGGCTGGGCGGCGGCGGCGGAAGTCCGGGCCCGGTGGCCGGCCCGGTCGGGATGGCGGTGGGCAGCGGCCGCCGCGGTGGAGGCCCCGGAGGAGTCGGCCGGTGCGGAGCCGGCGGCCGGGTCGTCCGTCGAGGAGGCGCTGAACCCCGGGGAGCGGGACGGGTCGGATCGGCCCGACGGGCCGCTGTCGGCCGGCGCCGCCGAACCGGCGGAGGCCTTATTGGCGCCGGCCGGAGCGCCGCTGCCCGCCCGGGCCTCGCCGCCCGTCCCGTCATTTCCGCAGGCCGGAACGCTGCCGTCAGAACGGCCTGCCGGGCCGGCGCTGCCTGACGCGCTCGTGCTGCCGGCCGGGCTCGTGCCGCCCGCCGGGCTCGCGCCGTCCGCCCGATCGGTGCCGCTGGCCCGGCTGGTGCCGACCGCCCGATCGCTGCCGCCGGCCGTGCTCGTGCCGCCCGCCCCGTCGGTGCCGGCGGCCGGGTCGTTGCTGCACCCGGCCGGCCAGGCTCCGGCCGGATCGGTGCCGGTGGCCGCGGATCCCGCTGTCGCCGAGGCGCCCGGCCCGAGCGACGAGCCGGTGCCGGCCGACCCGCCCGTCGCGCCGGCGGAGGACAGCGCCGCCGCTCCGCCGGGGGCGCCGGCGAGGAAGGCCGGGCCGGACGCAGGCCCGCCGGGCGCCACCGAGGGGACCGTGGTGCCCGCCGGGGTGTCCGTCTGGCGGGCCAGGACGTCGGCCAGGGCGGCCGCGGTCATCTCGTGGGGGAGCGGCCGGCCGAGCAGGTCGCCCACGGTCGGCCAGTAGGCGTACTGGGCGTTGATCAGCACGAAGGCCGAGGCGACCGTCAGGGGTACGCCGGCCACGGCCACGATGCGGCGCCACCGGCCCGCCCCCCGCCAGCCCGCCACCGCCGCCGCGGCGGCGAAGAGCGCCTCCCCGACCCAGATGCCGAACGACTTCGGATAGTGGTCCCGGATGATGTGGTCGTGGAGGTACCAGGCCACCGCCACCAGCACCGTCCCCGTCCCGGCCAGCAGGAGCGGCAGCGTGACCGACCACCACCGCCGGTCCCGGCGCACGACGGTGGCCGCCAGGGCCAGCGCCGCCAGCAGGGGCAGCAGGGCCATGACCGCGCCGTGGTCGAGGGGGACGCGATCGAGAGACACCGCTGCGGGGCCGGCCGGCATGGCCCGACCGTAGGGGGCGGCGGATGAAACGTGTATGAGCACTTTGTCGGTTTCCCGCAGGAAGCTGAAGAACTTTTCATGGGGGTCTCAACCGGCCTTCATGTGGCGGGGAACGTCAAGCCTCCAAGCGGGTCAAAGGGGACCCCGAGCCTGGAGGAAGAAGGATGCGCGGAACCATCGGCCGGATCGGCGTCACCGGGGCGGGCGCCCTGCTGGCCATCGGACTGTTCGCCGCCGGGACGCCGGCCGGGGCCAGCCCGTCCGGCGGCCACGGCGTGAACAGCGCCGACAGCACCTGCTTCACCGCCACCGGCCAGACCCAGGGCCGGTCGCACTCCGACCCCGACGGGATGAGCAACGGCGGCGCCGACAAGCCCGGCTGCACCGGCGGGTTCGACTCCGACCGGGACGGCAACAACGGCTGCGGCAACGACGCCGACCGCGAGGACGACAACAACGGCAACTGCGGCCGCCAGAAGGACGGCCGGGGCCACCAGGGTTCCGGCGGAGCGCCGGCCCCGACCACGACCTCTTCGACGACGACCACCACCACCGCCCCGGCGACGGTGACGCCGACCGTCGAGCCCGGCGCCGTCGAACTGACGGACTGCCAGGTCGACCCGAAGGAAGCGACCGACTGCCCGGCCACGGCCCAGTCCTCGGGGACGGGTGCCCACCTGTCGGCCGCCGCTCCGGCGGACACCGCCACCGCCGGCACCGACGTCGGGGCGGCGACGGCCGGAACCGGCGCCACCGGCCCGGCGGCTGAGGCCGGGACGGCCGGCACCGTCTCGGCGGCCCCGACGACCGCGCCCGGGACCGAGGTGCTCGGCGAGACGCTCACCCGCCCGGGCACCCTGGCCCGCACCGGGGCCGGCGTCGGCGCCCTGTCTCTCCTCGGCCTGGGCCTGTGCGGCAGCGGCCGCCTCGCCGTCCTCGCCCGTCGGCTCCTGCGCATCGGCTGACGAGCGAGGTGACGCCCGCCGCCGGAAGACCGACGCCGGCGGCGCAGGGGACGAGCGGCCCTTGAAGCGCCGGGTGGACACGGCACCGTCCACCCGGCGCTTGGCGCGCCCGGGGCTGCCGCGGCCGGCCGGTGGCGGCGGACCCCCCGCAACTACGTACCATGCCCTCCATGACCGCCGAACCCATCCCGGCGACGCTGGCGCTGCGGCGGCTGGCGGCCGGTGACGACCTGGCCGGCGTGGCCGCCCTCATGGCGGCGTACCTGGCCGAGGTCCGCCGCAAGCTGCTCGACGGCTACGGCGTCGCGCTGGAGGAGGCCACGCCCGACGGCGACCTGCTGGTCGAGATCGGCCCGCTGCTCGAGCCGCCCGAGGCGCTGTACCTGGCCGAGATCGACGGGCTCCCGGCCGGCACCGGCGGCCTGAAGGCCGTCGCTCCCGGTGTGGCCGAGATCAAGCGCATGTACACCGATCCCGCCTTCCGGGGCCGGGGTGTGGCCCGGGCGGTGCTGACCCGGCTGATCGCCGACGCCCGGGCCGCCGGCTACCGGCGGCTGCGGCTGGAGACGGCGGCCTGGATGGTCGAGGCCCACGCCCTCTATCGCAGTCTCGGCTTCGCCGATACGCCGCCCCACCCCGACCCGGAGTTCGGCTGCCTCCCCGGCTACGAGCACCTGACCCGCTACATGGCTCTATCCCTCGAGGAGCGATGACCTCTTCCCGCAGCCGTTCCAAGTTCATCGAGCCGGCCATCGCCGCCTACGCCCTCGAGCACTCCAGCGGGCCCGACGGCGTCCAGCTCGAGTTGCAGCACGTCACCGCCGAGCGGACGGGCACCGCCGCCGGCATGCAGATCGGCGACGACCAGGCCGTCCTGCTCGAGATCCTGGCCCGGGCCACCGGGGCCCGCCGGGCGGTGGAGATCGGCACGTTCACCGGCTACTCGGCGCTGGCCCTGGCCCGGGGGCTCGGCCCCGAGGGCCATCTCCTGTGCTGCGACGTCAGCCGGGAGTGGACGGCCATCGCCCGGGAGCACTGGGAGAAGGCCGGCGTCGCCGACCGCATCGAGCTGCGCATCGGCCCGGCCCTCGACACGCTGGCCGCCCTTCCCGCCGACGAGACCTTCGACCTGGCCTTCGTCGACGCCGACAAGACCAACTACCGCCCCTACTACGAAGCGCTGCTGCCCCGCCTGCGCCCCGGCGGCCTGCTGCTGGTCGACAACACCCTCTGGAGCGGCGCCGTCCTCGACGACGGTGATACGACCGACGACACCGTCGCCATCCGGGCCCTCAACGACCACATCGCCGCCGACCCCCGCGTCCGCGTCGTGCTCCTCCCGATCGGCGACGGCCTGACCATCGCCCAGCGCCTCGCGGCCGAGATCTAGCGTTTCGAGGCGACCCGGCCGTTGCTCTTGTCGTCGGCCGGTGCCGGGGCGTCGAGGTTGATCACCCGCGACGGTGATTGACTGGGGGACCCGCCGTTTCGGATCAGGCCGAACTCGAGGATCCGGTACCACTCCTCGAAGGCCTCGGTCAGGGACAACCCGACGGAGACGAGGAAGTCGGGTTCGATGGCCCGCCGGACCGACGTCAGCATCAGGTCGGCGGCGAGGCGGGAGTGCACCTCCTGGAAGGCACCGGCCCGGGCCCCCTGGTCGATGATCGCTTCCAGCGTGGCCATCCGCTGGTGCTGGTGGGCGAGCCAGATGCGATAACCGCCGGGGAAGTCCCGCATGTCGTGGACGAACTTGTGGGACGCCTCCCGCGTCCGGAGGCGGATCGGCTGGGTGAGGAAACCGACGAGCTTGGCCGGCCAGGTCTTCTCCTCGGCGAGTTCCTTCCAGCCGGTGTCCCGGACCCGGGCCAGCCAGCGCTCCACCACCAGCTCGAAAAGCTCTTCCCGGCTCGGGGCCAGCCGGTACAGGGTCGCCTTCGAGCAGCGCAGGCGCCGGGCGATGTCGTCGGTGCTCAGGTGGAGGAAGCCCTCGGCCATCATCAGCGCTTCGAGGTCCTTGAGGAGCCGCCGCAGTCGCGGCGATTCCGGAACGCGGGCCATGACCTCCGCTTCCTCATGGCCCTTGCCTTCCCAGAACGGCGCAGGACCGTTCGCGTGCTGGCTGTTCGCCCTCGGCATGAGCTTCCCCCCGGGTCCTGGCCGGCGCCCCTTCAGAAAAGTTGGGGCTTCGAAAGGGTTGACACCGCTTCCGCGCCAATGGTACCAAGGATATGGTTCAAGTACAGTATGTACAGAAGGAAATCCCGGGCCGACGTTCCAAGGGCCACCGGAGCCGGAGGGGGATTCTAAAAGAAGGGGGGGTGACTCGCGCCTTCGACGGTCGCGCCCGTTCGGAGGCCGGCGTCCCGGGTCGGCCATGAAGTTCCCGTCTCGTCGAGGGCGATCTCAACCGCCTGCCGGCGTGTAGGTCTGCCCGCGCCCGTGGGCCGGCGCAAGCCCGTAGGGGAGGGCTCAACGGTCCTCGCCGTCCCGCAGCACCCCATTATCCGAAGCCTCCGCAGCTACATGGCTGTCGAGAAAGGGCGGTGAACATGCTCAGACGCGCCCTGCGTCCGATTCCCATCCTCCTGATAACGATGTCCATGGTCGGTGCCGCCTGCGGCGGAGGCAGCGATCACAAGAGTTCGAACGCAGCCGGCAAGAACCCGTCCAACGTCCAGCAGGGGCCGTCGACCGGCGACGCGCAGTCCTCCACTCCGGCCAGCGGCCCGGCCACGGCCGACAACCCGGCTGCCGCACCGCAGGCGGCCGGTGGCGCCGCTCCCGGTGCCGCCCCCGCCTCGGGAGCGGCCACCCCCGCGGCCGGCGCCACGGCGTCGCCTTCGCCGGCCGGGGCCCCTCGTAGTGCCAGTGCCAAAGGAGCGGCCGCCGCCGCCCCGACTCCGGGTGCCAAGCCCGACGCACCGGGCGCGCCCGGCGCACCGTCGGCTCCGGGCTCCCCGGCGGCTCCCGGTGCTCCGGGGGCGACACCGGGAGCTCCCGCTCCCGGTGCTCCGGGCAACACCGCCTCTGACGTCGGTATCACACCTACGTCGATCAAGGTCGGCCACATCGGTATCCTCTCCGGACCGGTGTCGTCGGTCGGTGACGACATCTCCTGGGCCGGGCAGGCCGTGCTGGCGGCGACCAACGACGCCGGTGGCATCAACGGCCGCAAGCTCGACGTGAAGGTCCGGGACGACGCCTGGGACGGCACCAAGGGCATGAACGCCGCCCGGGACCTGGTCGAGCGGGAGAAGATCTTCGCCTTCTGCTGCACCATGACCGTGGCCACCACGGACCTCCTGGCCAAGTACGCCGATGATGTCCAGGTGCCCAACGTGTCGCCGGACGGGTTCGGTGACGACCAGTACGGCCACCCCTGGTCGTGGCCGGCAGCCAACAGCGCTACCAACGACGGCTACGCCATGGCCGAGTACGCGGTGAAGAAGCAGGGCGTCAAAACCATCGCCATGCTCTACTTCGACAACCCCTTCGGCCGGGCCTACAAGGAGGGCTACACCTACTACGCCGAGAAGCTCGGCGCCAAGGTCGTGGTCACCCAGGCCGGTTCGTTCGACGACCCCGGCACGGCGACCTTCATCGCCAAGGCGAGGGCGGCCAACGTCGACCTGCTGACCTTCAACGGCGAGCCGGGCCTGTGGGTGAAGATGGTGCGGGAGGCGGCCTCCCAGGGCTACAAGCCGAAGTCGGGCTTCCAGGGTGCCGCCGGTATCTACTTCAACGAGATCCCGGGGCTCGCCGGGCCGTGGGCCGAGGGCAGCATCTCGGCCACCCACTGGACGCCGAACGACGTCGGTGAGGCGGCGGGCGACAAGGACCCCGCCTACGCCAAGTACAGCGCCCTCATCACGAAGTACTACCCGAAGATCCAGCACTCCAACTGGACCAAGGCCGGGTACTCGGGCGCGCTGCTGTTCGTCGACGCCGTGAAGCGCCTCGGCGCCAACGTCACCCGCAAGGGCTTGAAGGACCAGCTCGACGCCACCAAGGAATGGGACGTCGGCCTCGGCGCCAAGGTGCAGTACTGGTGCAACCACCGCGGCAACCACCAGGAGTACCTGCTGAAACTGGTCAAGGACCCCGACGGAGCGAACTCCCCCGACCCCCGCACCCGGGACGCGGTCAAGGGCGGGAACGGCATGCGGTTCAAGTTCCTCGAAGGGCCCTACGGCGATCCGGTGAACCACCCCGACGGGAGTTCCGACGTCGCCGCCTTCAGCAAGAAGTGCGCGTAGTCCTTCGGGACTCGCCTGACATCTGACCCACTGCGTCGAGCGGGCCGCTCGGCGCAGTGGGTCCACCGAGAGGACGGCTTGGATGGACAAGTTCCTACAGATGGCGTTGATCGGAGTGATCCTCGGTTCGATGTACGGCTTCATCGCCATCGGCATGGTGCTGGTCTACCGGACGACGAACGTGCTCAACGTCGCCCACGGCGGTATCGGCATCCTCTCGGCCTACATCGCCTGGGACCTCATCGTGCTGCGGGGCCTCAACTACTACCTCGGCGTGACGATCGGCATCGTCTTCGCCGCGATGCTCGGGTTCTTCTTCGAATGGATCGTGATCCGGCGGCTCGCCGGCCAGCCGGCGCTGCAGACCGGGACCACGCTGGCCCTGTACATCCTCCTGCAGGGCGTCACGGGGATGCCGAACAGCTGGACGAAGCTGCAGTTCCAGATCCTGCCCTCTCCGTTGATCAACAAGGGCTTCCGGGTTCCTCACACCAACAACCAGCTCGTCACCTATGACCAGCTGATCCTCGTCGTGTCGCTGGCCGTCATCTCGATCGCGCTGTACTGGATGCTGCGCCGGACCCGAGTGGGGTTGGCGATGCGGGCGGTATCCGACGATTCCTCGGCCGCCCCCCTCATGGGAATCCGCCACGAGGTCGTGAGCCGGGTGGTGTGGACGGTGTCGTTCGCCCTGTCGGGCCTGACGACCATGCTGCTCGCCCCCATCTTCCTGCTCGATGGCATCACGCTGTCGCTCCTCACCGTCAAGGCGCTGACGGTGGCGTTCGTCGGAGGTCTCGTGTCTCTCCCGCTCACCATCGCGGGTGCGCTGTCGCTCGGCGTGCTGGAGTCCTACAGCGACATCTACATACCGAACCACGGCTGGTTGAAGCCGGCCTGGCCGTTCATCCTGATGCTCTGCGTGCTGGCCTTCCGCTTCGCTCAAGGTCGGAAGACGATCCTCGAGGACGCCCCGGCGGTGGCGGCATGAGCGCCGTCGTCGACCTGCGCGACAACGACGCCCCCGTAGTGGACGACGAACAGGTCATCAGCCGCCGCTTCAACTTCGTACCGTCGCTGTCGGACTGGAGGGACCTGAACCAGCGGGCCAAGATCGCCCGGGTCTCGGCCGCCGCCGTTCTGGTTGTCCTGGCCATGGTGGGGCCGCATCCCCTGAAGGGCATCGGACCGACGTTCGCCATGGATCTCGGCCTGATCTACGCCATGATCGTGATCGCTGTCTCCGTGCTGGGCTGGATCGGGGAGATCTCCCTGGCGGTTGTCGCCCAGATGGGCTTCGGCCTCGTCGTCCTCAACTATCTCCAGCGCCACCACTGGCCCTTCCCCGTGATCCTGATCGCGGTCGTGGCCTCGTCGATCCCGTTCTCGATGCTCCTCGGCCTCTTCGCTCTCCGGCTCCGGGGCATGAACTTCATCATCGCCACGCTGGCCTTCGGTTACCTGGTGCAGCGTTCGGCTCTCGCCGAGTACATGGGGGCCGGTGCCTCGTCCAAGGGATCGGTGAGCCGGCCCTCCTATCTCCGGACCGATGACAACCTTTACTACTGGATCCTGGCCTCGCTCATCGTGGTCGCCGCCATCTGCTACATGGTGGGCCGCTCCCGGATCGGCAAGGCCATCGCCGCCATGCGCGACTCGGAAACGGCGTTCTGGACGCTCGGGCACTCGACGGCCGCCTACAAGCTCTTCGCCGTCTGCCTCTCCGGGGCGATCGCCACGCTGGCCGGCTCGTACTTCGCCCTGCTGCAGCTGCAGGTCCCGTCGATCTACTACCAGCCGGGGCTGGCCATCGTCTTCTTCGGCTTCGCCCTGGCCGGAGGGTTCGGATCCATCGGGGGCGCCATCGCCGCCGGCATGTTCTTCGGCGCTCTCCCGAAGTACCTCGAGGCCTACACCAACGGCGGCTTCACCCGCTTCGACTTCTTCTTCTACGGCGCGCTGTCCCTGGTGATCTTCATGAAGGTCAAGGGCGGCCTCGGTGGGCTGGGGCAGCGGCTCTGGGCCCGGGTCGAGGGGAAGGCCTGACGGTGACGGGGGGTTCGATGACAACGCTGGAGGACATGGCCCGCACGCGGGAGCGGGAGCTCGAAAGGACCGAGATCCTCTCGGTCGAGGGAATGGCGATCCACTTCGGTGGCGTCCACGCCCTGCGCGACGTGTCGCTGACCGCCAACCGGGGCGAGGTGACCGGGGTCATCGGCCCCAACGGCGCGGGAAAGACGACGCTGTTCAACTGCCTCTCCGGGCTGCTCAAGCCCGATCACGGCAAGACGGTCTTCGACGGGCACCCCCTGCGGGGCACGCCAATGGTCCGTGGCCGGCGCGGGCTCGGCCGCACGTTCCAGACCCCCCGGCTCTTCCGGAGCCTGTCGGTGATGGACAATCTCGTGCTCGGTTGCCAGGTGGCGCATGCCGCCAACCGCAGCTACGAGTTCGACCCCTCGCTCGACGGGCTCGCCCGCCAGCAGCAGGCCGCCCGGATCGCCCGGCTGGTCGGCTACCAGGGCCGGCTCGACGCCCTGACCTCGAGCCTGCCCTTCGGCGACCTGCGCACCGTCGAGCTGGCCCGGGCCCTGTGCGCCGCCCCGAAGATGCTCATGCTCGACGAGCCCGCCTCGGGCCTCGACGTCGAGCAGGCCCTCGGCCTCGTCGCACTCCTGCGGTCCCTGGCCGAACTCGGCCTGGCCATCCTCCTCATCGAGCACGACATGAGCGTGGTGATGGAGGTCTGCGAGACGCTGACCGTCCTGGACTTCGGGGAGGTTCTCGCCCGGGGGACGCCCGGGGAGATCCAGAACAACCAGCAGGTCCTCGACGCCTACCTGGGGAGGCCGCACGATGCTTGAGGCGAAGAACATCACCGTCGACTACGGCCAGGTCCGGGCCCTGTTCGGGGTGGACCTCAAGGTCGAGTCGGGCGAGATCGTCTCTCTCATCGGCGCCAACGGGGCGGGCAAGACGACGACACTGCACGCCATCGCCGGCGTCGTCCCCCGCGGCGGTGAGATCCTGATCGACGGGGAGGCCCTGCCGGCGTCGGCGGTCGAGGTCGTCAACCACGGCATCGCGCTCGTCCCCCAGGGGCGGAAGGTGTTCCCCACCATGAGCGTGGAGGAGAACCTGCTCCTCGGCGCCTACGCCCGGAAGGCGACCTGGCGGACGGCCAAGGAGATGTTCGCCCCGATCTACGAGTACTTCCCCCGGCTCAAGGAGCGCCGCCGGCAGCCGGCCGGGAAGCTCTCGGGGGGCGAGCAGCAGATGCTGGTCATCGGCCGGGCACTCCTTGCCGACCCGAAGGTGATGCTGATCGACGAACTGTCCCTCGGGCTGGCGCCGCTGGTGGTGCAGACGCTGCTCGAGATGATCGTCCGTCTCAACGAGGAGCGGGGCGTCACGTTCCTGCTCGTGGAACAGGCCGCTCCGGCGGCCCTGGAGATTTCCAAGCGGGCGTATCTCATCCAGAAAGGGCAGGTCGTCTACGAAGGCGACGCCAAGAAGCTGCTGTCCGAAGTCGACGTCCTCCGGAGCGCGTACCTCGGGGCAGGCCCCAAGGCCCGGCAAGCTCCGGCTCTGCGGAGGTGAAAGCAATGCGACGGTTCTTCGTGACCATCCTGTCGATTGCCCTTCTGGGCCTGGGAGCCTTACCGGCACACGCCGATGATTCGGCGTTCAACAGTGACGCGTTCGAGAGCTTCGACGTCTACGCCCAGGCGCAGGCGGCCCGCGGCACGATGTTCGCCGTCGGCGGGGTGGAGGGCGAGTCGGAACGGCTCGTCGGGGCGAAGGTCGAGGTGAGCAAGCCGGCCAGCGTCTACGCCATTGCCGCCGCCTTCCAGCGGGGCCTGGCGGCCGGCTACACCTACGGCGCGGTGCTCGGCCGCAGCGCCGCCGGCGGGAAGGGCATCGCCCCCGAGCCGCCGCCCGGCGAGTCGATCGCGCTCTACCCCTCCGAGCCGAGGGAGATGACGTGGGAGGGCCCGCTGACGTCGGGTGCCAAGGGTTCGGTCATCGACGGCCGGTCGTACGCCAAGGCCCTCGACGTGCCGGCCGGCCGGTCCGGAATCTCGTTGCAGCACATCGACGCCGGTCAGCTCGTCATCGACCACGCCGTGACGGCGTCGCGGGGCGAGCCCACCGCTGAGGGCCTCCAGGTCGAGGCCACCAGCACGGTGGAAGGGATCGCGATCGGAACGGCACTCAAGATCGACCGCCTGGTGTCGCGGGCCTACGCCCTGATTCCCGCCACCAGCGGCGACGCCAAGGGCGAGGGGTCGACGGTCATCACCGGGGCCCGGGTCAACGGCGTGCCGGTGGAGATCACCAGCGGCGGGATCGTGGTGGCCGACCAGAAGCAGGGCGGCGACCAGAAGAGCCAGGCCGTCAAGCAGGTCAGCGAGTCCCTGGCGAAGGCCAACATCAAGGACGTGCGGCTCGACGAGACGACCGTGAAGCCCGGCGACGGCGGCAAGGAGGTCGAGGTCACGGCGGCCGTCCTGCGGGTCTCCTACATCAACGAGGAGTTCGGTGCGTCCAACCCCCAGGGCTTCCGGGGTGGCGGCATGGAGCTCGGGGGCGCCACCATCGACGTCGCCGCCCAGCGGGCCGGAGAGTCGGCCCCGACCAGCGACGTCGGCTCCGACGTCGCCCCCGGGGCGAACGGCGGCAGCGGCGGCGGCTCGACGGGCAAGCAGGCGGCGACCGAGCCCGACCGGTGGGTCGACCGTTCGTCGCGCCCGATGATCCCGGCCCGTCATGGTCGCTGAGGCCTTCCCGGCATGACGGCGCTGGAACTGGTGACGACTCCCGTACCGGAACCGACCGCCGGCGGCGATGATGCCGCCGCCGGCGTCGGCGCCGGCGTCATCATGCGGGTCCGGGACGTCATCGTGCACTATGGGCCCCACGTCGCCCTGAACGGCGTGAGCCTCGAGCTGCGGCGAGGACAGATCCTCGGGCTGCTCGGGCCCAACGGGGCGGGCAAGTCGACGCTCATCCGGCGCCTGGCCGGCCTGCTCCCGAGCCGCCAGGGGACGGTCGAGCTCGACGGCGCCGACCCCGGGACCTCGCGAGCGGCCCGGGCCCGGGTCGGCTACCTGCCCGAGGAACCACCGCTGTACCCCGAGGAAACGGCGCTGGGCTATGTGGTCTACATGGCCTCGCTGGCCGGTGTACCCCGCCGGGAGCGCCGGGACGCCGCCGTCGACGCCCTCGAGCTCGCCGGCGCGACCAAGTTCGCCGGACGGCTCACCGGCCGCCTCTCGAAGGGCCAGCGCCAGCGCGTCGGCTTCGCCGCCGCTATCGTCCACCAGCCCGACGTGGTGCTCCTCGACGAGCCCACCAGCGGCCTCGACCCGGCGCAGATGGTGAAGTTCCGCCAGGTCGTCCGCGAGGTCGGGCGCCATTCGGCCGTCCTCTTCAGCACTCACCTGCTGGCCGAGGCCCAAGCGGTCTGTGACCGGGTCGTGATCCTCGACCGGGGAGCCGTCGTGGCCGACCGGCCGGTGACGCACCGGCGCGGCCGGCAACTGCGGGTCCGGGTGGCCGGGGCGGAGCCCGTCTCCGTCGAAGAGGTGCTCCGCACCGTGCCGGGCGTCCTGTCGGTCAACGGCGAACAGGTGGAGGTCAAGCAGGCCGACGTCTCCCGGCGGATCGCCGCCGCCGTGCTCGGCCAGGGGTGGGACCTGCTGGAACTGGCCGACGTGCCCGACGACCTCGAGCAGGCGTTCCTCGACGCCGTGGCCGGGAGGCCGGCATGAACGGCGCCTGGCGGGTGTTCCGGCGGGAGTACCGCGGCTACCTGGGCACGGTATGGATCTACGGTGTTTTCGCCGCTTTCCTGCTGCTCACCGGGGTGACGTTCTACATCACCGCCGACGGCACCCGGGAGGCCACGCTGCGGTTCTGGTTCCCGAACCTCACCTTCGTGCTGCTGGTCACGCTCCCGGTCATCTCCAGCCGGACGCTGGCCGAGGAGCGGCGCAACCGTCACCTCGACGTCCTCCTGTCCCACCCTGTCGACACCTTCGGCGTTATCGTCGGGAAGTGGCTCGCGGTCTCGGCTCTGTTCACGACGTTCCTGGCGGGGACGCTGGTGTACGTCGGTCTGATCGCCGCCTGGGGCAGCCCGGACTGGCCGCCCCTCATCGCCGCCTATGTGGGGGCGGTGCTCACCGTCATGTTCTTCAGCGCCGTCGGCACGCTGGCCAGCTCGCTGACGCCGACGGCGGTGGCGGCCGGGCTGGCGGGCTTCGCCGCGCTCGTCGTCCTGCAACTCGCCGACAGCGTGCATGCCTTCACGGCTCTGTCCTTCGAGCATCACCTCGACGACTTCGCCCGAGGCGCGCCCCGGCTGACCGACATCGTCTACTTCCTGTCGGGAACGGTGGTGGCCCTGCTCCTCGCCGGCTACTGGCAGGTCGCCCGCCGCACGATCGTGCGGTTGCGCAAGGTGGCCGTCCCCGCCGTGGCGGCGGCCGGCGCCCTGGCCACGAACTGGGCGGTCCTCCCGGTCAACACCACCTATGACGTGACCGCCCACGGCCGCTACACACTGTCGAACGCCTCGCGGGACGTGCTCCGCAACGTGAAGGCGCCGGTGACGCTGACGGGCTTCGAGCACGCCAACAGCATCCGGGCCCGGGACATGAGGCTGCTCTTCGACCAGTACCACCGGGCCCAGCCGAAGATCCACGTCAGGGTGCGGGACTTCGACCGCTACCAGGGCGAGGCGCTCGAGCTCGGCGTGACGAACGACGACCAGTCGGTGGTGCAGGTCGGCGACCGGCGCGAGGTCGTCGACCCGCCGACCGAGCTGTACATCACCAGCGCCCTCCAGCGCCTCGCCCGGCACCGGCCGGAGACCCTCTGCGCCCTCACCGGGCACGGCGAACGGGACCTGAACGACGCCAGCCCGTCGGGCTACAAGACGGCCCGGGTGATCATCGAGGCCAATGGCGTCAAGACCGAGACCGTCGACCTCACCAACGCCGGTTCCATCCCGCCCGAGTGCACCGTGCTCGGCCTCTTCGGGCCGAAGATCGGGCTGCGCCAGCCGGAGGTGGCGCTGCTCAGCGACTACCTGGAACACGACGGGAAGATGATCGTGACCCGCGAGCCCGACGGGCCCGACCTCGACGGGGTGACGAAGGCGTTCGGGTTGCGGTTCCTGCCCGGCGTGGTCGTCGACCCCGACCGTGGCGTGGCCGGAGACCCCCGGGCGATCCTGGCCAACAATTTCCCGACCGAGGCGCCGATCGTCGACGACGTCCCGGCCGCCTTCCTGGTCACCGCCGGCGGCATCACGACGTCGGCCAGCGTGGACCAGGGGCTGTCGGTGGCCCGGGTGGTGACCTCGAGCCAGAAGGCGTGGCTGGAGCTGAACCCGGCGGAAGGGAAGTTCGAGCCGGAGAAGGGCGATCGGCCCGGGCCGGTGGTGCTGGCCGCGGCGGCCGACCGCTCCCACGTCGAGCAGAACGGGGAACAGCGCGTCGAGAGCTCCGGCCCGGCCATCAAGCGGACCAGGCTGCTGCTCTTCGCCGACACCGACTGGGCCGCCACCGCCTTCGCCGATGAGCTCGGCAACCGCCAGCTTCTCGGCAACGCCGTGAACTGGCTGACCGGCGAAGAGAACCTCATCGCCGTCCGGGGCCAGAACTCCGATCTCCGCCGGCTGCAGCTCACCGCTCACAACCGGGCGGTCATGGGCTGGCTGTCGATGGGCGGGCTTCCGGCCTCCGCCGTCGCACTCGGCATCGGAACGTGGCTGCTGCGCCGCCGGCGCTGACAAAAAGGACCCACAGAGGGGTAGTACTAACCGCTTTGATTTAGTACATTCAGTACTGAAGGGGCCTCAACATCGCTCTTGAGGAGGGCCGATGGCACATCTGGTCAGTATCGACAACGGCGGCACGTTCACGGATATCTGTGTCATCGGCGATGCCGGGCTGATCCACAGCAAGGTCTTGACGACGCCCTACGACCTCACGAAGTGCTTCCTCGACGTGATCATCGCCGCCTCCGAGCGGCTCTACGGCGAGGCCGACATCACCCGGTTCGTCCGGGAGATCGAGTACCTGCGCTACTCGACCACCGCCGGCACCAACGCCATGGTGGAGCGGGTCGGCCCGCCGCTCGGGCTCGTCGTGCGGGAGGGCTGGAAGGAGAGCTCGCTCACGACGACCGAGACCGAGCACGAGCTGCTCCGGGCCTTCGTGGCCGACCGCATCGCCCGCATCGACACGTCGACCGACGGCCTCGAGAACAGCCTGATCAACGCCGTGAACACCCTCGGCTCAGAGGGGGCGGCCTACCTCGTCGTCAGCCTCGACGGTGCCGACGGCCCCGCTGACGAAGACCGGGTCAAGGCCGCGCTCCTGCGCCGCTTCCCCCGCCACCTCCTCGGTGCCATCCCGGTGCTCTTCTCCCACGAGCTGGTCGAGGACCTCGACGACCGCCGGCGGACGTGGTCGGCGCTGGTCGACGCCTTCCTGCACCAGACGATGGAGCGATTCCTCTACAACGCCGAACGGGAGCTGCGGGAGCACCGGGTCCGCCGGCCTCTCCTCGTCTACGCCAACGACAGCTCGTCGAGCCGGGTGGCCAAGTCGACCGCCATCAAGACCCACGGCTCCGGCCCCCGGGGTGGGCTGCAGGCGGCGTCGGCGCTGGCCGGCCGCTACGAGATCGACCGGCTCGTCAGCCTCGACATCGGCGGCACCACCACCGACGTGGCCCTGGTGGAGCGGACGATCGTTCCCGAGCGGGACCCCGGGGAGATCGCCGGTCTCCCGGTGAGCTTCCGGATGGGCGACGTCTCCAGCCACGGCATCGGCGGGAGCTCGGTCTTCAGCGTGCAGGGCGAGACCATCCAGGTCGGCCCCCGCAGTGTGGGGGCCGTGCCCGGCCCGGCCTGCTTCGGCCGCGGCGGCACCGACCCCACGATCACCGACGCCTACCTGCTCATGGGGATCCTCGACGGAGGCTCCTATTTCGGCGGGACCCTTGTGCTCGACCCGGAGCGGGCCAAGGTGGCGATCACCGAGAAGATCGCCCAACCGCTCGGCCTCGACCTCGGGGCGGCGTTGCTGGCCATGGAGGCGGCCTACAACGCCCGGGTGGCGGCCGAGGTGAGCGCCAAGCTCGGCGTCCCCGACGGTGCCGTGCTCCTGGCCTTCGGGGGCGCCGGCCCGATGAACGCCTGCGGCGTGGCCGACGCCGCCGGGATCACCACCGTCCTGGTGCCCCGGCTCGCCGCCGTGCTGTCGGCCTTCGGGATCAACTTCAGCGATATCAGCCACGGCTACCGGGCGCTGATCCCGTCGGCGACGCCCGACACGGTCAACGAGAAGCTCTCCGGGCTGCGCCGCCGGGCGGAGCGGGACATGTTCGTCGAAGGCTTCGAGCTCGGCGAGTGCGTCCTCGACGCCTGCCTTCGGCCGGTCGGTGACGGGCCGGTGGTGCCGGTGACGGCGGAGGGCATCGCCTCGGGGCAGAAGCTCCCGAAGGGCAGCGCCTGGCTCGACGTCACGGTGACGAAGTCGATCCCCCACTACGAGTTCGGGGCCGGGGACTCCGTCATCGCCAACGACTACCACCCGACCGGCAGCCGCTCCGTGCTCGACGCCAGTGGCGCCACGGTGGAGGTCCCGGTCACCCAGCTGGCCGATCTGAAGCCGGGGATGAACGGTTACGGGCCGGTCCTGATCGAGGACGAGTACTTCACCTGCCGGGTCATCGACGGCTGGAAGTTCGAGGTGACGGCGAATTACGACATCTGGCTGAGCCGGGTCTGAGGAGGAGGCATGAAGGTTCTGATCACCGAGAATCTGAGCATCGAGCTCGACACCGAGATGTGGCACTGCCGCCGCTGCGAACGGGAGCTCGTCTCAGCCCGCGACAACTACAAGATGGGGCTGCTGGCCTACGAGCGGGACCCCCGTGAAGTGCACCGGCCGGTCCTCGACCCGGAGCGCTACGAGTTCACCTTCGGCCCTGACCCGACCTGGGTCCGGCTGGTCGAGTACTACTGCCCCGGCTGCGGGCAGCAGATGGAGGTCGAGTACCTCCCGCCCGGCCACCCGCCCCTCCACGACATCGAGTTCGACATCGACGCCCTGAAGCAGCGGGCGATCACCCCCGAGGGCTGGATCGCCGAGATCGAGGAGGTGCAGGCGTGAAGCGGGTCGGTGTCGACATCGGAGGCACGTTCACCGACTGCCTGCTGGCCTGGAACGGCCAGCAGATCCTGGCCAAGTCGCTGACGACGCACCACAACCTCTCCCTCGGCTTCATGGCCGCGCTGGAGGCCGCCTGCGAGCGGCTCGGGCTGTCGGTCGAAGAGGTCCTGCGCGACGTGGACTCCGTCCGTTACGCCACGACCCTGGCCACCAACGCCCTCATCGCCAAGACGGGCCCGCCCGTCGGCCTGATCACCACCGCCGGCTTCGAATCCAGCGTGCCGATCAGCCGGGGCCGGGGCTACGGCGAAGGCCTCGACGACCTCGGCCAGGCCGACCTGCCCCGGGCCAAGCGACCTGACCCGCTGGTGCCGATCAAGCTGATCACCGGGGTCCGCGAGCGCGTCGACTTCCGGGGCAACGTCGTGGCCGACCTGGACGAGGACGGGCTCCGGCTGGCGGTGCGCAAGCTCGTCGACCGGGGCGCCCAGGCCCTCGTCGTCTCGTTCGTCAACGCCGTGATGAACCCGGTCCACGAACTGCGGGCGGAGGAGGTGATCCTCGAGGAGTTCCCGTCGCACAACCTGGGGGCCATCCCGATCGTGCTGTCGCACCAGGTGGCGGGGCGCAAGGGCGAATACGTCCGCACCATGTCGGCGACGATGGACGCCTACCTGCACGACGAGATGTACCACGGCCTTTCGTCGCTGCAGACCGCGCTGCGGGAGCGGGGCCACACCCGGCCGATGCTCGTCATCCACTGCACCGGCGGGACCGCCCAGCTGAACTCCACCCACGCCCTCCAGACGATCCACTCCGGGCCGGTGTCGGGGGTCAGCGCCAGCGAGCTGCTGGCCAACCAGTACGACCTCGGCAACGTCGTGGCCACCGACATGGGCGGGACCAGCTTCGACATCTCGCTGGTCGTCCAGGGCGGCATCAAGTGGTACGACTTCAACCCCGTCATCGAGCGGTGGCTCGTCACCATCCCGATGATCCACCTCGTGACCCTCGGCGCCGGCGGTGGCTCCATCGCCCGCTACGACTCGCTGTTCAAGTCGATCGCCGTCGGGCCGCAGAGCGCCGGCTCCAACCCCGGCCCGGCCTGCTACGACCGGGGCGGCCTCAAGCCGACCGTGACCGACGCCGACCTGATCCTCGGCTACCTGAACCCCGACTACTACGCCGGCGGGCACCTGGAGCTGAACCGGCGCCGGGCCGAGCGGGCCGTGGCCGACCTCGGCGACGAGGTGGAGGAGGCGGAGGGCACGCTGCTCTCCACCCTCAAGCTGGCCCACACCATCAAGAAGCGCACCGAGCGCAACATGGCCGACGGCATCTCGAAGGAGCTCGGCGTCCGGGGCTACGACGTGAAGAAGTTCACGATGCTGGCCTACGGCGGCAACGGGCCGCTGCACTGCTGCGGCATCGCCAACGAGCTCGGCATCAAGCGGGTGCTCGTCCCGCCGTTCGCCTCGGTGTTCAGCGCCCTCGGCGTGGCCGACATGGCCCAGCTCCACATCCACGAGAAGTCGATCCACATCGCCGTCTACGACAGCGTCCAGCGCACGCTGCTCAAGGAGTTCGACGAGCTCAACAGCCTGATCACCGAGCTCGAGTGGCGGGGCAAGGAGGACCTGACCCGCCAGGGCATCCCCGGCGACCTGATCCAGCACCGGATCGAGCTGGACATGCGCTACGGGAACCAGCTGGCCCAGACCTCCGTCGTCAGCCCCACATCCCGCTTCAAGAACGTCGAGGACATCCTCCTGCTGGTGGCGGCCTTCGCCAAGGACTACGACGCCCGCTTCGGCGTGGGCAGCGCCTCCCCCGAGGCCGGCGTCCTCATCACCACCGTCCGGGTCGCCTCCTACATCGACAAGGAGACGCTGGAACTCCCGCAGCCGACGGCCGAGCGCCGACCGGCGGCGAAGGCCTCCCGCCAGCGGGACTGCTACTTCGACGGGGCGGAGACGCCGACCACGACCGACATCTACAACATCGAAGACCTCTCGCCCGGAGACGTCGTCACCGGCCCGGCAGTGGTGGAAGCGGCGACGACCACCTACCTGGTCGAACCCGGGTGGCAGCTGGCCGTCATCGGCGCCGAGGGCGCGGCCTGGTTCGAAAGGAGCGAGCAGTGAGCGTTGAACCCGAACTGGCGGGGTTGACCTCCGAGGAACTGGAGCAGAAGTTCCTGGCCGACGCCAACCTGTTCTACGGGCCCGACCCGGAGATCATGGCCGACCACGACATCACCCAGCGGACGCCCCGGGAGGAGGAGCTCCTCTCCCACATGAACGACCCCGAGCTGTTCGCCCTGGTCCGCAGCAAGGTCCAGGCCGGCCTCAACGAGTCGTTCGAGATGATGGAGCAGATGGGGGCGGCGCCGGGGGCCAAGTGGGGCGACCTGATCGCCGCACTGTTCACGGCCAGCGGCGACCTGGCCGCGGCCAGCTCCGGCGGCGTGCTGCTCTTCTCCACGCTCGTCCACCACCCCGTGAAGTTCATCCTCAAGTACTGGAAGGACGAGCCGACTGTCGGGATCAACCCCGGCGACGTGTTCATGCACAACGACTCCCGGTACGGGAACATCCACAACACCGACCAGAGCATCATCGTGCCGATCTTCCACCAGGGCGAGCTGATCTGCTGGGCGGGGGCGACCGTTCACGAAGGGGAGAACGGCGCCGTGGAGCCGGGTGGCATGCCGTCGGCGGCGGAGTCCCCGTACATGGAAGGGCTCAAGATGAGCCCCTTCAAGGTCGGCGTGAACTACGAGCTGAAGCGGGACCTGGTCACGTTCCTCCAGAACACCGTCCGGGAGCCCAAGCTGCAGTTCGAGGACATGAAGGCCAAACTGTTCACCTGCCTGCGGACCAAGCAGCGGGTGGAGGAGGCCATCGAGGAGTTCGGCGTCGAGGCGGTCATCGCCACCCTGCGCCGGACGCTGGAGGACACCCGGGAGGAGGCCACCCGCCGCATCCGGCAGTGGCCCGACGGCGTGACCCGCAGCCTCATCGTGGCCGACGGGACCCTGCGGGAGAACGTCATGGTCAAGATCCAGCTGTCGCTGCGCAAGGAGGGCGACGAGCTGATCTTCGACTTCCGGGGTTCGAGCCCCGAGTTCACCAACCGGGCCAACAACACGGTCCTGGCCTCGCTCAAGGGGATGATCAACCAGATCTTCTTGAGCTTCGTGTGGCCCGACCTGCCGAGGAACCAGGGCGTGTTCGCCCCGGTGCGGTTCGTGACCGACCCGAACTCGGCGCTCAACTCGTCGTACATGGCGCCCAACGCCCAGTCGATGATGACCTTCTTCCCCGCGTTCACCGCGTCGTGGGTCGCCATCCAGAAGTTCCTGTACGCGGGCGAGCGCAAGTACACGAGCATCGTCGCCCCTTGGTACAACATGATCAACACGTTCATCTACGGCGGCATCACCCAGTACGGGGAGATGGTGGGCAACCTCTGCGCCGACCTGAACGCCATGGGCGGCGGTGCCAAGTGGGACATCGACGGCGAGCACTCGCTCCAGCCGATCTTCTGCTCCATGGCCGACACCGGCGAGCAGGAGATCATCGAGACCGAAGTGCCCTTCATGCAGATCGTCTCCAAGCACTTCATGAAGGACAACCAGGGCTACGGCAAGTACCGGGGCGGCTCCGGTTACCAGATGATGGTGGCCACCAAGGACAGCCAGCTCTGGGGCTTCATGACCTGCTGCATCGGTTCCAAGATCAACAACGTCCCCGGCCTGTTCGGCGGCTACGGGTCGCAGACCTATCCGCTGTGCAAGGTCCGCGGCGTCGACGTCTTCGAGATCCTGAAGAACGACCCCGAGTCTTTCAAGTACACCATCGAAGAGATCATGAACACCCGGCCCTGGGAGGAGGCGTCGTACACGACGCACCACATGGGGCTGCAGTTCGAACTGGTCAAGCGGGGCGAGATGTACATGATCTCGCAGGGCTGCGGCGGTGGCTACGGCGATCCGATGGACCGGGATCCGGCCCTGGTGGCCAAGGACTTCGAGGACGAGCTGATCTCGGAGGACACCGTTCGGAACATCTACCACGTCGTCATCGACCCCGAGCTCTTCATCGTCGACTACGAAGCGACGAAGGAAGCCCGGGAGGCGGAGCGCCAGGCCCGCATCAACCGGGGTCAGCCGTTCGAGCAGTTCGTCGCCGGCTGGACGACGGACACACCCCCGGCCCACCTGCCGTGGTACGGCACCTGGAACGACCCGACGGTGGTCTACGCCGGTGGTCCCGACGTCACGTATCCCGTCGACGCCGTCCCGCCGATCTTCATGCCCGACCCCCGCGACGTGCGGATCGCCCAGCTGGAGGCCCAGCTGGCGCAACTCCAGGGCGGAGGGGAGAAGGCTTGACCCCGACGGTGTCGTCGGTGACGGCTGCGTTCCGGAGCGTCCTTCAGGCGTCGGACAGCCGGCGGGTGGTGTGGGTCGACTCGTCGGCCTACGCCCGGCGGTTGTTCGCCCCCGGCGAGGACGTCTGGGCCGACACCGGACGCCACGTGGAGCTGGTGCGGCAGGCGCAACGGCTCCTCGGCTCCGAGGTGATCGAGGTGCGGCTCGGTGGGTTCCACCGGGCCGCCTTCGAGGCCGACCCGTCGGCGGCCGATCCCCACCGGGGCCGGCGGCTCACCACGGCCTTGCGGCGGCTCCTGGAGCAGAGCGGCCCGACGGGCACCGCCGTCGAGGTCACCGACGCGCTCGGGGTGCTCTACCCCGCCACGCCGGTGGTGCTGGTCCTCGACGGCGCCAGCCGCTGGCTGGAGTGGGCGGCGTCGCTCACCGGGAGCGAGAGCGACATCGACGCCGACAGCGTCGACGCCGCCGCCGTGTACCTGGCCGACACCATCCGCCCGTTCGGGGCGTCGGCGGTCTCCGGCGTCGTCCTCGACCTGCGGGGTCCGGCCCCGGAGCCGGCCGGTGCGCTTTTCGACCTGCACGGCCCGGTCCTCAATCTCGCCGGCGACTACGGCTGGCCGGTGGCCGTCATCGTCGACGACGCCGCCGCCGCCGCGGCGGTGGGGACGAGGCCGGTCGACGCCGTTCTCTGCCCGGCGCTGGGATTCGGACCCCTGGTGGCCGTGTCGATACCCGCCCGTGTCGGCGGTGGCCTCGACGCCGCCTTCTGGTCCGAGACCCCCACCGAATCCCCTCCCCATCACGTCCTCGCCTACGGCGAGATCCCCACCGACGCCCAACCCGAAGCAGTGCTGAAAAAGCTGACCGAGTTGCGCAACCAGTAGATCCCAGACCCAAGCAGATCCTCGGCGACGCATCGAGGGGTTCTCCCCTCGCGGTCTCCACCCGGCCGCGCTTGCGCCAGACGCCGTCCGAGTGAGAGGGGACGACGGAATGAACACCGCGACGCTCCTGCTGCAGGCAGCGACACGGCACCCGGACCAGATCGCCGCCCGTTTCGGCGAGCGCGCCGTCGACTATGCGACGTTCGCCGATCGCGCCGCCCGGCTCGGCAACGGCTTGCGGAGCCTGGGACTGGAGACCGGTGACCGGGTCGCCATCGTCCAGCGCAACGGGATCGAACTGCTGGAGACCGTCTACGGTGCCCTCCTGGCCGGCCTGGCCGTCGTCCCGATCAACATGCGGCTCCACCCCCGGGAGATCGCCTTCATCGCCAACGACTCCGGCTGCCGGGCGATCGTCCACACCGGCGAGTTCAACGCCGGCCTCGATTCCGTGGCCGCCGACATGGGCGACGTCAGGGCCCGCATCTCCACCGCGCCCTCGCACGGTGAGCAGGACTACGAGGCCCTGCTCGACGGCGGGAAGCCGCTGGACCGGGCCATCGACGTCCATCCCGAGGCCGTGGCCTGGCTCTTCTACACGTCGGGGACGACGGGACGGCCCAAGGGCGTCATGTGGACGCACCGCACGGTCCACAACCTCGTGCTGTCGTATCTGGCCGACATCTACTCGATGCAGCCCAGCGACGTTGTCCTCCACGCCGCGCCGCTGTCCCACGGCAGCGGGACGGTGGCCCTGTCGGCCATCGCCCGGGCGGCCCAGAACGTCATCCTCCACACGCCGAGCTTCGACACGGCGACGCTGTTCGGGCTCGTCGAGCGGCACGGCGTCACCAACATCGCCTTCCTGGCGCCGACGCAGATCGTGAAGATGCTCGACGAGTACGAACCGGGTCGCTACGACCTGACCTCGCTGCGCTGCATCGTCTACGGCGGCGCGCCGATGTACACCGACCATCTCCGGCGGGCGCTCGAGACGTTCGGTCCGATCTTCGTGCAGGTCTTCGGTCAGGGGGAGAGTCCCCTCACCATCAGCTACCTCAGCGCGCTGGAGCACGTGCGCTGGTGGCAGGAGGGCCATGAACGCCTGACCTCGGCCGGCATCCCCCGGACGGGGATCGAGATCCGCATCGGCGACGACGACGACAACACGTTGGCCCTCGGTGAGACGGGCGAGATCCTCTGCCGGGGTGAGATCGTCATGCCCGGCTACTGGCGGAACCCGCAGGCCACGGCCGACACCCTCCGGGGCGGTTGGCTCCATACCGGCGACGTGGGCAAGCTCGACGAGCGCGGCTACCTCTACGTCCTCGACCGCTCCAAGGACATGGTGGTGAGCGGGGGGAACAACATCTACCCCCGCGAGGTGGAGGACGTGCTCCAGACGCACCCGGCGGTGGCCGAGTGCGCCGTGATCGGCATCCCCGACGAGTACTGGGGCGAGGCGGTACACGCCATCGTCTGCCTGAACGACGGCGAGCAGGCCAGCGCCGAGGAGCTGCTGGCCTACTGCGTGGCCCATCTGGCCTCCTACAAGAAGCCCCGCAGCTTCGAGTTCCGGGACGCGCTCCCGAAGAACGCCTACGGCAAGATCATGAAACGGGAGCTCCGGGAGGAGTACTGGGGCGGCCACGACCGGCGCGTCGGCGGCGGACCCGCCACCGAGATCATCGTCGAGGACGAGAGTGCGGCCGCCATGGCCGCCGAGAGGACCGATCGCGGCTGACGGGCCGTGAACGGGTACCAGCCTCCGCTCGACGACATCGACTTCGCCCTCGCCCGCCACGCAAGGCTCGCCGGCCGGCCGGCGCCGTGGTCCGAGCCGGAAGCGGTCGCCGCCCTGCTGGCCGAGGCCGGCCGGTTCATCGTCGACGTCGTTGCGCCGCTGAACCGGATCGGCGACCGGCAGGGCTGCCGTCTGGCCGGCGACGCCGTCACCACGCCCGACGGCTTTCGCGACGCCTACCGCCGGTTCGCCCGAGGCGGCTGGGGGTCACTCGACGTCGACCCGGCCCACGGCGGTGGAGGGGCGCCGACGGCCGTGGCCGTGGCCGTCGAGGAGATGCTCACGGCCGCCAACGTCGCCTTCTCGCTGTGCCCGATGCTGACCCATGGCGCGGTGGAACTCCTGACGCGACACGGCGGGCCCGAGCACCGGCCGTTCCTCGAACGGCTCGTCACCGGCGAGTGGACGGGCACCATGTGCCTCACCGAACCCGACGCCGGCTCGGACCTCGGCGCGGTGCGGACGGCGGCCGTTCCCCGGCCCGACGGGACGTGGCTGGTCCGGGGGACCAAGGTCTTCATCACCTACGGCGAACACGACCTCGCCGACAACATCGTGCACCTGGTCCTGGCCCGGACGCCCGGCGCCCCGCCGGGCACGAAGGGCGTCAGTTGCCTGCTCGTCCCGAAGTTCCTTCCTGACGAGGCGGGCCGGCCGGGACGGCGCAACGACGTCCGCTGCGTCGGGATCGAGCACAAGCTCGGGATCCACGGCAGCCCGACCTGCAGCCTGTCGTTCGGGGAGGGCGGGGGAGCGGTCGGCTACCTCGTCGGCGACGTGAGCCAGGGCCTGCCGGCGATGTTCACGATGATGAACCGGTCGCGGCTGTCGATCGGCGTCGAGGGCCTCGGCCTCGCTGAACGGGCCTTCCAGCTGGCCCAGGCCTACGCCGAGAACCGGCGGCAGGGCCGGGCCCTCGGCGGCGAACGCGGCGCGCCGGGCCCGTCGCCGATCATCGACCATCCCGACGTGCGCCGCATGCTGCTGACGATGAAGGCCTACGTCGCCGCCATGCGGGGGCTCGTCTACGAGACGGCCGCCTGGCTCGACCGGTCCCGGGGCGGCGACGAGCGGGAGCGGGCGGCCGACCGGCTGGCCCTGCTCACGCCGATCGTGAAGGCGTGGTGCTCCGACCGGGCGGTGGAGATCGCCTCGCTCGGGGTCCAGGTGCACGGCGGCGCCGGGTACATCGAGGAGACCGGAGCGGCGCAGCTGCTGCGCGACGCCCGGATCACCCCGATCTACGAGGGCACGAACGGGATCCAGGCCGACGACCTCGTCCGGCGCAAGCTCGGCCGGAGCGAGGGTACGGCCATCGTCGAGGCGATCGCCGACGTCGCCGCCGTGGCCGAACGGGCCCTGGCCGACGGCGGGCCCGTCCTCGACGGCATCGGCCAGCAGCTGCGGGAGTCCGTCCAGGACACCTTCGCCGCCACGACCCATCTCCTCTCCGCCGCCCCGCGGGCCCAGGCAGCCGCCGCCTCGGAATACCTCGAACTCCTCGGCCTGCTCTTCGGCGGCGGAGCCGTCGCCCGGGGGGCGCTGGCCGGCGCCGCGGCAGACCGCCCCGGCCCGCGGCCAGGCGGGCTCAGCGTGAGTCCGTCGATCGTCGCCCGGTTCTACGCCGCTCACCTGCTGCCCCGCACCGGCGCGCTGGCCCGCAGCATCGTCGCCGGTGACGACGCCCTGTTCGGCGGGGCGTCGCGCCGTCCCCGCAGCGGGGTGGTGGGGTCGCCCGGTCCCCGGCGGGCCGGCCGGCCACCCCAGCGGGAGGGTCCGTGGCCGGCCGTCGCCGGCCCGGCCCATCCGTGACGCGGCCGCCCGGCCGGTGGCGCCCGTCCGGCGAGGCCGAGCCGGTCGATCTGCCGCCGGTGGAGCCGGGCTCGGCGGAGACGGCGACCACGGCGGCAGCGGACGGGCTCCAGCCGGCGACCGGCCTGCCCCGCCGGTGGTACGTCGTCCCCCTGCTGGTCGTGGGGGCGGCGGCCATCGCCCACGCGGTGATGGGCCGGCTGGCCGGGACCTCGGAACCGCCGGTGCCGCGCGGTGCGGGCGGGGACGAGCGGCCGCCGCCGGGCTGGGAGCGCGGCGCCGTGGGACCGCTGCCGTCGAAGGTGGGCTACGTGTCGGCCTGGACCGGTTCGGAGATGGTGATCTGGGGCGGCGGCCCGGCGCCGGACGGGGCGGCCTACAACCCCTCCAGCCGGTCGTGGCGGCGGATCCCGCCGGCGCCGTTCGCCGCCCCGACCGGCGCGGCCAGCGCCTGGACCGGTTTCGAGCTGCTCGTCTGGGGCGGCGAGACGGGCGGCCCCCGGGCGGTGCCGAGCGGCGCCGGTGGGGCCTACGACGCCGCTGCCGACGTCTGGCGGCCCCTGCCCCCGGCGCCGCTCAGCCCTCGCCGGCCGCTGGCGGCGGCCTGGACCGGTGACGCCTTCGTGATCGTGGGCGGGACCGCCGACAGCGGTGAGCCGCTGGCCGACGGCGCCGCCTACGACCCCCGGGGCAACCGGTGGAAGCCCATTGCGGCGTTGCCGATCGCCTTCCGGCAGGCGGTGGCGGTGTGGACCGGGCAGGAGGTCGTCGTCTTCGGCACGACCGCCGCCGAGCCGGCCACGCCGGCCGGGGTGGCCTGGCACCCGGCCAGCGACCGCTGGCGCACGCTCCCCGCCTCGCCCCTCACGGGCAGCCGCGTCACCGCGGTGTGGACCGGCCGGGAGCTCCTCGCCTGGGACGACATGATGCGCTCGGCCGCGCTCGAGGTCGTGAGCGGGCAGTGGCGGGCCCTGCCCGACATCCCGTCGGTCCCCGGGTTCTGCGACCCGGCCGGGGTCGTGGCCGGCGCGGTCGTCTTCGCCGAGACGTGCGGCCGGGGGGCGGTCTACGACCCGGCCGCCGGACGCTGGTCGACGACGACCCACCCCTACTTCCTGAGCGGCCAGCCGGTCTGGACGGGCCGGCGGCTGCTGTGGTGGACGGGCGCCTTCCGGAGCTCGAAGGACAGCATCTGGATGTTCTCGCCGCTTCGCCCACCCGGGCCGGAGGCGGCCGCCGGCGCACCCGGGCCCGTTCCGGCGGCGGGGGCCGGGGAGCGGTGCGGGGTGGAGCTGTCGGGGCGGACGGAGCCGGCCCAGGTCCGGCCGGGTGACGACTTCGTCTGGGTACTGTCGGTGGCCAACCGTTCTCCCTGCCGCCTGGCGCAGCTGTCACTGAACGGCTTCGTGTCGCCGACCCGGTTCGTGCGGTACTGGCTGGTGGCCGAGGCTCCGAGCGCCAGCGAGAGCATGCTGCACTCCTTCTCCGCCGAGGGGGTCGACACCGGCGTCGTGTGGCCCCGGGCGGGGACGCTGGAGCCGGGAGCGGTGCGGGAGTTCGCCGTCCGCGGTCGGCTGGCGCCGAACTCGGCGCCGGGCCGGATCGAGGAGGACGTCGACGTCACCGCCGTACCCGATGGGCGAGCGGCCGGGGACGAAGTGACCGCCCGGATCCGCCTGGCGGTCACGATCGCCGCCCGGCCGGGGCCGGCGGCGCCGGCGTACCCGGGAGCCGGCGGACAACCATGGGGGAGGGGTGCGTCCGCCGGCTCCCGTCCAGCCCGGCGAACCTCAGCCCGGCTGAAGAACGGGACTGTACAACTAGTACGCCAGCGTCGTTGACAGTACCATCGGCGGGCCCGGCGGGCAAGACCGGTTTCCCGGCCGGTGCGTCAGGCCGTGGCCGAGGACGGGCGCCGGGTCTTGGCCCGCCCGTTGCGCCGGGGCGGGAGGTCGGACGCCACCACGGCCATCGCCTCGGCCCGTTCGGCGTCGGTGGCGTTGCAGATCAGCCCGAACTCCAGCACGCGGTACCACTCTTCGAAGGCCTCGTTGATCGACAGGCCCATCGAGGCGGCGAAGTCGGGCTCCAGCGCCCGCTTCACCGTGGTGAGGATGAGGTCGGCGGCCAGCCGGGCGTGCACCGGCTGGAAGGCCCCCTCGGCGGCGCCGGCGGCGATGATCTCTTCCAGCGTCTCCATGCGCTTCGTCTCGTGGGCGAGCCAGAGACGCTTGCCGCCCGGGAAGGCCTGCAGGTCACGGACGAAGTGGTACGACACCTCCGTCGTCCACCGGCGGATCGGCTCGATGAGGAAGGCGACGAAGCGGGCCTCCCACGTCTGCTGGGCCGCCACCTCCTGCCGGCCCTGGTCGCGCATCCGGGCCAGCGACCGCTCGATGACGAACTCGAAGAGCTCTTCCCGGCTCGGGGCCAGCCGGTACAGCGTCGCCTTGGAGCAGCGCAGCCGCCGGGCGATGTCATCGGTGTTCAGGTGGAGGAACCCCTCGGTGACCATGAGGGACTCGAGGTCACCGAGCAGCCGCCGCAGCCGCGGTGAATCGGCCGGCAGGCGGTCCATGACCTCGGCTTCCTCACTGCCGCCGTCAGCCCAGGTCCGCAGCGATTTCGTTGCTTTCTTGGTTCTTGTCGGCATGTCCACTCCGGGCGGGCCCCCCGACGGGAGAAACCGCGGAGCACCCATTGTAGGGCGGAGTGGACCAAATCGGGGACGAGCCGTACACCACGTACAGTAGCCGACGGCCCGGTCGAAAATCTACCGAAAAGACGGGTTGTTTCCGTTTGGTACGATGTGCCACAGAACGGTACTCGCAGTACAACGACCCGGTTGCGAGGTGGGCCCGATGACCGGAGCCGCCGAAAGCCCCGCCGAGACGCGCATCGGCCGCCGGGCATTGCTCGGCTTCGCCGGGCTCACCGCCGCCGGCGTGCTGGGCGGGGCCCGGATCCAGGAGGTGCTCGACCGGTTGCTGCCCGGGCCCGACGGCGCCCTCGCCTCGTTGTTGCCGGCCCAGCGCTTCCGCATCTACTCCGTCACCGGAACGCTCCCTGCCCGTTCGCCCGATACCTACCGCCTGCGGATCGGCGGTCTCGTCGCCCGCCCCCTCGACCTCACGCTGCACGATCTGCGGGCCCGGCCGGCGGCCACCCTGGTGCGCGACTTCCAGTGCGTCACCGGGTGGCGGGTGGGCGCCGTGCGCTGGGGCGGTGCCCGGCTGTCGACGCTCCTCGACGAGGCCGGCGCCGCTCCGGGCGCCGCCGTGGAGTTCCGCTCCTTCGACGGCCGGTACACCGAGGCGCTGACGGCGGCCCAGGCCCGCCGCGCCGACGTCGTCGTCGCCTACGAGATGAACGGCCGGCCGCTGTCGAGCGCCCACGGCGGCCCGGCCCGCCTCTACGTGGCGCCGATGTACGGCTACAAGTCGTGCAAGTGGCTGGGAGAGATCACCGTCACCGACCGGCCGGTTTCCGGATTCTGGGAGCAACGCGGCTACGACGCCGACGGCTGGGTCGGGAGGTCGAATGGGCGCGACGACCGCCCGACCTGAGCCGGCGGGGAAGGTCGTGCGGTTCGACCGGGTGGAGCGGGCCACCCACTGGTCCACCGCGCTGGTCGTCTTCGTGCTGATCGGCACGGCCGCCGTCCTCTACGTCCCGGCCCTCTCGGCCGCCATCGGCCGCCGCGACGCCATCCGCCGCGTCCACACCGACGCCGGGTTCTGCCTGCCCCTTCCGCTGCTCCTCGGCCTGTTGCTGTCGCGCCGCTCGGGCTCGCTGTCCGCCGACCTCCGCGGCCTCGGGCGATGGAGCCGGGCGGACCGGAGTGCCGGCCGGTTCAACGCCGGTCAGAAGCTCTTCGGCGCCTTCGCCGGCGGGGCGGGGACGTCGATGCTGGTGACCGGATCGATGCTGCACTGGTACACCCACGTGCCGCTGCGGTGGCGGACGGGCGCCACCTTCACCCACGACACCGTTGCCCTGGCCATCGCCGTCGCCGTCGCCGGGCACGTCGCCAAGGCCGTCACCGACCCCGCCGCCCTGGCCGCCATGGTGCTCGGGACCGCCGCGCCGTCCCGGCGGGACCGGCGCCGGCTCGGCGTGGCGGCGGCGGTGACCGTGGCCGCCTTGGCCGTCGGTGCCGGCGTGGCCCGTCACGGCCCGGCGGCCGGTCCCGCCACGGTGGCCGTCCGCTGGGAGGAGGCCGTCGACCGGGGCAGCTACGAGCGCCTCCCGGCGCTGGCCGGGACACCCCGCCACCCGGCCGAGACGCGGGCCGAGTTCCTGCGCCGCCAGGTCGCCGACCTGACCGCCCAGGCCGACGACAAGGGCGACGTCGTCGCCGTCACCGTGGCCGGCACCACGCAGCGGGCCGGCCGGGCCGTGGTCGTGCTGACGCTGCGCTACGTCACCGGCTCCGAGGTGCCCCAGGAGGTCGGCCTCCGCCGGGCCGGCGGCCGCTGGCGGGTGGTGGGCTACCCGCTGAGCGCCATCGAGCACGTCGTGCTCGACGACCTGTGACGGGCTACTCGGCGTCGAGCAGGCCGCAGCGGCCGGCCAGGGCGGCGGCCTGGAGGCGGCTCCCGACCCGGAGGCGCAGCAGCAGCGCCGAGACGCGGCGCTTGGCCGTGCGCTCCGACACCATCAGCGTCCTGGCGATCTCGGTGGTGTCGAGTCCTTCGGCCACCAGCCGCCACAGGTGCCGGTCGTCGGGGCTCAGGCCGCCGACCCGCTCCCGGTCGCGGCGGGCGGGGGCGTCGACCAGCGCCGACATCACCGCCGGCGGCACCACCGACATCCCCGCCGCCGTGGCCCGCAGCGGTGCCAGCAGCGTTTCGGGCGGGGCGGTGGTGTCGAACAGGCCGTCGGCACCGGCCCGCAGGGCGGCCACCGCTCCGTCGGTGTCGGCGTCGCCGCCGCCCGCCCCGGCGCCCGGGCCGCCGACGGCCACGATCCGGACCCAGGGGTAGAGCCGCTTCAGCTCCCGGATCACCGGCAGGGGCCCCGGGGGCGGCAGCGACAGGCCGATGATGGCCACCGCCGGCCGCTGGCGGCGGACCAGCTCCACCGCCCCGCACCCGTCCGACGAGTGGCCCACGCCCCGCACCGCCCCGCCGGAGACGCGCTCCAGCAGCAGCTCGAGGCCCCGGGAGAACAGCACGTCCCGGTCGACGATGACGACGGTGACGTCGGTCACGGGCAGTGCGGACAGGGTCACGTCGGCCCGGGCCCGATCAGATCTTCTCCATGAGCTTCACCAGCAGGCGCGTCACCGGCCCGTAGGGCGGGTAGAGCAGCTGCGCCCCGGTGAAGCCGCCGATGCCGCGCTGCTGGAAGACCGGCTTCAGGTGGGAGAACGTGTCGAAGCCCTCGCCGGTGTGGTAGCTGCCCATACCGCTCGGGCCGACACCGCCGAAGGGCAGGTCGTCCTGCAGGTACTGCATCAGCGTGTCGTTGACGGCCACGCCCCCCGACGTGGTCTCCTCCACCACCTGGCGCCGGGTGGCGGCCTGGTCGGAGAACAGGTACAGCGCCAGCGGGCGGGGCCGGTCGTTGACGTAGGCGATGGCGTCGTCGACCGAGCGGTAGCCCTTGACGGGCAGCACGGGGCCGAAGATCTCGTCCTGCATCACCCGGGCGTCGTCGGGCGGGTCGAGCACCACGGTGAAGGGGAGCTTGCGCTCGGCCCGGCTCTCGGCCGGGTCGGCCACCTGCTCGACCACCGCGCCCCGGGCCCGGGCGTCGGCCACCCAGTCGGTGAGGCGGTCGTAGTGCCGGTCGTTGATGACGGCGGTGTAGTCGTCGTTGCCCGCCAGCCTGGGGTAGGCCTTGCGGGCGGCGGCCTGGACGTGGTGGGCGAACTCGCGCTGCTTGCCCTCGGGGACCAGCACGTAGTCGGGCGCGATGCAGATCTGGCCGCAGTTCAACAGCTTGCCCCAGGCGATCCGCCGGGCCGCCCGCTCGAGGGGGTAGTCGTCGCCGATGATCACCGGGCTCTTGCCGCCGAGCTCCAGGGTGACGGGCGTGAGGTTCTCGGCCGCCGCCCGCATGATGTGGCGCCCGACGGCCGTCGAACCGGTGAACAGCAGGTGGTCGAAGGGCAGGGCGGCGAACTCCTGCGACGTCTCCATCCCGCCGTTGACCACCAGCACCTTCTCGGCCGGGAAGCGCTCCTCGACGAGGCGGGCCAGCAGCTCGCCGACGTGGGGCGTGAGCTCCGACATCTTCACCATGGCCCGGTTGCCGGCGGCCAGCGCCGACGTCAGCGGCCCGACGCCCAGGTTGACGGGGAAGTTGAACGGCACCATGATCCCCACGCAGCCCTTGGGCTGCGGGACGATCCGGTTGGCGGCGGGCAGGAACCAGATGCCGGTCGACCGCTTGCGGGGCTTCATCCACTTCCCCACGTGGCGGCGGGCGAACTTCACCGTGTGCAGCGTGGTGGCGATGTCGGCGATGGCCGTCTCGTGGAACGACCGGGCGCCGAAGTCCTCCCGGAGGGCGGCGGCGATGGCCTTCTTGTTGTCGATGAGCAGCCCGGCCAGGGCGGCGAGGTCGGCCCGGCGCTGCTCCGCCGTCGGGGCCCCCTCGGCCACGAAGGCCTTGCGCTGGACGGCGAGGGCGCTGGCCAGGCCGCGGTCGGACGACGTCGGAGCGGTCATCCCGCCTCCACCGCCACGCCGGCCTTGTGGTCGGCCCCGTTCAGCTTGGCGTCACCCACCTCGACGGCACCGGGGTTGTGGTTGGGGATGTCGTGGTCGTCCCAGTCCTGCCAGGGGAAGCGGTGCAGCGCCTTGTCGATCGGGTACCGCAGCCGGCCGTGGGTCTTCATGTAGTGCCACACGAAGTGGATGGAGAAGCACTGCGGCCGGACCCAGAAGCCGGACGGGATCGGGTCGGCGGGAACGGGATCGGCCACGGTCACGTCGGCGGCGATCGAGCCCTCGCCGTCCTCGTAGGTCATGCGGGCCAGGACCGTGCCGTCGCGCTCGGCGATCTGCGTCTCGCCGGTCATGATCGTGTTCCAGGGGATGCCGGGCATGGCCGGCGTCCCGCTGTGGACCGGGCCCACGTGCCAGGCGAAGGCGGCGGGGGCGCCGACGAGGCGGGCGAAGTTGCGGGTCGTGTCGGCCGCCCACAGCCGGTAGTACTGCATGTCCCGGTTGAACCAGCCCCGGGGGAAGACCCACGAGGGGTAGGCCGGCCAGCAGCAGCCGCCCAGCACCAGGTTGACGCCGGCGCCGACCATGCGGCGGGCGGTGCGGCCCCGGGCCGTCTCCCAGCCGCAGGCCAGCCCGACCGTGCCGAGGCGGTGGGTGAAGACGCCGTCGTCGGTGCCCCGGGTGTAGTAGTTGTACTCCCAGACCGAGGGCTCGTCCTTGTCGTGCAGGTTGGTGGTCCCGTCGGGGTCGGCCAGCACGTAGGTGTTGCGGGTGTCGCCGCCCCGCTTGGCCAGGTAGCCGCCGCCAACGCTGCAGCCCAGCTCCCGGGCCAGGTTCTTGAGCAGCTGGTAGGGGGCGCCGTCGACCGGGGTGGCCATCTTCCGGAGCCTCTTGTCGTAGACGTTGGGACAGGTGAAGGCCTCGGGCAGGACGACGACGTCGGGGTTGTGCTCCCGGGCGGCGGCGCGGACGAGGTCCTCGCAGCGCTTCATGTTCCAGTCGAGCTCGCCGACCCGCAGGGCCGGCTGGACGGCGGCAATCTTGACGGTGCGGCCCATCACACAACCTCCTTGACCTTGGATTTGGCGGCAGCCTTGGTGATCTCGCCCTCCTCGGCCAGGAGGTCGCTGCGCTGGGGGACGGCGGCGGGCACGTACCCGCCGGCCGCGGCGGCGGTGCGCCGCTGGTCGGGCTCGCCGCTCCAGGCGTCCCAGCTGTGGCCCAGCATCCGCTTGCGGCGGGCGATGCGGCCGAGGTCGCGGTAGAGGCGGGCCTTCGTGCCGAGCTCCCGGACGACGTCGCCGATCACCTCGGCCTTGCGGTGGTCGGGGTTGACGAACGCCTTGGCCGTCCAGTGGATGAGGTGGGGGTAGCTGAGGAGCGTCTCGGCCGACGTCGTCCGGGCGAAGGTGTCGCCCAGCTGGCGGGACAGGCGGTGGTTCGGCTGGAGCTTCTTGAACATCTCGATCTCCACCGGCGACACCGGGTGCGTCAGGCTGAGCCGGAGGGCGAAGTGGTAGCTGACGATGCAGTCCCGGTCCCGCTGGAGCTCCCAGTCGTAGAGGCCGCGGTCGAGCCAGGCCGGGTTGTCGAGGGCGGCCGAGGCGGTCATCCCGAGGCGGCGCCCGTAGTAGATGGCGTCCCGCACGCCCTGGGCGATGACGGGGTCCTTGAAGTGGCCGGCGTCGCCCACCAGGGCCCAGCCCGGCCCGCTGGAGCGGCGGAAGTAGGAGAAGGGGTCGGCGGCCTTGCGCAGCTTGGTGCGGGGGGCGCCGCCGGCGATGCGGTGCTTGAGCAGCGGGTACTTCTCCAGCCGCTCGTTCCAGTGGACGAGGCCCTGGTCGAACCACGCCACCTGCTCCCGGGGCGGCATGAACAGCACCAGCCCGCCGTTGTCGCAGGTCGGGAAGTACATGCCCAGCGTGTCGTCGACCCGCCACTGGAACAGCGTCTGGCGCTCCCGGCTGCCGGCCGGGTGGGGGTCGTCGACGTACATGAAGACCAGGCCGCGGCCGTTCTCGTTGCGGCGGTAGGGCCGGCCGGCCCCGACGGCCTCGGCCACGGTGGAGCGCCGCCCGTCGGCCCCGATGAGCAGCTTGCAGTCGATCGTGCCGGTGTGGCCGTGGCGGTCGGCCCAGGTGACGGCCGACACCCGGCCACCCCGCCACTCCACGCCGGTGAACTTCGTCGCCTCCCGCACGTCGGCGCCGGCCCGGCGGGCGGTGTCGACCAGGACGGCGTCGAGGGTCGTGCGCCGGGGGCACATGCCGTAGTCGAAGCCGTCGACCGGCGTGTAGTGCCAGCTGACGTCGATGCCGCCGTGGTTCATCAGCACGTGGGGGTGCGTCGGCGTGCCGGTGGCCAGCAGCGGTTCGAGGGCCCCGAGGGCGTTGAGCTCCGCCACGCAGCTGGGGAAGATCACGTGGGTCGACAGCGTGTCGGACGGGAACGTCCCGGCGTCGAGCACGATGACCTTGCGCCCTCGCCGGGCCAGCTCGGTGGCGGCCGGTGACCCGGCCACCCGGGCCCCCACGATGACGACGTCGGCTTGTTCCCGGGTCTGCGCGGCCATCCGCCTCTCCCTCCGATCGGCTGCCTGCGTGCCCGTCGAACCTGCCAGTTCCCGGCCCGTCATGCACCCGCCTGCCAGAGCGAACTCCGGGCGGGTTCCTCCACCTGACAGGGCGAACGGGCGGCCTACGATGGATGAACGTGGGGGAGAGCGACATCGTCCGGCTGCGGGGCCAGATCTCGAACCTCCACAGCCTCTTCGTCCTGTCGATGATGATGACCGAGTCGCGGGACGAGGACGAGATCCTCAGCCTGGCCGTGACCTCGGTGGCGTCGCTCGGGCCCTGCACCACCGAGGGGGCCTACCGCCCCTCGCCGGACGGGACGGGGGAGCTCGACCGCTTCCGGGAGCCGGCCGGCCGGCGGCGCAAGGCCACCGTGGCCGCCCTGGCCGCCCTCGGGGTCGACGACGGGCCGGTCGAGGTGGCGGGCCGCCCCTGGGGCTGGGCCTTCGCCCTCCGCAGCCTCGGCGGGCACTGGGGGTACCTCGTGGTCGGCGCGCCGGCCGAGCCGACGGCCGACGAGCAGTTCCTCCTCAAGGTGCTGGCCCATCAGACGGGCAGCGCCCTGGAGAACGCCGCCCTCCACCGCCGGGAACGGGCCGGGGCGGCCGAGCTGCGCCGGGTCAACGCCGAGCTGGCCTCGGTCAACGGGCAGCTGGCCGCCACGGTGGCCGACCTGGAGCGGACGGCCACCATCCACGAGGCCCTGAGCCGGGTGTCGGCCTCGGGGGCCGGCGAGGAGGGCATCGCCCGCACCGTCTGGGAGCTCACCGGCTACCCCGTCGCCGTGGAGGACCGCTTCGGCAACCTCCGGGCCTGGGCCGGCCCGGGCCGGCCCGACCCCTATCCCAAACCCGACGCCCGCCGCCGGGCCCAGCTCCTCCGCCAGGCCCGCCGGGAGGGCCGCCCGCTGCGGGCCGGCGATCGCCTCTGGGGCCTGGCCCAGCCCCGGGACGAGATCCTCGGCGTGGTGTCGCTGCTCGACCCCGACGGCACGGCCGGGCCCCACGAGGCCTTCGCCCTGGAGCACGGCGCCCTGGTGCTGGCCGCCGAGCTGTCCCACCTGCGGGCCCTGGGCGAGATGGAGCTCCGCCTGCGGGGCGACCTGGTCGACGACCTCTGCACCGGCACCGACGACGAGAGCGCCCGGGCCCGGGCGGAGGCCATCGGCTACGACCTGCACCGGCCCCACCAGGTCGTGGTCGTCCAGGGCCGGGGCCGGGCCACCGGCGAGACCCTGGCCCGGGCCGTCGAGCAGGCCGCCGCCGGGCTGGAGATCGGGTCGCTGATCGGCCGCCGCCAGGGCGCGGTGGTCCTCCTCGCCCACCGCCCGGAGAGCCGGGCGGCGGAGGGGTCGGCGGCGGAGGGGTCGGCGGCGGCGGGGCCCGCCCCGGCCCGGGAGGCGCAGCGGTGGACGGAGTTCGCCGAGGCGCTGGCCGCCGCCCTGCCGCCCGGCCCGGTCGCCGTCGGGGTCGGCGGGCGCTGCGACCGCCCGTCCGACTTCCCCCGGTCGACCCGGGAGGCGTTCGTGGCCCTCGGCGTGCGCCAGGCGTCGCGCCAGCCGGCCGGCCTCACCACCTACGACAGCCTCGGCATCTACCGGATCCTGGCCGGGGGCGAGCACACCGACGAGGTCGAGGCGTTCGTGCGGGAGTGGCTCGGGCCGCTCCTCGACTACGACGCCGCCCACCGCGCCGAGCTGGTCAAGACCCTGTCGACGTACCTGGAGTGCGGCGGGAACTACGACGAGACGGCCGACGGCCTGGCCATCCACCGCTCGACGCTGCGCTACCGGCTCCAGCGGATCCGGGAGGTGAGCGGCCTCGACCTGGCCGGCGTCGACGTCCGGTTCAACCTCCACGCCGCCACCCGGGCCTGGCGGGTGCTGGGCCTGTGAGCGCGGATCGCAACGCCGCATCTCGCGCCCCCGGGACGAGGCGCGGCGCCCGTCCGGCAGCGGAGGATGGCCCCATGCCCACCCGAAGCGTCACGATCAACGGGCTGTCGGCCCGGACCGGCGACCACATCTGCGCCTTCTACCGGGGGCGGGATGAGCGCGACCGCCTCCTCGTGCCGTTCCTGCGCGAGGGTGTGGAGGGCGGCGACGTGTGCCTGTGCATCACCGGCGGACGGGAGCACCGCCAGCTGGAGCGGTCGGTGCTCGACGGCTGCGACGGTGCCGATCCCGAACTGCTCGAGCTGCGCGACGCCGAGGACACCTACCTGGCCGGCGGCTCGTTCTCGACCGAGCGGATGCTGGGCAGCTGGCGGGAGTGGGGCGAGGACGTGTTCGGGCGGCGGGGCAAGACGTTCGCCCGCTCGGCCTCCGACATGAGCTGGGCCCAGAACGTCGTGACCGGCCCGCTGATCGGCGACTTCATGGACTACGAGGCCCAGGCCACCCGGGCCGCCCGGGCCTACCCCTCGGTGGCCCTGTGCCTCTACGACCTCGAGAAGTTCCGGGGCGACGTGATCATCCCCGTCCTCAAGGCCCACCCCAAGGTGTTCTTCGGCGGGATGCTGCTGGAGAACCCCTACTTCGTCGACCCCGACGCGCCGCCCGGCTGAGCGGCGCCGCCCCGGCGGCGGGGCACGGTACGGTGGAGTGATGGGGTCGACGCAGGGGGCCGGGAAGGGCTCACAGGCGCTGCAGGTGCTCGACGCCGTCCGCCAGGGCCTGGTGCGGGCCGAGCGCTACGTGCGCAATCCCAGGGAGCTGCTGCGGCTGCTGACGCTGGCCGAGCGGCGCCTCGCCCGGCTGGAGGCCGGGCCGCTCACGCCGGTCAAGCACGACCTGCAGACGCTGCTGCGGATGCTGCGGGCCTCCGGTGAGGGCACCTACCGGCACCTGTCGAAGAAGAACCTGGCGCTGGCCGCCCTCGGGTTGCTCTACCTGGTGTCGCCGCTCGACGTGATTCCCGACTTCCTGCCCGGCGGGTTCGCCGACGACGCCGCCGTGATCGGCTTCGTGCTCAAGAAGATCCGGGGGGAGCTGACCACCTTCGAGGCCTGGGAGCGCCGGGGGGCGATCGACGTCTGAGGGGGTGCGGCCGGCCGCTACGGCAGCCAGGCCGGATCGCGGTAGTGGCTGCCCCGGGCCAGGCGGCGGACGTCGCCGTCGCGCCACAGCCACAGGGTGACGTCGCCGGCGCCGGCCGAGCCCTCGACCGGGCCGGCCGAGAACAGCAGCGAGTGCCCGCCCGGGTCGAACACCGGCGAGCCCAGGAAGGCCTGGCCCCGGGGGAGACGGAGCACGGTGCGGGCGAGGCGGCCGGTGCGGTCGAGGAGCACCAGACTGCGGGGCGCCTCCCCGGTGGAGCCGTCGCAGCGGCGGGTGGCCACGTAGCCGTCGTTGGCCCCGGGGCTGAACCCGACGACCTGGAGCCGGCAGCCGGCGGCGGGATCGGCGGGAGCGAGCGGGTGGTCGTCGGCGATGGCGCCGTTATCGTCGACGTCGAGCAGGTGGAGGTCGTCGCGGTCGGCCGCCCGGGCCAGGAGGTGGTCGCCGTCGCGGTTCCAGGCGACGGGCACGAGCCCGGACTGGCCGTGGGCCCGCAGGCCCTTCAGGTCGCCGACCACCAGGGTGTCGGCCCCGCCCTGGCAGTCGGCCCGGGAGTAGGCCAGCTGGTCGTGGCCGGGGCGGGGGAGCGGGGTGGTCTCCGGGCCGTCCTCGCCGGAGCCGGGCAGGCCGCGCTCGGGGCCGCCGGCCGCCGCCACCCAGGCGATGTGGGCGGCGCAGGTCCCGTCGCCCCGGGAGAACCACACGGTGCGGCCGTCGGAGCCGACGGCGGGGTGGGAGGCGCCGCCGCCGGGGGCGTCGGCGGTGAGGCGGCGGGTGACCCGGCCCGTCGAGGCCGAGACGACGACGATGCGCCCGTTCAGCTCGGCGACGAACTCGGCCGGGAGGTCGCCGTCGGCGGCCGGGTCGCCGTAGGGGCGGCGCGACGACTCGTCGGCGTTCGGATTGCGGTGCGTGGCCCGGTCGCCGTTGGGATTGCGGGGGTAGAAGGCCTTGCGGTCGGCCGAGGCGGCCGGCCCGGCGCTGACCATGACGAGGCCGACGGTGGCGACGGCGGCGACGACGGACCGCGGCGTGACTCTCCCCAAGCGCACGCCGGCAAAACTACCCCTCCGAAAGCAACGGCTGAACTTCGGGGTCCCCGGCTCCTTCGGCGCCTCTCAGCTTGGGGCAATGTAGGGCCCCATGACCGACGCTTCCGATGTGGTGCTCTACGAGGAGCGGGACGGGGTGGCCTTCGTCACGCTCAACCGGCCGGAGAAGAAGAACACGCTGACCGAGGCGGTGATCAGCGGCGTGGCCGACTCGATCGACCGGGCCGCCGCCAGCCACGACGCCCGGGCGGTGGTGCTGCGGGGCGCCGGCGGCGTCCTCTGCGCCGGCTACGACCTGACCAACGATCCGTGGGGGGCGGAGGGCGGCGACGACCGGCCGGGGCTGCGGACGGCGGGCTGGACCATGCCCTACGACGCCCCGGGCCCCGACCCCCGCCCCGGCGTGTGGGACCCCGTCCGGGACTGGCAGTTCATGGGGCAGAACACCCGGCGGTTCATGAAGATCTGGGAGTGCCCGAAGCCGGTGATCGCCCAGGTCGAGGGGTGGGCGCTGGGCGGCGCCACCGACATGATCCTGTGCTGCGACCAGCTGTTCATGGCCGACGACGCCGTGATCGGGTACCCGCCGGCCCGGATCTTCGGCCTGCCGACCACGGCCATGTGGGTCTACCGGCTGGGGCTGGAGCGGGCCAAGCAGTTCCTGCTCACCGGCGCCGAGATCGACGCTCCGACGGCGCTGCGGATCGGGCTCGTGTCGGAGGTGCACCCGGCGGCCGAGCTGGCCGAGCGGGTCGAGGCCCACGCCCGGCGGTTCTGCAGTATTCCGGCCAACCAGCTGGCCCTCAACAAGCTGCTGATCAACCAGGCCTTCGAGAACATGGGCCTGCGCACGACGCAGCTGTTCGGGACGCTCTTCGACGGCATGATGCGCCACACCGAGGAGGCCTACCAGTGGGTGGAGGCGTTCGGCGAGAAGGGGTTCCGGGAGGTGATCAGGGACCGGGACCGGCCCTGGGGCGACTACGGGGAGCGGCGTCGCTAGCCTGCGGGCGGTGCTGCACCACCTGACCCTGTGGGTCCCCGACCTCGGGCGGGCCGAGCGGCCGTGGCGCTGGCTCCTGGAGGAGATCGGCTACAGCCTCGACCGCACGGTCAACCGGGTGCTGATCTTCCGCCATCCCGGCGGCTTCGCCCTGGCGCTGGAGCAGTCGGCCGACATGGTCCCGGGCATGCTCTACAGCCGGCTCCGGCCGGGCGTGAACCACATCGCCTTCACACTGGAGTCGCCGTCGCACCTCGACGGCATCGTGGCCAAGGCGTCGGACCACGGCTGGTCGCACCTGCCGGCCGACCGCCACCTGATCGCCGGCGGCGCCCGGGTGGCCTACCTGGAGGACGCCGACGGCTTCGAGGTGGAGCTCGTCGCCCCCGGCTGATCGGGCGACCACAGCCAGCGGCGCAGCCCGGAGGAGCGGGCCGCCGGCCGGGACACGGCGGCCCGCACGGCCTCCTCGGTGCCGGCCAGCAGCAGGCGGCGCCGGGCCCGGGTGACGGCGGTGTAGAGGAGCTCCCGGGTGAGGATCGGCGAGTCGGGGTCGGGCAGGAGGGCGGCCACGGTGTCGAACTGCGACCCCTGGCTCTTGTGGATGGTCATGACGTGGACGGTCTCCACCGCCGACAGCCGGGCCGGGCTGAACTCCAGGATCTGGCCCCGCCGCTCGAACACCGCCACCGGCCGCCCGCCGGCGCCGGCCACCACGACGCCGGTGTCGCCGTTGTAGAGGCCGAGCGTGTAGTCGTTCTCGGTCACGAGCAGCGGGCGGCCGACGTACCAGGCTCCGGTGGCGGCGAAGCCGGGCACCGCCGCCCCCAGCCACCCCTCGACCCGGGCGCTCCACGGGCCCACCCCGTACGGCCCCCGCCGGTGGGCGCACAGCAGCCGGAACCCGCCGAGGGCGTCGAGCGCCCCCCGGGCGTCGCCCGCCCGGGCGGCGGCGGCGATCGCCGCCCCGGCTCGCACCGCCACTTCCCGCACGGCCGAGAGGTCGCCCCCGCCCGAACCCGCCGCCTGGCGCCCGGCGCCGCCGGCGCCGGCGCCGGTGGCCGCGTCGGAACCCGCCGCCCGGCGCCCGGCGCCGTCGGGGCCGGCGACATCGGCGGCGATCCAGACGACGTCGTCGTGGCCGGCGCTGAGGACGGCGATGGTGGCGTCGGTGTCGCCCCGGCGGACGGCGTCGGCCACGGCGGCGATGCCGCCGCCGAAGCGGTGCACCCGCCGGAGCACCACGATGCCGGCAGCAACGCCCCTGTCGCCGGCGCCGGTGCCCGCGCCACTGTTCGTGTCGTCGCCGCCGCTCGGGCCGACGGCGCCGTCGGCGGCCGGGCCGACGATGTCGCCGAGGACGGCGCCGGCTTCGACCGAGGCCAGCTGCTGGGGGTCGCCCACCAGGACGAGCCGGGCGTCGGGCCGCACCGCCTCGACCAGCTTGGCCATCTGGGAGAGCGAGACCATCGACGTCTCGTCGACGATGACGACGTCGTGGGGCAGCCGGTTGCCCCGGTGGTGCCGGAAGCGGCTGCGGTTGCCCGGTTGCCAGCCCAGCAGCCGGTGGATGGTCGAGGCGTGCGTCGCCAGGAGCCGCTGGCGGCGCCGCTCGTCGACCGGCAGCCCGGCGGCCTCCTCGTGCACCGCTTCCTCGAGCCGGGCCGCCGCCTTCCCCGTCGGGGCGGCCAGCGCCACCAGCGGCGGTGGCCGGCCGGCGGCCGACGCCTGCTCGTCGAGCAGCGCCAGGATCCGGGCCACGGTGGTGGTCTTGCCCGTCCCCGGCCCCCCGGCCACGACGGTCAGCGCCCGCCGGACCGCCGTCTCGGCCGCCAGCCTCTGCCGGTCGGGTCCGCCGTCGCCGTCGCCGGCCACCGTTGCGCTCCCGACCTGCCCCACGGCGCCATCGCCCGGGCCCGCCGCCGTTCCGGTGTTCCGCACCGAGCCGTCGCTGGGGTCAGGAACGCCCGACGGCGGAGCGGGCGGGAACAGCCGGTCGAGCCCGGCGTCGAGCACGGCCGTGTCGACGCCGGCCATCGGCTGGCCGGCCCGGGCGGCCAGGTCGGCGGCCACCTGGCGTTCCTCCCGCCAGTAGCGGTCGAGGTAGACCCACGACCCGACCAGCCGCAGCGGGCGGTCGCCGGGCCCGTCGAGGCCGGTGGCCACCAGCGGGCTGGCCGCCAGCCCGGCCACCCACGGTCCCGGCTCCGGCCAGGGCAGCGTCTGGAGGTCGACGGGGTTGTCGACGTCGACCGTGGCCGTGCGCCGAACGGTCTCCAGGTCGACGAGCACGTGCCCGAGGCGGGGCGCCCGCACCGCCAGCGCCACCGCCAGCAGCACCGCTTCGTCGGACTCGCCGACGAAGCGCCCGAGCCGGCGGGCCACGTGCACATCGGCCGCATTCAGAACCCCGGCGGCGTTGAACGCGCCGAGTAGGCCGGCCGCCCCCACGGCCAACCGCACGTCGCCCGGGTCGGCGAAAGCCGTGCCGGCGCCGCTGGCGGCGGGGCTCGGGGCGGTCACGCCGCCACCCGGCCCCGGTCGAGGAGATCGGACAGGGCGGCGACGAGGGCCACCGGCGGCTGCCAGGCGAACACGCCGCAGGGCTGCCCGTCGACCTCGGGCGCCCCGGCGCCGGTCATCCCCCGCAGGAACAGGTAGAGCACACCGCCCAGGTTGCGTTGCGGGTCGTAGCCCTGCAGCCGCCAGCGGAGGTAGCGGTGCAGCGCCACCGAGTACAGGAGCGCCTGGAGCGGGTAGTGGGCCCGCTGCATCGCCTCGGCCAGCGCCGCCGGCCGGTAGTGCCAGGCCGACAGCGGCTCCTCGCCGGCCCCGAGCCAGTTGGTCTTGTGGTCGACGACGGCGAAGCGGGCGGCGGCCGGGCCGCGGCCGGCCCCGGCCGGGATCCGCAGCACGAGGTCGAGGCTGCCCGACAGGTAGCCCCGCAGGGTGTCGGCCAGGGCCGGGTCGGCCAGCCGCTCGGCGTAGCCGGCCAGCGGATCACCCGGCGGGATGAACCGGCGCAGCAGCGTGGCCAGCGCCGCGATCGACACCTCGGCCTTGGGGTCGTCGCCCCCGGCCAGCGGCAGCTCGAAGTGCAGCTCGTTGAGGCGGTCGGCCGGCCCGAAGTCGCGCAGCGCCCGCCCGGCGGTGAGGGGACCGAGCGGCGTCTCCACCGCCGCCTGCAGCGCGGCCACGACTGCCGCCCCGTCGGCCAGGGCCGGCGGCCGCCGGTTGCCCGCCGCCGCCACCTCGGCCGTCAGCGCCGCCCCGAGGTCGGGAACGGTGAAGTCGATCCGCTCCAGGATGCGGTGCACGAACGTCCCCACGTCGGCCCCGCCCGGCAGCGCCGCCCACAGCGAAGGCGCGGCCCGGAGCGAAGCCTCCAGCCCGTCCGGCGGTGCACCGCCCTCCGGCGGGGACCCACCGGACCGGTCGGGTTCGAGCGCCGCGGCGGCGAGCCCGGTCGGGACGGCGGCGAGGGCGACCTCCGGTTCGTCGGTCGTGCCCTCGGCTTCGGGTTCGCTGGCCACCCGGGGGTCATGGGCGGCGGCGATGATGCCGGTGTACGACGTGCGGCGCCACGCCCGGTCGAGGGACCGCCCGAACCGGCCCGCCTCGAGGTCGACGGCCGCCGGGACGGGTGGCGTCCAGCGGCGCCCGACCGGGGCGACGACCCGTTCCACCGACACGCAGCCGGGCGCGCCGGCCCCGAGCCGCTCGACCTCCCCGGCCACCTTGGCGTCGTCGGGGACGCGGTTGTCGAAGGCCCGCACGCTGCCATCGGTGCTCCGGGCGAACAGCAGCCGGAACAGCGCCGAGTTCTCGCTGTCTTTCCCGGCCGCCCACCACAACACCGCCTGGTGCTTGGCCCGGGTCAGGGCCACGTAGGCCAGGCGCAGGTCCTCGCCGCGCTGCTCCATGATGAAGGCGCTGCGGTGGTCGCTCCACCCGTCACGCTCGTCGCCGGTCAGGCTGACGTCGATGGTGCGGACATTGCCGTTGCGGGCGTCGTGGTAGACGGCGGCGCAGCGCTGGGGGATGTAGCCCGGCTCCCACAGGTAGGGCAGGTAGACGACCGGGAACTCCAGGCCCTTGCTGCGGTGGATGGTGAGCACCTGCACCGCTTCGGCGTCGGACTCCAGCCGCCGGCTGCGGTCTTCGCTGTTGGTGTCTTCTTCGGCTTCGGCGATGCGCTGGCGCAGCCAGGCGGTCAGGGCCGTGACGCCGAGCCCGTCGGTGCTGGCGGCGGTGTGGAGCAGCTGGCCGACATGGCGGAGGTCGGTCAGCGCCCGCTCGCCCCCGGCGGTGGCCAGCAGCCGGGCGGGCAGCCCCTCCGAGGCGCTGACGAGCTCCAGCAGCGACGCCACGCCGTGGCGGCGCAGGACCCCGGCCCAGCGGTTGAGGGTGAAGTGCACGGTCTCCCAGTCGTCGTCGCCGGCGGCGGCCACCGTTTCGGCCGACCAGCCGAGGAAGGCGGTCAAGGCGGCGGAGCGGGCCCGCGACACCGACGTCGGCCGTTCCAGCGCCTCCAGCAGCCGCAGCCACTCCCGGGCCACCGGCGTGGCGAACACGCTCCCCGCGCCGTTGATGACGGCGGTGATCCCCACGGCGGCCAGCGCCTCCCGCACCAGGTTGGCCTGGCGGTTCGTCCGGACGAGCACGGCCACGTGCCCGGGCCGGACCGCCTCGTCGCCGTCGGGCGAGCCGTCGCGGTGGCGGCGTTCGACCCGGGCGCCCGACGACAGCAGGGCGACGAGGTCGTCGGCCAGGTCCTGGGCGATGAGGGCCCGGGAGTGGGCCGCCTGGGCCAGGCCCTTCTGGGGCGTGATGGTGACGAGCCCGTCCTCCCGGTGCAGCACCCGCAGCCGTAGCGGGGCCGGCACCGGCGCCCCGACGAGGCGGGGCGCCTGGTTGGCCTCGGCGGCCCGGACCGGCCGGTAGCTGATGCCCTCGTGCCCCAGCCGGGCCCCCCGCAGGAGGGCGTCATAGGCGTCGATGAGGCCCTGGTCGCTGCGCCAGTTCACCGCCAGGGTGGCCCGCGACCCGGCCACCTCGGCGGCGGCCAGGTAGGCGTACACGTCGGCGCCCCGGAAGGCGTAGATCGCCTGCTTGGGGTCGCCGATGAGGACGAGGGTGGCGTCGCTCCCGCCGAAGCCGAGACGGAGAATGTCCCACTGGACCGGGTCGGTGTCCTGGAACTCGTCGACCAGCACGACCCGGTAGCGGCTCTGGAGGCGGGCCCGCACCCGGGGGCCGTGGACCGGGTCCTCGAGCGCCGCCCGCAGCCGGATCAGCAGGTCGTCGTAGGTGAGGACACCGGCCGCCCGCTTGCGCCGTTCCATCTCCCGGCGGACGGCCTCGGCCAGGCTGCGGTGCATCCCGGCCGGCGTCGTGCGGGGCGCCCAACTCGGCTCGATGGGCGCCACCGGGTTGTTGACGGCGGCGTCGGCCACCCGCAGGGCGTCGGCCCGGCTGAGCGTGCCGGGCCGTTCGGCGGCGTGGAACTTGCGGACGTAGAGGTCGTCGACCACCTCGGCCACGAGGTCGCGCTGGTCCTCCAGCACCACGATCTCCCGCTCGACGTCGCCGGCGAAGCCCAGCCCGCCGAGGACGTCCTGACAGAAGCCGTGCGTCGTCGTGATGGTGGCGGCGTCGTAGTCGGCCAGCGCCGCCGCCAGCCGGCGGCGCCGCTCGTCGAGCTCGGCCGGCGAGCCGGCGGCCAGGAGGCCCAGGACGGCGTCGTCGGGCGGCGGAGCCTCGCCGGCCGCCACCCGGAGGAGGCCCTGTTCGGCGCTGACCAGCCGTTCCCGCACCCGGTCGCGCAGCTCGCCCGTGGCCATGCGGGTGAAGGTGACGACCAGCAGCTGGTGGAGGGGGATCCCGGCGGCGACGTAGCGGGCGGCCAGGGCGGCGATGGTGAAGGTCTTCCCCGTCCCGGCGCTGGCCTCGAGCACGGTCACGCCCGGAGCCGGCAGCGGGCCGCACACGTCGAAGGCCACCACCTCCGGGTCGGCCGGCAGGTTCTCGGTGCTCACCGGTCGCGCACCTCCTCGGCGGCCAGCAGGCCGCCCCACAGCCGCAGGGCGTAGCGGCCGAACCGCGTCGCCTCGCCCGGCGCCCAGCCCTCGCCGGCCTCGTCGGGCCCGGGGACGGCGGCCAGCAGATCGCCGAAGGGGACGACGCCGCCGAGCACCAGCTGGTGCTCCGCCTCCCGGTTCTCGCCGAGGCCGAAGTCGTTCTGCGGCTCCCACAGCCCGGTGCAGGCCTTCTCCCGGCCGGCGGGGGGGTTCTCGGCCCAGGCGGCCGACGTCTTGCAGTACAGCGGCAGCGGCTCGCACAGCCCCCGGTCGAGCAGCCCGACCAGCACCGCCAGCTGGGCCAGCGCCGCCGCCCGCCGGGCCGGGCCGTCACCGGCCAGGGGGGCCAGCCGGGCCACGCTGACCGCCCCCTTCTTGCGGCCGGTGAAGCGGAACCGGCCGATGGTGGCCGCCTCGACGAGCCGGTCGGGATGGGCGGCGGTCAGGGCCAGGAACCGCACCCAGCCCGCCAGGCGCTGCTTCGGCGCCAGTCGGGAGTAGCTCACCGCCCGGACCAGCAGCCCGGCCGGGCCCCGGTCGATGACCCCCGCCACCGTGCCGACCAGCGTCCGCCCGTCGGGCAGGGCCACGTTGACCTCCACCGAGCGGACCTCGCCGCCGTCGCCGGTGACGTCGGCGGCCTCGGCCACCAGGCTCTCGACGATCGGCAGGACCTGGCCCAGCACCGGCTCGGCCAGCGTGCCGGGGGGCAGGGTGCCCCGGGCCCGCTCGGCGTCGACGCAGGCGTCGCGCTCGCCGCCGGCCAGCCGGCCGGTCAGGAGGCGGTCGCCGACCGCCCACTGCTCGAGGGCGTCGAGCTCCACCGGCAGCGCCTGGGAGGCGTCGTCGACGTCGTCGCTCAGCGCCACGCCGAGCCGCTGGCGCAGGAACGCCTTGACCGGGTGCTGCACGAAGCGGATCAGGTGCTCGAGCTCGACGGTGTCGCCCCCCACCGGGGGCAGCGGCCGGGCCAGGAAGGCGGCCGGCGCCGCCCGCTCACCGCCCGCCGCCCGGGCCCCGGCCAGGGCCACGGCGTCGAAGCTCCAGGGGCCGTCGCCGGCCAGGCGGCCGGCCATGAAGTTGCGGGCGTCGAAAGGCTGGAGCGGATGGTGGACGACGATGCGGGTCCGGGCCCGCACCAGCCCCGTCGGGTCGTCGGGCAGGCGGACGGTGCGGTCGACGACGTCGAGGAGCTCCCCGACCGGGACGGCCGCCGGCCGTTCGGCGTTGGTCCGCTCGTCGCGCCCGCTGTAGGTGATCACCAGGTGGCTCTGGGCGGCCAGGAGGGCGTCGAGGAGGAGCTGGCGATCCTCGCTGCGGGGATCGCGGTCGCCGACCCGGGCGTCGGCGGCCACCAGGTCGTCGTCGTCGACGTCGGCCTTCCGGGGGAAGACCCCGTCGTCGAGGCCGAGGAGGCAGACGACCCGGTGGGGGACCGACCGCATCGGGACCAGCGTGCAGACGGTGAGATGGCCGGTCCGGAAGTTGGCCACCGTCGGCCGGCCCCGCAGCCGGCCGGCCAGCAGCGTGGCGACTTCCGGCAGGCTGAGGGGCACCCCGGCGGGGCCGGACTCGGCCACCACGTCGTCGAGCAGCTGGCGCAGCTCGGCGGTCTGCCAGGCGTCGGCCGGGGCGACGGCGCAGAGCAGGGCGGCGGCGTCGGCCAGGGCGGTGGCCCAGTCGCCGACCGGCTGCCGGCCGGTGAGCCGGTCGAGGGAGGCGGTGAGCCGGTCGACGAGTTCGGCCAGGCGGCCGGCCAGATCGATGTCGCTGCTGCTGACGTCGTCGACCGGCAGGACACCGCCGACGAGGCGGTTCCCGTCGTCGGCCATGGCCACGCCGAGCAGCAACCGGTCGAGCCCCGCCCGCCAGGTGTTGGCGTCGAGCCCGTCGAGCTTGTAGGGCGCCCGGTGGGCGGCGTCGAGACCCCAGCGGATGCCCGCCGCCCCGACCCACTCCTCGGCCCGGGCCAGGTCGTCGTCGTCGAGCCGGAACCGCCTCCGGACGGGCTCGCGCCCGGCCAGGTCGAGGACCTGGGCGGCGGTGACCCGGGCCGACGCCAGCGCCAGCAGCTCCGACACCACCGCCAGGACCGGGTTGGTCTGGCGCAGCGACCGGTCGGCCAGCCGGACCCGGAGGTCGACCCGCGTCGGCCCCGACCCCCCGACCGGGCCGCCGGCTCCGGCCGCCGGCCCGGCACCGGCGCCGTCGCCGCCCGGGCCGTCGAGCCCTTCGGCGGCCCCGAAGGTGGCGTGGATGAGCGGGGCGAAGGCCTCGATGTCGGGGCACATCACGACGACGTCGCGGGGTTCGAGCGTGGGGTCGGCCGCCAGCAGGTGGAGGATGGCGTCGCGCACCACCTCCACCTGGCGCCCCCGGCCGTGGCAGGCGTGGACCGCCAGGCTGGTGTCGCCGGGGTCGAGGACGGCCCGGGTGTCACGCCCCGCCAGCGGCAGGCCCGGCGGGGGGCGGTCGGCCCGCACGTCGGCCTGGATCCGCTCCAGCAGCGTGGGTGGCCCGGGGCCGGCCGCCGGGCCGGGACCGGCCCCGGCCTCCAGCCCGTGGTGATGGTCGCCGGTGGCGACCCCGTCGCCGGAGCCGGCCGCCGTCAGGACCAGCTGCATCTCCCGGGCGTCGCGCCCCCAGGAGGTGAGCAGCGGGTTGGCCGGCAGGGCGGCGGTGGGGTCGGCGGCCCGGGGGACGACGGCCGCCCGCCCGCCGATCGCCTCCCCGACCCGGCGCCACAGCTCCGGCGAGGGGTGGAGCAGGAACAGGTGCACGTCGCGCCGGGCCGCCAGCGCCCGCAGGACGGCCAGGCCGCTGGCCGGCAGCCGGGTCAGGCCGAACAGCGACAGCCGGGCGGGCCAGGTCACCTGGGCGGGGTCGGCCCGGAGGGCGGCGCAGGCCTCCTCGAGCCGCTCGGCGGGGCTCGGGAGGCCGATGCGGTCGCGCAGCCGCCGCCACAGCTCCGCCTGCCAGGCCCACTGCGGGGGGAGGGGCCGACCGGCGCCGTCGACGTCGTCCTTGGCCGCCCAGGCCCGCAGCATGCCCGGGCGGTGGACGCCGTAGCGGTCGTAGAGGTCGGCGAGGTGACGGGCGCTCCCGAACCGGCGGGCGGCCCGGGGATCGGCCGGATCGCCGCCACCGCTGCCGCCGCCGGCAGCGCCGACACCACCGGGGCCAGGCGCGCCCGCCGCGCCGAGATAGCTGGCCAGGGGGTCGAGCCATGGCTCGCCGAGGGCGGCGTCGATCACCTCCAGCAGCGGCCACACCGAGCGGGCCGCCACCCACGGATCGGCGTCGCGGCCCACCCCGGTGGCGGCGGCCACCGCCTCGCCGACCAGCGCCCCCGGGGAGGGGAAGGCGATGTTGGCGCACACGCCGTCGGCCCGGCCGGGGGTGGCGCCGAGGCGGGCCGACAGCCGCTGGGTCAGCCACCGCTCCACCCCGCGGGTCGGCACGGCGACGACCTCGGCGGCCATGGCGTCGTCGAGCGGCTCGGCGACGACGGCGCCGAGGGCGGCGACGAGAGCATCAGCCCGTTCGGCCCGGTGGATGTGCAGCATGACGAACTCCGACTGCCGGTGGCAGGACCCCAGGGGAAGTGGTGCGCCGCCGAGTATGCCCCGGGGGTGTGACAGTTTCCGCCGGCGATCCCGCCGCGATCGCCGGGAAATGCGGAGAAATGACCGGAATCCACCGGGATGCACAGGTTGTCCACAAGTTGTTCCCCCTGACGATCCACAGGCCTCCCGTCGTACGGTGTCGGCCGATGGAGAGCGGCCCCGACCTCCCTGGCGCCACCGGTGACGTCGTCCACGACGTGGTCCTCGCCGACGGCGAGGTGATCGAGGTTCTCGGCGCCAACGCCTATGTGCAGGAGGGGCCGCTCACCACGTTCTTCCACTCCGGCCGCAGCCGGGCGGCCATCGACTCGTGGTCGGAGCGGATCGCCAGCTTCAAGACGACCGAGATCCGCCGGATCATCCGGCGTGTCCCCTCGCCCCTTCGTGCTGTACAGGCCGACAGCCTGGACACTCTCGCCTCGTTGACCGCCGGCTGACCACCGGGCCGAAGGGCGCCGCCGCCGCGGAGCCCGTACCCCTGACGGTACGGGCTCCGCGGCGAACGGTTGCAGACGCCGCTTTGTCACAGCCTTGCAATGGCCCGGCGGTGGGAGCACGGCGAAGCGGCGGCGAATCCCGTGCGGTGAACGCCCGGCGCGCCCCCCGCGCCGGCCCGGCGCCGGGAGGCTCCCGTCCCGATGCTCGACTACCAGTCCCTGGGCCTCGTCGCGGTGGCGATGGCCGTCGTCACCCGGGGCTCGCTGCTCCCGATCCTGGCCGTCACCGTCCTCGTCGGGCTCGTCTCGATGGCCGGGGAGGCGGTGGCCAGGCGGTGGCGCCGGCGCCACCCGGCGCCCGCCCGCCCGGCCCCGGCCGGCCACCGCCGCACCGCCGCCGGTGTCACCCCCAACCCGTCCGACGGCGACTTCGGCCGCTGGATGGCGGCGGTGGAGCGGGTGCTCCGGTCAGCGGAGTGAGCGGCACAAACGTCCGTTCCGTCACGCTCCGCAGGAGTCCGAGTCCCTGGACGGGAACTGAATGCGCATGGCAGCTGGGGCCAGACGACGGGGACCGGCGTTTTCACGCCCGGTGCAACCCCGCACACCGAACGGAAGACGACACGGCTACCGCGTCGCCCGCCGGCAGTACCGCCACAACGGCTGACGGCGGAGCGGCGCGCCGCCGATCCCCGGGTCAGGCGGCCGCCGGCGGTTCGGCGGCACCCCGGTCGCGCCGGCGGACAAGGGTCAGCCGGTCGAACTCGGCCCCGGCGGCGCTGACCGCCCGGACCGTGAGCGTCGTCGCCCCGCCGGGCCCGGCCGGGTCGACGTCAACGAGGAGCAGCGAATGGTCGTTGTAGCGGGCCGCCGACCACGGTGCCCGCTCGGGGATCCGCAGCCCGCCGTCGACCGTCACCGTCGACAGCGGCGCCGTTGACATCGGGTACGTCTGTCCGCCGCCGCCCCCGGCGCAGAGATAGGTGACGCCGCCCGCCGAACCCCACGTGCCGCCCCGCCCCACCTCGGCGACGGCCACGCCGGCCCGCAGCGGGTGGGTCCGCTCGTAGCAGTGGTTGTGGCCGTTGATCACGAGGTCGACGCCGTAACGGTCGAAGAGCGGCACCCATCGCCGTACGCCGGCGTCGGAGCCGTGCAGCGTGTTGGTGCAATAGGCGCAGTGGTGAAAGCCGACGACGATCCAGTCGACGGCGGGGTCGGCCCGCCACCCGGCCAGCGTCCGCTCCAGCCAGGCCAGCTGACCGCCGCCCGACACGCCGTTGTTCCGGGTGATCTCGGTGCTGACATCGTTGGCGTCGGCGGCGACGAGGGCCACGTTGCCCCAGCGGGCGCTCCACGTCGTCGGCAGGCCGGCCAGGCCGTTGCCCGGCAAGGGGATCCGGTCGAGGAAACCGTCATAGCCCCAGGCGCCCATGCCCGTCTCGATCTCGTGGTTGCCGACGGCGGGCAGGACGGCGGCCGTGGCCGCCGTGGCCTTCGACACCATGGCCAGCCACCGGTCCCAGGCGGCGTGGTCGACCGAGCCGACCGGCAGCACCCCGCCCGAGGGGTCGGCGTAGCAGAGGTCGCCGAGGCAGAACGTGAACGTCGGGGCGGCGGCGGCGAGGACGCCGGCCACCCGTTCGGCGCCGTCGGTGGTGCCCTGGTCGCCGTAGGCCGCGAAGGTGAAGGGCTCGGGGGCGGCGGGGGCCGTCCGCACGGTCCGGGGGGCCGTCGCCGTGCCGTCGTGGCGGATGCGGTAGCGGTAGGGGCGGCCCGCTTCGAGCCCGTCGACGGTGACGCGGTGGTAGTGGACCGGCCAGCCGGGGACGGTGCGGGTCTCGGCCGTCACCGTGCGGCCGAACGTGTCGTCGACGCCGACGTCGACGGCGGCGTTGGCCACCGGCCCGTCGGTCGCCCAGGCGACGGTGAGCGTGGTGCGGGGGTCGGCGCCCCAGCCGATGCGGGGCGCCAGCGGGGGAGCGGCGCTGGCCGCCGGCGGGACCCACAGCCACGGCCCCGTCGAGACAGCGCCGCACAGGGCGCCCATCCTCCCGAGGAATTGCCGCCGCGACAGTTCGATCACCGCTCCCCACGGTACGCGCCGGGCGTGAACGGCGTCGCAACCCCGAGCGGCCGCCGGGTGGCGGCGCGGCGAACGGGCCGGACCGGGCTTCCGGCCGGATCAGCCGCCGGGAACGGCCGCCCGCCGCCGCTCGGCCTCGCAGGCCGACCGGACGTGGCAGCGCTGCAGATGGTCGTTGACCACGCCGAGCGACTGCATGGCGGCGTAGGCGGTGGTCGGCCCGACGAAGCGGAACCCGTAGCGGCGCAACGCCTTCGAGAGTTCGGCCGACTCCGGCGTCCGGGGGGTGAGGTCGCCGAGGCGGACGGGCGCCGCCCGCCCCCGCCGGTCCGGCTCGAAGGCCCACAGCAGGGCGGCCAGCGACCCCCGGTCGGCCTGCACCGCCAGCGTGGCCCGGGCGTTGGCGATGGCCGCCTCGATCTTGCCCCGGTGGCGGACGATGCCGGCGTCGCCGAGGAGCCGGACGATGTCGGGGTCGTCGAAGGCGGCCACCTTCTCCGGTTCGAACCCGGCGAAGGCCGCCCGGAACGCCGGCCGCTTGCGCAGGATCGTCAGCCACGACAGGCCGCTCTGGAAGCCCTCCAGGCACAGCTTCTCGTAGATCCGGGCGTCGTCGACCACCGGCCGGCCCCACTCGTCGTCGTGGTACGCCTGGTACTCCGCCGTCGTCCCCGCCCAGGGGCAGCGCCGCCGCCCGTCGGCGCCGCGGACGACCTCGCCGCCCTCAGCCACCGGAGCGGGTTTCGCCGTCCATCAGCCCCCGGACCCCGCCGCCGGTCGGCTTCGGCCGGCCGGCGCCCGGGTCCGGCCCGGCCTGCGCTGCGTCCATCGCCTCGTTCTACACGACGCGGCGCTGCCCCGCGCTCGGCGGGGCAGCGGTCCGGGGCCGGCGTCGGGGCGGGGTTCCCGCTATCCCGCCGTGAGGTAGTTGTGCACCTCGTAGAGGGTGATCTGCGGCGGGCTCGTCAGGCCGACGGCGGCGGTCAGCGGGCCGATCTTCTCCTGGGCGAAGCGCTCGAAGGCGGCCTGCGACTCCCAGACGTCGGTCACCCGGATGCCGGTCGCCGTCCTCGTCACCCAGTGGAAGAGGCCGCCGGGCTCACCCTTGCCGTTCGGGAGGAAACCCATCTTCTGCACCACTTCGTCGTACTGCTCGAGCGTCGCCCCGTCGAAGTCGAGTTGCACCGCGATCGCCATGTCAGCCTCCTGTCCGAGCGCGCCTGCGCTGCAGTCGGCGGTGACTGTTCCACGCGCCGGGCCGGCCGTCAGCGGGCGGCGAACACCTTTGCCCGCCTTGGGGGAAAGGCCCGGATGGCCGCCGGCGGCGGCCGTTCAGCGTCCGAGGCCGTAGAGGCGGGAGGCGTTGCCTGCGCCCACCAGGGCCGCCACCCGCCCGGCGTCGGCGGCCGGCAGGGCGCCGTCGGCCACCCAGGCGGCGAGGAGGCGCCCGAAGCTGTGGCGGAACTGCGCCGCTCCCACCAGGAACCGCTCGGCGAGGGCGAAGCCGTCGGTGGAGAAGACCAGCTTGGCGAACGGCGCCAGCTCGCAGAATTCGCCGAGGACGGCGTCGGCCCGGGCCCCGACCTGGCCGACGGTCAAGCCGACGTCGACGTACACGTGGGGGAAGACCTGGGCCAGCCAGCCGGCCTGGCGGTGGTAGGGGTAGCAGTGCAGCAGCACGAACGGGACGCCGCTCGGCTCGGCGGCGGCCAGGAACGGCTGCAGCCGGGCCGGATCGGCCGCCGCCAGCCGCAGGTCCCGGTCGCCGAAGCCGGTGTGGATCTGGACGGGCAGCCCCCGGTCGACGCCGCACCACAGCACGAACCGGAGGAGGACGGCGTCGTCGAGCCGGGCCCGCCCGGCCGGTCCCGACCCTGCCAGCCGGCCCAGCCACCGTCCCGCCGCCGTGCGCACCTGCGTCAGGCTCGGCCGGTCCGCCTCATCGCCGAACCCGCCCCGGTAGGCCAGGATCGACTTGACGGCCACGGCGTCGACCGTGGCCTCGGCCAGCGCCCGGCGGTAGGCGGCGGCGAACCCCGACGCGCTGACGCCCGCCTCGGCCAGCCGTTCGGCCACCCGCTCCAGACGCACCACCTCCCGGACCCCGGCGCCGGCGGCGGCGCCGAGCGCGGCCGGCGGGGCCAGCCCGGCACCGTCGAGACCGGTGTCGACCAGCAGTTCGGCCAACCCGGCGGCCCGGAACAGCCGCCGGTCGGCCTCGGCGCCGCCGAGCTCCGACCGCCGGTGCAGGTACTCGTCGATCGGCGCCCCGGCCGGCAGGCCGAGCACCGGGGCGCACCACCGCCGGATGGCCAGCCCGGCCGGCCCGTCCAGCAGCGAAAGCTCGGGCCGGGCCGCGCCCGACGGCGCCCGGTCGGCCTCGGTGGCGGCCAGGGCGAAACCGGCGCTGTCGGGCGGGGCGGCCAGGATCGAATGGCAGTGGCCGTCGACCAGCGCCAGCCCGGCCAGGAGTTCCGCCGTGTCGCTCATGGATCGGGGCGTCAGTACCGCCAGCGGGTGGCGGCGGCGATGTCCTCGTCGGTGCGGGCGGCGAACAGTTCGGCCTCGGCCCGCCGCACGGCCACGAACGACTCGAAGAGGGCGTCGCCCATGGCCGTCCGGAGGCGCCCGTCCTTCTCCAGGGCCACGACCGCCTCGCCCACGCTGCCGGGCAGGCGCGGCGGCTGCTGCCCGGGAGGCAGCGTGGCCGGATCGACGAGCACCTCGCCGGGCAGCCGGCGGTCCTCGCCGGCGGTGGCGGCGGCGACGGCCGTCACCGCCCCGGCGACCAGGTAGGGATTGGCGCTGGCGTCGAAGCACTTGATCTCGGCGTTGGCGGCGCTGGCCTCGGTGCCGGCCGTGCCGGTCACCAGCCGCAGCGCCGCTTCCCGGTTCTCCCGGCCCCAGCACTGCCACGGCCCGGCCCACCGCTGGGGGACGAGCCGCAGATAGCTGGCCACGCTGGGGGCGCCGATGGCGCACAGCGCCGGCAGGGCGTCGAGCAGGCCGGCCAGGATCGACTCGCCCCGGTCGGTCAGCCCGTGGGGGCCGTCGCCGCCGGCGAAGAGGTTGCGGCCCTCCGACCACGCCGAGCAGTGCAGGTGGCCGCCGTTGCCGACCTGGCCGGCCACCACCACCGGAGCGAACGACGCCCGCAGCCCGTGGGCCTGCGACACGGCCCGGATCGTGTCCTTCACCAGCACGACCCGGTCGGCGGCGGCCACCGGCGGGGCGGGCGCGGTCGACAGCTCCAGCTGGCCGGCGGCGTACTCGGGGTGGAACTGGTCGACCGGAACGCCCTGCTCGTCGAGGGCCCGCAGCAGGGCCACGGCGTAGTCCGACAGCTCGACGACCCGGCTCATCCCGTAGGCCGGGCCGGTGCAACCGGGCGTGATGGCGTCGGCCCCCGGGCCGGCGGCGCCGTCGCCCGTCCGGCCGACGAACCACTCCACCTCGAAGGCCATCTGGAACTCCAGGCCGGCGGCGGCGGCGTCCCCGGTCATCCGGGCGGCGAACTGGCGCTGGCAGGCGGGATGGGGCTCGCCCTCCTGGGTGTAGCGGTCGGCCGGCGCCCACGCCCAGCCGGGCTGGGCGGCCAGGACGGTGAGGACGTCGAGGTCGGGGTAGAGCCGCAGGTCCCCCACCGGCCCGCCGATGGGGGCCGACGTCGTGATCGAGTCGTCGACCAGGAACACGTCGAAGACCGGCGACATCCCCACCCCCGAGACGGCGGCGTCGGCCAGCCGGCGGACGGGCACCGCCTTCACCCGGCTGATCCCGGCGTTGTCGACCCAGCTGAGGGCCACGCCGGTCACGCCCCGGCCGGCCAGCTCCTCGGCCGCCAGCCGGGCCCGCTGCGGATCTCCGGGGCCGCCCACGGCGCCCATCATGGCGCATGCGCACCGCCGCCGGTTGTGGCCGTCACACCCGGCTGCGAACATGTGTTCGTGTCCGGACCGCCGCCGGCTGGCGACGCCACCATCCTCCACGCCGACCTCGACGCCTTCTACGCCTCGGTCGAGCAGCGCGACGACCCCCGGCTGCGGGGGCGGCCGGTGATCGTGGGCGGCGGCGTCGTGCTGGCCGCCAGCTACGAGGCTCGGGCCTGCGGCGTCCGCACGGCCATGGGCGCCCGGGAGGCCCGGCGCCTGTGCCCGGCGGCGGTGGTGGTGCGGCCCCGCATCGACGCCTACGCCGAGGCCAGCCGGGCGGTGTTCGCCGTCTTCGACGACACCACGCCGCTGGTCGAGGGGCTGTCGATCGACGAGGCCTTCCTCGACGTCGGCGGACTCCGCCGCCTGGCCGGCCCCCCGGCCGACATCGCCGCCCGGCTGCGCCGGGCGGTGCGGGAGCGGGTCGGCCTGGCCATCACCGTCGGCGTGGCCCGCACCAAGTTCCTGGCCAAGGTGGCCAGCGGCGTGGCCAAGCCCGACGGGCTCCTCGTCGTGGCCCCCGCCGACGAGCTGGCCTTCCTCCATCCCCTGGCGGTGGAACGGCTCTGGGGCGTCGGGCGGGCCACGTCGGCCCGGCTCCGGGCCCGGGGTATCACGACGGTGGGGGAGGTGGCGGCGCTGCCCGAGGCCGTGCTGGTGTCGATGCTCGGCCCGGCCGCCGGCCGCCACCTCCACGCCCTGGCCCAGAACCGTGATCCCCGGCCGGTCCGGCCCGGGCGCCGGCGCCGCTCCGTCGGTTCCCAGCACGCCCTCGGCCGCCCGCCGGGCGCCGCCGGCCACCCGCCCGCCGCCGTCGACGCCGTCCTCGTCAGCCTCGTCGACCGGGTCACCGGCCGGCTGCGGGCCGCCGGCCGGGCCGGGCGCACCGTGGTGCTGCGCCTGCGCTTCGACGACTTCACCCGGGCCACCCGGTCCCACACCCTGCCCCGGCCGACCGACCGCCGCGACGCCGTCCTCCACACCGCCCGGGCCCTGCTCGACGGCGCCCGCCCCCTGGTCCGCAGCCGGGGCCTGACGCTGATCGGCGTGGCCGTCACCAACCTCGACGACACCGGCGCCGTCCAGCTGACCCTGCCCCTGCGCCGATCGGAGGACGACGGCGCCGGCGGCCGGGCGCTCGACGCCGCCCTCGACGGCATCCACGCCCGCTTCGGCACGTCGGCCGTCCGCCGGGCGGTCCTCCTCGGGCGCGACGACCACATCGCCGTCCCGCTCCTCCCCGACTGAGTCCGGCGGTCAGCCGACGGCGGACAGGCGGGGCGGGCCGGCCCGGTGGGGCAGGGAGTCGGGCGAGCCGGGGCGGCCCAGCAGGTAGCCCTGCACGGCGTTGCAGCCCAGGCCCCGCAGGGCCTCGAGCTGCCAGGGGTGCTCGACGCCCTCGGCCACCACGCCGAGGCGCAGGGCCTTGGCCAGGCTGACGATGGCCAGCACGATGGCGCCGTCGTCGGGGTCGGTGCCCAGCCCGTCCACGAAGGACCGGTCGATCTTGAGCAGGTCGACGGGGAAGCGCTTGAGGTACGACAGCGACGAGTAGCCGGTGCCGAAGTCGTCGACCGAGAGGTGCACCCCGAGGCGCTTGAGGGCCCGGAGGGTCTCGGCGGTGGCCTCGACCTCCTCCATGAGGACGCTTTCGGTGATCTCCAGCCAGAGGGCGTCGGCCGGGAGGCCGGCCCGGTCCAGCGCCCGGGACACCACGGCGATGAGGTCGGGGTCGCCGAACTGGCGGGCCGACAGGTTGACCGTCACCCGCAGCGCCGCCCGGCCCTGGGCCCGCCACTGCGCCAGTTGCCGGCAGGCCTCCTCCAGCACCCACTGGCCGAGCGCCAGGATGAGGCCGCTGTCCTCGGCCAGGGGGATGAACTCGGCCGGCTGGACGAGGCCCCGCTCGGGGTGGTCCCAGCGCACCAGGGCCTCGGCCGCCACCACCCGCCAGTCGTCGAAGCACACGATCGGCTGGTAGTCGAGCCGCAGCCCGCCGTCGGTGATGGCGCTGCGCAGCGAGCGCTCGGTCTCGAGCCGGGCCAGCATGCGGCGGCGCATCTCGGCGTCGAACAGCTCGATGCGGGACCGGCCCCGCTCCTTGGCCCGGTACATGGCGACGTCGGAGTCCCGCAGGATGTCCTCGGCCCGGGTGCCGGATTCGGCGTGGGCGATGCCGATGCTGGCGGTGATGACCGTCTCGCGCCCGCCGACCATGATCGGCTGGGAGACGGCCGCCGCCACCCGGGCGGCCACCAGGGCGGCGTCCTCCTCGCGCAGGTCCTCGCAGACGACGACGAACTCGTCGCCGGCCAGGCGCCCGACGGTGTCGTGGGGCCGCACGGCGGCCAGGAGGCGCTCGGAGATCGTGAGGAGGACGCCGTCACCGACGGAGTGGCCGAAGGAGTCGTTGATGACCTTGAAGCGGTCGAGATCGGCGAAGAGGACGGCGACGCGGGCCCCGGTGCGCTCGGCCCGGAACAGCGCCTGGTCGAGCCGGTCGAGGACGAGGCTGCGGTTGGGCAGCCCGGTCAGCGGGTCGTGGGTCGCCTGGTGGACGGCCTCGTCGAAGGCCCGGCGCATCCCCTCGACGGCGGCGGCGTCGTTGAGGGCCAGCGAGGCGTGCTCGGCGAAGGCCAGCAGCACCTCCTGCTCGGCCGGGGAGTAGGTGCGGGGCGTGTGGGAGCCGACCAGGAGGCTGCCGACGATCTCCCCGTTGCGGGAGACGGGGGCGGCCATGGCCGAGCGCAGGCCGTGGGCGGTCAGCGCCGGGTGGGAGCGGGGGAAGGCGGCGTAGTCCTCGGCCACGACGAGGTGCCCTTCGGCGATGGCCTGGCCGGAGAGGCCCTGGTCGACGGTGGCCCGTTGCAGCGTTCCCATCACCGACCGGTCGAGCCCGGTCGTCGACAGCAGCACGGTGCGGGACGGGTCGTGCTCGTCGAGCACCCGCAGGCTGGCGGTGTCGTCGCCGAGGAGCTCGGCCGCCCCTTCGGTGATCGAGTCGAGCACGTCGTTGATGGGGAGGCGGTGGGAGATCGACCGCTGGATCCGGAAGAGGCGCTCGAGCAGCGTCTGGCGTTCCCGCACGACGGCCAGGGCCCGCAGCGAGCGCAGCGCCTGGCCCAGCACCCGGCCCATCCCCCGCAGCAGCACCGCTTCCTCGGAGGTGAACGGTTCGCCGGAGCGGGCCACGAGGAGGACGGAGATGTCGTCGACCGGCACGGTCACGGTGACGCAGTCCCCGACGCCGGGCACCGCCAGGACGGGCGGTCCGCCGGGGCCGGCCCCGGCCGGGGAGCGGCCGCCGCCCGCCGCCGTCACCACCGCCTCGACGGGGACCTGGCCGGCCCGGAAGCCGACCGAGGCCACCACCCGCCCGTCCGCCACCACCGCCGCCACCTCGGCCTCCATCGCCTCGGCGGCCCGTTCCACGGCGCCGTCGAGGGCGGCGGGCTCGGTCTCGTAGGCGGAGACGGCGGCCAGGAACTCGGCGATCTGCTGGGCGTGCCAGCCGGCCCCGGGCGTCGGCCGGGCGGCGGTCATGCCACCGCCAGCACGACGAGGGTCTGGTTGTGGAACCCGCTGGTGCCGTGGGTGCGGGCGATCTCGCCGTAGGTGTAGAAGCCGGCCACCGGGGCGCCGCCGGCGAAGTCGGCGATGCGGCCGACCTCGGTGTGGATGCCGCCTTCGCCCAGCACGCCCCGCCGGGCGATGCAGTCGAAGGCCAGCAGGCCGAGCGGGGGGCGGTCGTCGAGGGCGGCCAGGGCGTCGCGGCAGGCGGCGTCGGTGGCGGCCAGGACCGAGGCGTCGTCGCCTTCCATGAACCAGGTCAGGCCGCCCTGGGGCACCTGGGCCACGCACAGCAGCGACCGGTCGGCGAAGTCGGCGCCGGCCACGAAGCGGACCTCTTCACCGCTGCGGCGCGACAGCCCCAGCGGGTGGGTGAGGGCGAAGCGGGTGAAGGCGCCGGCGTCGAGGGCCGCCGCCGGCGGGGCGCCGAGGCGCTGGAGGTAGACGTCGAGGGCCGGGGCGTCGTCGAGGGCGTAGACCCGGTTGCCGTCGCTGCGGGTCACGACCATCGGCTCGCCCACCCGGCGCCAGCCGTGGCGGACCCCGATGCCGAGCGGGGCGTCGGAGGCGATGGCGGCGGCCACCACGGCGTTGCGGAGCAGGGCGCCGTTGTGGAGCTGGGCGGTCTGGTGCATGCGCAGGTCGTCACCGGCGCAGCCGCCGACGAGGGGGACGCCGGCGCCGACGACCCGGTAGGCGCCCCGGACGATCTCGCTCTGGTCGCCGGCCAGCCCGTCGGTCAGGAGGAGCAGCACCCGGTGCTCCTTGCCGGACCGTTCGACCTCGGTGAGGCAGGCGGCCGCTTCGGCGCCGGCCTCCCGGAGCCGGCCGCCCCCGGCGTCGGCGGCGGCGGTGGCCACGGCGAAGCCCGGGCCGCCGAGGGCGGTGACGACGACGCCGGCGTCCCCCGGGCCGGTGGTGGCGATCTCCCCGGCGGTGGAGCAGCCGATGAGCGGCACGTCGGCGCCGGCCGCCTCGGCGACGCCGGCGCTCAGCTCGGCCAGGTCGTAGCGGTCGGAGCAGAAGACGACGACGAGCTTGGGATCGGGCCCGGCCAGGGCGCCGGCGGCCGCCGCCCGCCCGGCGGCGCGCCCGTCGGGGCCGGCCGCCTGGCCGACCGCCAGCCACCGTTCCGTGGGATTCGCGGGCGCGTTCATCGATCCTCCAGCCCTCTGATCGGCCGGCGGGCGGCGCGGTTGAGGGTTCGGCCGGCCTAAACGCCCGGTTTCCACACCATCAGGACAAGGACGACGACCAGCGCCAGGTTGAGGACGGCGCCGGTGGCCCCGGCCTTCTGACCGAGCTCGGCCATCTCGGCCGCCTGGGGCGGCGGGCCGGCCGGGGCGGCGCCCTCCAGGGCCCGCCCGTCGGGGCCCACGCCGACCGGCGGGCGGCTCATCTCGTGCATGAGGACGATCATCCGCTGCACCGTCGGCCTGAGCACGCCGTGGGACAGCCCGAGCGCCCCGACGTAGACGGCCAGCGCCAGCCACAGCCACGTCTGGTGGAACGACCAGATCCCGTCCGACAGGAAGACGAGCCCGAAGCCGAACACCGGCACGGCGTAGATGAACTTGGCGCAGACCTCGCTGACGGCGAAGTTCGTCTCGACGATGGCCAGCCCCTCGGCGCCCCGGCGCTTGTTGGCGTGCCAGCCGTAGAGCCCGTTGAGGACCACGCCGCCGAATCCGACGATGGCCGACAGGATGTGGAGGACGAACACCAGCTTGTAGGCGAAACCGTTGATTCCCATGGCCGGATGGTGCCGCCTCGGGCCCTCGGCCCGGAAGATCCAAACGGTGCAGGGCTGCCGCCCCGGGAGAGGAACGCGGTAGCTTCGGCCGGTTAGGCCTCGGGGCGGTCGGCGTGGAAGACGACGACGCTGCGCTCCGGGTGGTCCGGGTCGAGGAGGATGTCGAACGGCTGGTCGGGCGGCGGGTCGCCGGGGGCGTCGACGACGACGCCCGGCCGTTCCTCCTTGGGCCCGAAGATGGCGACGTCGAGGCCGGTCATGGCGGCGCCCAGCATGCGGGCCGCGCCCGCCCACCTCGGTGCCTGCCGCTCGACGCTCACCCCACCATTAAACCTCGGCCAGCAGCAGCGTGAACCCCGCCAGGGTCAGGGCGGCGGCCACGAACCGCAGCGGCGTGGCGCCGAAGACGGTGGCGACGGCCAGCGCCCCGCCGGCGGCCCACAGCGCCAGCCCGAGCCTCGCCCGCCATCCGAGGCGGGGAGGGGCACCGGCCGGCTCGGCGGGCACGGCGAACTGCAGCTCCAGGGCCTTGAGGGTCTCGAGCTCGTCGGCGGTCAGCGTCGAGCCGTCGCAGGGTTCGCAGTCCATGAGCCCTGGGATCGGCGCGGTCGTCGGGCCGGCTGAGCGGTCCCGGCCTTGAGTTCTCTTCGCCAATCACCACACAGGCCGCGTACCCCCACGGCGCCCGGTCTGCCAAGCTGGTCCGGTTCAGGGGGGGACGGCCAGTGGTGTCACTCACGGCGATCGGCAGGACTCGCGCCCGCGGCGGCGGGGCGGCGCCGGCCTCCGGGCGGCGGGTGGCGGCGGCGGTGGCGGTGCTGTCGCTGGCGACGGTGCTGGCGGCGCCGGCGGCGTCCGCCTCTCCGGCCCCGACCCGCTCCCCGGTGCTCGTCAGCCTCAGCTTCGACGACGCCCGGGTGAGCCAGGCCATGGTCGAACCGCTGCTGGCCGCCCGGCACCTGCGGGCCACGTTCTTCGTCATCACCCGCTCGGTCGACACCGGCAACGACCCCGAATCCCTGACCTGGGCCCAGCTCCACCGCCTGGCCCGGGACGGCCACGAGATCGCCGGCCACACCCGCACCCACCCGTCGCTGCCCACGCTGTCGCCCGACCGCCAGCGGGACGAGATCTGCGGGAGCCGGAGCGACCTCGTCGCCCACGGCTTCCACCCGACGTCGTTCGCCTACCCCTACGGCGACTTCGACGCCACCACCGAACGGATCACCCGCCAGTGCGGCTTCGCCAACGGGCGGGCCGCCCGGGGCGGCACCGAGGCCGTGCCGCCCGCCGACCGCTACGCCGTCAAGACCCTGCCCAACGTCACCACCGCCGACACGGTGGCGCATCTGGAGTCCTACCTGAGCGGCGCCCGGCCGGGGGAGTGGCTCAACTACGTTTTCCACGACGTCGGCGACGGGCCCGGCGACGGCGACGCCTACCGCATCTCGGCCCGCAACTTCACGGCCTTCGTCGACTGGCTGGCCCGGCAACGGCGGACGGGCCGGGTCGTGGTGCGCACCATCGGCGACGTCGTGCGCTGACCGGCGGTCGCCGCTGTCCCCGCCGTCCCGTCCGGCGTGGTAAGCGTCAGGGATGGAGGAGACGGCGGCGGCGTTCTTCGGCCGCCTCGACGTGGCCGGGGCGCCCCGCGATCTCGTGGCTCTCGGCGGCCGCCTCGACGTCGAGACCCTGGTGGCCGCCTACCGGGCCGGCTGCTTCCCCTGGCCCGCCAGCGGCCCCCACGAGGAACCCCTCGACCGCGACGCCCGCCGGCTGGCCCGGCGCGGCGAGGTCCCCGTCCTGCCCGGCACCGACTTCGCCGTCCCCCTGATGCCCTGGGTCTCGCCCCACCCCCGCCCGGTGCTGTTCCCCCAGCACGTCACCGTGCCGCGGTCGCTGCGCCGCCGCATCCGGTCGTCGGGCTGGGAGACGACCATGGACGCCGCCTTCGACGCCGTCATCGCCGCCTGCGGGCAGCGCCCCGAGACGTGGATCAGCCCCGCCATGGAGGGCGCCTACCGGGCCCTCCACCGGGCCGGCTGGGCCCACAGCCTCGAGGTGTGGTCGGGCGACGACCTCGTCGGCGGCCTCTACGGCGTCCACACCGGCAAGGTCTTCGCCGGCGAGTCGATGTTCCACCGCACGCCCGACGCCTCCAAGGCGGCCGTCGTCGACCTGTGCCAGCGCCTCGTCGAAGCCGGCGTCGTCATGATCGACACCCAGGACGAGAGCGACCACATGGCGATGCTCGGCCAGCTCCTCCTGCACCGCTTCGACTACATCGACCTGCTGCACCACCTGCGCGACGACGCCGTGGCCCTGCCCACCGACCGGCGCCCGATGGCCCGCCTGGTCAATGCGGCCGGAGGGTAGGCGGGACCGAGTGGTGGGCGGGGGAACGGTCGCGTGGCGTGGCGCCGACCCACGGCGCCGGAGCTACGGTACGGCCCCGTGACCCTGGACGACCTGGCCCGGGAGCTCCGGCGCTTCGCCGCCGACCGCGACTGGGACCGGTTCCACACTCCGAAGAACCTGGCCATCTCCCTGGCCGTCGAGGTCGGGGAACTCCTGGAGCACGTCCAGTGGGGAAGCGACGAGGAGATCGCCACCCGGTTGGGCACGCCGGAGGGCCGGGCGGCGCTGGCCGAGGAGATGGCCGACGTCCTCATCTACCTCGTCCGCCTCGCCGACCTGGTCGGCGTCGACCTGCTCGCCGCCGCCTCGGCCAAGATCGCCGCCAACGCCGAGCGCTACCCCGCCGACGAGGTCCGCGGCTCGTCCGCCAAACGGGCCCGAAGGTGAAGTGACCCGTCCGGGCGCCTCGGTCGAAAGGGCGCAAATCCCGGGCGTCGGTGCGCTTGAGGCCGTGCGGTGAGAAGTCGCCGGTTCCGTGGACGTGGTTGCGCATCGGCGCCCGGGTCGTCCACCCTGGCGGCGGCCCGCCGGGGCGATCAGCCGTTCTCGGTCCGGAGTTCGAGGCGCCGGTCGGGGACGAACCACAGCACGGCCACGGCGACGTAGAGGCCGACGGCGATCCACCGGCTGACGAAGGCGCCGGGGATGGCGATGGCGTAGAGCACCGGCGAGATCTTGCCCTTGAGGTCGCGGCCGAGGGCGGCGGCCAGCGCCGAATCGGGCCCGTCGAGCTCGAGGATGGCCCGCTGCAGCAGGTAGTAGGCGACGGCGGCCGCCAGCAGCACGACGCCGTACCCGGCGGTCGGGACGGGGGCGAAGTGGTTCCCGCCCATCCAGGCCGTGCCGAAGGGGAACAGCGACAGCCAGAACAACAGGTGCAGGTTGGCCCACAGCACGCGGCCGTTCACGGCCCGGGCCGCCTGGAGCAGATGGTGGTGGTTGTTCCAGTAGATCCCGAGGATGACGAAGCTGAGAACGTAGGTGAGGAACACCGACGCCAGCGGCTTGAGGTCGGCGAACTCCGTCCCGTGCGGGGCGTGCAGCTCCAGGACCATGATCGTGATGAGGATGGCGATGACCCCGTCGCTGAACGCCTCCATCCGCCCTTTGCTCATGGGGGCAGTCTCGCAGCTGGAGCGGCCGTCACGGCGGCTCGGTACCGACGCGTTGGACGGCCGCCGCCCGCCGCCGCCCCGCCGTGAAAGGATGGAACGGTGAACGACGCTCCCCGGTTGGCTTTCGACGACGTGATGGCCCGCCACGGCGCCCGGCCCGCCGCCCCCTCGGCCGGGCGACCGGCCGGCTTCGTCGTCCTCGGCGCCCGCTTCGACGAGGCGCTGCTCTACGCCGCCTCCGCCCACCGCCACCAGGCCCGCAAGGGCACCCCGGTCCCGTACCTGAGCCACCTCCTCGGCGTCGCCTCGCTGGTCCTCACCCACGAGGGCAGCGAGGACCAGGCCATCGCCGCCCTCCTCCACGACACCGTCGAGGACTGCGGCGTCGAGCACGAGCCCGTCATCGAGGAGCTGTTCGGCCCGACCGTGCTCCGTATCGTGCTGGCCTGCACCGATGCCCGGGTCCCGGCCGGTGCCCCCAAGCCCGACTGGTGGACCCGCAAAGCCGCCTACCTCCAGCACCTCGCCGAACTGGAGCCCGGCGACCCCGCCCTGCTGGTGTCATGCGCCGACAAGGTCCACAACGCCGAAGCGATCCTCACCGACGTCCAGACCCACGGCCCGGCCCTGTGGGCCCGCTTCCCCGGCAAAGTCCCCGAGGACCACCTCTGGTACTACGGCCGCCTGGCCGCCTTCTTCGACGAGGCCCTGACCGGCCAGCAGGCCCCGCTGGCCCGCCGGCTGCGGTCCACGGTCGAGGCCGTCGGCGAGGTGCACCGTAGTCGCAATGCCGCACGGTGATCGAGGTGCGGAGACAGCGATGGCGCCCTAAAAGGTCCAGCGGCGCCCGGCGGTTGATGGGAACTGGCGCAAGCAACGTCGAATTCCGAATCCGGCAGTCCCTCGACCATGACGCCTACGCCGTCCTCCAGCCTCCTTTCGAGCAGGCTCAAGTCCCGCTCGGCCGCGCCCCTCAGCTTGAACCATCGGTTGGCCCCAGTAGCAGAATCCTCCTAGCCCGAGTAACCAAATCGTCCGACGCGAAGCGTCGCGACCGTCCGCATCGACGAGCGGCAGCACTTGGCCGGCGCTTCGCCTAACGTCGCGGCATGACCGGACCGACAAGGTCGGCGCCGAAAGGCCGACGAACCATTCGACCCCGCGATGGCTGACGGTCCGGGCGGCGCGTTCGCCTCGCCCTTCCTGGCCATCCCACCGGGCGAATGGATCGCCAGCAATCGCTCCGGCTATGCGGTGTGGGACCGGTTCCCGGTAAGCCGCGGCCACGCCCTCGTGATCTCCCGCCGGCTCATCCCGACTTGGTGGGAGGCGACCAGCGAGGAACGAGTCGACCTCCTCGCCCTCGTCGACGACGTCAAGGCGCGCATCGACGCCGCCCACGCCCCCGACGGATACAACGTCGGGTTCAACGCCGGCACTGCCGCCGGCCAAACCGTCGGTCACCTGCACATCCATGTCATCCCCCGCTACGCCGGCGACGTGCCCGACCCCCGAGGCGGAATCCGCCACGTCATGCCCGGCCTGGGCAACTACCTCGCTCCGAGTCCGGGCGTTACCCCGCCCGGCGCGGAACCGACCACGGTGCTGCGCCTCTACGACGGCCTCGACGGCGCGTTCAAGCTCGAGCTCATCCGCTGCCTCCTCAACCCGACCTACGACCGGGCCGACCTCGTCGTCAGCTTCATCATGCGCTCGGGGCTGGGCCTGATTAGCCGCCATCTGGAGGACGCCCTCGACCGGGGCGCCGTCGTGCGGATCCTCACCACCGACTACCTCCACATCACCGACGCCGACGCCTTGGCCCGGCTCCTCGACCTGGCCGACGGCGGCGCCCCCGGCCGCCTCGAGACCCGGATCTTCTCGGATCCGGCCACCAGCTTCCACCCCAAGGGCTACCTGTTCACCTCGTCGGCGGGAGAGTCGCAGGCCGCCTTCGTAGGCAGCAGCAATCTCAGCGCGGCCGGGCTCGATGGGGGAGTGGAGTGGAACATCGGCGTCGACCGGGCCGCTCCGATGCGGGCCGCCTTCGACCGCCTCTGGTCCGACCCCCGTACCCGGCCGTTGACTGCCGAGTGGCTGCGCACCTACCGGCGGGAGGCTCCACCGGCCGACGTGATCCCGCTGGAGGTGGAGATCGAACCACCTCTTCAGCCGGCCGTGCCCCGACCGCTCCAGCGCGAGGGACTCGACGCGCTGGAGGCGTCGCGGCTCGCCGGCTACCGGGCCGGCCTCGTGGTGATGGCCACTGGGCTAGGGAAGACCTGGCTGGCGGCCTTCGATACAGCCCGCCCCCAATTCCGGCGCATCCTCTTCGTCGCCCACCGGGAAGAGATCCTCCGTCAGAGTCGCGATGTCTTCCGCCGGGTCCAGCCCGACGGCGACTTCGGCCTCTACTACGGAGAAGAACGCCGGCCCGACGCCCGGGTCGTCTTCGCCAGCGTCCAGACTCTGGCCCGGCGTCTCGACACCTTCGCCCCCGACGCCTTCGATTACGTCGTGGTCGACGAGTTCCACCACGCTGCCGCCGCCTCCTACCGCAAGGTCCTCGACCACTTCACACCGACATTCCTCCTCGGCCTGACCGCCACCCCCGACCGGATGGACGGCGCCGACCTCCTGGCGCTGTGCGGCGACGACCTCGTCTACCAGTGCGACCTGGTCGAGGGCATCCGTCGTCAGGAGCTCGTGCCCTTCTCCTACTGGGGCGTGGCCGACTCCGTCGACTTCACACCCATCCCCTGGCGCAACGGCCGGTTCGACCCCGACGCCCTCACTCACGCGGTGGAGACGACCGAGCGGGCCCAGCAGGCACTCGACGAATGGCGGGCCCGGGCCGGGGGACGCACGCTGGCCTTCTGCGTCTCGACCCGTCACGCCGACTACATGGCCGAGTTCTTCACCGCCAACGGCGTCGCCTGCGCCGCCGCCCACAGCGGGCCGACCTCCGCCCCCCGCCACCAAGCCGTCGAGCAGCTGCGCAACGGCACGCTCGAGGTGCTCTTCTCCGTCGACCTGTTCAACGAGGGCCTCGACGTCCCGGAGATCGACACGGTCCTCATGCTGCGCCCGACCGAGTCGCCCGTCGTGTTCCTCCAACAGCTCGGCCGCGGGCTGCGCATCGTCGAGGGCAAGTCCGAGCTGACCGTCATCGACTTCATCGGGAACCACCGCAGCTTCCTCCTCAAACCCCGCACGCTCTTGAGCCTCGGGGCCCGCACCGTCCCGTCGACCGCCCGGGTCCTCGAGGCCATGGCGGCGGGAGACTTCGGCCTCCCGCCGGGCTGCTCGGTCTCGTACGACCTGACGCTGGTCGACATGTTCCGTGGGCTCGTCCGAATGTCCGGCCGGGACAGTCTGGAGGAATACTGCCGGGCCTACTTCGAGGAGGAGGGCGGGCGGCCGTCAGCGGCGCAGGCCTTCCGGTCCGGCTACCAGCCGTCGGCTGCGAGGGTCAAGCACGGCAGCTGGTTCGGCCTGCTCTCCGACCTGGGGCTCCTGAGCCCCGAGGAGGAACGGGTCCTTGCCGACAGCGGCGATGTCCTCACCGGATTCGAAACCGAGCCGATCACCAAGTCCTACAAGCTCGTGACGCTCCGGGCGCTCCTCCACGACGGGACGCTGCGGACGGGCGCCACGGTGGACCGGCTGGCCGCCACCGCCCGCCAGATCGTCCTCGGCGACCCCCGCCTGCTCCGCGACGTGACCAACGAGGAGTTCCCGGACCTCGCCACCGCCGCCCCCGACCGCTGGAGTGCCTACTGGCGGAAGTGGCCGCTGGCGGCCTGGTCCGGCGATCTCAAAGGCGCCCCCGGCCGCTGGTTCCGCCTCGACGGCGACCGGTTCGTCCCCGTCTTCACCGTTGACCCGGCCGTTGGCGACACGTTCGATGCCATGGCCGCCGAGCTCGTCGAATACCGTCTGGCCCGCTACCTGGTCGGGAAAGAGGAGACCGCCGCCGGCGCCTGGATCTGCAAGGTCAGCCACTCCGGCGGCAAACCGTTGCTCTTCCTCGACCGCAAGCGCTATCCGGGGCTCCCGGAGGGCGAAACGGTGTTCGTCGCCGAAGGCCAGACCTACGTCGGCAACTTCGTCAAAGTCGCCCTGAATGTCGCCACCCGCCCCGGCGAGCCCGGCAACGCCCTCCATGCCCTGCTCCGCGGCTGGTTCGGTCCCTCCGCCGGCCACCCCGGCACCAGCCACCAGGTGACGATCGAACCTGTCGCCGGCCAGCTGGTCATGCGCCCGCTGGCCGCACCCGCGACGGAGACCGGCGACGCGCTGGTGATCCCGCTGTTCCCCTCTTACGCCGTCGCCTGCGGCGCCTTCGATCACCCCGACTGGTCAACGCACGAAGCCGCGCCGCTCTCCCTCGATCGAATGGCCGTTCCGGCCACGACCGATCCAACGACGCACTTCGTCTGCTTCGCCCGAGGCGACTCGATGGACGGTGGCCCAAACCCCATCCGTCACGGCGACCCGCTCCTGTTCGAATGGGCCCGCGGCGTCTCCGCCGGAGACCTGGTGGGAGAACGAGTCCTCGTCGAGCTCTCTGGCCCCGACGGGACCGCTGCCGTGCTCAAGCTCCTCGAACGAGACGGTCCCGGCTTCCAGCTCCTCTCCATGAACCCGGCCCACCCGCCGCTCCCGGGCGGCCCTAGCCTCCGTGTCGTCGCCCGCCTTCGGGGGGTCCTCGATCAGTCCGCTATCAACCCCCTGGCCGCCCGGATCGGCCAAGCCTTCAAACGGGAAGACGTGGCTCCCCTCTACGGCCAGCCCTACAACCCCGGCAACTGGCAATCCGGCCACGTGTCCCTGCCCGGTCACGCCGTCCTGTTCGTGACCCTGCAGAAGAGCGACGCCATGAGCTATGGCTCCCAGTACGTCGACCACTTCGAAGGACCCGACGCCTTCGTCTGGAGCTCGCAGACGAGCGTAGGCCCCAAGCGCAAGAAGGGCCGAGAGATCCTTGACGCCCTCGACACCGGCACCAACGTGCACCTCTGGGTTCGGCGCCGGAAGACCGACGTCGCCTTCATCTACCTCGGACTGGCCGTGCCGATCTCCCACGAGGGTGATCAACCAATGTCCGTAAGCTTCAGACTTCTCACGCCGGCCAGTCGCGAAGTGTCCCGGGCCATCGGGATCGCCTAAAGGACGCACGCGCCGTTTTCACCAGTTGGCTCTCATACCGCACAGGCTTCGGGGCGACGCGATCAGCCCCAGAGAATCTTCCGGACCGTGCAGCCGGTGTTGGAGTGGATCAACGGGATCTTCGGCCGACTCATGGTCGAGACCGCCAGCAAGCAGCCCCGCTATGAGCCGCTCGACGCCCACCGGTCGGGCTCCCCCGGCGGGGACCACCGACCCCTGCTCTTGGGCGGTCCCCACGACCGGGCCCGGGCGGGAGAGCTGCGGGAGTACGAAGCCGACGACGTGGCCCGCACCGTTGACGACATCCGCACCGACCCGCAGGGCTGGCCCGTCGGCGCCGACGGGGCGGGGGAGTGGCGCCCGGCCCGGCTGGCCGACGTCACCATCCTCCTGCCCACCCGCACGTCGCTGCCGTACTTGCGAGCGGCGCTGGACCGGCGGGACATCCCCTACCGGCTCGTCACCGGCACCCTCGTCTACGAGACGCAGGAGGTCCACGACGCCCTGGCCGCGCTGCGGGCCATCGACGACCCGACCGACGAGCTCAGCCTCGTCACCGCGCTGCGCTCCCCGCTCTACGCCTCCGCCGACACGGACCTGTTCACCTTCCACCACGCCGGCGGCCGCTGGGACCTCCGCCACCGCGAGCCGCCCGAGGGCCTCGCCTCCGACCACCCGGTGGCGGCCGGCCTCGCCCACCTCCGCACCTTGTGGGAGCAGCGCTGGTGGCTGCGGCCGTCGGTGCTGCTCGACCGGCTCCTGGTGGAGCGGGCGGCGTTCGTGCTGGCCTTCGGCGAGGGCCGGGCGGCCGAGGTGTGGGGCCGGCTGCGGTTCCTGGTCGACCAGGCCCGGGCCTTCGAGGAGGCCGGCGGCGGAGGCCTGCGGGCCTTCCTCGACTGGGCCGACCTGCAGCGCTCCGACGGCGCCGGGGTCTACGAGCCGCTGCTGCCCGAGACCGGCGACGACGCCGTGCGGATCATGACCATCCACGGCGCCAAGGGCCTCGAGTTCCCCATCACGATCGTCTCGGGAATGACCACCAAGCCGGCCAACCGGCGCAAGGCGTCAGCGTCGTCTGGAACGACGACGGAACCCCGGAAGTGCGCCTCAGGAAAGACATCGGCACCGCCAACCACGATCCCCGGGCCGACCTCGAAGCCGAGATGGACGTCTACGAGAAGCTCCGCCTCCTCTACGTCGCCTGCACCCGGGCCCGCGACCACCTGGTGGTGGCCGTCCACCACAAGACCGGCGACGGCTCCTACGCCGACACCGTGTGGACGACGGCCCAGGCTCAGCCCGATTCGTGGCGGTCGCTTCCCGCGGAGGATGAGGACGGGCAGGCCGCCCCGCCCGTCGCGCCTTTGGCGGCGGAGAGCTTCACCACCGCCGGTGTCACGGCCACGGCAGGGGAGTCTGCGGAGAGGCCCGCCACCGCCGGTGCCATGGCGGCGGTGTCCGTGGACGACGACCGGGAAGCATGGATCGCAGCGCGGGAGGCGCTCCTCGCGCCGCAGCGCCGGCCGAGGTTCGTCTCGGCCACCACCATCGCCCGGGAAGCCGGCGTCGACCCGGCCGACGAGGGACCTGATCTTGACGACGCCGAGGAGGGTCCCGGTGGACTAACCGGCGCCGCAGACCTCCCAGTGGCGCCGCGGCGGCGGGGCCGGGCCGGCACCGCCATCGGCCGGGCCGTCCACGCCACGTTGCAGTTCGTCGATCTGGCCGCACTGGTCGGCCTCGAGGCGCAGGCGGCCCACCAGGCGGACCTGGAGGCGGTCCCCGAGCACGCCGACCTCGTCGCCGCCATGGCCCGCTCCGCCCTGTCCTCGGAGGCGGTCCAGCTGGCGGTGAAGTCCGTCAGCCACCGGGAGATATACGTGGGCGCCCCCGTCGGCGACCGGGTGATCGAGGGCTACATCGAGCTCCTCGTTGAAACCCCGGACGGCCTCGTCATCGTCGATTACAAGACCGACACCGTGGCCTCCGAAGCCGACGTCGACGCCAAGCTCGCCGCCTACGAGCTCCAGGGCGCGGCCTATGCCGTGGCGCTCGAGGTGTCGACCGGATTGCCGGTGGTCGACTGCCACTTCGTCTTCTGCCGCCCGTCCGGTGCCATCGAACGCCGCGTCGCCGACCTCGCCGCCGCCAAGGACCGCGTCCGGGCGCCAGCTCGAGCGGTAGGGTGTCCTGCCGGCCCCGTGGTGTCAGGCCGGCAGCCAGACGGCATCCCAGACGGTGCCGGCGTCGGACACTCCGACGTTGCGGGTCCGGGTGAGGTTGGTCGCTTCGACGACGGCAAGGGTGGTTCCCTTGCTGGCGTCTCGGACGAGGAGCTGATCGCCGGCGGGGGACCAGGCGAGCGGTAGCCAGCCGTCGAGGGTCGACCGTTGCCCGGTTGTCGGGTTGAGGAAGAGCGTCGAGGTCGGCGGCTGGTGCGGCGTGGCGAACACGGCCATGGCGATCCATCCGCTCTTGCTCCAGGGGGTGTTTCCGACGTCGGGCACCTTTGGGTCGAGCTCCTGCTTGGTGCCGTTCGGTCGGATCACGTCGAGCTTCGGCCCGGTCGGTTCCCGGCGGAGCACGAGGACCTGCCCGTCGGGGCCCCAGGCGGCGCCGGCGACCGTCGGCCCGGAGGCGACATCGGTGACTGCGCCGGTGGCGGACTCCAGCCGTTTCACGGTGCCGACGGTGTTGGGTTCGCTGCCGGTCGTCTCGTCGAAGAGGAGTCGGCAGTCAGGGTTGAGGTCAGGGTCGAAGCCGTGCTCCGGTCCGAGCTTGTCCAGTGGGACGAGCTTTCCGTCGCGGAGCTCCTGCAGGGTGTCGAGATAGCCGAACTCCCGTTGGGCAGCCGCCACGACGACCTTGGTGGCGCACCCTCCGACGGTGGAGACCCGGGCGCCGTTCGTCAGGCGCTGGAAGTGCGACGGCAGGGTCACCTCGTAGAGGTCCGAGGCGAGGCTGTCCGGGCCGACCTTGGCGTAGAACCGGCCGACCGGTGCCGGGCCCTCCACCGCCACCAGGTCGCTGGGGTGGACGCTCAGCGGCGGAGAGGACTCACGCTTCGGACTGCTGGTGCAGGCCGGCAGCGCGAGGGCAGCCGCCACGAGGAGGGCCGCAAGGCTCCTGGTCACGGCGACCACCCTAACCGCGGCCTTCTCCGTCATCTCAGCACCCGAAGGGGTTGGCGCAGAAGTGCTCCAGGTAGCCGGCGTACTTGAATCCGTGGCTGAACGCCTCGTTCTTGTACCACTGAGGAAACTCCCACAGGCCCTCGGCCACGGAACCCTGGTAGTCGGCGCTGCCATTCCAGCGGCGGCAGTGAGGCCGGCAGCCCTCCTCCCACCAGGCGTTGACGGCGTTGTCATGGAACTGCGCCATGTCGCCGTAGTCGTAAGGCGGGACAACCGAACCCTTGAGGTAGTTGGCCGGGTTCTGCTGGATGCCGCCGGTGATCGTCACGCCGTTGACCGGAACCTGGAACCCGAGTGAAACCGTGTAGTCCTTCGGGGTCTTGCCCTCCTGCCAGATCTGGCCGAGCCTCCGGGGCGTCTGAGCGTCGTTGTAGGCCACGCCGGGGCCGCTGATCGTGATGCGGGATCCGTTCCCGGCGTCCACCCCGCCGACCGCGCACGAGAGCACTTGAAGGGTTGGCTGCTTGAACTGGTCCTGTCGGGCACCGTCCTGGCTGTAGAAGTTGAACTGGAACGAACCCTTCTCGTTCTTCTTGTCGATGGAGTACACGACCGGCGGCAGGTAGGCGGTGAATCCCGCCCGGCCTTTCGTGTCTTCGACGCACGGCACGTGGGAGATGGTCTGGCCCAGGGGCCGGTCGGACGCCTTGGCCTCGAACGGAAGGCGGTCGACGACCTCGCCGACGGCGTTCACCACGGCTTCGCTGCCGACCACGTTGCCGGTGTGGGTTAGCCCGTCGGGGGTCAGGGTCACCAGGCCGGTGGCCTGCAGGCGGTAGTACCGGTCGATCTCGTCAGCGCTGGAGTCGGCCCTGGCGGGGAGACAGACGGCGGACAGGGCGAGGGCAGGCAACGTCACGAGCAGGATGCGGCGCATCGAAGCGCTCCTTCTCCCCGGTGGCACTCCGGAGTTCTTGGCTGCCGGCAGGCAGCGGTGAATCGGCCCAATGCACTGGAAACGGGCGGAACCGGGCGCTATGACGCGTCCCGAGCAATGAGGCCCAAAATGGCACTCTGAGTCAGGTCCCGCAGGTGACGTCGGACGCGACTCCGGCACCGCCACCGCTGTTCTGGTCGTCCAAGGCGGTCCCCGCCCGTTCACGGTTGGTGCGGTGGACGAGCCTGACGGCGACGATCGCCACGACTGCGGTCAGGGCGACGACGCAGAGGACGGGAAGGGGGCGGAGACGACGCTTCAGGCCGGAACTCCTACGTGTGCCTGAGGGCGATCAACCGGTTGCGGTCGTGTGGCGTCGCGGAGTGGATCCGGGCTCGGGTCACTTGACGGGAAAGTCGGCGACGGCGTGGCCGAAGTCGTTCTCCGCTTCACCAGGGCAGTTCTCGAATGAGTACCGGTCGGGGGGCGCACAGAGATACAACGGGGCGTCCCCCGTCCGGCGGTACCGCCGGCGACCGACGCGGTAGGTGATCTCGATCCCTCGCATTCGGGCCACGCCGGGCACTGTCGCCCGCGCCGCGATCGCCAGTTCCAGCCCGTCGTCCGGTGCTCCTCCGGCTCTCGCCTTCGACACCGGAATCACGTGCTCGCCTCCGAGCCGCTTCAGTCCCGCCCCTCCGGTTGGGCCGGCCGGGATGGCGTCGGACGCGCCGGTGCCGTACTGGCGGGGGATGACCCGGACTCCGAGGACCTCGAAGCCGCCGGTCACACCGAGGATCCGAACGCGCTCGACAACGGCGGGCTGGTCGGCCCTGTTGCTCAACCGGACGCCATGGAAGTTGGTCGGTTCGCCGACGGCGAGGCGCTGCCCGTTGATCCCTGCGGAGAGAAGGACCGGCCCTCCGGCATGGGTCGTCGTGCGGTCCCAGCAGGCGTATCCCACGGCACCGATCGCGCTGACGACGGCCAGCGCGACCGCGCCGATGAAAGGCCCACGCCAGGAACGCCGTCGCCCGGGCCGTCCCATCGGTGGGAGGTGGAACGCGCCCCCGTCCGTGGCTTCCACCAGGGGCGTCGGCCGGAGCGCGTTGGCGTTCACCTCGTCGCCCGTCGCCTCAGCCAATGAGGTGACGCCGGCAACGGCGGGGTACATGCGATGCCGTTTCATCGAGTGGCCCTTTCGTCGGTGAAAGCCTCGACCACGCTTTGAACGGCAGAATCGCCAGCAAATGACGCGAATTGGGCCGAAACCGCTCAGGGTGGGTATCTGCCCACACGGCGTGGGAGCGCCGGTGGTGGAACCGGTGGTCGAAGTGGCAGGCGGGTCCGCCCGACACCTCACCGGGCGGCCGGGATGCCTCGAATGCTCGGGACGCACTTCTTCGCCAACCAAGCGCAGCCCGCCGGCCAACCCCTAGGGCTCGGGTCGACTCGACGCAGACTCCGCGAACGACGATGACTGGGACGCCACTGGCCCCGAAGGGGAAACGGACGAACAGCGCTCGGGCGTTCAGCCCTTGCGCCAGAACAGGCCCTTCAGAACGCGGACCGAGGTCGTGCGCCGGCCGGAGGCGCCGCGGCCGATGCGGATCGGGCCGGCGCCGGCGGAGATGCCGAGGCCCCGCTTCGACAGGGTGAAGCGCAGCGGCCCGAAGCTCTTCGAGCGGCGGAACATGAGGCCCACGGCAGTTTCTCCTTCGAACATTGATGCGCGGTCAGCCGGCTCCCGTCCGAGTGGTACGGGGCCGGCGTGACGAGGCGCACCCGTCTCATCGGCGGGGCGGCCCGTCCGCTGAAGGGAGGGGACGCCCCATTTGGGCGGGCGTTGGGGAAGTCCCCTGGCGGCTCGTGGTGAGAGGGCTTGGTGTCACCGCCAGTGGGCGGCCGTCACGGCCGTGGCGTACCTCCCGGCACTTCCCGCCCCATGAGGTGCCGTCCGATGTCGATCACCACCGCAACCCAATGCCGCACCGCCCGCCTTTCCGAGCACGCCCGGCGGCGCTGCCGGGAGATGGGCCTGCGCACCAAGGCCGTCAAGGCCGTCGTCGCCGATCCGGAGCTGGACACCCCGGCGCCCAACGGCGGGCGCCTGCTGGTCGGCGGCACGCTGGCGGTGATCTTCGACGCGGAAACCAACGAGGTGATCACCGTGCTGTGGGCCCTGGGCGAGAGCCGGGCCGGGGGGCCCGTCCGGCGGGCCGCCGGCTGAATCGTCACACCCCGCCGGTACGATGACGTCGGCTTCGTGAGCGGGCCTCGAGCGCTCTCCTGGGTTGTCGGATCACCTCGGAGGCGGGATCATGGCCCTGGATGAACGAGCACGGCACGAGTTGTTCCTGCGCCTCGAGCAGGTGCTGGGGGCGAGATCGGCGGAGACGCTGATGGAGATGATGCCCCCGGTCGGCTGGGCCGACGTCGCCACCAAGCGGGACCTCGACGCCCTCGAGGAGCGGATGGAGCTCCGGTTCGATGCCCTGGAGCACAAGCTTCTGGCTGCCTTCCGGGGCGAGCTGCTGGCGCAGTCGAACCTCATCGTCGCCCAGTCGCAGCAGATCACCGCCCAGACGAGGACGCTCCTCGTGGCCAACTTCGGGACGATCCTGTCGCTCGCCGCCCTCGCCTTCGGCATCGCCAAGCTGTCCTGAGCGGGGCCGGCCGGTCCGGCGGGCGGCCGTCTGAATCGTCACACCCCGCCGGTACGATGACGTCGGCTTCGTGAGCGGGCCTCGAATGCTCTCCTGGGTTGTCGGATCACCTCGGAGGCGGGATCATGGCCCTGGATGACCGAGCACGGCACGAGTTGTTCCTGCGCCTCGAGCAGGCGCTGGGGCCGGAATCGGCGGAGACGCTGGTGGAGATGATGCCCCCGGTCGGCTGGGCCGACGTCGCCACCAAGCGGGACCTCGACGCCCTCGAGGAGCGCATGAACCTCCGCTTCGAGATCGTGGATCAGCGATTCGATGCCCTGGAGCACAAGCTGCTCGCCGCCTTCCGAGGCGAGCTGCTGGCCCAGAGCAACATCATCACCGCCCAGACGCGGACGCTGCTTGTCGCCAACGTCGGGACGATCCTGTCCCTCGCCGCCCTCGCCTTCGGGATCGCCAAGCTGACCTGAGCGGGGTCGGCCGGTCACGGCCAAGGCGTACCTGAGAGGCATGAACAACCTCTCCGGCGTTTCGCTGCTGCGTGCTCTGCGGGTCTCTCACCAATCGACCACCAAGGTTCCATTCCCGCCGGCCGAACGGCCGGGGCCGGGCGAGGCCACCGCCCGGTCGCTGGTCCGGCGGCTCAGCCTCGTCCTGCACGACCTCGGGCTCGACGGGATAGTGCCGGCCGGATGGGTGTCGGTCGACGGCGCCGCCGTCGTCTTCGGCGAGCTCGACGTGCCCGCCGCCGACCGCCTCGACCGCCACCTCGAGGACATCGCCACGCTGGTGGGCGACACCGCCGCCACCGAGGCTGTCGTCCGGCGGAGGGCGGGAGCGGGGCAGGGGGCGCTGTTCGGAGCGGACCGGTGAGCGGCCAGGTTCGGCGGGGATCGGGTACCGTCACCGTCACCGTGACGATGGCGGAGCTCGAACAACTCCGGGACCGGCTCGGGAGCTTCGCTTCGCTGCTCGACCCCGATATGAGCCGGTGGAAGGTCGACGCCACCGGGAGCGGCGCCGGCGACCGCGCCGCCGGCGACCACGACGGGTGCCGCGGGGACGGTGCCGTGGTGCGGTGGACGGCCACCGACTCGTTCCGGCTCGGTCGCCTCACCGCCGGCCGGGCCGACGGCGTCGCCACGTTCGGCATTCCCGTCCGCACCTTCACGCTGGCGTGGCAGATGGGGGAGCGGCGCCGGGCCGACTCGGTCACCTTCACCGTCGAGCTCGACGGAGATGGCGATGGCAACCGTGGTGGACGGGGTGTGCTGCGCGTCGACGGCGTCGAGGTGCCCTTCGACGCCGGGCTCGACGGCTACCCCGACGTCGACGATCACCTCGAACAGCGCACCACGGCCGCCGGCACGACCGTGACCCTGGCCGCCGAGGACCTCTTCGCCGCCATCCACGGCGCCAACCTCCGGCCGCCGTGGCTCGACGCCGATCGCCAGGAGAGCTTCGTGCTCCACGTCGACGCCCGGGCCGGCCGGCTGCGGGCCGTCGCCGGCTGGGACGGCCACGCCGACACGTCGGCCACCGTCGCCTGCCGGGCCGAGGCCGACGCCCGGGTCGGAGTCAACCCCGGCTTCCTCTATGAGCTGGCCTCGGCGGCGGGCGAGGACGTCCTCACCCTGCACCTGCCGCCGGACCCGGGCGTACCGCTGCGGGTCGAGACCGGCGACGGGTTCCTGGCGCTGCTCATGCCCGTCCGCATCGGGGTGGAGTCGGCCCGGCCGGGCTTCGAGGCCATGCTGGCCGAACTGCTCGACGTCGACGTCGCCGACCTCGAACGCGACGACGACGGCGACTACCCGGTGCCGCTGGCCGGCGACCACCTGCTCCACCTCAGCCTGATCGAGGGCGACCCCGACGCCGGCACGCCCGATACCGTCCACGCCTTCGCCGTGCTGGCCCACGACGTCGAACCGAGCCCGGAGCTGCTGGCCGAGCTCAACGACCTGAACCGCCACGTGCGCTTCGCCCGCCTCTACTGGGCCGACGGCGCCGTCTTCGTCGGCGACGAGCTGCTCCTCTCCACCCTCGACGCCGCCGAACTGGGCCACGCCTGCCGCACCGTCGCCGCCCTGGCGGCCCGGGTGGCGCCGCTCCTCGAAGCGGTCCACGGCGCCCCCTGACGCGGCGCCCGACCGGGGGCGGGCCGGCCGGCTGCGCCATTCACCGCCGGCCCCGGCCAAGCGCCGGCGCCCGCGCCGGTTCCCGTCGCCCCGAGCCCCGCGGCCGTCTCCCGTCGCCTCGAACCGGGGCATGCGGCGTTCTGCGCCGTTCGCTCCATTCGACCCGAATGGCGGCGACGGACAGGCGCCGCCGCGCTGCAACCCCGCTGAATCACATCGATGTGTCTTGTCAGACCCTTTCCGCACCATGGTCTTCGAGAGAGAGCGAGAGGGAAGGGACCCGGTGGAAGAGGGCTGGTTCGAACGGTTGACGGAGGTCATGGCCCGGATGGCGGACGGCGACACCGCCGCCCTGGAAACGTTGTACGTCGGCTTCGGTAACCCGATCCGGAGCCTGATCCGCCGGGAGCTGCGGCGCCTCGGGGTGACGGCCGTCGACGCCGCCGAGGTCGACGGCTTGGTGCTCGACGTGTGCACCGACCTCTTCCGGCGGGCGGCGTCGTGGGACCCAGCCCACGGCGTCGCCCCCTGGACGTGGGCCCGCCTCCGGGTGCGGGCGCTGGTGTCGGGCTACGTCGGCCAGTTCTGTGACCCGTTGCCCGCCGGCGGCCCGGCCGAGGCCGATCAGCCCGTGGTGGCGCCGCCCGCCGCCACGGATGCGGCGAGCGACGACGTCCTGGCGACCTTCGACCGGCTGGCCGCCGCCCGCCCGGACGTCCGCCTCCTCCACGAGGCGCTGGACCGGGTCAGCCGCCGGGCGCAGCAGGAGATCCTCTTCGAGGTCAAGATGCAGGCCGGCCAGGGTGACCCGTCGCCCGCCGTCACCGTGGCCCGGGCCAAGGCCGTCCGGCCCGAGTCCGTCCGCCAGACGTGCAAACGCCTCCTCGACCGGGTGTCGCACCTCGTCGCCACCGACCCGCAGTTCGCCTCCCTGGCCGACTGTCACCTGCTCCGGCGGGCGAGCTGAGCCCCGGCCCGAGAGGGGATGCCCCACCAGGCGGCCCCGATCGGACACCATGGAGCGGTGGTCTTCGGTGCGCACCTCATCCTCTACAGCAACGACGCCGACGCCGACCGGTCGTTCCTGGCCGAGGTGTTCGGTCTCGAATCGGTCGACGCCGGCGGGGGCTGGCTGATCTTCGCCCTGCCGCCGGCCGAGGTCGCCGTGCACCCCGCCGAACGGCCGGCCGCCGAGCTGTACTTCCTGTGTGACGACCTGGCGGCGGAGATGCGGTCGCTGGCCGAGCGCGGCGTGGTCTGCTCCGAGGTGGAGGAGGCGCGCTGGGGCTCGGTGACGAGGATCACGCTGCCGGGCGGCGGGGTCATCGGCCTGTACCAGCCCCGCCATCCGCTGGCCATCGACCGTCAGGCCTGACGCCGCTCCCACCGGCAGCGCCGTCGAGGTGCGCCGGCGCCCGGCCACGGCTCACGCCGCCCGGTGATTGGCCTGGGCCGTCCCGGGGGCGTCGGGCCGGCGGGCCCAGCAGCGCAGGAGGCGCTGGTGGACGACACCGACGCCGCCCCGCAGCACCGTCGGCCGGGCGTCGCCGTAGCGGAGCACGGAGACGTCGACGGCGTCGCGGCCCGCCTCGGCGCCGACGATCACCGTCAGGTGGGCCCGGCGGCGCTGAGGATGACGGCTCGGCGTCGGGCCGCTGTCGTCGAGGGGGGCGGCCCACACGCCGCTGGCCAGGGCGATGGCCGCCAGCCCGGCGGGGGGCGTCACCTTCTGGGGCAACGTGCGGGTGTCGCCTTCGGCCAACAGGTGCAGGACCACCGCCCCGCAGGCGCCGCCGCCGTCGGGGTCGTCGTCGTCGTCGCCCCGCCCGTAGACGGCCAGGCAGTTGTCGGGCAGCGCCGGGACATCGGCGCCCGGCGAGCCGGGCAGAACACCGACGGCGGGGATGCGGTCGTGGCGGACGGCGAACAGCCGGCCGTCGGTGCGGTCGGCGGCGGGAACCCGGACGCGCTCGTCGATCAGCAAAGCCAGTGCCTCAAGATCCATCAACGTTCCTCGCTCCTGTGTGCCTTCAACCCAGCGGGTGACGCCCGTCACCGATCAGGCTCGTGAAACCGAGCGAGCGCCGGAGCCCTGCCGGCCGGGACGGTCTGGGGGGTTGTCCCGGCGGCAAGGGCTCGGCGGCGGCCGTCACCGTAGAACGGCGTCCCGGGCGGCGGCGAGCGAATTTCGCCCCGCCGGCCCGGCCCTGCCAGGAGCCCTCGGGCCGCAGCGGTGAGCGGTGGCGAAGGAGCGATGAACGGCGAACCGGCCGAGACGGCCGGGCCGGGGCGCCCGCCGGGTCGGGTTCGACCGGCGCCCCGGCGGCCGGCTCGCCTCGGCGATCGGGCTGCCGGAGCCCCGCCGGGCGGAGGGGGGTTCCACCCGGCGGGGCTCGGCTCCGAACCGGGCCTCGGGCGCCGGGGAGAACGTCAAGGGGGGGAGACGTCTGCCCTGCGTGGCGCCCGCCGGCCGCGGCCCGGGACCTGGAATGCACTGCCCAGCGACAACGTATTGGGACTCTAATCCATCTTTCAAGCTGCGGAATGCCCGGAGCCGATTGTTCTCTCAGGAGTCAATTTACGTTGGGGCGGGCCCCCCGCCCCGAACCGGCGGCATCTCCGGGAGGCTCAGGAACCGTTGTGGCACAACAGGCTCGTCACCTGCGGCGATGCCCGGAGGCCCGTTCCTTCCCGTCGTGAAGGAAACTCAATCCCGGTGGATAACGAGAAATACCGATCGGAGCATTCGGCGGGAAAGATCGATCCCGCCCCCCGGCAAGAAATGTGTCAGGACATGTTCCGACGGAGGTGCTCGTCGATTTCGAGCGACTCCCGGCCCTGGCCCCGCCACTCGACGAGGACGGTGGTGGCGTCGTCCTGCAGGGCGCCGGCCTGGTGGTCGAGGATCGAGTGCACCAGGCGGCGCAGGGTCTCGGGCGGGGGATTGCCGCCGGCCGACGCCCGGCTGACGAGGTCGGTCAGGCGGTCGGCCCCGAAGAACGCCCCGTCGGGGGACCGGGCCTCGATGACGCCGTCGGTGAAGAACACCACCTGGTCGCCGGGTTCCAGCGACTCCTCGGCCTCCTCACCCGGTGCCCCGAGCCCCAGCGGCTGGCCGCCGTTGCCCCACAAGGTCTTCACGACCTTGCTGCCCCGCAGCAGCAGGGGAGCGGGGTGCCCGCAGCGGTACCAGCGGAAGCAGCCCGACTCGAGGTCGAGCTCGGCCAGCACGCCGGTCACGAACCGTTCGGGCCCGAAGCGGGCCTCGATCGTCTCCTCCACGAAGGCCACCGTCCCGCCGAGGTCGCGCCGGCCGCGCCGGGCGTTGCGGTAGGCGGCCACGGCCACCGTGGCCAGGAGACCGGCCTCGAGGCCGTGGCCCATGGCGTCGAACACGGCGATGCGGGCCGTGGTGGCGTCGACGCCGTAGTCGAAGGAGTCGCCGCCCACGTCGTAGGCCGGGGCCAGCGCCCCGCTGATCACCACCGCGTCGCAGCCGAACGTCAGCGGCGGGAGCAGCTGCCAGGCCAGCTCCGACGCCACCGACATCGGCTCCGGCCGCCGGTAGAACTCGAAGAAGTCGCCGTAGGCCGCCTTGGTCACCACCAGCTCGGCGGCCTGGGCGGTCAGCGAACGCACCCCCTCGAGGAACTGCTCGTCCTTCTCCAGGGCGGAGTCCGGGGCCAGCTCGAAGACGACGGCCCCCAGCCGCTCGTTCCCCTCCACCAGCGGCATCCAGACCAGCGTGCCGTCGGCGTTCCACTGCGGCGTGACGGTGCCGAAGGCCCGGCCGGCCAGCGTGCCCTCGACCCCCACCGCCTGGCGCTCCGGGCCGCCGGGGCGGGGCAGCGGCGTCAGCAGGCGCTGCGCGTAGTCGATGAGGAAGATGGCGGCGTCGAGCGCCCCCAGCCGGCGGGCGTGTTCGGTGAGGAGACCCGGCACCGCGTCGGCCACGGCGAACTGGGCGGCGGCCAGCAGGTCACCGGACACCTGAGGGGCGGGGTCAACGGCCATGCGCGCCCCCCATTCTGGTCGGTTCAGCCATGCCGCCGGTCCTCAACCCCGCAGGTCGCGGAAGAAGGCGGTCACGTCGCCGGCCAGTGCCTCGGGCTCCTCGGCGGCGGCGAAGTGGCCGCCCGAGGCCATGACCGTCCAGCGGCGGACGTCGTAGACCGTCTCGGCCCACGACCGGGGCACCTGGATCATCTCCTTGGGGAACCGGGCGTGGGCCATCGGCACGGCGATGCGCTCGTCGGGCGGGAGGGCCGGCTCGCCGTGGCGCACGGCGTAGTAGGGCCAGAAGGACGACCCGATGGCGCCCGTCACCCAGTAGAGCATCACATTGGTCAGCAGGAAGTCGCGGCTGAAGCGGCGCTCGACGTCGCCGTCGCAGTCGCTCCAGGCCCGGAACTTCTCCACGATCCAGCCCAGCAGGCCGACGGGGGAGTCGGTGAGGGCGTAGGCCAGCGTCTGGGGGCGGGTGCCCTGGATCCACTGGTAGCCCGTCCCCTCCTTGAACCATTCATCGATCTGCTCCTGGGCCCGGCGCTCCTCGTCCGACGCCTCGCCCTCCTGGCCCGGTTTGATGCCCGGCCGGGTGAAGAGCAGGTTGAGGTGCAGCCCGGCCACTTCGCCGGGGTGCTGGTGGGCCACCCGGCTGGCCACGCCCGCCCCCCAGTCGCCGCCCTGGACGCCGAAGCGGCGATAGCCGAGCACCGACGTCATCAGCTCGCCGAGGATCGACCCCATGGCCTCGATGTTGCAGCGCCGCTGGTTCGGCCGGAACGAGAAGCCGTAGCCGGGCAGCGACGGCACGACCAGGGTGAAGTCCTCCCGCAGCAAGGGGATCAGGCGATGGAACTCCCAGAACGACCCCGGCCAGCCGTGGCACAGCAGCAGCGGCAGGGGGTCGGGTCCGGTGCCCTCCACGTGGAGGAAGTGCACGTCGACGTCGCCGACGGTGGCCTGGAACTGGGGGAACCCGTTGATGGCCTTCTCCTGGGCCCGCCAGTCGTAGCCGTCGCGCCAGTAGGCCATGAGGTCCTGGAGGTAGGCGAGGTCGGTGCCGTATCGCCAGGTGCCGGCCGAGCCGGGGATCTCGTCGGGCCAGCGGACCATCTCGAGCCGGCGCTGCAGGTCGTCGAGGACGTCGTCGCCGACCGCCACCGAAAACGGCCGCACCCCGCTCGCTCCCATGCCGCCTCCTCCGTTCCCCGTCTCTGGCCGGACGGGCGCCATCCTGCTACAGCCCTCCCGCCGGATGGGTAGCGTGCGGCCCATGATCCGCACCCGATTCACCGAACTGTTCGGCCTGACGCACCCGATCATGTCGGCGCCGATGGCGCTCCACAGCGGCGGACGGCTGGCCGGGGCGGTCAGTGCCGCCGGCGGGCTCGGCGCCTTCGGCGGGATCCACCCGGCCCGGGGCCCCGACTGGATGAAGGCCGAGATCGCCACCATCCGGGAGGCCGGCGGCGGCCCCTACGGCGTCGGGTTCATCACCGCCTTCCTGCCGATGTTCGAGGGGCTGTTCGACGCCGCGCTGGAGGGCGACGGCACCTCGCCGCCGGCGGTGATCGCCCTGTCGTTCGGCGACCCGCAGCCCTGGGCCGAGCGGGCCCGGGCGGCCGGCTCCCGGGTGATGTGCCAGGTGCAGACGTACGACGACGCCGCCCGGGCGGTCGACGCCGGCGCCGACGTCCTCGTCGCCCAGGGCACCGAGGCCGGCGGGCACACCGGCGGCCTGAGCCTCCTGCCGTTCCTGGCCCGGGTGGCGCAGCGCTGGCCCGACGTGCCGCTGCTGGCCGCCGGCGGCATCGGCGACGGCCGCACGCTGGCCGCCGCCCTCACCGCCGGCGCCGACGGCGCCTGGCTCGGCACCGCCCTCCTGGCCACACCGGAGGCCGTCGAGGTCTACGACGTCCAGAAGGAGCTGATCGTGGCCAGCGACGGCGGCGACACCGTCCTCACCCGGGTCTACGACATCGTCTCCGGCCTGCCCTGGCCGGCCGGGATCGCCGAACGCCAGCACCGCAACCGCTTCATCGACGAGTGGACCGGCCGGGAGGTCGAGCTGACCGCCCGGCGGCAGGAGTTCGCCCCGCCGCCCGGCACCGTCCCCTTCGCCAACCCCCCCGACCCCGACACCGAGCCCGTCCTCTACGGCCAGTCCGCCGCCTTCGTCGACGCCGTCCGCCCCGCCGCCGATGTCGTCCGGACGATCTGCGCCGACGCCGAAGCGATCCTCCGCACCCGCCCAGGTTCACTGCTCGCCTAGACCACCGCCCGATCAACCGTGCCGCCCCGGCCGGGCATGACGCCTCGCCCCGGCCGCCGGCGCCAACCGGCGTTCATGAGCCCGGATATGGCGGTGCAGGAACGCCGGTTCGGCCGGGCCGCCGGTCCGACGGGCGGTCGACGGCAACTGGCGTTCATGGGCCCGGATATGGCGGCGGAGGAACGCCGGTTCGGCCGGGGCGGCGGTCCGGCGGGCGGTCGACGGCAACTGGCGTTCATGGGCCCGGATA
>Ga0070741_10000448_pt1 | contig 151120 bp, 142 predicted proteins | sample Coa_R1_4_FD_66440 | JGI IMG/M metagenome (GOLD analysis project Ga0070741, IMG submission 66440) | Surface soil microbial communities from Centralia Pennsylvania, which are recovering from an underground coalmine fire - Coalmine... | ecosystem: Environmental > Terrestrial > Soil >... | reverse complement strand
GTTCTCTTATGCGTTGTTCGGCATCGCCGCGGTGCTTGTGACGCTGGCGGCGAGGAGGAGTCCCTATTGACTCGCTCAACCTAAGAGTACGGTGCACCGGACGCCGTGCCGTTCGCTGCCATGCTCGGTGTATCATTATCCGGTGTCGCTCTTGCCGTGTGAAGCACGGCGCCGGTGAGCGGCCAAACGTTAGCCGCCGAGGCAAGAATGGATGACGGAATCCTCCACATCGCCGAAATCCCCTACGAGTCCGGCGAGCTGCGTTTTCGGTTTGCTCGTCGCTTGTCTGACGACGGAACGAAGTGGATTCGCGAGGGCCGTTTCGTGGAGTACTCACCATCCGGTCAAGTTCTTTCCGAGGGTGAATACGAGAACGACACAGAGCACGGCTTCTGGCGGGACTACTACGAGAACGGTCAACTCGCCGCGGAAGGTTGCTACGACCATGGCAAGGAAGTCGGCATTTGGCGATTCTGGAACGAGGATGGAACCCCAGAAGAACCAGTCGAACACCTCGGAGCAGAGGCCAGTGGCAACGGCGGCGGCTAACTCATCGGTGCACCGGACGCCGTGCCGTTCGCTGCCATCTTTGGCGTATCATGGTCGGGAATCGCTCTTGCTGTGTGAAGCACGGCGCCGGTGAGCGACCGAACGTTGGGCGCCGCGTGACAGCGCGAGGGTTTCCTGCGACCTTTCTTTTGCTCTACTCGATTTCCGATGCGTGCTCTCGCATGAGATAATCGTAGCAACGAAGGGGCTAGCCTATGCGATTTGCTATCCGCGCGATTTGTCTGGCGGTCCTCATCGCCATCATCGACGGGCGTCCACTTGAGAGTCAGACGACACACGCAACGAATCCATGTGGCCGGTATCAACTGTTTCAGGGTTCGATACCATGGGGATCTGGAGAGGCAACTGGCGTGATCATGAAGATCGATACGCAAACCGGACAGACCTGGGTTTACATTCAAGGAGCCAATGTTGCCTTCGATCACGGCGGCTGGCTGCCGATTCAGGAATTCAAGCGGCAGTAGATGAGATGTTTATGGACAAAGATCAGATTCAAGAAATCGCAAGGTCGGTTTTGCACGCCCGAGGGCTCGAAGGGTGGGTTGTCACATGGGTCCAGAGACTGGACGGCATTAATAGATGGAGCGTCGCTGTGGGCGATGGTGATCATCATTGTCCAATCGAATTTCAATCGGAAAGCGTGCTCACTGACGAGCTCCTACGGCGTTTCTTGAATCGTGGCATTGATGGCTGCCTTGGCGAGCACACCACCTTCTGAGCGGTCGCGCCAACCCCCAACGACCTCTCCGACGCTCCGCGACGTTCCAAGACCTTAGTACGGCGCTCCCCATCTGGTTCGATGCGGCGGCTCTTTGCCAAACCACCCGAGAAACATCAGGCAAGTGGCCAGCGCCCAACTCGCGGCTGCAGCGGACTTCGACCCGCTCGCTGGTAAACTCATTCCGCACTGACGGCGTGGCGGGTCGAAGCCGCTGAGCCGAAATACGTTGGACGGACGTAACTTCATGCACTGCAAGCTCTGTCATGCCGACCGCCCTTTGATGAGGTCTCATATTTTCCCAGAGCTTCTTTGGCAGACGGTCTACGACGCCAATCATGTTGCGATGACGTCCCAACAAGGAATGAAGTTCGCCCGGAAATTGCGCAAGGGTCTTCGTGAACCGCTGTTGTGCTCCGAATGTGAGGCGCTTATCGGGCGATACGAACATTATTTCGCCGGCGTCTGGCTGAACCCGCCGGTGTTACCTACCCAAGTATCGCCTGACGCAAATGCTGTGCATCTCTCAGGATTGGACTACATCAAGTTCAAGCTGTTCCATTTGTCAATCATTTGGAGATGCGGCGTCGCGCAGATGCCTGAGTTTGGAAACGTCAAGCTCGGTCCTCATGAACCGCGGTTGCGTGAAATGCTTCTATCTGGCTCCGCGGGAACCTCAATTGAGTATCCGCTCTCCGCTGCGGTTGTTATCCAACCCCAGACTCGAAAGGTGATGAAGGACTTCCTTGTTACCCCGCAGACTGCGCGCGAGCAATCAGGAGCCAAGAGCTACGTCGGCGTGTATGCAGGTTGCCTTTGGAGAGTCGGTGTCTCCAACCATCCGAGCGCTCGCCCAACGCCCCTGAAGGAAGACGGCTCGATATCGATGGCACTTGTTCCCGTCGACTTCTTGCCACATATCGTTCGGCTGGTTCGGCAGCACGTGATTTACGAAGACTTGAAGAAGCGGGTGAATTGAATCGAGACCGAACGCCGTCCAACTCAACGGTGCAGCCGATGCCGTGCCGTTCGCTGCCGTGGTCGGCGTATCATCACTTCACTCGCTCCTGCCGCGTGAAGCACGGCACGGCTGAGCGTTAAGCCGTTGGGCGTACGGAAACATGGCGACTTTGAAACATGAGTACTGGCTCGATTCCGAAGGACTTCCGGGCCTCTGCCACGCTGGGCCAGATGGAGATGGCTTTCGGAAACTTCTGGGCGAGGGTGCCACATTGGTTGCGGTGATCGAAGCGTCCACACGGTACGAAGCGATGTCCAAGTACTATCAGATGCTTGGTCGGGGTGCCTACGACTCCGACCATCCGGACGATCACAAACCGTATTCGGAAGAACTTCGTCGCAGGCAAGACGATCTCCCGTCAGACAAGTAGAAGGCGAAAGTCACCGCTTACAAATGCTGATTTTCTGCGAACGGCACGGCGAGCAAACCGCCGCCGTCGTCTGTCGACACCACATCAAGGTGCACGACCGGGCAGTGGGATTCATACAGAATTCTGACGACCCTGATGACCTTCAAGCATGGTGTGACGGCTGCGAGAGAATGTTTGACCAAGAGCAGGACAGAACCGAAGAGTTTCGCAAGTACAACGACTTCGCGGTTGTATGTGTCACTTGCTATGACCAACTCCGATCATCACATTCTCGCCAAGTGGGCCGAGACTGAGAACGACTCCAGGAAGCGTACAAAACCGACGCCCAACTCGGCGCGGCTGAGCTCCAGGGACGTTAGCCGCCATGCGCAATACCGTCGTCGTATTCGCCGTAACCTTCCTCGTAGGTTGCGCGCCGCAAGGCACACTGGAAATCTACGAGCTACCTTATGACTACCGTGGTTGGGTAGAGATTCGATATGACGACCCCACTTGCGCGTCCTTGCCGCGAGGAGAACCACGTACGCTCGTCATTTCTCCCACCGGAAAGCTGTGTACGAGTTCACAAATGCAATTCAAGATGCACAAAGAGGAGTATTACTACGTCGGAAATGGCAAACGGGCGCGGCTGCCAGATATCTTCCACCACTCCATCTCGGAGCCCCGAATGATTTGGAACGGGGACTATTACGCCAGAGAAACCTCTTCTCCGAAAGGAGGCTTCGTGCGGTTGTTCGTAGGAACGAAGGCCGACTACTCGAAGGAGGTCGGCCGCGAACGAGCCAATTCAGAGGACCCACGTTAGCATAACCCGTCGGTCCCGAGTCCGGTTCCAAGATGGCTAACTTGGCGCTGCACCGGCCTCCCACCCGCTCGCCGCAGCCTTTCCAGAGCTATACTTCTTCGTGGCGGGTCGGAGCCGGTGAACGCCAGACCCGTTAGGCGTCGGAACGACGATGGCTTTTCACATCACTCATCGCTACGGCGATATGGAGCGCCCTGAGTCCCTCGCGGCATTCGTCGAACTGCTTAGCGAATTGGATCAAGACTTGGAGGATACAGAGCACGCCTCGGTATCCGTTTCTCATGAATCGGAGTGGTGTATCTCCGTCTCGCGAGGCGGCTACGTCATTTTCGAGCACCTTGAGAATGGTGGAGAGCGCCACATGCGTGGTGTCTCCGACGGCAAGATCATCGATCTTTGGACTCTCCTGGCAGAAGGTGAGATCGCAAGAATCGAACAAGAACCGTGGCTTGCAGGGTACGGCTGACCCGACGCCTAACTCGCCGTGTGCACCGCACGCCGTCCCGTTCGCTGCCATCTTCTGTGCGGTATCATCGGCGAGCGTCGCTTCGGCCGTGTGAAGCACGGCGCCGGTGAGCGGCAGGGACGTTAGGCGTCCCCTCGATGGCATTTGTAGTCGTGGCCGTTCTCGTAGTCACCTTAGTAGCGGGATGGCTAGTCCTGGGCGATCGGGCCTCGTCAGGACCTCCCGAACCCACCTATCGCGAGCTCCGGATTGCGGACCTCTTCGAGGATCTCGAAAACAGTGGGTACGATACGAAGGGACCACTTGAGTGGAAGTACGTATTCATGCATCGTGAATACGCACCACTCGCAAGTCTGGCCAAACTTCTGCGGGATCGGGGCTACACCATCGTGGAAGCCGAAGAGATGACTGAGCCAGAAAACGAATTCGTGGAGCATCGCATCGTGTTTTCGAAAAGGGAAACGCATACCCCAGATTCGCTCGCAGCGCGCAACCTTGAGATGACGGATTTCGCGGAAAGGTGTGGGGTCGACCTTTATGACGGTAGTTGGGTCATAGATCCGAACGCGGAAGAACCCTACGCAGATGAACCGGACGCCTAACTCGTGCCGGGGATTCCACCGAGTTGGCCCATTGCAGTCTCGCCAAGAGCCTCGTTGGTGACGAAGAGGCAATCGTGCGAATGGCTTCAGCGCTCGAAGGTCAAATTCTTCCGCAGGTGTGGGCGCAAGGCGAAGACATTGCCTACGCCACCCTTCGTAACGCCAAGGTCGTTCTCATGTTCGAACGAGCCAAACGTGACGTAACCGCTCTGTATCTACGCTCAAAAGATCTGGAAGAGGCACTGCGCGAAGACCTCAACGCCGTCTAACTCACCCGAGCGACCAAACGTTAGGCAGTCGCAGTGTACGACTGAGTTTCCTTTCCGCTTGTGTCCGGGTTGATGCTTTCCATACGGTGATGGCGGGAGCTTTGGAAATGTGAAGCGTTTCCATGTTTCCTCGTCGAATGTCCCGACGTGGCCACCATTCCCTTTTCAACCACAGCCACAGCCCCATAATGATGGTGTTAAGCTTTGCGCCAACACATCTGTGGGAGAAAGAATGAAACGAGTGCTGCTCTGCATGATTGCGTTCACCTTGACCGCATGCCCGGCCGACATGTGGATTCCGTTGCAGGCCGGCCCGCGTCCGGCAGTTGCGTACGAGCACGTGCAATTTCTGCAGACGGCTCCCGAGCGGCCATACACGGAAATCGGGATCATCACGCCGCCCGAGAGCGAATACGACACCGAAGCCGAGATGGTGAAAGCGGTAAGAGAAGAAGCGGCACGGCACGGGGCCGACGCCATATTCATCGAATCGCAAGACGAGAAAGAGGGCTGGCACTTCAGTGCAGGCCGATTCGGCGCCTCCGGCGGGAGCGGAACTTCCATGAGGGTTCGGGCCAAGGCAATCGTGTGGAATGCGGCTCCGAGCTAACTTTCCGGTGCAGCCGCCTCGTCCCTTCGAAGCGGCGTTCTTCGCCCGATGTCTGCTCATGCTCTTCCAGCTATCGCTGCGCCGCGCGGTGCCACTCGTAATCCAGCAGTTCCAGACCGAGCGCGCGGTTCTCGACGTTCTCCACCGGCTTGACGGTGATCGTCAGCTCGTCGCGATCGCTGCGTGACTGCACGCGATAGCGGCGGTCGACGTGCTGTGCGGCGGCTTCGAACGTCTCCAGCGGCTTTCCGTCCAGCGCGATCGTCACCGACTGCTTCGGCAGATCGAGCATTCCGAGATGCAGCGTCAGCTCCGCATCTCCCGCCAGTCCCGGCAGCTCGAGCTGCGAGTCGCCCGCCGCCCAGCGCCACGTCTCCCCCTGCGCGTTGATCTCCTCGCCGTACCACCCGCGCTCGAACGTCGCGCGGCTCTCGATCGGCGCCACGAACACTTCGAAGTAGCGCAACGAGCTCAGATTCCAGACGCGCTCGCGCGTTCGCCGGAAGTGAATCCCCTCACCCTGCCCCCCCTCGGCCTGCACTAACCATCCGTTGCGCCGGTCGGCGACCGAGAGCGGCGTCCAGTCGTCGGGAATCCACACGATCTGATAGTCGGAGAGAAAGTAGCGCGCGTACGGCCACATGCTGCCGTGCACGTACAGCGTCGTCTTCCTCCGATCGAGATGACCGCGAATCCACTGCACGGCGGCATAGGTCGGCGCCGGCGTCGTGCGAACCACACGCAGCGCAGGCCAGATCCAGATGACGAGCCGCAGCATGATGGCGAGGAGCAGCGCGGCGGGGACGGCGATCGCCGCGCGCGCACTCCACCCCTCGAGCCATCGTCCGATCTGGAACGCCCCTTCGGTCGAGAGCAGCGCCACGAGCGGCATCACGCCGATCGAAAGCCGCGACGCGCCTTCGAAGCCGAGCATGAAGAGAGCGAACAGGAGAAAGGGGCCGAACGTCAGCAGAATGCCGAGCGTCGCGCGGCGCAGCCTCAGCACGGCGATGCCCGCGAGCACCGACAGCGCAGCCGCCGGCTTGCCCGCGTACGACGGAATCAGAAAGTAGATGATGAACATCCGCGGCAGATGCGGCCGCATCGGATTGCGATAGGAGTCGTACTTCATCACCCACTCGCTCTGGCTGCGCGCCGCGGCGAGGTAGTCCTGCCAGGAGGAACTGGCGAGCGCTGCGCCCACATACGCACCGCACCCGATCGCCAGCGCGAGCAGCGTGCCGCCGCACACGATCGCGATGCGCCGCGGCAGCGGACGGCTCGTGTCGCGCAACAGCACCCACACAGCCGCCGTCCAGGGGAACACACCCATCAGCGCATTCTGCGGACGAAAGGCGACGGCGACGCCGAGGAGCACGCAGCCCCACCACCACGAGGAGCTCGAGCGGCGGCCATCGAGCAGCAGCGCGACCGCGAACATCACGGACACGACGGCGGGCACGTCGCTGAAGGCCGTTCCGCCGTAGAACCAGATGTTCGGCAGAAAGGCCATCACGACACCGCTCATCGTCGCCTGCAGCGGTTCGATTCCGAACGCTCTCGCCACGACGTACGCCGCGGGGACGACGAGAAATCCTGCAACGAGATTCACATCCTGCAGCGCGCGGAAGTCGCTGCTCGCGAACAGCCGGAAGAGCTTGCCGAGGAGGATGAACGCCGGGAAGCCGAGAGGATGCGGCTGGTGCGAAGCGACATCGTAGTGCCGCAGCGCATGACAGAACAGCGTTTCGTCCCACTCCCACACCGTGGCGGCGCGCGCGACGAAGCGGGAAAGGCCGGCAACGATCGTCGCGAGAATCAGCAGCCGGTGTTCTTTCATCTACTCGGACTCGCCGACCTCGATCGAGACGATGCGGCCCTGCTCGAGCCGCACATCGATCGTCGTGGTCTCGCAACCGCAGACGTCCCACGACACGCGCTGCGATCCGCCGTCGAACGTCTCCACTCCGAACTGCGGGCGGTCACCGTACAGCACCTGCACCTTGCCGAGCGGATCGCCGATCGCGATTCCGGAGGGCGTCATCAGTTTCGGGAAGGGCTTCGCGGCCTTCGCCGGCTCCTCGCACGGCGCCGGCGGCCGCTCGCCCACATAGATGCCCTTCATGACCGGATCGCTTCCCTCATGAGGATCGAGCCTGAAGCGGACATACAGCTCTCCATCCTGATAGCAGAGCATGCCTTTCCGCACCGGCGCATTTCCATAGGTCTGCTGCAATTCATGCGCGGTGATCGCCGGCCCGTCGACACAGAAGGGACCGAGGCAGGTCGCGAGGGGACTCTTCGGCGAATCGACGGCGAAGAGGAGCGCAACGATCAGCGGGACCATCGCGGTGCATTGTATGGTCGTTAGGACCGCAGCGAACCGCGAACGCGCTCGACGAGCTCCGTGCGCCGCTCGCTGTCGGGCGAGCCGTCGAGCGGCAGATGCACCGTGAACGTCGAGCCGGCGCCGCGCTGCGAGACCACTTCGATGCGGCCGCCGAGAATCTCGACGAAGCTCTTCGCGAGCGAGAGGCCGAGGCCGGTGCCCTGCTTGCCGAACTTCCGCCCTTCGTCGGTCTGATGGAAGTGATCGAAGATCTTGTTGATCTCGGACTCGCTGATCCCGATTCCCTTGTCGCTCACGACGAAGCTCACCGACTCCCGTTTCAGCGGCGAGACGGAGGCGGCCTCGCGATGGACGGTCAGCGTCACGATCGAGCCGGCGGGAGAAAACTTCACCGCATTGGAGAGCAGGTTGAAGAGGATCTGCTTGAGCCGCGACTCGTCGAGGCATGCGGTGGAGATCTGCGGATCGATGGACGTCACGATCGTGATCTGCGATTCCGCGGCCGCCCCTTTCATCACCCGCTCGACGGACGTGACCGTCTCGCGCAGATCGAACGTCTCGAAGTTGACGCGCAGCTTTCCGGCCTCGATCTTCGAGAGATCGAGGATGTCGTTGATCAGGTTCAGCAGATAGGAGCCGGCGGTGTTGATGTTCTCGAGGAAGCGGTAGAAGCGCGGCTCGAGCGAGCCCTTCGCCGTCCTGAGGAGAATCGCCGAGAAGCCGATGATCGAGTTGAGCGGCGTGCGCAGCTCGTGCGACATGTTGGCGAGGAACTGGCTCTTCGAGCGATCGGCGGCCACGAGGCGCACGTTCGTCTCGCGCAGTTCCGAGGTGCGGTCGGCGACGCGCTGCTCGAGGGCCAGCGTGAGCCCTTCGAGATCCTGATAGAGGCGCGCATTGGCGAGCGCGATCGCCGCCTGATTCGCGATGGCCGTCAGCAGCACGACGTCATCGCGCGTGAACTGGTTCTTCTGATAGCTCTGCACGATGATCGCGCCGACGACGTGATTGCGCGCGATCATCGGCACGCCCAGCCACGACTCCGTCGGCTCCTCCTCGGCCATCACCGCGGTGAGACCCATGCGCCGCTCTTCGGCCGCCGTGCGCAGCAGGAGCGGCTGGCGCTGCAGCACGACATACGACGTGAGGCCCGCGCCGATCGGGATCTTCGTCTTCGGCTGCACGACGCCGTCGCGCACGTCGTACTCGAGCCGCAGCTCGTTCGCGGTCTCGTCGAGCAGCGCGATCGTGAAGAACGAGACGTCGACGACTTCCTTGCAGGCGTCGTAGACGGCGAGCATCAGATCGGAGGTCGACACGTTGAGCGCGATGGTGCGGCCGACGTTCGTCAGCGACGAGAGGCGCCTCACGAGATTGTGGCTGGCGCTTCGCTCGCCGGCGAGCTTGCGAGCCATCACGTTGATCAGCACGCCGACGAGACACCAGCCGAGAAGCCCCGGCCAGCGAAGCGACGGATAGGAGATCGTGACGAGCACCGCAAAGGGGAGCGTCGGGAGGAAGACGAGAAGATCGACGAGGAAGAGAATCGGAATCGTGCGCGCCGCGTAGCCGTAGGCGCGCTCGACGTTCGCCATCACGAGGCCGTTCGTGAGCTGCAGGACGATTCCGCAGAGCGCGACGCGGCCGGCCGCCGCGAAGCTCGCCTCGAGAACGGGCGGGCGCCCTCCCATCCACTCATAGGCGAGCGACGCGATGGTGATCGGAATGCCGTAGGTGCCGAAGAGTCCCCACACCTTCGCGTACTCGACGGCGGGATCGGCGCCCTTGCGCCGGAGCGCCTGCACGGCGACGTAGATGCGCGCGATGATCACGGCGGCGACGCCCAGCCACGCGGAGATGACGAGGCCGAGGAGCGGAATCGCCATCGCCAGCGCGGTGAGCGCGAAGGTCACGAAGACGACATCGGTCAGCGAGAACTTCAGCAGCGCGATGCTGAGCGTGAAGAAGAAGAGGATGAGAAGCAGCGGCACGAACGCGCTGCCGAGCGAGGCGGCGATGGCCGCCGGCTCGCCGGCACGCCGCAGCGTCATGACGATGAGCAGAAGGAGACCGAGCGTCCCCTGGGACGCAAACACGGCGAGCATGTCTCGCCGCGAAGGAGAACGATGCGGTTGCGCAACGAGGACCATTGGGTTGCGATTCTTCAAGAGATGGTACGCCTAATCGGAGCGCGGGCGTCCTCGCCCGCAGCCGGCGAGCGTCCCGCTCGGCGGCCATGGAATGGACTCACACCGGCCGCCAGCCGTGGACGGCTGACGGCTGCGGGCGGGACGCCCGCGCTCCTTTGCGACGGGGACAGCGAGCACCTGCAATCGGGAACGGTTTCATGGAATGGACTCGCACCGGCGGGCGGGACGCCCGCGCTCCTATGCGAATGCGGCGCGGACTGCGGAGACCGGAGGCCGGTTCGCAGGATCGAACTCGAGCGCCTGCATCAACGTAGATGCCACGGACTCGGGGACGGTTTCATTGAGATCGCGCAGCGGCCGCGGCTTCGACGTGAGATGCAGATTGATCATCTCCGTCATCGAGGCGCGCGCGCAATTCGCGAAGGGATATTCGCCGGTGAGCGCCTGATAGAACAGCACGCCGACGCTGTAGACATCGGACCGCTCGTCATAGGGTCTTCCGATGAGACGCTCCGGCGCCATGAACTGCGGCGTGCCGAGGAGCGTGCCCGCTTCGGTGATGCCATCGAGATCGGCAGGGCGCTCGGCGTCCATCAGCCGCGCGATGCCGAAGTCGACGACCTTGACGATCTCGCTCCCCGCGCTCTCGTGAAGAAAGACGTTGTCCGGCTTGATGTCGCGATGCACGATGCCGGCTCCATGCGCGGCACCGAGCGCCTCGCACACCGGCACGGCGATCGCCGCGCAGCGCGGCAGCGGAAGCCGCGGCGTCTCGCGCAGCAATGAGCCCATCGTCCGTCCCGTCAGAAGCTCCATCACGAGATACGGCATGCCGCTCGACGAGATCGCGAAGTCGAGCACCTCCACCGCATTCGGATGATTGATGCGGCAGGCGGCGACGCCTTCCCGGCGGAAGCGCAGGATCTGTTCGCGCGAGTGCGCATCGGGCGAGGGCCGCATCACTTTGATGGCGACGGGGCGGCGCAGCTCGACATGCATCCCGCGGAAGACGGCGCCGAAACCTCCCTCGCCGATCTTCTCCTCGAGCCGGTACGTCTCGTCGAGAATCGTGCCGGTGAGCGCGTCGGAGAGCGCGCCGAACATCCGCTGCGTCTGATCCTGCGCCACGAGGAGTTGTTCGTTGCGGCGCTGCAGATCGAAGTTGCGCTGCCGCAACTCGCGCTGCAGCCGGAACAGCTTCACCTGCGTTCCGACGCGCGCCAGAACCTCGGCCGCCTCGAACGGCTTCATGATGTAGTCGACGCCGCCGGCCTCGAACGCCTTCACCTTCTCCGCGACATCTTCGACCGCGGAGATGAAGATGACCGGCACCTCGCGCGTGCGCTGCATCGACTTGAGCGATTCGCAGACTTCGTAGCCGCTCATCTTCGGCATCTGGATGTCGAGGAGGATGATCTCCGGCGGATCGAGCTCGATGATCTGCAGCGCATCGCGCCCGTTGGACGCGGAGCGAACGACGTAGCCGGCCTGCTCCAGGATTCCCGTCAGGAGCATCCGGTTGACGCCGTTGTCATCGACTACGACGACGTTTCCACTGGACATAGTCAGGCAGGAGGCAAGTGTACCGCCGCTTGTGCGCTGGCTCCTCTTCTTCGGGCGGCGCGGGTGAACTGGTCGTCGAAGCGGCGCGGGAGCGGGAGGGGATGATGTTTCTCGCGGAAGGGCTCGGTCTCGAGCATCAGATTGAAGCCTGCGGCGGAGACGATGCGCGCCGCGCGCGCCAGCAGCGGAGCGAGCGGGAACGTCCGTCTCGCGACTTCGATCGGCGCAACGATGCCTTCCACCTCCTGCAGCTCCCTGGCATACCTAACCAGCTGCTGCACCTCGGCCTCTTCGCCGCTGTGCGCCACCAGCCAGAAGTCCTCCGGCTCCGCCTCGACCGGGCTCTCGCGAAGATCGAGATCGACGAACGACTCCGAATCGATCGCGTGCGTCACCGGCTCGACGACATACGTCGTCTCGAACCGCCGCATCACGGCGCCGGTCGCCGCCGCGTAGTCGCTCCATTTCAGGAGGCGCGCGACGTAGTCCATCGGCATGTCGACATCTTTCAATTCGCCGAGGAGGCCGGAGGGGAAGGCGTCGACGATGAGGCGCTCGAACGACGCGTAGTCGATGCCATCCGAAGGATGCAGCGTGGGGATGCCGCCGGCGAGCTCGGGAGCGCCGGCCGTGGTGAGAATCGCCGCGCGGCCGGACAGACCGAGCTTCGTCAGGACGCGGCGCGCGCGCGCGAGGTGGCCGAGACCGCCGCCGACGGCGTAGTAGAGGATCATCGTGAGAAGCGGAGAGCGCCGCCGCGGCTCGCCAGTGCATCGAACAGCGAGAGGTAGCGGCGCGTCTCCTCGCCGGCATCGTAACGTTCGTGCGCGAGCCGCAACGCGCGCGCGCCCATCGCCTGCACCTCGTCCGCGGACATCGCGGCCGCGCGATCGATGGCCGCGCGGCAACTGTGAAGATCTCCCGCCTCGAAGAGCAGCCCTTCGCCGAAATCGCGCATGCCGCCCGTTCGCGACGCGATCACCGGCACGCCGAGCGCCGCCGATTCGAGGAGCACGTTCGGAAAGCCGTCGTAATGCGAAGGGATGACGACGAAATCGCTCGCGAGGTAATACGGAATGAGTGCGAAGCGATCGACCGCGTCGACGCGAGTGTGCGTGAAGCCGTCGAACGAAAGAGTGGTCTCGCCGACGACGATGAGATGAAACTCCTGCCCGCTCTTCCGGAGCGCTTCGAGAAAGAAGGGGACGCCTTTCTTGGCTTTGAGGTGGCCGAAGAAGCCGAGCGTTCTCGCATCGCGCGCGGCGAGGCCGGCGGCGCGCTTGCGGTCTCCTTCCGTCGCCTGCCAGAGATCGAAATCGATTCCGTTGGGAATCACCGTCGCTTCGACATCGAACATCGCGGCGATCTTCTCCGCATGCTCGCTCGTCACGGTGCACACCGCTTCGGCGCGGCGCAGCGCGTCTTCGAGCACCGGCCGGCGCCGCGGATCGAAGAGGCCGGCGTCGAGCTCGTTGCCGCGGATGAGCGTGATCAGCGGCCGGTCGAGCCACGCCGCGAAGGCCGGCGCCGCGAGCATCGGCAGCATGCCGCCGAACGCGACGACGGCCGTCGCGCGCGGCGCGTCGCTTCGAACGCGATTCCAGGCCGTGTTGATCGTGTGCGCGCCGTCAGGCTCGCGGCGGTCGAGATAGACGACATCGACCTCGACGCCCGCGCGCCGCAGCCCGCGCACGATGCGGTCGCAGGAGACCGCCATCCCGCCGCGATCAGGCGGATAGTTCTCCGTCAACCAGAGCAGGCGGTGCATCAACTGTCTCCGAAGCCCGGCTCGCGCTCGTCGAGATCGGGCGCCGCGGCATGCCTCGCGCGCGAGTCGAATGAGCGAACGTCGTACTCGTCGTAGTACGGATCGCTGCGATCGAGTCCGAGCGGATGATAGAGACCGCCCGCATAGAACTGATGGCGGAAGCCGTAGGCCCACTCGTGCCCATCGGCCGGCGTCCACTCCTTCTCCGGCTTGTGCGCCATGCAGTCGAGACACGTCGTGAATCCGGATGCCGCCGACAGATGTTCGCTGCACATCGGGCGGCCGCAGTTGGAGCACTCGCTGGTCGCGGGATTGCCGCAGTTGCGAAACATCAGAAAGCCGCGCTGCGCTGCACATTCATTCATCGCGCATCTCCTCACTTCGCCGGACGCAGTTGCTGGAAGACGTCGCTGATCACTTCCACGATCAGCTTCGGATTCGCCGGCTCCGAACCGGCGATCTTCATCGTTTTGCTCGCGGTGAGCGTGCTCTTCTTCTCGCCCGTCTCGCTCGCGCCTGCCACTTCGTAGAACTTGTTGCGCACGGTCAGCTCGACATCGACGGTGCACTTGCGCGAGTCCTTGGTCTTGGTCTTCCACTTTCCGCTGCTCGCCTTTTTCGTCACGGTGCGATGGCGCAGCATGTCGTCGATGCTCCAGCGCAGGCGGCTGCCGTCGGCCAGCACGAGCTCCGCGCGCATCCAGGGATCGCGGTAGTACTTCTCCGACATGCGCTGGCGGGGCGATTCCGTCCGGACGAGTTTTTCCTTCGCCATCGGCTCCCGCAGATCGAGCTCGAGATGCATCGCCTCGGTCAGATCAGCATCCTCACGCAGAAGGTGCAGCAGCGGCAGCCCCGTGACGCGGAGGTTGTCCGAGACATTGAGGTTGCGGGTCTTCAGGTAGATCACGAGCGGCGCGAAGAAAAGAACGACGCAGAACAGAAACCACGCAGACAGAACCGATCTGGAAAGATTCATGGCCGTTCCGGCGACATTGCCGCCGATCGCGACCGCGACCACGACGAACATCGAGCAGCCGGTGCTGCAGCCGGCGTTGCTCATGTTCGTATCCATGTTGGCGATCGGCTGCAGCAGCTCGATCAGTTCCCCGATCGGCCGATTGAGCTTCACCTGTTTCTGCTCGATGATCGATCGCTGCTCACTGTTGAGCGAGCGGGAGATCTTCCAGGCTTTCAGCATCGCACTCCTCGTACACTTTCTGCAGCGCGGCGAGCGCTGCGCTCCATGTGAACTTCTCCATGACGGTGGCGCGGGCGCGCGCGCCCATCTCGCGCACGAGCGCCGGATGATCGAGCAGGATGCGCAGTGCGCGGGCCAGCTCGTCGGGACGCTCGGGATGGACGAGCCAGCCGTTGTCGCGATGGCGGATGATCTCGCGCACGGGTGGCAGATCGGAGGCGACGACTGCGACGCCCGAACCCATCGACTCGACGATCTTGAGCGGCGCGCATCCCTGCAGCGTGTTGCGCGGGCAATCGGTGAGTGGTGCAACGGAGAGCCAGGCGTGCTGGCGCCATGCGGCGAGCTCCGGCTCATCCATGGCGAAGCGCCAGACGACGCGATCGCGAATGGCGAGGCGATCGATCAGGCGCTCGAAGGGACGCCAGGCGCGCGACTCCTGCGAGCCGATGATGACGAGGCGCAGCTCGGGATAGTCGCCCAGCCGCGCGAAGGCGCGCAGCAGAGTGTCGATCCCCTGCCACGGCTGGGGCGCTCCGAAATAGAGCAGATAGCGTTCGGGTGCATCGGGGGGGCGGGGCTGCGGCGCATCGACGTCCGAGCCGTTGGGGATGACGCGGATCTTCTGCGCCTCCACGCCGATCGACTCGAGGCACTTCGCCGTCGTGTGCGACGGCGTCACGATCGCGTCCGCGGCATCGCAGCATGCGCGCTCGAGCGTGCGGATCTTCTCCAGCGTGCGCGGCGCGATGGCGTCGAAGACCACCGGCAGCTCGATCGACGGCAGGGCGTTGACCTCATACACGCAGGCGTAGCGATGCGGGCGCAGCGCGATCGGCGCGCCGCTCCAGGGATCGCGGAAGTGCGCCATCTCCAGCGACGGCTCGAGCTCGTCGACGGCGCGGCTCAGCGCGGCGCCGTACGTCATCGCCCGCTCGAGAAAGTTCTCGATGGAGGAGAGGAACCGGACGATCTCCACGTTCCCGTCGCGCTGGTGCAACGGCAGGTTAGGCGCACCGAGGACGAAGAGCGCGCCGCCGCCGTAGAAATCGAAGAGGGCACGCGAAAAGCGGTCGATGTGGATCGCCGCACCTTTCCGCGAAGGAAAGCGATCGAAGGCGGCGTACAGGGCCCGGTGCGCTCGCTCCAACATAATCAGCAGTGATGATTAGTGATTAGTGACGAGTGACGAGTGACCAGTGAAGAGTGGGGTGTTGCCTAAATGACAACTCTTCACTCATCACTCTTCACTCGTCACTCATCACTCTTCACTCGTCACTCATCACTCTTCACTCGTCACTCATCACTCTTCACTCGTCACTCTTCACTCATCACTCATCACTCTTCACTCGTCACTCATCACTCATCACTCGTCACTCATCACTCATCACTCTTCACTCTTCACTCATCACTCTTCACTCTTCACTCATCACTCTTCACTCTTCACTCATCACTCTTCACTCGTCACTCATCACTCATCACTCTTCACTCATCACTCGTCACTTCCCTGTCAGTTTATGCTTTGACCCATCATGAGCGAAGAAGACTCCCTCGTCGAGCGGCGGATGCGGTACATCGAGCGCCAGAAGAAGCTGGGGCATGGGGTCGATGTCCGGACCGAAGGGTTGAAGCCGGAGGGCTCGGGGAAGCCGAACCGGCATGGCATGCCGGCGCTTCCCGTCGATCAACGCCTCGTCACCAACTGGCCCGTCCTCGACCTCGGCGACGTCCCGAATGTCGCGACGAGCGCGTGGCGGCTGGACATCGGAGGTCTCGTCGAGAATCCCGTCTCGCTCTCGTGGGCCGACTTCATGGCGCTGCCGCAGGTTGACGACACGAGCGACTTCCACTGCGTGACCGGCTGGAGCCGCCTCGACAACCGCTGGCGCGGAGTTCGCTTCCGCACGCTCGCAGAGCTCGTGATCCCGAAGGAAAACGCGACGCACATTCTCTGCACTGGTTATGACAAGGACTTCCGCTCCGGCGAGCCGTACACGACGAACCTCGCGCTGGCGCGCGCGATCGACGAAGACGTGCTGCTCGTACACACGTGGGAAGGAGCGCCGCTGCCGCGCGAGCACGGCGGGCCGTGCCGGATGATCACTCCTCGCCTTTACGCATGGAAGGGAACGAAGTGGATCCGCGGGATCGAGTTTCTCGACCGGAACCGGAAAGGGTTCTGGGAAAAGAGAGGGTACTCGAACACGGCGGAGCCGTGGTTCAACGATCGATATGCGAGTTAGGAAGCCATGAAACCGCAGGCCGTCACCGTCGCACTACTCACCGCCAGCAACATCTTCATGACCTTCGCCTGGTATGCGCACCTGCGCAATCTGCGCGACAAGCCGTGGTTCATTGCTGCAATCGCGAGTTGGGGAATCGCCCTCTTCGAATACCTGCTGCAGGTCCCGGCGAACCGCATCGGATCGAACGTGCTGCGGCTCGATCAGCTCAAGCTGATCCAGGAAGTCATCACGCTGAGCGTCTTCGTGCCGTTCTCGATCTTCTACATGCACCAGCCGATCCGCCTGAACTTTCTCTGGGCGGCGCTCTGTCTGGCGGGCGCGGTGTTCTTCATCTTTCGAGCGTGAGGGATGGCTCAGCGGATGCTGAACCGCACGGTGAGCTGCACATCGCGGCCGTCCTGCGGGTGCATCACGACCGAGGGCGCGCGCGGCTCGGGCTGGTAGTACGTGCGGTCGAAGATGTTCCTGACCGCCAACTGCAATGAAACGTTAGACAACCTGCGCGTGAGCGCTGCGTCGAAGACCGCGTACGACGGCACGCTGTACAGGGCGGAGTGATATTCGGTCTTCGACGCGGCGTGATAGCGGCCGATGAGCGCGACGCTCGCGGCATCGCCGCCGTATTGCACCGCCGCATTCGCCTTCTGCTCCGGCAGATCTAGATTCTTTCCCGACCGGATCCAGGTGTAGTTCGCGAAACCGCTGAAGCGTCCCCGGTGAAAACGGAGCTGATCCTCGATCCCGTGCGAGCGCAGCTCGCCCTTGTTCGAGATGCCGCCAACCGCGATCACATCCGTGACGATCACGTCGTCCACACGGTTGCGAAAGAAGACGATCTGATTGTTCAGCGAGCTGCCGAAGTAGCGGCTCCAGCCGACCTCGAACGTCGTCTCCGACGAGGGGCGGATCGCGCCGTTGCTGTTCGAGATCTCGAACACCGTCGGCTCGCGGAACGCCTCGCCGTAGAGCACCTTGAACGTCGAATCGCCGGGCGCCTTGAACACCACGCCGAGGCGCGGGTTGAAGGAGCTGCCGTACCACTCGTGCTCGTCGTAGCGCGCGCCGAGCGTCGCGATGATGCGGCCCTCGCGCAGCTTCAGTTGCGACTCGCCGTATGCGCCCCATTTCCAACTGCGATACTCCGGTCGTCGATTCTCCGGCTCCACGGCAGGATCGCTTCCCTCCGTCCGCGAAAACGCGGCGGTCACGATGTTCGAGCGCTCGTACGTCACGCCGCCGGCGAGCGTCACCATCGGGCTGAGCGCGAACGTCGTCTGCACGATGCCCGCGCTGCGGCGTGAGCCGCCTGCGTTGTGATTGCTGTAGTAGCCGCGATACGTCTCCACGTCGCTGTCCGTCGCGCCGCTCGTGATCGTCGCGCCCGTCTGCGGGTTGATGATCGGACCTTCATCCTCGGTGTGATTGCCCCAGAAGATGTCGCGATACGTCCGCAGCTCCGCGCACCCCTGCCAGCGCTGATCCGCCGACGCGAATCGATAGCCGCCATATCCGAGGCGGAGATCGCGATGATCGGAACCGCGCAGGTAGTCCCATTGAATGCCGGAGGTCCCGCGTCCGGTGACGTTGCGATACATCTCCGTTCCCGCATACAGCCCGCGCCACGAAGCTTCGCTGCTGATCCACCAGGCGTCCGCCGGATTGCTGTAGCCGTAGACATCGGGCAGACGCCTGTAGGCGTTGTTCTCCGCGGCCGGCGAAGCCTTCGCCGTGTCGGACAGGAAGGACGAGAAGTCGTCGCCATGCGAGCGATAGAACGACGCCGCGCCGCGAATCGACAGCTCGCCGCGGCGCACGCCGAAGACGCCGCTGGCCTCACGCGTGTCGAACGAGCCGCCGGACACGCGCACGTCCGCGCCTTCGAATGCTTCAGCCGACTTCGTGATGATGTTGATCACACCGCCGAGAGCATTCGCGCCGTAGATCGCCGAGCCGGGACCGTTGATCACCTCGACCTGCGCGATATTGCCGGCGCGGAACTGATTCGAGATGAACGTCTCGCCGGCGATCAGATTGTTCATCTCGCGTCCGTTCACGAGCAGCAGCGTGTTCGCGAACGAGCCGACGAATCCGCGCTGCCCGCCGAGGAGAAAAAAGTGCGGATCGATGGTGTCGACGCCCGGAACGAGCGCAAGGATGTCTTTCAAATCGCGGAGACCGAGGTGCTCGATCTCGTCCGCCGTGATGACGTAGACCGTGGCCGGAGCAGTGCTCGCCGCTTCCGCGATCCGCGTCGCCGTGGTGACTTTGACGTTGAGGAGATCTTCGAGCGAAAGGTGTGAAAGATCTTCCTGCGCCTGCAGCCGGAAGGCAGCGGCAAGGATGCAGAGCGCGGCGAGAGCGGTTCTGCGCACGATTCGGGTCTCGCACACAGTGTAGGACAGGCGCCCCCGCCTGTCGCCACGCGCGTGCTACACTCGCTGAAAGCCAGCTATCTCCGGCGAATTCTCCGCGTTCGGCCAAATCAATCGTGTCGTTCAGGTACTTCGTCGTCCTCGCACTCGTACTCTCTCTGGGCGGCTCCGCCGCTCGGGGTGAGCAGGTACCGGAGTACGAGCTGAAGGCCGAGTTTCTCTCGCGCTTCGCCGCGTTCATCGAGTGGCCGCAGAGCAATGCGCCGAACTTCACCATCGGCGTCATCGGGACGAGTCCCTTCAACGGCTATCTCGAAAAGATCGCCGCGCGCCGGATCAAAGGACGTCCGGTCAGCATCCGCTACATCACCGAACCGGCGCAGGTCGAAGGCTGCGACATCGTCTTCATCGCCGGATCCGAGAAGCCGCGCCTCCGCACGATCCTCTCGCACACGGGCTCGAAACCGATTCTCACCGTCGGTGACACCGCGGGCTACGCCGCGGACGGAGTGCTGATCAACTTCTACAACGCGGGCGAGACGGTGCACTTCGAGATCAACGAGACGGCGGCCGATCACGCCGGTCTCAAGTTCAGCTCGAAGCTGCTGAAGCTCGCGCGGGTGGTGGAGGCGAAGCCATGATTTCGCTCAGCCGCCTCTCGATCCGCAACAAGCTGATCGGCATCGTGCTGCTGGCGACGGTCGTCCCTCTCGTCTCCGGCTTCACGTTCGTCGTCTTCAACGAGCGACGAGCGTTCCGGAAGGAGATGATGGACAACGCGGTGGTCATCGCGCGCGTGACGGCGGAGAACTCGGTCGCCGATCTCGCGTTCGGCGATCGCGATGCGGCGGGGAAGACACTCTCGAAACTCGCGTTGATCGAGAGCGTGAATCGCGCGTTCCTCTTCGACAACGACGGCCGCCTCTTCGCAACGTGGACGCGCGGCTCGGGCACAGCCGCGCCGCCTTCCACCTCGGGCTCGTCGCGGGCCTGGGTCGGCAACCGCCTCGTCGTTTCGGAACCGGTGACCTTCAACGGAGAGCACTACGGGACGATCGCGCTGGAGATGACGACGGCGAGTCTGCAGACGAAGCTGCGCGATCACCTGATCACGCTGCTCATCCTCACGACGCTCGTCGTCGGCGCAGCGCTCCTCCTCGGCGTGCGCCTGGAGAAGATCGTCTCCAATCCGATCCTCGATCTCGCGGCGCTGGCGCGCGAGATCTCCGAGAAACACGATTACTCGATCCGCGCGCGCACGCTGAGCGACGACGAAATCGGCGTCCTCGCCGACGGCTTCAACGAGATGCTGACGCAGATCGAGCGCCGCCAGCGCGAACGCGATGAAGCCGATCAGCGTACGAAAGAGAAGAGCCAGTTCCTGGCGAACATGAGCCACGAGCTGCGCACTCCGCTCAACGCGATCATCGGTTTCTCCGAGATTCTCAAGACTCGCATGGCCGGCCGCGCCGGCGAGCGCGAGATGAAGTTCCTCGACAACATCAACTCCTCCGGCCAGCACCTGCTCGGCATCGTCAACGACATCCTCGATCTGTCGAAGATCGAAGCAGGCCGGATGGAGATCACGCCGGAACGCTTCCCGATCGAAGTGGCCATCGACGGCGTCACGAATCTGATGCGCGGCGTCTCCGCGCAGCGCCGCATCAACATCGATGTCGACCTCGAACCGGGACTGCCGGAGATCGAAGCCGATGCGGTGAAGATCAAGCAGGTCCTCTACAACCTCGTCTCGAATGCCGTGAAGTTTTCACCCGAGGGTTCGACGGTGGGGATCCGGGTGGAGTCGAGACATGCGGGACAACCGCCGCTGTACGAAGAGTCGATCCGGATCAGCGTGCGCGATCAGGGAATCGGCATCGACCCGAAGGATCATTCGCGCATCTTCCTCGAATTCCAGCAGGTCGACAGCCGCATCTCCCGCACGTTCGGCGGCACCGGCCTCGGCCTCACGCTCGTGAAGAAGTTCGTCGACATGCACGGCGGCGTCATCGACCTGCAGAGTGCGCTCGGCGAGGGCAGCACGTTCACGGTGTCGCTGCCGCTGCGCTTTCACAATCCCGACGTCTTCAAGCCGAAGCTGGTGAATGCGGATGGCTCGACGAAGCCGCTCGTGCTCGTGATCGAGGATGAGATCGATGCCTATCGATCCATCGAACAGCAACTGCGCGCGGCGGGCTTCATGCCGCGCTCGGCGCGATCGGGCGAAGAGGGAATCGCGCTCGCGCGCGAGCTCGCACCGGCGGCGATTACGCTCGATCTCGTGCTGCCGGGCATCGACGGCATCGAGGTGCTGAAGCGGTTGAAGGCGGATCCGCGGACGCGGAACACGCCGGTGATCATCGTCTCCGTGACGAACAACCGCGAGCTCGCGGTCGCATTCGGAGCGAGCGACTACTTCATCAAACCGGTCGACTACGACCAGCTCCTCGACTCGCTGCGCCGCAACATGACCGGATCGCCGAACGCGAAGCTGCTCGTCGTGGACGACGATCGCGAGCTGCACGATCTGCTCGACGGACGCCTGCGCCAGCACGGCTACTCGCTCGTTCACGCGTACGGCGCGAAGGAAGGGTTCACGCGCGCGAGCACCGAGTCGCCGTCGCTCGTGATTCTCGATCTGATGATGCAGGAGATGAACGGGTTCGATCTCGCCACGCAGTTGAAGAACGACCCGCGCACGTCCCGGCTGCCGATCGTCGTCGTCACGGAGCAGGAGCTCTCGGGCGGCGATCGCCAGAGACTGATCGGGAAGATCAACGCGCACGTCCGGCGCGGCGAATTGAACGGCAATCAACTGGTGAGCGTCATCCGCGATCTGGTGCGGTCGCAGGCGGAGGTATGAAGCACCGCTGCCTCGCCGGCGGCTGTTCGCGGATGGCGAGGGCGTCCGCGCTCCTCGGTCTCTTGTTCTGCGCGGCGGCCCTGTTCGCGCAGCAGCCGGATGACCTGCAGAAGCTCTCGCTCGAAGAGCTGATGAACGTTCACATCATTTCTGCATCGAACATCAGCGAGAAGCTGTCCGAGGCGCCGGCAACGGTCGTGGTGCTCACGGCGAAGACGCTGCGCGACCGCGGTTACACCGAGCTCTCGCAGATCTTCGACGATCTGCCGGGCATGGACATCGTGCGGCCGTGGGGCGACACGTGGTTCAAGAACTACTGGCGCGGCTATCGGAACACGATCGGCGATCCGTTCCTCGTGATGATCGACGGTGTGATCTTCAACCATCTCTACTTCAACACCGCGGACGTACTGGCCACGTTTCCGCTCTCCGACATCGATCGCGTCGAGATCGTGTATGGCCCGGCATCCTCCGTCTACGGCGCGAACGCGTTCATGGGCGTCGTGAACGTGATCACGAACAACGACGCGCTGAAGGATGGATCGTCGGCGAACGTTCGGATCGCCGCCGGCTCGTCGCAGGCGAGGCTCGCCGATGCGACGGTGATGTACAAGAGCGGCGACTTCCGTCTGCGCGTTTCGGCGCGCGTCGACGACGGCAATCTCGACGACGCGCACGCCGATGCGTACGAATACACGAAGCATCACTACTTCGAGGACCGGCGTCTGTGGGGCGGGTTCCTCGACAATCCGTCGATCGGCGACGGCTTCGCGTCGCCGCGGCGGAATCGCGCGGCCGACATCCGCGCGTGGGCCGGCGAGCTCGAGGCAGCCGTGCAGTATCTGCGGCTCAACGCCGGCTACGGCGTCGAATACGCAGGCGACCGATCGCTCAATCACACCGTCTGGTCCCGTCCCGACTTCAGCGCGTATCTCCGCTATCAGCATGCGCTCTCGCCGCGCGTGACATCGGCGTCGTTCGTTCGTTATCGCACGAGCGGTGTGGACGACGATTCGTATTTCGTGGAGAGCTTCGCCGGCACGGAGTCGAATCCCCAACAGACGGCTGCATTCTCGTTCTGGACCGTGAACAGCAACAGCACCACCGTCACGCAGGACTTCGACATCAAGATGAGCGAGTCACTCGTGCTGCGAGCCGGCGCGCGCTACGAGCAGAAGGATCTGCAGAAGGAATACGACGTTCACTATGGTCCGCGGCTGCCGCCATCGTCGATCGACGGGTCGCTCTATCCCTATCCGCCGCAGCCCGGCGACTCGACAGGCGCACCGAATCGTCTAACCACCGAAAGCATCGGGGGATATCTGCAGAGCTGGTGGCGGCTCTCGAAACGCGATCGATTCAACTTCGGGATACGCCACGATCACGACTCGCGCCACGGCGGCGCGACCACGGTGCGGATGGGCTATGTCGGAACGGAAGGACCGTGGGGACTGAAGACGCTCTTCGGCCAGGCGTTTCAGGAGCCGAACAACCGGCTGCTGTACGGCGGATGGGACGGCTCGGGAAGCGATCCGCGGCTGCGGCCCGAACGCTCCACGACGATGGAGGTCAACGGCTCGTACACCCGTGCGTCGTACGAATCGATGTTGAGCGTCTACCACATCGTGAACCGCAGCACCTTCGTCAACACGATTCACTCCGCGAAGAATCTCGGCGATCGCCACGTCACGGGCCTCGATGCCTCGGCGCAATGGCTGCTGTCGTCGACGCGGAGCCGCGAGCTGCGCGCCTGGGCGTCGTACTCGCACATCTTCCAGGCCAACGAGAAGAAGCTCGACGAGAACGGCGTCGCGATTGGGACCGGGCCCGTGGGCGACCTCGCGATGAACAAGATTCACATCGGCGTCACGTCGTCCGGCGCGCGATGGACCGGTACGCTGCGCGGCCGCTGGTTCGATCACCGCGACACCGTGACGACGAACCCGGTGCCGCGCGTGCCGTCCTACGCGTCGTTCGATGCGATGCTGCGCGTGGATGATGTGCTGGCAAAGGGAATCAGCGTCGCGTTGTCGGCAACGAATCTCACCGACAAGTCCTACTTCGATCCGGGTGTGCGCGATGCCAACGCGGGTGTGACTCCCGGCTACTTCGACGCGCGCGGCAGGTGGATCGGCTCAGCCGGCTACTTCAACTCGCTGCTGCCGCAGCCGGGAAGGCAGTTCGTGTTGTCGCTGGAGATTCGGAATTGAATTCCTGGGGCGCCGAACCGTTAAGTTGATTTTCCAGGTGTGACCCCCGAAAACCAACTTAACCGGCGATCACTTCCAGTTCGTCGACGATCGCGATGATTCCGTGCATGCGCAGCGAGTGGGGATCGGCGATCAGTGCGTCGAGGGCGGGCGTTGTGAATCCGTTGGCCGCGAGATGATCGCGTAGCGGGAGTGCCTCGGCGCGCAGCACCTCGGGCGGATGCGGCAGATCGGCATCGGATGCGCCTTCGACATACGTCTGCCGCTCGATCGCCTTGCGCCGCGTCCGCAGCTTTGCCTGCAGGGACTGAATCGCGGCGACGACATCGCGCGACAACGTTCCGGCGGCTTTCATCTGCTCCACGTCATGACGGAGCTGATCGATGTACGGCTCGATCTTCATGGCGTCGGGAGCGCTCAACTCGCCCGCGGTGCCGATCAGATCGTTGAGCGCGAACTCGATGTCGCTCACGATCGCCGGATTGAGCCCGTTCTCGGCGTTGTCGACCGCGCCGCTCAACACGGTCGCGGCGAGGCGGATCTGAGACTGGAGAAAGGAATCCTCGATGGCTTCGATCGCCGCGCTGAGGTTGAACAGCGCAGCGCGCATCATCACCAGATCATTCATTTCTTCTGCGCGGCCGAGTCGATCATCCCTTTGATGATGTCGATCGGCAGCGGGAAGACGATGGTGGTGTTCTTCTCCACGCCGATCTCGGTGAGCGTCTGCAGATAGCGAAGCTGCAGCGCGCTCGCTTCGCCGGAGAGCACTTTCGCCGCATCCGCCAACCGCGCGGAGGCCGCGAACTCGCCTTCGGCATGGATCAGTTTCGCGCGCTTCTCGCGCTCGGCCTCGGCCTGCTTCGCCATCGCGCGCAGCATCGACTCCGGCAGATCCACCTGCTTGACCTCGACGTTCACGACCTTCACACCCCACGGCTCGGTGTGCTGATCGAGAATCGACTGGATGCGCGCGTTCAGCGCATCGCGATGCGCGAGCACGTCGTCGAGCTCCACTTCGCCGAGGACGGAGCGAAGCGTCGTCTGCGCGAACTGCGACGTCTGATAGCGGTAGTCGAACACTTCGACGACGGCGCGCCGCGGCTCGATGACACGCAGAAAGACGACCGCGTTCACCTTCAGCGTCACGTTGTCGCGCGTGATGATGTCCTGGGGAGGAACTTCGAACGCTTCCTGCCGCAGCGAGACGCGCACGATCTTGTCGATCGGCGCGAAAACGAGAAAGATGCCCGGCCCCTTCGCCTCCGGCAGCAGCCGGCCGAGACGAAAGATGACTCCGCGTTCGTACTCCGGCAGGATCTTGATCGAGCTGAGCAGATAAAGACCGAAGATGACAAGGGCGATGAATGCTAACGGCATTGGGAAATTGTATACGCGCTTCCCGTTTTGCTCAGCGCCGTCCCGGTTTCTTCGATTGCGTCTCGCGGATCGCTTCGGCGATCGGCGCCGGAACATTCTTCTTCAGCGGATCCGTCGCGCTGACTTCGATGCCGCCTTCGAACTCCCACGTGTGCTGAGGGCGATAGACGCCGGTGTCGTGCACGCGTGAGCCGACGACGAAGCGGATGCAGCCACGCCGGTAGTCGAACGCGCGGCCGTTGCGCGTGTGCACCGCGGCATCGATGCGATAAGCACCCGCGACGAGATCGAGCGAGGGCATGATGAATTTCACGCGGCCGCTCTTCTCCAGCCTCCGCGGCACGAGCCCTTCGAGATCGGTGTTGGTTCCGTAGACGCAACTGCCGTCCGCGTGAAAGATCCCGATGCCGAATACGAAATCGTCCTGCGGCGTGCGCACTTCGACATCCATCTCGATCGTGACCGCCGTTCCGGCACCGAGCGCGACGAGCTCGCGTCCGTGGTCGTCGCTCAGCGCGACGCGGCGCAGAATCACTTCGCCTGAGCCCCAGCGCTCCTCCTCCGGCGCCTCATCGGACTTCGCCGGCTCCTCCTTCTTCTCTTCATCGGCTTCCGATGCCGGAGGCGCAGCGGCCGTCTGCGTTCCACTGACCTTCTGCAGATATGCATCGACGATGCGCACCGGATCGCCGATCGCCTCCGCATGTCCGCGATCGAGCCACAGCGCGCGGTCGCAGAGATTCCGCACCTGGTCGAGCTGATGCGTCACGAAGACGAGAGTGACGCCGCGATACTTCATCTCCTGAATCTTCGCGATGCACTTCTGCGAGAACTCCTCGTCGCCGACGGAGAGCACTTCATCGATGAGCAGAATGTCGGGATCGACATGCACGGCGACGGCGAACCCGAGGCGGACGTACATGCCGGAGGAGTACGTTTTCACCGGCTGATCGAGAAACTCGCCGATGCCGGCGAACTCCACGATCCGGGCGAAGCGCGCGTCGATCTCCTTCCGCGAGAGACCGAGCATGATGCCGTTGATGTAGATGTTCTCGCGTCCGGTGATCTCCGGATGAAAACCGGCGCCGAGCTCGATCAGCGCAGCGACACGGCCATTCACCGCGACCGTTCCCGCCGTCGGCTTGAGGATGCCGGAGATGATCTTCAGCATCGTCGACTTGCCGGAGCCGTTGCGGCCGATGATGCCGAAGGCCTCGCCGCGATCGACGACGAAGGAGATGTCCTGCAGCGCGGGCACACTCTTCTCCGCATCGATCTTCAGATCGCGCTTGAGCAGCGCGCTCTTCAGCGTCGCAAACTGGGAGCGTGTACCGAGGAGGCGGTAGCTCTTGCTCAGGTTGCGGATCGCAATGGCGGGGTCGCTCATGGTGATGGTTTCGCGGGCACGCGGGTACGCGGGCGCGCGGTGAAAGACGAATGCCGAAGGAGCGAAGCACCACGAGCCCGCGAGCCCGCGTGTCCGCGAGCCCCTTTCATATCGCCTCCGCCAGCGTATCCCTCAGCCGGTCGAACACGAAGAAGCCGGTTGCGATCGAGACGAATGCGTAGGCCAGCATCAGCAGGGTGTCGGAGAGCGACGGGAGCGAGCCGAAGAAGAGAATGTGCTGATAGCCGATCACGAACGGCGTCATCGGATTCGCGCGCAGCAGCGCGCGCAGCGGGCGTGAATCGACCTTGTCGATCAAATAGATGATCGGCGTGATGAAGAAGCCGAGCTGCATCAGATTCGTGATGATGTCGCGCAGGTCGCGGAAGAGGACGGACGCCGACGAGACGGTGAGTGCGACGCCGGCGACGAAGAGCGTCTGCACGAGCATCACGAGCGGAACGAGAAGGATCGTCGCGCTGATCGTCGCCTGGCCGAGCAGCATGAAGATCGCGGTCGCCACGAGGAGAATCGGAATGGCCAGCGCGAAGTGGACGAGATGCGACATCACCACGACGAGCGGCAGGGCCTCCGCCGGGAACATCACCTTCTTGATCAGCCCCGCATTGCTGGAGATCGAGGAGGTCGACTCGAGGACGGCTGCGGAGAAAAACGTCCAGGGCAGAATGCCGGCGAACAGAAACAGCGGGTACGGCTTCACGACCTGCTGCGGGAAGAAGCGCGTGAAGACGAGCGTGTAGACGCCGAGCAGCAGCAGCGGATTCGCGAGCGACCAGAAGAAGCCGAGGATGGAGCCGCGGTAACGAGCCTTGAGATCGCGCGCGGTCAGCGCAGCGATGAGCTGCCGGTGGCGGAAGAGTGACTGGAGCTCGTTCATCTGGTTACGCGGGCACGTGGTCACGCGGGTACGAGGTTGTCACTACCGCGAGCCCTCGTGACCGCGAAACCGCGAACTCAACTCTCATCCGTGACGATGAACATCAGCGTCGTTCCGCCGACCACGAACTCCGTCTTGTCCTGAATCTCGGCCGGTTCGGTGATGCGGCGGCCGTCGAGCAGCGTGCCATTCGTCGAGCCGAGATCCTCGAGCAGATAGAGGGTGTCGCGGATCTCGACCGCGGCGTGCTGGCGCGACGACTCGGTATCGTTCAGTGTGAAGTCCGCATTCGCGCGGCCGATCGTCACGCGCGGCTTCTCGATGCGATAGACGCTGCCCGCATCGGGACCATCGATGATCGCCAGCGAGAGACGCTTGCCGGTGGGCAGTTGCGCAGCGACGACTTTGCCGGTGCCTCGCGCGCTGTCCGGAAGCGGCGACTGCTCGGTCGTCTCTTCCTTCTTCTTCTCGAGCTTCCGATGCTGCGTCTCGTCGCGCGACATCGTCGAGTCGCCGTCGATCTTCGGTTTCGCCGGCGCGCTGGCAAAGGCCGGGTTGAAGATCTCGAACACCGTCTGACACTTCGCGCACTTGATCTTCTTCGACGGTTTTCTGTCGAAGCGATCTTCGTCGTACTGGTACTTCGAATGGCAACTCGTGCACTCGATGATGATCAAGCAGGCAGCTCCGGCGGGGACGATAGCATAGCTCCGGCAGGCGTAGAATTCGCGGCCATGAAACGCCTTCTTCTGCCGCTCCTCGCTCTTGCCGCAGCGTGTCAGACAACCGCTCCGGCGCCACCACCTGCGGCCGCGCCTGCTGCGGCGCCTGCCGCGGCTGCCAGACTGACGGTCGCGCCCGACACGCCGCAGCGCCTTGCGCAGCTCCCGCGCACGACCGTCGACTACGACCACGCACTGCTCAGCGAAAAGGACCGCGCAGTCGTCGCGAAACTCATCGAGGCTTCGAAGCAGATCGACGAGATCTACTGGCGCCAGGTCTCGGAAGAGAATCCGAAGTGGAAAGCGGCACTCGCGAAACAGTCGCTGCTGTCGCCGCTCGATCAGGCGGGCTTCGATTACTTCATCGCCAACAAAGGGCCGTGGGACCGTCTCAAGTCGGACGAGCCGTTCATCGGTTCGATGAAGAAGCCGGAAGGGGCGGGGTTCTATCCCACCGACATGACGAAGGAGGAGTTCGAGAAGTACCTCGCCGCGCATCCGAATCAGAAGGATGAGCTGACCGGACTCTTCACCGTGGTGCGGCGCGACGGCGTGAATTTCACCGGCGTTCCCTATTCGGCGTACTACCGCGACTTTCTCCTGCCGGCCGCGCAGCGGCTGAAGGAGGCGGCGGAGCTGACGAGTGACGAGTCGCTGAAGACCTTCCTCATCAAGCGCGCCGACGCATTCCTCAGCGATGACTATCGCGACAGCGACATGGCGTGGATGGACCTCAACGGTTCGCTGGAAGTCGTGATCGGTCCGTACGAGGTGTACGAGGACAATCTCTTCAACTACAAGGCTTCGTACGAGGCCTTCATCTGCGCAGTCGACGCGCCCGAGTCGCAGAAGCTCGCGCGCTACGCGAAGGCGCTGCCCGACATGGAGCGCAATCTTCCGGAGCCGGAGGAGTATCGCAATCCGAATCGCGGAAGCGATTCGCCGATCAAAGTCGTGCAGGAGCTCTACACCGCGGGCGACGCGCGCCGCGGCGTGCAGACCGCGGCATTCAATCTGCCGAACGACGAAGTGGTGCGCGAGAAGAAGGGCTCGAAGAAGGTTCTGCTGAAGAATGTGATCAATGCGAAGTATCGCCAGAGCGGAGAGCCGATCGCGCATCGCGTGCTCGATGATTCGCAGCTTTCGATGCTGTCGTTCGACGCCTTCTTCGATCAGATTCTCTTCCACGAGCTCTCGCACGGCCTCGGGCCGGGGCTGATCGCGGGACCGGACGGCAAGCGCATCGAAGCGCGCATTCCGCTGAAGAATCTCTACTCCACGATCGAAGAGTCGAAGGCCGACGTACTCGGTCTGTGGAACATCGTCTACGCGCAGAAGCACAACCTGCTGTCGGGCTACGATGAGAATCAACTGTACGCAACGTACGCGGGGCTGCTGTTCCGCTCCCTGCGGTTCGGCATCGGCGAGGCGCACGGCCGCGGCTCGGCATTGCAGTGGAACTGGCTGCGCGAGAAGGGCGGAATCAATCCGAACAGCAACGGCCGCTACACGGTCGACTTCGCGAAGTTCCGCGACGCCGTCAAAGCGCTCGCCACAGAGTTGCTGACGATCGAAGCCACCGGCGACTTCAATCGCGCGGATGCGCTGCTGAAAAAGTACGCGGTCGAGACGGACGAGATGAAGTCGGTGAACAGGAAGCTCGCCGACATCCCGGTCGACATCACGCCGGTGTTCCCGGCGGCCGGGGAGAAGTGAGGGGAGCGCGGGCTCGCGGATACGCAACCGCGAGCCCGCGTGACTCCTCTTCTTAGCGCGCCATCTTTGCGACGACGGTCTCGAGCTCTTCGGCCGTCGGCATCACCGGCTGCACAAGCTGGCCTTCGAACCAGTCGTACTGGCCCTTCATCAGTTCCTGTACGAGCTTGTAGGCGGCGTCATCGTAGTCGGTGAAGAGGCAGTTGAACGTGTTCTCGATGCGCATCCGAGCCTCGCGGCAGAAGACATCGGCGAGCTCCATCGCGTTCTTCTGTCCCTTCTTCGCCAGCATCGCGGCGTAGCTGATCGCCGCGGACATTGCGAAGAGATCGGTTCCGATGTCGACGATGCGGAAGAGCACGGCCTGCTTCCGTTCCAGCTTCGCCTGATAGCGCATCATCGCGTGGAAGATCGAGCGGGAGAGACGGCGCGACGTGCGGTCGACATACGCCATGTGCCCGCCGAGTTTTCCGAACTCGTTGTACTTCGGCTTGCGGCTCCAGCCGAGGTAACGCGACGGGTACCAGCCGGCGTAGTAGACGCCTGCCTTGGCCGCTGCGCTCACCTTTTCGCCCATCGGCGTTTCCGGCTGCAGGATCTTGAAGCCGCGCTTCATGTGCGGATCGACGGCCTCGCGCGCGATGAAGAGATGCTGAATCTCGCTCGTTCCTTCGAAGATGCGGTTGATGCGCATGTCGCGCATGATCCGCTCGACCGGATAGCCCTTCTCGCCGCGCGCGCGCAGCGACTCCGAAGTCTCGTACCCGCGTCCACCGCGGATCTGCACGAGATGGTCGATGCACTGCCAGGCGACTTCGGTGTTGAACAGCTTGGCCATCGCCGCTTCGAGACGAAGGTCGACATCGCCGCGATCGGCGAGTCCCGACGTCAGCCAGACGATCGCTTCCATCGCGAAGGTGTGCGATGCCATCCAGGCGATCTTCTGCGCCACCGCTTCGTGCTTGCCGATCGGCGCGCCCCACTGCACTCGATCGTTAGCCCACTCCTTCGCGATCTCGAGCATCCGGCGCGCGCCGGCGGCACAACCGGCGGGAATGGTCAGACGTCCCGTGTTGAGCGTGATGAGCGCGAGCTTGAGGCCTTTGCCTTCGCCCCAGAGAAGGTTCTCGTTCGGAACGTAGACGTTGTCGAATTTCAGAAGCGCGTTGCCGATGCCGCGCAGCCCCATGAACTGGCAGCGATGCTCGACGGAGAAGCCCTTCGTGTTCGTCTCGACGATGAAGGCCGTGATCTGCTTCTTCTCTTTCCCCTTCACCACCTTCGGCGGCGTCTGACACATCACGACGATGATCTCGGCCTTCGTGCCGTTGGTGCACCAGAGCTTTTCGCCGTTGATGATCCAGCCCTTGCCGTCGGGCGCCGGCGTCGCGGTCGTCTGCATCTTCGCGGGATCCGAGCCGACGCCCGGTTCCGTGAGTGCGAATGCGGAGATCGCTCCCTTCGCGAGACGCGGGAGGTATTTCTTCTTCTGCTCCTCGGTGCCGAAGAGCTTCAGGGGCTGCGGCACGCCGATCGACTGATGCGCGGAGAGCCATGCGACGCTCGAGCCGCACCAGGTGGCGACGAGGCCGATCGCACGGTTGTAGTTGGTCGCGCTGAAACCAAGCCCGCCATACTCCTTCGGGATCTTCATGCCCCACGCGCCGAGCTCGTTGAATCCCTTGAAGAGCTCGTAGTCGTACTCGCCCTGCGCGTCGATCTTCTCGGCGTCGACGTTCTCCGCCATGAACCGCTCGAGCCGTTTCAGGAAGTCATCAGCCTCGGCCTTGTCCGCAGCAGGCTGTTCCGGGAAGGGATGAATGAGATCGACATTGAGATTGCCGAGGAAGAGGCCGCCGACGAACGAAGGCTTTTCCCATTCCGTCTCGCGCGACGCCTCGGCGACGTCCATCGCTTCAATTGCTTCTTTGGACTTGATTTCGGCCATGGTGATGCTCCTTCAAAGAATGGCTTCGGGGATTCAGGGATTATGAATGAATGCTCATTCAGTGTCAACGGTCACACATGTTAGCAAGGGGGAGACCAAGGGATGGGACTATGGGACCTATAGGACCTATGGGACCTATGGGGGGAGACCGATCGTAGAAAACCGAAAAATGAGGTGTGGGTTCCGCCCATAGGTCTCATAGGTCCCATAGGTCCCATCCTCCCATCCATCCCATACACTACCGCCCATGAGTGACCTCGAGCTCGATGCCTTGCTTGCGCCGGCGCGTCCTACTGTCGATCGCGAAAAGATCTCCGAACATCTGACGGAGGTGCTGCGGCTGCTGCATGTGGATCTCGAGGATGAGAATGTTCGCGACACGCCGCGGCGGTGGGCGGAGTCGCTCGTCACGATGACGAGCGGCTACGACTTCACAGACGTCAAGACGTTGACCACTTTGTTCCGCAAGACCTGCTCGCAGGCCGACGAGAAGTGCAACAACCTCGTGGTCATCGGCGGCACGTACAAGACGCTCTGCGCGCATCACATCCTCCCCTTCTTCGGCCGCTTCATCGTCGGCTACATTCCGGAGAAGACGATCATCGGCGCATCGAAGATCCCGCGCGTGGTCGACGTCCACATGCGGCGGCTGCAGTCGCAGGAGCATCTCGCGCACGACATCGCCGACACGATCGAGAAGATCCTCGAGCCGCGCGGCATCGCCGTCTGGATGGGCGGCATCCATCTCTGCATGGTCATGCGCGGCGTGGAGCAGGAATCGTCCTTCATGGAGACCAACGTGCTGCGCGGCGAGTTCCTCGAGGATGAGCGGACGCGGCAGGAATTCATGTCGATCGTGAATCGCCGCGGGCAGCGCGATTGATCCCCGTTCACGCTGAGCGAAGCGAAGCGTCGACCAAGCGCCGCGGCTGATCCTTCGCTGCGCTCAGGATTTATCCCATGAAGCCGAAACCGCAGACCTTCATCGACGTACTATCGTGAGATGAGCCCGGCTCGCCGGATCGGTATCGGTTTGACTCTGACGGCCGTCCTTCTTGCGACGGCGCTGGGGTGGACTGCCGGCGTGATGAGCGAGTGGGACTCGCGCGGCTGGACCGGTGCGCTCTTCATCCGCAGCGCGTCGCGGCGCGCGGCGAAGCTCGGCACGGGCCGCGTGCTGATGACGTTTCCCGACAGCCCGTCGATGCGCGCCGGCATCCGCGGCGGCGACCGCATCCTCGCCATCAACAACATCCCGTTGACGGATACCGCCGGCCTGCTGCGCCTCGACGCGAGCGTGCGCACCGGGAACTCGATCGTCTACACGGTCGAGCGCGACGGCCGGGTCTTTCCGCTGCGCGTCACGCTCTCTTCGCCGGCGCGCGAGCCGCGCCTCCTTCGCGAATCGATCGCCACGCTCGGCATCGCCGCATGTTTTCTCATCGTCGGGCTGCTGATCTTTCTCCGGCGAAGCGACGACAACCGCGCCGTCGTTTTCTACGCGATGGTCGTCGCGTCGGTGACGTCGATGATCGTGGCGATCGGCGCAGCGACTGCGACGTCCGAGGCGCGGGGCATCGCATTCAGACCCTCGGCGAACGTGCCGGAGATCATCGTTCTCTTCTGCGGCATCGCGTTCCTGCCGATCACACTCCACCTCGCGCTGATCTTTCCGCACGACCGGCCGATCGTGCGCAGGCGGCCGCACATCATCCGCTGGATCTACGCTGCTCCCGCATGCGCGGTGTTCATCGCCAGCGCGATTCTCCTCTGCACCGCCACCGCGACGAAGGCGTCGTTCGTTCTCGATCGCGTGGCGGCGGCGCTGCTCGCGGCCGGCATCGGAGCCGCGATCTTTCTGGCGCGAAAGATCCGGATCGAAGGCTTCCGGCCGGCGGTGGCGAATCGCCCGTTCATCGCGCTGTTCGTGCCGGCGACGATCGACTTCGCGATCTTCGACGCCACCTCGCACAACCTGCCGATCATCGCCACCGTCATCCTCGGCATCGCGTTCCTCCTTCCGGCAGGCGCACTGGCGCTCTATCCGGTCATCGCCTGCTATTCGCTCGCTCGGAGCTACAAAGAAGCCTCGCTCGAAGAGAAGCGGCAGGTGCGCTGGCCGCTGTGGGGAACGTTCACCGCTATCGTGACGAAAATCATCTGCACGGTCGCGATGATGTTCTGGATCATCTGGGTGTCGTTCCATCCCGCCGCGATGAGCGGATCGGCGAGCTTCATGTCCGTCGTGACGCTCGTGCCGCGTGCGCTGTCGCTGCTCATTCCGCTGTCGTTCGCAGCCGCGATTCTCAAATACCGGTTGATGAACATCGACATCATCATCAAGAAGACCGTCGTCTACGGAGTGCTCAGCGGCGCGCTCATCCTCCTCTATCTGATTCTGGTCGGCGGCATCGGCAGCCTTCTCATCCGCATCGCGGGCGTCGAGAACCAGACGATGGTCGTGGCGGCGACGCTGATCCTCGCGCTGATCTTCGTGCCGTTGCGCAATCGCCTGCAGCAGCTCATCGACCGCAACTTCTTCCGCAGCCGTTACGACTACCCGCAGGCGCTGCGCAACATCTCCGCGGAGTCGGTCACCGCGAAGGACCTGCCGCAGTTCCTGCAGTTCGTCTCGGAGTCGCTGCAACAGGCGCTGCAGACGCGCGGCATCGCGATCTTCATCCGCAGACAGAATGACTTCGTCGCCACGGCGAAGGTCGGCTTCCCCGATTCGATTCTCGGCACGCTGCAGCTCGCGGCTTCGCCGGAGCTCACGGCGATGCTCGACCGTCCCTTCGCACCGCAGCGGCGGCCGATGGGAGACGCAGACACGCAGGCGCTGCGGCGAGTCGATGCCCAGCTGATCGTGCCGGTGCGCACGCCGGCGGGCGTGCAGGGATTCATCGCGCTCGCGGCGAAGCTTTCCGACCGCGAGTTCGATCTCGACGACGTCGACTTTCTCTCCTCTGCCTCCGATCACGTCGCGATGACCGCGGACCGCATCCGCCTGCAGCGCGAAGAAGTGGAGTTCGAGCAAGCGCGCGACATGCAGCGCACGCTTCTGCCGCGCGAGCTGCCGCGCGTCGCGGGACTCGATGTGGCCGGCCGCTGGGAGCCCGCGCGCACCGTCGGCGGCGACTACTACGACTGCCTCGACCTCGGCGACGGCTCGCTCGCGATCTGCATCGGCGACGTTGCCGGCAAGGGGATGCCCGCTGCGCTGCTGATGGCCACCCTGCAGGCTGCCGTGCGCGCGTCGGCGGAAGCGGATGTCTCACCCGCCGCGCTGTGCGAGCGCGTGCGGCGCGTCGTCGTCTCCAGCCTCACGGGAGGGAAGTTCGTCACGTTCTTCTTCGGCATCGTCGATCAGAAGAGCCGCGCGCTGCGCTACTGCAATGCGGGACACAATCCGCCGATCGTCGTCCGCGGCCACGGCGCGGTCGAACAGCTCGAGACCGGCGGGCCGGTCATTTCGCGCCTGTTCCGCGAGACCGCGTACAGCGAGGGGACGCTGCCGCTCGAGAGCGGCGATCGCATCGTGCTCTTCACCGACGGCGTCACCGAAGCACGCAACGCAGCGGGCGAGGATCTTGGCGAAGAACGCCTCGTCGATCTGATCGTGAAGAACCGGCAGCTATGCGCCGCGGCGCTGCAGCAGGCAGTCATCGATGCCGTCTCGGCATTCAGCCGCGGCATGTTCGAAGACGATGTCACGATGGTGGTGGTGGGAGTTCCCTAGTGCTCGGAATGGGCTGCTCCTGCACTGCGTTGGACGAATCCGGTAAGCGATGGACAAGAAAAAGATCATCAACGAAATCCGTGTTTTTGCTTTGATGCTGCTCGTCGTCACGTCTCTCCGCTCGGCACTTGCCGACTGGAACGACGTGCCGACCGGATCGATGAAGCCGACCATTCAGGAAGGCGATCGAGTCGTCGTCAACAAGCTCGCCTATGACCTCAAGATCCCGTTCACGACCTACGAGATCGTGAAGTGGGGCGATCCGCATCGCGGCGACATCGTCGTGCTGTTCTCGCCGGAAGATGGTGTGCGGCTGGTCAAGCGCGTCATCGCCATTCCGGGCGACACGGTCGAGTTGAAAGACAACGTCCTCTTCATCAACGGCAAGCAGCAGCCGCACTCCGACACCGGCTATCCGGTCGATGATCCGCTGCAGGGCCGCACGTATGTGATGAACGAAGATCTCGACGGCCACGAGCACAAGGTGATGCTCAGCCCTTATGCGATGTCGGAGAAGAGCACGTACGGTCCGGTGAAAGTCCCGTCGGGGATGTACTTCGTGATGGGCGACAACCGCGACAACAGCAAGGACAGCCGGTACATCGGCCTGATCCCGAGAACGCAGATCGTCGGCAAGGCGCTAGCGGTCGCGTTTTCCCTCGATCGGAATCACTACTACGTGCCGCGCTTCAACCGGTTCTTCACCGGGCTGCACTGATGGGACTATGAGACTGATGGGACGGATGGGTGGGAACGCGGTTCTTGCTGTGAGTCGCATGGGACTATGGGACCTATAGGACCTATGGGACCTATGGGGAGAACGCGGTTCTTCCCATCCGTCCCATCGGTCCTATCCGTCCCATCCGTCCCATACTCCCATCATCAGGCCGCTCGTTTTCCGCTTTCGTCCTGGCGGTGCAGCTCGTTGTTGATGCGGCCCAGCAGAATGCGCGCGACGCGCAGGTCGTGGCCGGCGTCGACGAGGAGCAGCGTGATGTCGCCGCCGCCCCACATGAGGCCGGCCAGCACGAGCAGCCGCGTTGCTTCGCCGAGGAGCGTGGTCAGCGCTGCCTGGCCGGCGGCCACGAGGCCGCTGACGATCTCGCCGACGAGCATCACGACCATCAGCGCCGCAAGAACCTTGAAGAGCCGCGCGATGTAGCGCAGCGTCACATACGGTTCGAGATCCTCGCCGCGCACTTCTTCCTCATGCGCGCGCAGCTCGCCTTCATGCATCGGCGGCGCGCCACAAGCGGGGCACGTATGCGAGGCATCGGAACGCAATCCGTTGCAGTCCGGACATTTCACTTGTTCAGCCACCTGATCCTCCGCGATCAGCCATTGCCGAATCCACGCCATCTCGCGCGGAATCCGCGTACATCGATATGCGTAAAGGGACCATGCCCGCAGCAGGGTGAATAGACGCCGACGCCGCCGACGAGCCCGGGATTCTTTCGCTCGACGCGCTCCACGGCCTGAGCAATGACATCGGCATCGCCGACGTCGATGCGGCCGTCGTGGTTGAGGTCGTCCATCACACCGTCCCCATCGTTGTCGACGAACACATCCGACGCGTCGCCGTACATGTGTCTGCTGAGGTTCGCGCGTCCCTGCGTATTGCCGCCGTGCACGTTGTAGTTCGGCGTGCGAAAGCCGCTCATCACGTGCATGTTGCGCACGGGATGACCGGTTGCCTCGAGCTCCTGAATCGTCAGCTCGAGCTTGTCGAGCAGTGCGGGGTTGAGCAGGAGATACTTCGGCCAGACGTTCGGCTGATCCTTCGTGAGAAAGTCGCGAAGCTTGAAGTGCTCGGAAACGTGCGTGTCCGCGTTCTCCTGCGTCACTTCGATGAATCCGGCTGGATTCGCATACGCCGCCTTCGCCGGCTGGCCGCGCTCGAAGGGCCAGTTGCCGAGATAGTAGAGGCCGATTCGCCCGCCTTGCTTTTCGCCGAAGGGAACCAGCGTGACGACGCGGAAGTCGCTGATCTCGCGCGTGGCCTGATCGATCTTCACCGCGAGGTCGTAGACACCGGGATGATCCGGAGCGGTAAAGGATGAGCTGACTTCCTCCGAGCCCTGGGACAGGACGGCCGTCGCGTTGGGCGGAGCCGGCGCGATCGGCGCGCCGGGGAGCTTCGTCGTGAACCGCAGCTTGCCGCTGCGGCCACGAAGCGGCGCCAGAAAGCCGAGCATCGCATCGTTGATGAAGGCCGCCGCCGGCGGATTCGCCGGACCGAGCAGTGAGGTCGTGATGTGCTGCGTAGGAACGACAGGCGGCGGCGCCGGCATCCCCGCGCGTCTCGCCTCGGCGATCGCCTGGCGGCGCTCCCGAAGCGTCTCCTGAATCGCGCCGACCCAGCCCGTCATCATCAGAAGGACGACGACGACCGCGATCCAGGTGAAGACATGCTCCTGCCGTTCGGTCAGCCCGCCGAAAACACGGTGCCGCTTTACAGGGCGCGGGAAGAGCGGTGAGTCCGCCGCGATCACAGCGTTCCGTTGTTCACGAGACGTGCCGGGCGGGGGTGCGGGGGTACTGGGGCTGGGGTACTGGGTGGGTCATCGGCGGGCTAACCAGTCGTTGCACCCGCCAGCCCCAGAGCCCCAGAATCCTCTACGGAAAATATCCCCGCGGCACCCTCAGCTCCTGGCCGCCTCGCGACTCCACCTTCAGCGCGTGCCACTGGTCTGTCGCGGAGGGAGGCGAGTAGAACATCAACTGGTACTGCTGGCGCAGCTCCTGCGCGAGGCGTGCGTAGACGTTCGGCAGCTCGCGCTCCTTGTTGATGATGAAGTACGTCGCTCCAGTGTCCTTCGCAATCGTGGCCAGCCTGCGCGCCTCGAGATGGCCGATGCCGAAGCGCATCAGGCGCGACAGCATCTTGTTCTTCACGATCGGATAGACCGGCACGCCCGCGTAGCGCGCGTAGTGGACGAGATGGTCGAGATTGAAGACCGATCCCTGATCGACGCCGTCGGTCAGCACGACCAGCGCGTGCCGGCCCGGAGTCTTCTGCAGCTCGAACAGCATCTCGATGGCGCTGTCGTACAGATGCGTCTCGCCGATCGGCTTCACGCGATCGACCGCTTCCGCCGCGCTCTTCCAGTCATTCGTGAATGGCGTCAGCCAGAAGATGCGCTGATTGAAACCGACGATCGCGATGCGGTCCTGCGGCCGCAGCAGCGCCTGCGCAAACTGGCGCGCGGCGGCTTTCACCACCGGCAGCTCGTCCAGCATCGACTCCGAGTAGTCGATCAGCAGGATCACGTGCAGCGGCTGGTCGCTCGCCGGGGAGAGCGCCTCGATCCTCCGCGGCTGGCCGTCGTCGTACAGCGTGAGATCTTCGATGCGCAGCGGCGTCGTGCCGCTCGCGACCGACAACGGGATCTGCTGCAGCGTGACGTCGATCTGATCGCGCGGCTGCGAGCCGAAGAAGGCGACATCGTTGGTCTCTTCGCCATCCGCGGTCCGCGCCACGACGCGGGCGTAGACCGCACCGGGAAACTTCGAGGCGTCGAAAGACGCGGCAAACGGCTCGCTCGCCGCGGTTCCGAGCTTCGTCTCCCCGACAAAGAAATCCACTCCCGTCACCCTCATCTCCTCGGGATGAATCACGCTGGCGCCGAGGGTGACCATGCCGGTCGATGGCAGAACGGCGGGCGCGGTCAGCCGGACGCGGAACGGCGGATGCGGATCGTTGATCACCATCTCGTCGTCGCCGGCGACGGCACCTTGCGCGTCGTAGCCGACGGCGCGCAGGCGAAGACGGCGGATGTACTCGCCGACGTGCACCTGGAAGTTCGCGCGCTGCCCGATCGCCTGCGCGTAGCGAACGCCGTTGATCAGGAGCTCGATGCGCTGCACGGGATCGCCTGCGACGATCGGCACGACGAACTTGCCGTGCACGAGCGTCGCCGGCTTGTCGGTGATGCGGACCGTCTGCGCGCTCGCGGCGCCGGCCAGAAACCAGAGAGCAGAAACGAGAAAGAGTCGCCGTGCTGTGATCACAGCACCTTGAACAGCGTCCCGCCGCCCGCCGTTCCTTCCTGTACGACCTGATCCATCGTGCACTGCTTCGGCTTCTTGTCCGGACGCCAGCGGAGGAACTTCGAGCCGTGGCGGAAGCGGCCCTGGGAGAAGTAATCGAACTCGACTTCGCAGACGAGCTCGGGGCGCACCGGCACCCACTCTCCGCTGCGGCCGGACCATCGCGACGGACCGCCGGGCATGCGCACTTCGAACGGATTCTCGCCGCGCATCGCCTCCAGCGTTTTCGTCAGGGCCGCCCGGTCGGCGGCGCGGATCGAAGAGGTGTGCCCGACGTGCACCAGCTTCTTCTCCTCGTTGTAAAGGCCGAGGAGGAGCGAGCCGGCTGTCTTCGTCCCTTCTCCATAGCGGAAGCCGCCGACGACGCAGTCGGCCGTCTTCATGTGCTTGACCTTGACCATCCCCTCGCGATCGCCGGAGTGATAGGGCTCGCCGAGGCGCTTGGCCATGATGCCGTCGAGGCCGAGCGCGCCGAAATGCTCGAACCAGTCGCGCGCGACTCGGCGGTCCGTCGTCGCCGGCGACAGGTGCAGCAGATCGTTAGACATCGCGGCGAAGAATTCTTCGAGCTTCGCGCGCCGCTCCTCGATCGGCTTCTTCGTCAGATCGCGCTTCCAATGCAGGAGATCGAAGGCGAAATAGTGCGCGGGATGCTCCGTGGCGAGCTTCCTGACGCGCGACTCGGCGGGATGGATCCGCAGCAGAAGATCATCGAACGACAGCCGCCCTCCGGCCGGGATCACGACTTCGCCATCCAGCACGAACTGCTTTGCGCGAATCGAGCGGATCGCCTCCACGATCTCCGGAAAGTAACGAGCCAGCGGCTGCCCCGCCTTCGATTGAACGTAAACGTCCGCACCATCGCGAAAGATCACGGCGCGGAAGCCGTCCCACTTCGGCTCGAACTGCCAGCGATCGCCGGAAGGAATCGCATCGGCGCGCTTCGCTTCCATCGGTGGATAGGGAGGTTGGATCATTTCAGGCTGCGCCTATCCTCCGAACACCTTTCGCAGATCGAATCGCTTCTTCGCTGCGATCACCGGCTTCCAGAGATCGCCGAGCTCGCGCACGCGGGCGACGGCGTTGTCGATGCGGAAGTCTTCGATGCGCACTCCCTCCTCCACTTCTTCCCACGTCACCGGCACCGAGACGCTGGCCACCGGCGTGGGGCGGACGGAATAGATCGATGCAAGGGTCCGGCCCCACGCATTCTGGTTGTAGTCGACGAGCACTCGGCCGTAGGGCCTCTTCACCTTGCGATACTCGGCGGTGATGAGCTGCGGATGGCGCGACTCGAGCTCGATCGCGATCGCCTTCGCCAGCGACCAGACGTCCTTCTGCAGTGGTCCGCGCACGATCGGCACGTAGACGTGTATCCCTTTCGAGCCCGTGGTCTTGGCGTACGCCGGCGCCTTCAGGGCGGCGAGGATGTCGCGCACGTGCAGCGCGACGCTGCGCACCTTCGCGAAATCCGCACCGGGACCGGGGTCGAGATCGAAGTGGAGAAAATCGGGACGGTCCCAGTCATCGCAGCGCGCATACCAGGGGTTGAGATCGATGCAGCCGAGGTTGATGAGCCAGAGGAGCGATGGAAGATCCTGCACGATCGGAAAGCGGACGATGTCTTTGTCGTGAGGAATGCCGCAGATGTCGATCCACTCCGGCCGCGGCTCCGGCGCGCGCTTCATGTAGAAGAAGTCGCCCTCCGCGCCGTTCGGGTAGCGCTTCATGACCATCGCGCGGCCTTCGATATGAGGGAGCAGCCAGGGGGAGATGTCGGCGTAGTACTGGAGAAGATCGCGCTTCGTCAGCTCGAGATTTTTCCAGAAGATCTTCCGGAGATTCGTGAGGCGGACTTCGCGATCACCGAAGCGCGCCAGGACTTCGTTGGTGTCGTCCGGAATGGTGAACTTACGAGCGGGCAGGTGCGTCCTCCATCCCCCGGTCATCCTGAGCGCAGCGAAGGATCAACCAAGGCGCCGCGGGGCACGTGCTTCATGCGTCTATCCTACCCGCGGGGCGCGTGCTTCAGGCTTCATCGTATCCGCGGGGCGTGTGCTTCAGGCTTCATCGTATCGGCGCTGCGCGTGCTTCAGGATCCCACTCCTTGCTTTATCCTGCCGGCGCCTTCGTTGATCCTTCGCTTCGCTCAGGATGACGAGGGGACCGGGGAGTATTCGAGCTCGCTTTCTTCCCTTACGGCGCGCAGCATCAGACCGCCGCGCGACATGTCGCCGAGACCGGCGAAGAGGGCTGGAAAGTGCAGGCGGCCGCCGAACACCGGATGCAACACGTCAATATATTTACCAGTTGCCACGCTGCCGAGGAGAACCACGTGCGCGTCGTCCGCGATGCGCGCGCGCAGCTCGGCCGCGGTCTCCTGCAGCGGCTTCACGTAACTGCGGGCCCTCACATCGATGTCGATCCGCTGCATCCTCTTCAGCCTCTCCGGCGTCATCCGCCAGTCGGGAGAAACGAGGCCGAAGCCGGAGGTGATCACGAACGTGTTCGCGGCGCCGCCGAAGTGCATCGCGTACGCGATCTTGCCGCGGAAATAGAGAGAGCTCATGAACGCGAAGGCTTCGCCGATCGCCACACCCTCTTCGCTTCGATACTGCCGCGCCGCAGAAAAGTCCGCGCGTGGCGAGGTCAACTGCTTCGCCCGTTTGCCGGACAGGCTGGCCGGCGAGAGAAGGAACACGTGAGGCATCGCTGCCATCGAACAGCCGTGGACGGAACTTTCATCCGGGCTGTATCGTTTAACGTGCTGATGAAGAAGTCGATGCTGCGGACCATCCTCCAGCCTCTGGCGATCGCCATCGCGCTGGCGCTGCTCGTCCGCCATTCCTTCTTCCGCCTCTACTCGATTCCCTCGGCCTCGATGGAGCCGACGCTGCAGATCGGCGATCACATCCTCGTCACTCCGTATCACTTCTTCAACGATCCGCCGTCGCGCGGCGATGTCATCGTCTTTCGTTCCCGGACGTCGGATGAGCTGATGGTGAAGCGCGTGATCGCCACCGCCGGCGACCTCGTCGCCTCGCGCGAAGGACGCGTCACGATCGGTACCCATGCGCTCGCGGAGACCTACCTGCACGACCCCGCCGCGAGCGGCTCCATCGCACCGCAGATCGTCCCCGCGAACTGCTACTTCGTGATGGGCGACAACCGCGCGAACTCCTTCGACAGCCGCAGCTGGGGGCCGCTGCCGGCGGATCTCATCGTCGGCCGCGTCCGGATGGTGCTCTGGTCTTCCCCTTCCGGACTCTCGCAACCGGCAGCGAGCGCGTCGACGAGCCACGCCGCGGGTCCGGCGCTCACCGAATCGCTGCGCGTGACGCGCGTCTTCCATCCGATCGAGTAAAATCCCCGGCGGAGGTCGTTACATGCGTCGAATCCGCCGCGAGCTCGGTGAGGGTCAACTGGGATGTCTGATCGGTCTCATCTTTCTGCTGATCGGTCTCTTCGTTGCCTACAAGTTGATTCCGATCAAGGTGAAGGCCGCCGAGATCCGGCAGGTGGTCGAAGATGAATCCAAAGCCGCCGGCCAGCATCGCGATGAACAGATCACGGACGCGATCCTCCGCAAGGCGCGGGACAACGGCCTTCCCATCACAGCCGACAACATCAAACTGGAACGGACCAACAGCAGCATGAAGGTGGACGTCGAATATGACGTGCCGGTCGATTTCCCCGGCTATAAGTACGTTTGGCACTTCCACCATCACGCGGAAAACCCGATCTTCTAGACGCCATCCCGAACCGCGGAGGATCTCCTGATTCCGGGAGATCCTCCGCTCAGGACGACATCCATCGGCGCAGCCTGACGATGAAGGTCGTCCCCCTGCCGGCTTCGCTCTCCACATCGATCGATCCCTGATGCAGCAGCACGAGGTGCTTCGTGATGGCGAGCCCGAGGCCCGTGCCGGCAATCTCCTGCGAACGGCTCTTGTCGATGCGGTGGAAGCGCCGGAAGATTCGTTCCTTCTCGTCCGGCGAGATGCCTTCGCCATGGTCCGTGATCCGGACGACACCGTTGTCCGGATCGCCGCACACTTCGATGTCGATCGTGCTCTGCTCGCCGCCGTACTTGATCGCGTTGTCGATGAGATTGGAGAACGCCTGCTGAAGGCGGTCGTTGTCACCGGCGACTTCGCATCGCTGGCCGGCAATCTGAAATCGCAGCCCTTTCTCGGCGGCACGATCGTGAAAGTCCTCCGCGAGATCGCGCATCAGCTCGAAGAGATCGACGCGCGTGATGTCGAGGCGGAGCGCGCCTGACTCGATGCGGCTCAGCTCCGACAGATCATCGACGAGCCGCTCGATTCTGCGAAGCTGCCGCGACATGATGCGGCGCAACTGCTGATCCTCATCGGCGGTCATATGCTCGCCGGCGAGCTCGAACGACTCGACGGCCGAACGCAGGCCGGTGAGAGGCGTGCGCACCTCGTGAGAGAAGTCGGAGACGAAGTTGCGCCGGATCTCTTCGAGCTTCTCGATCTGGGTGACGTCGATGAAGAGCGCGACCGCGGCGATGTCCGCCGAGGGGAGTGCGAAGGCGCGCATCTCGACGCGGCGTTCCGCCACTCCCAGCGCGATTCCGAACCGCTGCGCCGCCTCGGCGCCGCGCAGCGCCGTATCGAACGCCGAGAAGAGCGGCGCAACCCGCGTCACCTCGGCGAGCGGCCGGCCGACGAGCTCTCCGCTCACGCCGAACATCTCCGCGAACCGCTGATTCGCAAGCACGATCTTCCGCTCGTGATCGACGGCGATCACGCCTTCACCAAGCCCCTCGAGAATGCGGATGATCGTGTCGCGCTGCCTCGAGATCAGCTCGAAACGGCCGCGCAGCACATTGAACGCGCGATCACGCTCTTCGAGCGAGGCGCGCGTCGAGGCAAAGACGCGCGTCAGCACGATCACGAGGATCACGATGACGAGCGTTAGCGCGATCGGCAGCATGTCAGGTGCAGGACAGACGCCCTCGCCTGTCGAATCAAGGGAGAACAGGCGAAGGCGCCTCTTCTACACATCGTAGCGGTATCCGAAGCCGACGATCGTCGAGATCCGCTCCGCGCCGATTTTCTTCCGGAGGTTGCGGATGTGCGCATCCACCGTCCTCGTCTCGATCTCGTCCGACATGTGCCACACCTCCGACAGAATCCGGTCGCGCGAAACGACCGAGCCGCGATTGCGCACGAGGAGCGACAAGAGCTCGAACTCCTTCTTCGCCAGCTTCACTTCCTGGCCGTGGCGGTAGACGCGGAACGCCTTCTCATCGATCCGCAGCTCGCCGTCGTCATAGACCGCGGCTTCGTCCGCGCCGCCGCGCGCGCGCCGCCACACCGCGGCCACACGCGCGACGAGCTCGCGCACGCTGAAGGGCTTCGAGAGGTAGTCATCGGCTCCGAGCTCGAGGCCGGTGATGCGATCGCGCTCCGAGCCGCGCGCCGTGAGCATCAGGATCGGAATCGCCTGCGTGCGCGGATCGCGGCGCAACTCCCGGCAGATCGTCAGGCCATCGAGATCGGGCAGATTGAGATCGAGCACCACGAAGTCGGCCGTGCCGCGCTGCACGGCCAGCAGGCCGTCCTGCCCCCGCCCATAGTGAGTCACCGCATAGCCTTCCCGCTCCAGATTGAGCTTCACGGTGAAGGCGATGTCGTGGTCGTCTTCGATCAGCGCGATGCGTTTCATTGCATGTGCGTGTGCTTGATCATCTTTCCTTCGACGAGATAGACGACCATCTCGCAGATGTTCGTCGCACCGTCGGCCATTCGCTCGAAGTACTTGCCGATGAACGTCAGGCGGATCGCCGATGAGATGTTACGCGGGTTCTCGAGCATGTAGGTGAGAAGCGAGCGGAACGAGTCTTCCGTCAGTTGATCGACGACGTCGTCGTGGCGGATCACGCTGCGCGCGAGCTCGACATCGCCGCGCACGAACGAGTCGAGCGACTCGCGCACCATCTTCTGCGCGTTGTCCGCGAGAAGCGGCAGTTGCGACAGCGGCTTGAGCTGCGGCTCGCGATTGAGCTCGATCGCGCGCTCGCAGACGTCCTGCGCAAGGTCGGCGATGCGCTCCAGCTCCGGCGTGATCTTCATGATCGTGGCGACGAAGCGGAGGTCGCTCGCCGCAGGCTGCATGACGGCCATCAGCTCGATCGTCTTCTGATCGATCAAAAGCTCCATCTGATCGATCTCGCTGTCGCGCTCGATGACGAGCTGCGCAAGATCGCTGTTGCGGTCGAGCAGCGCACGGACGGAGTCCATCATCTGCTGCTCGACGAGCCCGCCCATGCGGAGCAGAAGCTGCTTGATTTCTTCAATGTCGCGGTCGAAGTGTCGTTGCATAAAAACTCCAATGGGACGGATGGGACGGATGGGACGGATGGGACGGATGGGAGACGTCCACCCATCCGTCCCATCCGTCCCATCGGTCCCATACGTCCTATCCAAATCTTCCCGTCACATAATCCTCGGTCATCTTTTCCTTCGGCGTCATGAACATGGTTTTCGTGTCGCCGAGCTCGACCAGCCTGCCCATCATGAAGAACGCGGTTTTGTCCGAGACGCGGGCCGCCTGCTGCATGTTGTGCGTGACGATGACGATCGTGTAGTTGCTCTTCAGCTCGTAAATCAGCTCTTCGATTTTCGTGGTCGCGATCGGATCGAGGGCCGACGCCGGCTCATCCATCAGAAGAATCTCGGGATCGACGGCGAGTGCGCGCGCGATGCAGAGACGCTGCTGCTGTCCGCCCGAAAGCGCGAAGGCGCTGCTGTGCAGGCGATCCTTCACCTCTTCCCACAACGCGGCGCGGCGCAGCGAGCGCTCCACGATCTCCGCCATTTCGCGCTTGCTCCCCCCGCCGTTGATCCGGAGGCCGTACGCGACGTTCTCGAAGATCGACTTCGGAAACGGATTCGACTTCTGGAACACCATCCCCACGCGGCGGCGCAGCGCGACGACGTCGGTGTCGCGTCCATACACGTTCTTTCCGTCGATGAGAATCGTCCCCGTGCCGCGGGCGTCGGGGATGATGTCGTTCATCCGATTGATGGAACGGACGAAGGTCGACTTCCCGCAGCCCGACGGTCCGATCAGCGCGGTCACCTGCCGGTCAGGAATGTCCATCGAGATGCCGTGCAGCACCTTCGATGCGCCGTAGAAGAAGTCGAAGTCTTTGACGTGGATCTTGGGTTCGTTCACGGGCGGTTCATCCTCTCGAGACGGCGAACAGCGAGACGGGCGGCGATCGACAGGACGAGAATCATCATCACGAGCAGGAACGCTCCCGCCCACGCCTGCCGGTGCCAGTCTTCGTACGGCGAGATCGCGTAGGTGAAGACCTGGACGGTGAGCGACGCAATCGGCTGCGTCAGGCTCGTCGACCAGTAGCGGTTGTTGAATGCGGTGAAGAGCAGCGGCGCCGTTTCGCCGGCAACGCGCGCCAGCGCGACGAGAATACCGGTGAGGATGCCCGGCAGAGCCGCCGGAAGAATGACGGTGAAGATCGCACGCGAGCGCGTCGCACCAAGTGCCAGCGCACCTTCGCGCAAGCCCGCAGGCACGAGCCGCAACAACTCCTCGGTCGTGCGTATCACGATGGGGAGCATCAGAATCCCGAGGGCAACGCCGCCCGACAGCGCGCTGAAGCGCTTCACCGGCAGCACGAGAATGCCGTAGACGAAGATGCCGACGACGATGCTCGGCACGCCGTTGAGCACATCCGCAGCGAAGCGGACGATCGTCGAGAACGCCGACTTCGGATACTCCGACAGATGGATGCCGCAGATCACGCCGGCAGGAACGGCGAAGCCGGCGGCGATCGCGATCAGGATGAGCGTGCCGGCAATCGCGTTCGCCATGCCGCCACCCGCTTCGCCGACAGGCTTCGGCATCTTCGTGAAGAAGTCGGCATTGAGTGCGCCGATCCCTTCCTTCACGACGTAGAAGAGGATGAGCGCAAGCGGCAGCAGCGCGATGACGACCGACACTGCGCAGAACGCTTCCGCCGCGCGCGACACGAGCCGCCTGCGAAGCGAGGTCGATGTCATGCCGTCCTCCGCGAACGCACCATGACGCGCGAGATCAGATTCACGATGATGGTGATGATGAAGAGCAGCAGGCCGATCTCGATCAGCGCGTGCAGATACAACTCGTCCGCCGCCTCGCTGAACTCGTTCGCGATGACCGCGGCCATCGTGTATTGCGGCGCGAAGAGCGAAGCGGACAACTGCGGGTTGTTGCCGATGACCATCGTGACGGCCATCGTTTCGCCGAGTGCGCGGCCGAAGCCGAGCATGATCGCGCCGATGATGCCGGTACGGCCGAAGCCGAGCGCAATCCTGATCGCCTCCCATCGCGTCGCACCAAGCGCATACGCCGCTTCGCGCTGTGTCGACGGAACATTCTTCAGCACTTCGCGCGCGACTGACGACGTCAGCGGAATCACCATCACGGCGAGGATCAACGCCGCCGCGAGCATGCCGACGCCGAGGGGCGGACCTTTGAACAGCGGGATCTTCTTCCACGACTCAGGCGTCATCAGCTCGAGCTTGCGCACCGCCGGCACGAGCACGAAGACTCCCCAGAGTCCGTAAACGATCGAGGGAATCGCGGCGAGCAGCTCCGTCAGATACGTGAGCGGCTGGCGCAGCGCGCGCGGCGAGAGCTCGGAGATGAACACCGCGATGCCGATCGCGATCGGCGTCGAGAGCAGCAGCGCCAGGAGCGCGGAATAGAGCGTGCCCCAGATGAAGGGCAACGCACCGAACTCGCCGGATACCGGATCCCACGTCGTTCCCTTCCAGAATCCGAAGCCGAATTTCGCGATCGAGAGAAGCGACTGGCGCGTCAGCTCGAAGCCGATGCCGAGCACCACGAGCAGGACCAGCGCGGCAATCGCGCCGGTCCCGATGCGGAAACCTCGATCGTCCCTCGATTTGAATGTGGTGTTCAAGCAAGCCTGCCGGCGTTGTTCGTCGTGTCCTTCGCGTCGATCAGGATGCGAGGCGCGCCAGCGCCGCCATCTCCAGATCGATCACGCTCTTCGGGAGCGGCGCATAGTGCAGCGCAGCCGCATCCTTCTGACCATCGCTGAGCGCCCACTTGAGGAAGTCCGCCATGATCTTCGCCCGCTCTGTGTCCTGCGGGTTCTGATAGAGGAGCATCCAGGTGAACGACGCGATCGGATACGCGTCGTTCCCTTCGGCGTTCGTGATCGAGATGCGGAAGTCATCCGGCATCTTTACGTTCGCCGCGGCCGCGGTGACGCTCTCGAGGGATGCGGTGACGAACGCGCCGGCCTTGTTCTGCACGGCGGCGAACGGAATCTTGTTCTGCAGCGCGAAGATCAATTCGACGTAGCCGATCGCGCCCGGTGTCTGCTGCACGAGGCCGCTGACGCCTTCGTTGCCCTTCGCGCCGACACCCGCCGGCCAGCTCACCGAAGTGTTCACGCCGACCTTCGACTTGTACTCGGGCGAGACCTTCGAGAGAAAGTCGCAGAAGATGTAGGTGGTGCCGGAGCCGTCGGAGCGATGCACGACCGCGATGTCCGTCGCGGGGAGATTGACGCCCGGATTCTCCTTCGCGATCCGCGCGTCGTTCCACTTCGTGATCTGGCCGAGGTAGATGCCGGCGAGCACGGGACCGCTGAAGCGGAGCTGCGACGTCACGCCGGGAAGGTTGTAGATCGGAACGACGCCGCCGAGCACGGTCGGAAAATGAAGGATCGGACCGGGTGCCGATTTGAGCTGCTCATCGGACATCGGGCCGTCGGTCGCGCCGAAGAACACCGTCTGCGCGGTGAGCTGCTTGATGCCGCCGCCGGAGCCGATCGACTGATAGTTGATCTTCACGTTCGGATGCGTCTTGCCGTATTCCTCGAACCACTTGGAGTAGATCGGGTACGGGAAGGTGGCCCCTGCGCCATTGATTTGAATCGAAGCAGCGGCGGCCGGTGCCGTTCCGGTTGTCTCCGCCGGCTTGCAGGCTGAAATCGCGATCGCCATCGCGATGCATGTCATCAGTTTCTTCATGCCCGCATTCTCGGGACTGCGGATGAAGTGCGATGCCACTCGATGTAAATTCGGTGTGAAGTGCCGCGCTGGAGATCTCTGCTCGATTCGCCCCTCGCCGCCGTTCTGTTCGTTGCGGCCTGCTACGGCATTCTGCTGACGGCGTACATCCGGCGGGAAGGCGGCGATGTCTCGCTGCTCGTCACGGCGGGAACGAACGTCGACGCGCGCCAGGCTCCGCGAGGACTCACCGTGCGCAGCGATGTGCCGGGATACGACGGCGTCTGGTTCTATCGCCTCGCCTCCGATCCATTCTCCACGGCAACAAAGACCTACGGAATCCAGTTCGACAATCCCGCGTATCGGCGCCAGCGGATTCTCTATCCGCTGCTCGTTCACATCGCCTCGCTCGGCCGCGTCGAATGGGTTCCGGCGATGCTCGTCGCGGTGAACGTCGCCGCACTGCTCGTCCTCGCCTTCGTCGCTGCGCAACTGAGCCGGCACTTCGGAGCCCATGCCTTGTGGGGAGTGATCGCGCCGCTCTACCCGGGCTTCGTGACGACGATCTCCGGCGATCTCAGCGAGATCGTTCAGTGCATGTTCCTCCTCTCCGCGATTCACGCGGTGCAGAAGCGGAGGTCCTTCATCGCCGCCGCGCTACTGACCTGCGCGGTTCTGACGCGCGAGACTTCGATCGTGCTCGCCGCGGCTCTGCTGGTGATCTACGCCTACCGCTTCATCCGCAAACGCGCTCAGGACTACGGCGCGGAAACGTTCGCGATCCCGCTTGCTGCATATGCCGCATGGCAGGCGCTGATCGCGTGGAGATTCGGAACGGACACGCCGCTCGGTTCGATCGCACCGAAGTTCAGCGTGCCGTTCGCCGAGTACGTTCGCTTTCTCATCGCCAACTCTTCGCTTCGAGGGATCTCCCGCCTCTACTTCACCGAGGCCGCGTTCCTCGGCGCGATCGTGGCGATCGTCATCGGAGCCTGGAGGTTCGCTTCGACGAAGGTCACATGGCGCGCGACGTGGCTTGCGTATCTCGGACTCGCGTCAACGCTGCCGCACAACATGTGGGCCGAGGTGAGCTTCGTGCGAGTGCTCGCCGATTTCTTTCTGATCAGCACCGTCGTGATTCTCAGCAGCGGAAGAGCCGCGAGAATTGCTGCTCTCGCGGCAACGGCTGTCGTCTGGTACTTCGCGGCGAGCCATCTCGTGAAGTACGGATGACGTCTACTGCCTGATCCTCTTGATCGCTTCCAACTCGAGCGCGACCACTTCCTTCGGCAGCGGCGCGTAGCCGAGTTGCGCCGTGTACTTCTGACCGTCGGTGATCGCCCACTTCACGAACTCGACCATCGCGCGCGAGCGCTGCAGATCGCGCGGCGACTCCTGAAGCAGCAGCCAGGTGAACGACGAGATCGGATACACATTCTTCCCCGGCGCATTGGTAATCGAGACGCGGAAGTCCTTCGGCATGTTCTTCGCCGCGCTGGATGCAGCGTTCGACACCGTCTCCGTCGATGCAGTCACGAACTCGCCCGCCATGTTCTGCACTGCGCCATAGCTGATCCTGTTCTGCAGCGCATAAATCAGCTCGACGTAACCGATCGAGCCCGGAGTCTGCTTCACGAGCCCGGCGACCCCTTCATTGCCCTTGCCTCCGACGCCGGCCGGCCAGTTGACCGCGGTCGCGACACCGACCTTCTGGCGATATTCCGGCGAGACTTTCGAGAGGTAATCGCACCAGATGTAACTCGTCCCCGAGCCATCGGAACGATGAACGACGGTGATCTCATCGCCCGGCAGATTCATGCCGGGATTCGTGGCGCGGATCGCCGGATCATTCCACTTCGTGATCTTGCCGAGGAAGATGTTCGCCAGCGTCGGGCCGGTGAACTTCAGCTCGCCGGCACCCGGCACGTTGTAGACGGGAACGACGCCGCCCAGAACCGCCGGCAGATGCATCACGCGAAACCCCGCAGCAGTGATCTGCTCGTTCGTCATGGGACCATCGCTCGCGCCGAAGAACACCGTGCCGGCGCTGAGCTGGCGAATGCCGCCGCCGGAACCGATCGACTGGTAGTTGATCTCAATGCCGGGATGAGCCTTGTGATACTCGTCGAACCACTTCGAATAGATCGGGTACGGGAACGTCGCGCCTGCACCGTTGATCTGCAGCGTCTGCGCGGAGACAGAGATCGAGCATGCCGTCACGAGGACGGCCAGAAAGGCCATGACTGTTTTCATTTCTTCCCCTTAGAAGTTCACGAGCAGCTTGATTTCGTAATTCGTGGTGTTCGGCGCGGACGGCGTCACGTTCGTGCGCTGGAGCGAATCGCGATCGAGAAGCACGGCCACGGTCTTGCCGCCGGCATTCGGCAGCCAGTAGGCGATGCCATCGATGTCGCGCTTCTGCTTCTGCGCGCTCACGCTCTCGTTGGGTACGAAGTTGTCGTGACGGATCAGCGCTTCCCAGCCGCTGTTGCCGAACTTCGGCGTGATCCAGAAGCTCCAGCCCTTCGAATCCACCTGAGGCTTGCTCGCCGACGTGCGGTCCTTCGCCTTCACGAGCTCGAGTCCCGCGTTCACCAGCGGATGCTCATACGTGATCTGACCGAATGTGCGCTGGCGCTTCGCGCTGCCTACGTAGTGGTCATCGACGATGAACCCTGTCAGGCGGAGGCCTTTGAGAAACGTGCCGCCCAGCGGGAAAGGACGAACCGTCCCGCGGATGTCGAACGCTTTCTCGTTGTTCACTTCCGCCTTGTTGTAGTTCTCGCCGTTGTAGAAGCCGGCGTGCAGATCGCCGTAGTTGCCGGCGAAGTTGTAGCGGCCGCTGACACCCGCGTCCGCAGACGAGAGCAGGCCGGTGCGCTCGCCGAATACCGTCCCCTGGAAGCGGTAGCGATAGATGCTTTCGGTGTAGTCGACGTACGGCGTCTGCTGCACGCCGAATCGAACCCACGAGCCTTTCGTCGCCCAGTCGTCGAGTCCGAACTGCGCGTAGGCGTACTTGAGGCGGAAGATCTGGCTGCCGCTCAGCGATGACGACGTGCCGGTTTCACGGGAGATGTCGGGCGTGATGCGATACGAGACCCAGTGATTGAGGTTGCCGGTGATGTTGATGTAGGCGCGAGTGACATTGAAGGAACTGTTGTGAACCTGATTGCCGTCGGCGTCTTTGATTTCCGGCGACTGGTTCCAGGTGTAGTCGGCGAAGATTGTCGCGCCGACGTTGAACTTCGGCGTGTCGTCAGGCGGTGTATAGCCGGCAGCCGGCGTCACCTGCGCCCGGGCAGCGACTGCGAACATCGCGGTCAGCGCCGCGGCAAGAAGAAACGTTTTCATTCCAAGGCCCCCTTCGTGTTGGCGCGCATCTTCGGCGATCGGCGATGAAGCGCGATTGCCAACGATGTAATTTCGACGTGAAGGAGCCGAGGAGGAGTTGCGTGCAGGACAAGCTCTCAGCTTGTCCTGCACATGGAAGCGTCCTAGAAGCTCACGAGCATTTTCACTTCATAGTTCGTGGTGTTCGGAACGGACGGCGTGACGTTCGTGCGCTTGAGCGAATCGCGATCGAGGAGCACCGCCACCGCCTTGTTTCCCACCTTCGGAAACCAGTAGGCGATGCCGTCGATGTCGCGCTTCTGCTTCTGTGAGCTCGCCTTGTCGTTCGGCGTGTAGTTGTCATGGCGGATGAGCGCTTCGAATCCGCTCTTGCCGAACTTCGGCGTCACCCAGAACGCCCAGCCCTTCGAGTCGGTCTCGGCTTTCGTCACCGACGTGCGGTCCTTCGCGCGCAGCACGTCGATGCCGAAGTTCACGCGCGGATGCTCGTAGAGCACGGTGCCGATGATGCGCTCGCGCTTCGCGTTCTCGACATAGTGATCCTCGACGAGAAACGCGCTGACGCGCAGCCCTTTCCACAGCGGGCCGCCCTGCGGCAGCGGACGCACGGTACCGCGAATCTCGAGGCCCTTCTCGTTGTTCACTTCGGACTTGAAGTAATTCTCACCGTTGTAAAAACCGCCATGGATGTCGCCGTAGTTGTTCGGCAGGTTGTAATGCACCGTCACGCCGGCATCGCCGCCCGACAGCAGCCCGACACGCTCCGGGAACACCGATCCCTGAAAGCGATAGCGATAGGCGGTTTCGTTGAAGTCGATGTACGGCGTCTGCTGCACGCCGAAACGCACCCACGAACCTTTCGTCCACCAGTCGTCGAGATTGAACTGCGCGTAGGCGAACTTGAGGCGGAACTCCTGGCTGCCGTTGAGCGAAGTGCCGCTGCCCGTCTCGCGCGCCACGTCGGGCGTGATGCGGAACGCGATCCAATGGTTCAGGTTTCCCGTGACGTTGATGTAGGCGCGCGTGACGTTGAACGAGCTGTTGTGAACCAGGTTGCCATCCGCGTCTTTCGTTTCCGGCGACTGGTTGTACGTGTAGTCCGCAAACAGCGTCGCGCCGATGTTGTACTTCGGCGTGTCGTCAGGCGGCGTGGAAGCTGGCGCGGGCGTCACCTGCGCCGCGGCTGCGGCCGCGAACATCGCGGTCAGCACCGCGGCAAAGCAAAACTTTCTCATCTCCGAAAAACCCCTTTCCTCATTCACGCGGATGGCGAACCCCGCTTGCTGCGCACGAATTCTCCAACACTTCGCGATAATGGCCCACAATGCCCGCGAAGCCGAAACGAATTGCCGCAATCGACATCGGCACGAACTCGATTCACATGATCGTGGCCGAGGCGCGGAGCCGCGGCTATCGAGTGGTGGACAGGGAAAAGGAGATGGTGCAGCTCGGCCTCTCCAGTCTCGACGGCCAGCCGCTGACCGAAGATGCCATCGACCGCGGCGTCAACACGATCACGAAGATGGCGGAGATCGCGCGGCGCTGGGAAGCGGACGAGATCATCGCCGTCGCGACGAGCGCGGTGCGTGAAGCGCCGAACCGCCGCGATTTCCTGAAGCGCGTCCGCGACTACGCCGGCATCAAAGTCCGCGTGATCTCCGGCGAGGAAGAGGCCGACTACATCTTTCGCGCAGTGCGCTCCGCCGTCGACATCGGATCGAGCACGGCGCTCTGTATCGACATCGGCGGCGGCAGCGCGGAGATGATCGTCGGGACGGCCGACGAGATCTACTTCACGGCGAGCGAGCCACTCGGATCGCTCCGTCTCTCGCAGCGCTTCGATTTGAAGGAGCGGCCACACGTCAGCTCCGTCGTTCACTGCCGCGAGCTGGTGATCGAGCGCACGGCGAAGATCCGAAAGCGCATTCGCCGCATCGGCTTCGACCAGACGATCGGCACCTCGGGAACGATTCTCGCGCTGGCGGCGATCTGTTCCGAGCGCGAGCCGGCGAGCGGACTGCTCACCCTCGAGCGCGCCCGTCTCGCCGCCATCATCCCGGCCCTCGCTGCGATGACCTCCGACGAGCGGAAAGCGAAATTCAACATCGATGAAAAGCGCGCCGCCACGATTCTCGGAGGTGCCGTCGCGCTCGAGGCCATCATGACCTCGCTCGGAGTGCAGACGCTGCTCGCCTGCCCCGTCGCAATTCGCGAAGGGATCATCGAGAGCCGCATCGCGAAATCACGCACGGAATCGACGGCCGGCGGCGGCGTGCGCCGCAAGTCCGTCATGCATCTCGCCGAGCGCACCGATTGCGACATGCGCCACGCTCTTCACGTGGCGCGGCTCGCGACGCGCATCTTCGATCAGACACAGAAGCTGCATCGGCTCGACGGCGATACGCGCGAGCTCCTCGAGTACGCCGCTCTGCTGCACGAGAGCGGTGCACACATCAGCGACCGCGGCATTCACAAGCACACGTACTACCTGATTCGCCACGGAGATCTGCGCGGCTTCACCGACGAGCAACTGATGATCGTCGCCAATGTCGCGCGCTACTACCGCAAGTCGGTGCCGGATCTCGAGGATCCGAACTTCGCGGAGTTGAGCGAAGAGCAGCAGGAGACGGTGGCGCGCCTCGCCGCGATTCTGCGCGTGGCGGAAGGACTCGATCGCGGTCATCGCCAGCGCGTGCGCGATGTCGCCGTGAACAACGGATCGAAAGGCGTTCGCGTCGTGGCGCGCACGCGATCGGATGCATCGATCGAAATCGAAAGCGCGGAGAAGCGCGCGAAGTATTTCTCGAAGGTGTTCGATACACGCGTGAAGTTCGAGGTGATCTGACGACTTATCATTGCTGCCCGGGCGAGACGCCCGAGCAGTGCGGACGAGACGTCCGCGCTCCGAGGTGATCTGATGGAACAGGCCGAAAAGTTCGTCGTGCTGTTGCGGCATGGAATCGCGCACCCACGCGGAACGAAGCCGGAAGAGGAGCGCGATCTCACCGAGGCTGGACATCGCCGGATGAAGGAAGTGGCGCGCGGTCTTGCGAACCTCTTTCCGAAGGCGACACGGCTGATCTCGAGTCCGCTCATTCGCTGCACGCAAACCGCGGAATGGGTCGAGAAGGCGTATGGCGGCCGGCTGGAGCTGGAGACGAGCGACGATCTCCGCCCCGATGGCGACCGCTCGTCTCTGCGCAAACTGATCGACGCGACGCGCTCGCGCCGCATCATTCTCGTCGGCCACGAGCCGTATCTCAGCGAAGCGATCGCGATGGAATCGGAGTTGAAGAAGGGCGGCTGCTACGGAGTGCGCGTCTCGCGGGAGGGACTCACACTCGAGTGGATGCTGCCGCCGCGGGCGCTGCGGCGCATCCGGAGCTAGTGGCCTTCAGTGCTTCTTTTTCTTCTTCGCCTTGCGGCGGAATGATCCCGGCTTCCGGATGATCTCCTCGTACGGGCCGAGATGTACCGCCTCGGCGCGCGCGATCGCGATGAACTGCTCCTGGCTTCGCAACGGAAGCTCGTTCTCGCCCGGCGTGCGCCGCCGATAGTTGCCCTCGCTGTCGAGCACCCACGCCTTCACGTTGTCGCCGAGCGAGATGGGAAGGATCTGCTTCTCGACTCGGCGGAGGAGCGCGAGGTCGCGAATGGGAAACGTCGTCTCGATGCGCCGCAGCAGATTGCGCGGCATCCAGTCGCCGCTCGAGATGTAGACCTCCGGCGCGCCGCCATTCTCGAAACGGAACACACGCGCATGCTCGAGAAAACGATCGACGACGCTGACCACACGGATGTTTTCGCTGAAGCCGGGCAGACCGGGCACCAGGCAGCAGATGCCGCGAATCATCAGATCGATGCGCACACCGGCACGGCTCGCGCGATAGAGCGCATCGATGACCGCCGGCTCGACGAGCGCGTTCATCTTTGCCGTGATCGACGCCGGCCGCCCCGCGGCCGCCTGCTGCGCCTCGCGCTCGATCATGCGAAGGACCCAGCGCAGATAGTCCATCGGCGCGACGACGAACTGCTTCCATGAGAGCGGCGCATCGCCGCGCTCGATCAGCTCCTGCACGCCGGCCACGCTGAAGCCTGTGAGCAGATTGAGCAGTTGTGCGGCGTCGGAGCCGAACTCCGGGTCGCAGGTGAAGAGATCGATGTCGGTATACGTGCGGCTTGTGCTCGCGTTGTAGTTGCCGGTCGAGAGATGGAGGTAGCGCCGCAGCGTGCCGTCTTCACGCCGCACGACGAGACAGAGCTTGCAGTGCGTCTTGATGCCGACGAGGCCGTAGACGACCTGCACGCCGGCGTTCTCGAGATGGCGCGCCCAGTCGATGTTCTTGCGCTCGTCGAAGCGGGCCTGCAGTTCGACGACGGCGGTGACCTGCTTGCCGCGGCTTGCCGCGTTCACGAGAGCTTCGACGATCGGCGAGCCCGGATCAGTGCGATAGAGCGTCTGCTTGATCGCCACGACATCCGGATCCTCGGCCGCGGCCTGCACGAACTCGACGACCGCCGTGAAGGAATCGTAGGGACGATGCAGCAGCACATCGCTGCGCCGGATGATCGAGAAGATGTCCTCGGTCGATGCGAGCTGCGCCGGGATCCGCGGATTGAACGGCGGATCCTTCAGCTTCGCGTCATCGAGGCTGCCGTAGATCTGCATCAGATCGCGGAGGCGCAGAGCACCTCCGGCGATGAACACGTCGTGCTCATTCGAGCCGGTTGATTCGATCAGAAGGCGCAGCACGTCTTCGGACGCACCTTCCGCGATCTCCAGCCAGACGACCTCGCGCCGGTCGCGCCGCCGCAACTCGCTCTCCATCGTCTTGAGCAGGTCCTGAACGTCTTCTTCCTTGATCGAGACGTCGGAGTTCCGGATGAGGCGAAAGGCGACGGACGTGCGCAGCTTGAGTCCCGGAAAGAAGCGGCCGGCGTGCGAGGAGATGATCTCTTCGAGCAGGACGAAGCGCTTCTTCTCGAGCGCGAAGAGACGGGGAAGCGTTTCGGGGATCTTCAGCACGACGGTGTGCAGCTCGCCGCGCGGCGACTCGAGCTGCAGCGCCAGGTTGAGGTTGAGATTCGCGATGAAGGGGAACGGATGTCCGGGATCGATGGCCAGCGGCGTGAGGATCGGCTCCAGATGCGCGCAGAAATACTCCTCGACGGCGGCGCGGTCCTTCTTGCCGAGATCGCTCACGCGCTCGATGCGGATGTTCTCTTTTTTCAGCGCGGGCAGCAGGTCGTCGTTGAGGCAGCGATACATCGCCTGCGCGAATTTGTGCGAGCTCTTGCGAACCTTTGCGAATCGGTCGGTGGCTTTGTCGATATCCGAGGCGGCCTTCGCGGCGATGACGTCGCGCATCTCACCGAGGCGAATCATCACGAACTCGTCGAGATTGCTGGCGGCGATGCTCAGGAACTTCACCCGCTCCAGCAGCGGCACGCCGGGATCGAGCGCCTCGGCGAGGACGCGGTGATTGAATTCGAGCCAGCTCAGCTCGCGATCGAAGAGCGGCAGCGGCTGCGTCGTCGGAACGATCGCCTCGGTCGTCGAGCGGACGGTCTCTGCGATCGCCACCGCGGGAGCCGGCCGCGGCTGTTCAGGCAGTACGGACATGGCGCCTTAAGCATACAGCCGCGGAGAACGGCTGGCGTTCGCCGGCTCAGGACGGCGAGAAGAACGCCCTCCACAAATCCATGATCTCCTTCGCGCGGCCCCTGGCTTTCCCCGCGTAAACCCGCTGTGCAACGGGCCACGCCTTCTCTTCGAGATCCCTCTGCTTCTCGATGAAACGGGCGCCGTCTTCGACGACGCCGCGCACCACCGTCAGATCATGATGGTGACCGAGAACGTCGGAGAGCTCGTGAAGCGCGGATTCGTGCAGGCGCATGAGGCGGGGCGAGACATTGCGAAAGAGGCGGGCGTGATACCACTGATTCTTGACGCGCTTGCGCCACTCGTGAAATGCCGATTCGGTTCGCGTCTCGCGCGCGAGGCGCATGGCCCGGCGGCCGCGCCGGATCGCCGCCGCGAGTCCGCGCTCGACGGCACGCTCGGCATCGTCGAGCTCCACGCCGTGCAGCGCCAGCCGCTCCGCGGCGAAGCGCTGGAGCAGGTCGCGCTGCGCTTCCTCGACATCCGCGTAGAGCTGCTCGCAGCGCTCGCGCATCTGCGCGCGCAATTCTTCCGCGGCGTCCGCCGCCTCGAGCGCCTCGACGACCGCGGTCGCATCGCGATACTTCGACAGCGCGCGGCCGGCATCGCGATACCAGCCGCAGCGCTCGTCGAGGCCGTAGAGCCGCATCAGCGCGCGGCTCTCCTTGAATCGCTTGCGCGCCTCGTGCACGCGCGCGTCGCGCGAGAGCTTCGGCGACGTCAGCGCCGCGGCGGCACGCGTGAGCTGCTCGTCTGCGATCCGGCGGAACGCATCGTCCAGCGGCTCACCGCGATGCAGCACGAACTCGGAACTCATCGCGCCGCGATTGTATGATCGGCCGCATGCCGAAGAAACCGATCGAGCGCAGATGGGTGCTCGCCGCTCCTCCCCGTCACGACGACAAACCGTCGATCGAAGTGCGTCAGGGCTACCTCGTGTCGGGGGAGGCGGAGATGGTCGTCCGCCGCGCGGGCACGGCGTGCACGCTCGCGGTGACGCGGGACGGACAGGAGTGGGCGAGCGCGATGCCCGAGTGGGCGTTCGACGCGATCTGGCCTTCGACGCGCGGCCATCGCCTTCGCAAGAAGCGTTACGCGCTGCGCGAAGGGCGTCACGATCTGCACCTCGACATCTTCGAGGGAAAGCTCGAGGGGCTGATCATGCTCGCGTGTGCATTCCGGAGCGCGGCGGCGCGCGACAAATTCACGCTGCCGCCATGGGCCGCGGGCGCGATCGAAGTCACGAGCGATGACCGCTTCTGCAGCGAAGCGTTAGCCACGAAGGGGCTCAAGGGACTCCGGCGGCGGCTACTTGGCGCCGAACGCGTGGACGAACCAGTACGAGCAGGCGCCGATGATGCCGGCAGCGGGGATCGTCAGGACCCAGGCCCAGACGATCTGGCTGGCGATGCCCCAGCGAACGGCTGACAGACGGCGCGTCGCGCCGACGCCGACGATCGAACCGGTGATGGCGTGCGTCGTCGACACCGGAATGCCGAAGCCGGTCGCGGTGAAGATCGCGATGGCGGCGCCGGTCTCGGCGGCGAATCCGCCGACCGGCTGCAGCTTCGTGATCTTCGAGCCCATCGTGTGAATGATGCGCCAGCCGCCGAACAGCGTTCCGAGGCCGATCGCCGCATGCGCGGACAGCACGACCCACAACGGCACGGTGAAGGTCGGAATCATGCCGGCGGTAAAGAGCACCCCGGCGATGATGCCCATCGTCTTCTGCGCGTCATTCGTGCCGTGACTGAGACTGAACAGCGCGGCGGAGACGAGCTGCAGGCGGCGGAACCACTGGTCGACGAGCGACGGCGCGACGCGGCGGAAAAGCCAGAACGTCGCGGTCATCAGCATGAGGCCGGCCAGCATTCCGATCAGCGGCGAAACGACGATGAAGATCAGCGTCTTCGTCCAGCCGCTGGGAATGATCACGTCGAACGAGAAGGCGCGCGCGATCGCCGCGCCGGCATAGCCGCCGATGAGCGCATGCGAAGAGCTCGTCGGCAGGCCGAAGTACCAGGTGATGAGATCCCAGATGATCGCGCCGGCCAGCCCGCCGAAAATGACGGCGAACGTCACGGCGTGCAGATCGATCATCTTCGATCCGATCGTATTCGCCACCCCTTTCTTGAAGAGAAAGGCGGCGATGAAATTGAAGAACGCGGCCCAGATCACGGCCTGGCCCGGCGACAAAACGCGCGTCGAAACGACGGTCGCGATCGAGTTCGCAGCATCGTGGAAGCCGTTGATGAAATCGAACGACAGCGCAACGATGACGAGGCCGACGACGATGACGAGCGAGGTCGACATCAGCCGTGTTTCACGACCACGTTTTCGACGAGGTTGGCGACATCCTCGCAACGATCGGTCGCGTCCTCCAGAAGATCGAAGAATTCCTTCCACTTCATCACTTCGATCGCGTCCTTCTCTTCATCGAAGAGCTGTCCGACGGAACGCTGATGAATGCGGTCGGCCTCGTTCTCCAGCCGGTTCACTTCCACGACGTGATCGAGCACGCCCTTGCGGCTCTCCAGCGTGGCCAGAGCCGCCCGCACGGAATCGACCGATCTGGAAATCACACTCGCCAGCTCGCGCGCGCCGGGACGGACACGCTCGAGATGGTAGAGAGGAATCAGCGCCGCCGCATCGTCGATCGCATCCATGATGTCGTCCAGCGATCGCGCGAGCAGATGGATGTCCTCGCGGTCGATCGGTGTGACGAACGTCTGGTTGAGGCGCTGGATGATGTCGTGCGTGAGGAAGTCGCACTTGTGCTCGACTTCCTTCACCTCGTGCGCGCGATCCGCCAGTGGCGGGTCGACCGCGAGCATCTGATCGAGCAGCCGCGCACCCGCGCGAATCTCGTCCGCGAGAGCGATGAAATCGGCGAAGAATCGTTCCTCACGGGGGATGAGACGGAAAGCCACTTGTGCTGCCTCCTGTCCGAAGCGCGCGAATTCTACGGGGATGTGATGTCGATGTAAATGAGCCGGGCCCACTCCATGGACTTGACATGTGACCAGCGGTCACTTATAGTAATGACCGAGGGTCACTTATGAATCGCAACGTTCTCATCACCGGCTGCTCCTCCGGGATCGGCCACGCAACAGCGCTCGAACTGCAACGGCAGGGCTGGACCGTCTGGGCCACCGCACGCCGCATCGAGACGCTCGAGGATCTCCGTGCCGCCGGCTGCCGCACGCTCCCACTCGACGTCACAGACGAAGCATCGATGGCGGCCGCCGTCGCCGCGGTCGAGGCCGAGGGCGGCGTCGATGCGCTGGTGAACAACGCCGGCTACAGCCAGTCGGGCGCCATCGAGACGATCCCGATCGCCGCGGTGCGAAAACAGTTCGAGACGAATGTCTTCGGGCTCGTCCGCCTCACGCAGCTCGTCCTCCCCGCGATGCGCGCCCGCCGCCGCGGCCGCATCATCAACCTCGGTTCGATGGGCGGGCAGCTGACGTTCCCCGGCGGCGGGATCTATCACGCGACGAAGTACGCGCTGGAAGCCATCTCCGACGCGCTTCGCTTCGAGGTTCACGGCTTCGGCATCGACGTCGTGCTGATCCAGCCGGGGCTCATCCGCTCGGGCTTCAGCGACGCCGTCATGGAGCACATGAACATCGCCAGCGGACCGTACGAGCAGTTCGAAAAGGAAGTCGCGCGCTCCACGAACGAGGTGTACGTGAAGGGATGGCTTTCGAAACTGGGAGGCGAGCCCGCGGATGTCGCCCGCGCGATTCGTCACGCGCTCGAGACGGCGAGGCCGAAGCCGCGTTACCGCGTCACGGCTTCTGCGCGGCTCTTCATGAACCTCCGCCGTCTGCTGGGCGATCGCGGATGGGATCGGATGCTGCGCGGCAGCTACCCACAACCGGGCGCGGGGCGCTGATGCCTCGCAGAAAGATCGCATTCGTACGCGCGCGGCAGCCCGAGCAGAAGGACCAGCGCCGCGATCAGATCATGGACGTTGCGCGCTCCGCGTTCGACGAGAAGGGGTGGGACGGCTTCACGATGTCGCTGCTGGCCCAGCGTGCCGGTCTCGCGAAGGGAACGGCGTATCGCTACTACACGACGAAGGAGGCGTTGTTTCTCGACCTGCTCATCGCAGAGCTCGAATCGTGGCTCGCCGAGATCGGCGCGGAGCTGGACCGGCTCGAGCACGCGGCTCCGTCGCGCCGCGCATCACGGCTCTGCCAGGCGATCGCGTTGCAACTCGGCGCGCGGCCGCGTCTGCGCAAGCTGCTCTCGCTCCTGCACGCCGTCCTCGAGCGCAACGTCGGCGAAGAAGCGGCGCTCGCATTCAAGCTGAGACTCGCCGAGCTCCTCGCCGCTCCCGCCGCGAAAACGGAAACCGTGCTCGCGATGCAGCGCGGCGAGGGTCTTCGCTTCTTTCTTCGCGCGCATGCGCTGGTCGTCGGCCTCTCGCAGATGGCGGAGCCGTCGCCGGCAATCGCCGCAGTCCTCGATTCCGATTCGCGCCTCTCGGCCATGAAGATCGACTTCGCCGCGGAGCTGCAGGCTTGTCTACTGAAGCTGATTGCGTGACGTGATCGCTTGCCCCCGGACGGGACGTCCGTCGACTGCGGACGGGACGTCCGCGCTCCCTATAGCTCCCACCTCACGCCGGCTCGAATCGCGCGCTTCTCCACAGGATGAAAATGCACGTCCGGGACGCCGCCGGCTGGTTCGTTGCGCAATCGCGAAACGTAGAAGTAGTCGACATCCGAAGCCTTCGCGTTGAGTAGATTGAAGACGTCGATGTTCAACTGCACACCGCGCCCGAGGCTGTATCCGGTGCGCGCACTCACGAGATGCGATGAGCTCGAACGCACGCTGTTGTCTTCGATGAGCGGCCGCGGGCCAAAGTAGCGGTAACGCAATTCTCCGGAGAAGCGCCCCGCATCCGCCAGCGCGAGTCCCGCCGTCGCGACCCCTTCCACGGCACCGGGGATGTGATCGCCGTTCACGAAACGCGCATGCGAGCGCGCGTACTCGGCATCGAGCACGAGATGCTTCGCGAGATCGCAGGACGACCAGAGCTCCACGCCGGTGCGGCGGCTCGCGAGGCTCGGCTGCGTCGTTCCCGAATCCCCCGCAAACACGAGCTCGGAGGCAATGCCGAGACGCCAGAGCGTCGCCGTGACATGGAGGCGCGGCAGCGGTGTGGTGCGGACGCCGATCTCCTCACCTCTCGTCCGCACGAGCGTGCGGTCCGGCGATCGCGCGTCGTTGCTATGAAAGCCTCCTCCCGCATTCAGATAAACCTCGGTCTGCCGCCAGGGTCCTGCGATCACGCTCAACTTCGGATTCACGATCGAAGTGACGTTGTGATCGGCACGAATGCCGATGGTCGTCCGAAGATGAGAACGCCATTGCGTCGCCGACTGCGCGAACACACCTGCAGTCAGCTCCCGAATCGAATCGTTCCTCTCCGTGCCGAGCCTCTGCCGTGCAACGGTGTGAAAGAGCCCGACGCGATGAATGTCGTCTTCCCGCACTTGAACGCCGACGGAGTTCTCGCTGCCCATCGCAGCCCAACGATGCGCTGCACTCATGCCCATGACCAGGCGATCGTCGCTCTGCTCGAACTGATCGCCATGGACGGGATCGTCGAGAAAGTAGGTGAAGTTGGAGAAGAGATCGAGGCGGTAACGCAGGCCATAGGCGGTGATCTGCGTATGGTGTCCCTCCTCATCGCGCTGCCAGGAGGCCGCGAGTGAATACCGCGACGACGAGCCGCCGTCGGTCGGATCGACCGCACCGTAGCGTGAGAGTGCGCCGGCGGCGACCGATCGCTCAGGAATCTGGTCCGTCGCGTTCCAGCGGCCGTCGTAGGCCATGCCGGTCACGCTGAACGTCTTCGTGGAGTAGCGCAGGACGCCGTTCAAACGGCGATAGTCGTCGGGCGTTTTCCACGGACCGCGATTGCGCGCCGCTTCGAATGCGAAGAGCAGCACGCCCTCGCCGGCCTCCGACGAGGCGGCGGCGAGTGCACGGTCGTAGCCGAACATCCCGCGTTCGAGCAGCGTGACAGGCTTCTCGAGCATGCTGCGGTAATCGATGCTCACCGCGCCCGCGCTCGCAAAGTCTCCTTCCTCCGCAAAGTACGGTCCCTTCCGGTACTGCACATCGCTGAGAAGCTCGGGGATCACGAAGTTCGTATCGGCGTAGCCCTGACCATGCGCGTGCGTCGGCATGTTGACGGGCACACCGGCAACGCTGATCGCGATGTCGGTGCCGTGATCGAGATTGAATCCGCGAAGGTAGTACTGATTCGCCTTCCCTTCGCCGCTGTGCTGGCTGATCACGACCCCCGGCACGGTCTCGAGAATCTCGCCCGCGCGTTGATAGGGACGGCTTTCGATCCGCTTTTCCGTGACGACGCCCTCGCTGGCCGACGTTGCGACGCCCAGCAGGTCCTTTTCTTCGTCGGCGGCAACGACGACCTCCGCTCCACTCGTGAGCGCGAGCGTCACGTCCTTCGTCGCATTCGCGTCGACGCCGGACATGCTCACGGTCGCGAAATTCGCGAGGCTGAACGCGACATCGTACGTTCCCGCCACGAGATCGAGAGAGTAGCGGCCGCTGCGCTCCGTCGTAACGACGAATGCCCGCCCGGCACTCGTCGCCACGATGGTCACACCCGGGAGCGCCGCGCCGGTCGAGTCGAGCACTCGTCCGGTGAGGCCGAACGCCGGAACAGCGATCGCGGATATGACCAGGAGCCGCAGCAGCCGCATGTGGGGAACTACGGCGGAGAGTGCAACACGGTCGTGTTTCGAAATCAGGAAGCGGCGGCGCGTGCCGGCAGGTGCGCAGCTTCCCACTCCTCCGCCTCGCGCGCGAAGAAGGACAGCTTCGCCTTCTTGTATTCGCGTGTCGGATAGAGCGCCTGCTTGTCGGAGAGGCCGGTGTCGATCGCGAGATCGTTGATGATCGACTCGCACTCATCGACCGAACGGCCGTGCACGATCGTGTAGAGGTTGTACGGCCAGTCGTCGTAGGTCGGCCGCAGATAGCAGTGCGACACGGAGCGGTTCTGCGACATCTGCGCGCCGAAATCGTCGGCCTTCTCCTGCGGGACGATCCAGACACCCATCGCGCTCGCGGAGAAGCCCGGCTTGCGCGTCGCGATCGACGCCGTGAACTTCCGCATCTGGCCGCGCGCCTGCAGGGCGCGGGCAGCGGCGAGCAGATCTTCCGCGGCGATGCTCGCCGCACGCGCCATCACATCGAACGGCCGCGGCTGCAGAGGGATGTCGCGCTGCAGCAGCCGCACGGTCTCGATCTCCGCAGCACTCGGCATCACGAACTCGCCATGCACTTCATGCTCGGCGTCGTAGCCGCTGCCTTTGTAGGTCTTCAGCGTCGGCAGACGGCGGATCGTATCGCACTCCGCTTCTTCGCCGAGGAGCTCGATCGTTCTGTCGAGACCTGCGCGCGAGGTCGGGCCGACCGCGATCGTGAACCAGAGATTCAGATCGTGATTGCGCCGGTAGTTCTGCGTCACGCCCGGATGCGCGCTGATGACATTCGCACGCTCATCGATGTGATCGGGGTGAACGCGCGCCGCGACGAGACAGGAGCGATAGCCCAGCGCCCGCGTGTCGAACTGCGCGGAGATCTGCTTCACGATCCCGTCGCGCTTCAGACGCTCGGTGCGCTTGATCACTTCTTTCTCCGACATGTCGATCATCTGACCGACGACAGCGAAAGGAGTGGACACCAGGGGGATTTCACCTTGCAGGGCTCCCAGCAGCTCCCGGTCCCGTTGATCGATGTCCTGCATACGGATCCTCGCGTGTACGTGAGGTGACGTGGTGGAGACAACGGGAATTGTATCTCACCACGATTCAAGCTGCGGCACTTCGCTGGCGATTTCGAGCGACGGAAATTCACCCGCCTCTTCGCCGCGGACTAGGCGCTCGCGATCGCGTCCTGCCGCGGCGACTGCCGAAGCACGATCAATGCCGCAGTGCACCGTAGGAAACGCACCGAGTTTCGCAAGCGCCGCATCGAAAAGACGGATCGCGCCGCGCGTCGTTCCGCGCTTCACATGGTGATACGCCGCCGCAAGCTGGATGAGCCCCTGAAGATACTGGTGAAGGTCCGTCTCCGACTCGAGCCAGAGAACTTCCCAGCTCTCATGGGCTTCCCAGAACTCCTGGTGATTGAAGTGCGCAAGGCCTTCGAGCAGTTTTTCTTTGAACATGGGATGGGACGAATGGGACCTATAGGACCTATGGGACCTATGGGTAGCATCGGGCTCCGCCTATAGGTCCCATAGGTCCCATAGGTCCCATAGGTCCTATCCGTCCCATCCGTCCCATCCGTCCTATCCGTCCCATCCGTCCCATTCTCCCATCCCATCAATCTCCTGCTCTCGTTCCTTTTCTCAGCGCCTCGCACATCGCTGCTGTGAAATCGGCGGTCGTTCCTGTTCCGCCGATGTCGCGCGTGCGCTGCTCCGGGCCTGATGCGAGCACTTTCACGATCGCATCCTGCACGCGTTGCGCGGCGCGGCCCTCGCCGATGTGATGGAGCATCAGCACTGCCGATTGCAGCAGCGCCAGCGGGTTCGCCTTGTTCTGGCCGGCGATGTCGGGCGCGCTGCCGTGCACCGCTTCGAAGACCGCGCCGTTCTCGCCGATGTTCGCGCCGGCAACCACGCCGAGGCCGCCGACGAGGCCCGCGACGAGATCGGAGACGATGTCGCCATACAGATTCTCGAGCAGCAGCACGTCGAACTGATTCGGGTTCACGACGAGCTGCATGCAGAGGTTGTCGATGATCTTGTCGTCGGCCTCGATGTTCGGATACTCCTTCGCCACGTTGCGGAAGCACTGCAGGAAGAGTCCGTCGGACATCTTCATGATGTTGGCCTTGTGCACGGCGGTGACTTTCTTTCGCCCATGCGTGCGCGCGTACTCGAACGCGAAGCGCGCGATGCGCGTCGAGGCGCGCTCGGTGATGATCTTCAGCGACTCCACCACCCCCGGCACCACCTCGTGCTCCAGCCCCGAGTACAAATCCTCGGTGTTCTCGCGCACCACGATCACGTCGACGTTCTCGTAGCGCGTGATGATGTTCGGCATCGACTTGACCGGACGGAGGTTCGCGTAGAGATCGAGCGCCTTGCGCAGCCGCACGTTGATGGATGCGAAGCCGGTTCCGACCGGCGTCGTCACCGGTCCCTTCAACGCGACCTTGTTGCGCAGAATCGACTCCAGCACTTCCGGCGGCAGAGGATCGCCGTAACGCGAGATCGCTTCGGAACCGACGAAGTACTTTTCCCACTCGATGTCGACGCCGGCGCACTCGATGATGGCCACGACCGAGGCGGTGACTTCCGGGCCGATGCCGTCGCCGGGAAGGAGGGTGATCACGTGACTCATGGCAACAGGTCTCCTAATTCGCTGTATTGGGGCAGTTCCAGGATGCAGCGCCGCACGCTCTCCAGCGCCGGCGGGATGAACTCGAGGTAGTGGCGGCGGCCGCGGACGATCGCCTGCTTCGCAAATGTACCGAGAATCTTGATCGAGCGCTGCAGAAGCGTCTCGAAGTACCGCGCGCGGGGGCGGCCATACTCGGCGATGAGCTCCAGCTCCGTTTGCTCGCCGAGGATGCGGGCCACGCCGCGGTCGCGGAGAAGCGAGGCGAGGTCGTAGGTGTCAGGCCCCATTCTCAGATCCTGATAATCGATCACAAATAGATCATCATTTACGACGTGAATATTCTGGCCGTGATAATCACGGTGACATAGAACGTAGGGATGCGCTGCAACATTGTCGGCAATCCTTTTGAACCATGAAACCAGCGGCGCGCCGTCCGCTCCCTTCAGCTTCTCCACGTAGTACTCGCGCGTCATCTCCAGCTCGTTGAAGAAGAGCTCCGCGGTGAACGGCGGATTGATCTCCTCCTGCGGCGCAGCCTTCTGAAAATCGCGCAGCACGCCGATCGCGCGGCGGTACAGCTCGATGCCGAGCTCACGGTTCTCATGCAGGACATCGAAGAGCGTCCGGTCGCCGGCATCGCTCTGCAGCACCGTCGTCCCGTCCGCGCGCAGCAGACGCGGCACCGGAGCATGCGGAGAGACGGCCTCGTACGAGCGGAGAAACCGGCCGAGTTGCCCTCGCACCTCGGCCGGATACCAGGCCAGCATCAACGTCGAGCCGTCGCGGCGGCGGATGCGGTAGTAAGCCCGCACCGACGCATCGCCCGCCAGCGGCTCGACCGTCCAGTCATCCCCTTCGCTTTCGCGCAGAAATGCGGCGGCTTCAGCGGGGAGAACGGACGGCGAATTCGTCATTTCGGTGTCGGCGCCTTCTCCTCCGGCGTCTTCGCGTCGCGAATCACGACTTTCTCGATCCTCACCGGATTCGACGGGAGCTCCTGCCCCTTCGCCGCCTCGACGATCTTGTCCGCAACGTCCATGCCTTTCGTCACCGCGCCGAAGACGGTGTACTGGCGATCGAGGAAGCCGGCGTCGGCCACACAGATGAAGAACTGGGAGGAGGCGCTGTTCGGATCATTCGTCCGCGCCGCGGAGACGATGCCGCGCGCGTGGTGCACGCTGTTGAACTCGGCCTTCAGCTTGTTCGGAGAACCGCCCGTGCCCCAGGTCGACGGAGGACCGGAGATCGTGTTCGGATCGCCGCCCTGGATCATGAAGCCGGCGATGACGCGATGGAAGCGGATCCCGTTGTAGAAACCCTTGTTCGCGAGATCGATGAAGTTCTTGACGTGATTCGGAGCGACGTCGGGGAAGAAGCGGATGTCGATCTCACCCTTCTCCGTGTGGATCTCGGCGATCTTTCCTTCGTAGGGATTGCTGGACACTTTTTTCTCCTTCTCCACGGCTTTCTTGTCAGAGGCCGGCGGCGCCGTGGTGGTCGCGGTTCCGGTCGTTGTCGTGGCTGTCGTGGCGGTGGTCGCCGTCGTGGCGGTAGCCGCGGTTGCGGCGGTGTCGCTCTGCGGTGCCGTACCGACCGTTTGCGTCGCGGCCGTTGCGGTGGTGGACGTGGTTTCCGATGTGGTGGTGGTGCTCTCCTTCGGTGCGCAGCCGATCGCTGCGGCAAGGATGGCGATCGTGATCAGCTTCTTCATGGATCCTCCTGATGTCGCGGGCGCGAATCGTAGTTGCTTCCGCTACACTCGCGCAATGCTGACAAGAGAAAAGCATCTCCTCCTTGTCGCGGTCCTCCTTCTTTTCGCCCTCCCTCTCCAGGCAATCGACGCGGGTCCCGAGCTCGCCGCCGCTCCTTCGCGCTACGCAAGCTTCAATGGCATCCGCGTCCACTACAAGCTCCTCGGCCGCGGCCGCAATACTCTCGTGTTCGTTCACGGCCTCGGCGGCGAGATGGGCGTCTGGCGCGAACAGGTCTCCTACTTCGCGCCGCGCGCGCGTCTGCTGGTCGTCGATCTTCCCGGCTACGGCGGAAGCGACAAACCGGACAACGTGAAATACACGATGAAGTTCTTCGCGCGCGCAGTCCGCGCGGCGATGGACGACGCCGGAGTGAATCGCGCGATTCTCGTCGGGCACAGCATGGGAACGCCGGTGATCCGCGAGCTCGATCGTCTCTATCCGACACGCGTCCGGGGACTGGTCGCCGTCGAAGGTGCGCTGGTCATGAACATGCCGCCGGAGGCCGTCGAGAAAGTCATCGCGCCGATGCGCGGCAACGAGTATCAGAAAAACCTCGCCGCGATGTTCGACGCGATGATGGAGAAGGCGAGTCCCGCGCTGCGTGAAGACCTCCGCAACGCCGCGACACGCACGCCGCAACAGGTGATCGTCAGCTCGATGGAAGGGATGTACGACCCTGCGATCTGGAAGAGCGACAGGATCACGATTCCGCTGCTCGTGGTGAACGCGGCCTCGCCGTTCTGGAGCGCGAAATACGTCGAAGCGGTACGCGCCATGGCGCGCGATCTGCGCTACGTCACCGTCGACGATGCAGACCACTTCCTGATGCTGGAAAAACCGCAGGCGCTCAATGAAGCGATCGCGTCGTGGATGAAAGCGAAGGGTTGGTAGCCCCACGTCATCCTGAGCGAAGCGAAGGATCAACCAAGGCGCAGGGCGAATCCTATCTGCCAACACCGGGCGCCACCCAAGAAGCAGGTCTACCGTTGCGTGATCCGGATCTCCCCTTCTTCGGAGTAGAGCTCGACCTTCTCGCCGCCGCCGCCGATCTTTCCCGTCGCGCGGATGCGGGTCTTGCCGTTGAACTGATCGCGCTTGATCGTCAGGCCGTTGAAGTCCGCATGGATCGGGTTCGCTTCGTCGTTCGACGTCAGCACGGTCGCCTCGACATCTGCACCGAAGCGCTGCCCGACCGCCAGAAACACGTTTCCTTTCGTCGTCTTCGCGGTGATGCGCTGGCTGCGCGAGTTCGGGTCGAGAGTGATCGACAGATCGCCGGAGCGCGTCTCGGCCGAAACGGACGACGCCGCATGCCGGACGACGATGTCTCCTCCGCCGTTCTGCAGCGTGAGCGGCCCGCCGGAGAACGTGACCTGCAGCGTGCCGCCGCTCGTGGAGATCTCGCCGCCCTTGTACGCGTTGCCGACATTCACTTCACCGGCGTCGGTGTGCGCGTTGATGACGCCGAAGACCGCGCCGAAGTCAAACGGGCCGCCGCCTGAGCGTACGGTGACGTCGCCCATGACCGTGCCGAGATTCACCTGACCGGCAGCAGTGGCGATGTTGGCAAAGCCGCGGATCTCACCGATGTTGAAGCTGACGATGTCGGCCGAGGCGGGATAGATGAAATTGCCCTGCACCAGCGGCGTTTCGATCGCGGTCTTCTTGAAGATCGTCGGACCGCCGCTGTTCTCGATGACGGCGCGCAGCGACTTGATCTCATCCTGGCGCCCGCCGCGCTTGAGCATGAAGATGTTGCCCATCACGGCCGTCGTGGCGATCGTCGGACCGCCGATGCCGTTGACGAGGCCGCGGAATCCGTTGCCGGAGAAGCGGCCCTTCACCGGAAAGTTCGTCCGGACGTCGCCGGAGATCGACTGCGCGATCCAGTCGAGATTCGAATCGGGATTCACCTGCACTTCGATACCGCCGTTGATCGTCGAGAGCTGAACGGCGGCCGCGGGGCGCGCATCGGTGATGAAGTGAATGTCCCCGTTCGTCGTATCGACGGTCACGGCACCGGCGATGTTCTCGAGCGTGATGTCGGCGGAGAAATTCTTGACGGTGACGGCGCTCGAAATGCCGGCCACGCGAATGCGCTCGCCGACCGCGGCGACGATGTGCACCTGCGCGACGCGCGGCACGCGGATGGAGTAGCTGACGTTGCTCTTCCACTTCGCTCCCGGCGGGGCGCCGACGACGGTGCGCACGACGAAGGCTTTGCCGTCGCCGCCCATGTAGACCTGCGTCTGCTCGCGGCCTTCGCCGAGAGAGGTTGCATCGGGTGCGTTGACATTCTTCGTAACGGACACGGATAGCGTCGAGCCTTCGACGCCGATCACTTCGACGTCGCCGACAGGATTCTCGATCCAGAGCGATCCGCCGATTCCCAGCGGGAAATCGCGCGTGAAGCGCTCCGTGTGCGTAGCGGCGAACAGCGACGCGCACGCGAAGAGCGCGACCGCCAGACCGCCGGTTCGTAGAAAGGAATTCATCATCGACTGATCAAGGATTGAGTTTTTTCAGAGCTTCCGCTGCCTTCGTACGAACGTAGAGGTTCTCGTCGTCCTGCATCGCTTTCTGCCGGAGCGTGTCGACTGCTGCCTGGTCGAGCTGACCGCTGGCGGCGATCTTTGCGAGTGCGTCCACTGCCTTGATGCGCACCGCAGGATTCGGATCGTTCTTCAGCGCGGCGATCAGCGCCTCGCGCGTTTCGCTCGTCGCCGTCGGCAGCGTCTTCAGCGTGTCGACCGCCTTGATGCGCACACCTTCGTGCTCGTCGTTGCGAAGCACCCGGGCGACGGCGCCGGCGATCTCCGGCTCCGGCTGATGCGAGTTCGCGTAGGTCTGCTTGACGATGTCGATGGCGCGCGTGGTCGACGGCTGAGCCTTGTCCTCGTTCTGCATCACGTACGCCATCAACTGCACCATGCTCTTGTCGGAACGATTGCCGGTCACCGTCATGTGCTGCGTGATGTCGAAGGACAACGACACTTCGTCGTCATTGGGGTTCGTGTCGATGAACTGTACGTTCTCGATGTCGGGACGCCCTTCGATGTTCGGGCTGAGCGCCGACGACTTCACGACGCGCGACTCGGCGATCGAGACCGGCTGAATGCTGTTCAGCGTCGCCTGCTGCGGGGCGAGCCTCACCGGCTGCGTGCGATGGCCGTAGAGATACGAGCCGCCCGCCACGATCACTACGGCGGCGGCCTGCGAAAGCCAGCGGGCCCAGGTTCGCTTCGGAAAGGAGAGGATGTTCGATTCAACCGGCTTCTCTTCGACGCCGATCTCCGCGAGGAAACGCTGGCGCATCCGCGGGGGCGGCGTGAGCTCGGGCAGCGCCTCCATCAGGCGCCACGTCTCTTTCGTCGCCAGCCACTCGGCGCCGCATTCGCTGCAACTCTCGATGTGCTGATGCGTCAGCTCGCGCGAACGCGCATCGAGCGACTCGGTCAGCAGCAGCGGAAAGCTCTCTCTCATTGCACTGCATTCAGCCATCGGTCACCTCCGCGGGTTTCGGTCGTCAGCGCCTTCTTCAGCGTTTCCATCGCGCGGAAGACTCGCGTCTTCACCGCGCCTTCGCTGCATCCGGCAATCTGCGCGATCTCGGCGTAGGACAGCCCCTGGTAACGCGAGAGGAGAATCGCCTCGCGTTGCTCAGGCGTCAGCGCCTGGAGTGCCCGCTGCACCCGCAACTCGTCCTCACGCTGCTCGAGCGCCCGATCCGGACCATGTTCCAGCGGGGCCGGCAGCGAGATGAGAACGTCTTCTGTTTCTTTCGACTTGTTGTCCGCTTTACGCAGGTAGTCGCGGCACCAGTTCGCCGTGATGGAGAACAGCCACGTCGACAACTTTGCGTCGCCATGGAACTGGTTCGCGTACTTGATCATCTTGACGAAGACTTCCTGCACCGCATCCTCAGCCGCCTCGGCGTTCTTGAGGAATCGGAACGCGAAGTTGTAGATCCTGCCGCTGTAGCGGTCGTAGATCTCCGAAGCGGGAGAGAGATCGCCCGCCTGAACGATACGCATCAGCTCCTGATCGCTCAGGTGGTTCATCTCCCCTGTTTCTCGCTGTTTGGACGGCGGCATGTCGAAAAGGTTACGGGCCCGGTTTGTGGGAACCATACGACAATCACCGGAATTGCGTGTAGGACAAGCTCTCCGCTCGTCCTTCGCGGGCGGTCAGGCGGGGGACAACCCGAGATGCTGTTCTGCACCGAGCCGGACGACCTCGTCAGCAGGCGTGCCTCGCTCGAGCACAGCCACCGTTAAGGCGAACAGATCCAGCATGATGTAAAACACTTCGGTGTCGCCGAAGTTGAACTCGAAGAGCCCGGCGACGGCGAGCCCGACCGCGATCGCCGCCCCCGCTCTCGCAAATGCGCGCGCAGGACCGTTCCATCCGCGCCAACACTCGCGAAGAAACAGCCCCAGCAGCAGGAAGTAGGCGATGACCGCGACGATCCCGCGCTCGGCCCATAGCTGCAGCACCGTGTTGTGGAGATGCGGGATCCGGAAGCGCGGCGCGTCATGCCGCCGGTAGAGCGGATAGATCTCCTTGACATTCGCAGGTCCGACCCCCAGCAACGGGTAGTCGCGGATGATCTCGACGCCCGCCTCGGCCATGCGAATCCGATCGAGATTCGACTCCTGCTTCGCGTCGAAGATCGAGATCAGCCGGCTGAAGAGCGGCAGGGGCATGAACGTCACGAAGAGGATGAACGCGGGTACGGCCCAGGCGATCATCCGCGGCCGCGTGAAGAGCAGCACGGCGAGAAGCCCGAAGATCCAGCCGAGCCAGATGCTGCGCGTGAACGTGAGCAGCAGCGTCACGGTCACGATCGACGCTGGGAGAATCAGCCACCACTTGCGGATGTGAAAGGCCAGAACGATGAGCAGCAGCGACACCGGAAGCAGCAGGCCGGAGAACGTCATCACGTGCGTTGACGGCCCGGTGATGCGATGCTCGAGGTCGTGGCGGCCGAGTCCGAAATATTGAACGAGCCCGATGATCGCGCTGATCGTTCCCATCAGGATGTGCAGCCAGAGCGCGATGTTCCGCACGCGCGGGAACGTGCGGAAGAACATCAGCCCGATGGGAAAGGTCAGCATCTTCACCCAGACCATTCCCTCGAAGTAGATGTGGATCGATCGCGACGCGGCGATCGCCGAGGCGGTGGAAGCGATTCCGTACAGCGCGAGCGGGTACAGAAGGATGTGGAAGGAGGGCCGGATCTGCTTCTTCAGCAGCAGCGCCCACCAGAGAAAGACGATCGTCAGGCCGGCAAAGCTCTCGGCGAGCGCGATCTTTCCCTGGCAGAAGACGTGGAGGAGATAGCAGCCGAGCGCGAGGCGGAGTGCGAAGGGAAGTCCGCGAGGAAACCCGATGCGATCGGCAAGCGACACGTCACGCCTCGTCGAACGCTTCTTCGACGAGCATGACCGGGATATCGCTGACGACCGGATAAACGCGGTGGCACTTCACGCACTGCAGCCCCTGCTCGACGACCGGTTCCTCACCGCGGAACTTCTCGCGGTACTTGTCGCGAACGAGCGTCTGCTTTGCCGCGGATAGCGGCACGAGCTTCACTTCCTGCTTGCACAGCGGACAGGCGAGGATCTCGAGCAGTTCGGTGTCAATGGCCATCGGGCGCGGATGATAACAGACCAGGCAACAGGCAACCGGCGTTGCCTGGCTTGATAAGCTGCACCGCGATGAACGTTCTCCATCTTGCAGCGGGGAATCGCTGGACGGGCGCTGCTGCGCCTGCATTCGCCGAAGTGGAAGCTCTGCGCGGGGCGGGAGTCGACGCGCACTACGCCTACGTCGGCGGCTACAAGCTCGAGCAGAAGATCGGACATCTCGACTTCGCCCATGCGCTCATCGAGAAGGCGCAGAACCCACTCTCGTTCCACCGCACCGTCCGCGCGATTCGCCGCTTCGTCACCGAGCGCGGCATCACCATCGTGCACGCGCATCTCACGTACGACCACTGGCTGGCGCGCTTCGCCGCGCCGAAGGGCGTCCGCATCGCGCGCACGTTTCACTCGCGCCGTGTGCTTCGCTCCGATCCATTCTCGCGCGCGTTGCTGGCGAAGACCCCGATCCGCTGCGTGATCAACGACACGTTCGATCTTCCCGGCGCGCGATTCACTCCGCCGCCGGTCGATCACCGTCAGTTCCACCCCGAGGGAGAGAACGTCCGCGCTTCGTATGGAATCCCGCCGGAGGCGACCCTGCTCGTGGCGATCGGCAAGCTGACGGCGGACCGCGGGTTCGAGCAGATTCTGCGCACGCTGGCGGCCTGCGATCGGAACATGCGCCTGATGATCATCGGCCACGGGCCTCATCGCCCCGCGCTGGAGGCGCTCGCATCCCAACTAAGCGTTGCACCACGCGTGACGTGGGCCGGCTATCACGAGGATGACCTTGCGGAGCACTATCGCGCGGCGGATCTGCTGCTGTTCACGGAGAAGGGATCGGACGAAGGACATCGCGCCATTCTGGAGGCGATGGCGTGCGGCGTTCCGGCCGCCAGCTATCCGATCGATGGCGTCGCCGCGCTCACCGGCGCCGATCACATCGCCTCCGCCGCGACTCCGGAAGCCCTCGCCGCGAAGGCGGCGGAGCTGCTCCGAAAAAGCGATCTCCGTAACTCCGTCTCACACCGTTCGCTCGAATTTGGCTATGCTCGTGCTGCAGCGCGTCTGCTTTCGGTCTACGCAGACGCCTAAGTGATGAGCGCACCCGACCTGTCGGTCGCCGCAACATTCTCCGCCCAGACGGTCGGCGCGGTCGTCATGTCCGTGCTCCTGCTCGCCTTCAATCGCCAGTACCGGAAGGAATATCTCTTCCACTGGACGCTGGGATGGGCGGCATCGGCGGTCTTTCACTTCGCGCGCGGAATCGCCATGCTGCTGGGGGAATCGCACCCCGCGCGCATCCCGCTGATGGTGATCTCCAGCGAGGCCGGCTGCCTGCTGATCGCGTGGTTCGGCTTCGGAGTGTTCGAGCTCGTACGGCGCCGCCCTGTCCGCCTCCTCGACGCGCGCAACATTCTCATCGCGCTGGGAGTGGCCGGTGCGGTCGCATGGCTCGCGCCCGGCGTCCGCGAAGCGATCTCGGCGATCGTGTTCGTGCTGACGGCGCTCGTCCTCTGGCAGAAGCGCAAGCAACGCGAAGGCGTCGGCTTCCTCGTCCTCGGCGCCGCCTTCTTCATGTCGGGGGCGATCGCTCCGCTCGCGCTGGTTCGCGTCTCGCCCTACATCGGCTATCTCGACTTTCTCCTGCAGACGGTGATGGGCGTCGGCATGATCGCCTGCCTGCTCGAAGATGAGCGCGAGGCGGCGGAGCTGGCGACGGTCGAGATCGAGCACCTCGCCTATCACGATGCGCTCACGGGGCTGCCGAACCGTCCGCTCTTCATCGACCGGCTGATCGTCGGCCTCGCGCAGGCGGCGCGCAATGAACGCCACCTCGCGGTCTTCTTCCTCGATCTCGACCGCTTCAAGGACATCAACGATTCGCTCGGCCACTCGACCGGCGACCAGCTCCTGAAGGAGGCCGCCGACCGCATCCGTCACTGCGTGCGCGAAGGCGACACGGTCGCACGCTTCGGCGGAGACGAGTTCACGCTGCTCGTCCCGAACATCGACAACGTCGACGACGCGGCGAAGATCGCGCAGAAGATCATCGAGACGCTGAAGATTCCCTTCTTCATCAACGATCGCGAGCTGTTCGTCACCACCAGCGTTGGCGTCAGCATCTATCCGAACGACGGCGCCGACCCGGAGACGCTGGTGCGCAATGCCGATACAGCGATGTATCGAGCCAAGGATCAGGGACGCGACAACTATCAGCTCTACGCGCCGGCGATGAACGCCCGCGCACTCGAACGGCTCGCGCTGGAGACCATGCTGCGCAAGGCGCTGAGTCAGAAGGAGCTCGTCCTCTACTATCAGCCGCTGGTCAATGTCGCGACTCGCTCCATCGACGGGCTGGAGGCACTGATCCGCTGGCGGCATCCGGAGCTCGGCCTTCTTTCGCCCGCGAATTTCATCAGCGTCGCCGAGATGTCGGGACTCATCATTCCGATTGGCGAGTGGGTGCTGCGGACCGCCTGCAAGCAGGTCAGGGCGTGGCACCGCAGGCTCGATCATCCGATCACGATCGCCGTCAATCTCTCCGCGCGGCAGTTTCAGGCGCCGGATCTCGTGGGGCAGGTCCGCCGCGCGCTCGATGAGAGCGGGCTGCCTCCCGAATGCCTCGAGCTCGAGATCACCGAGAGCAGCGCGATGCAGAACTCCGACAACACCATCTACACGCTGCGCGAGCTGAAGGGCCTCGGCGTCCGCATCGCGATGGACGACTTTGGCACCGGCTATTCATCGCTCAACTATCTGAAGCGCTTTCCGATCGACACTCTCAAGCTCGATCAGATGTTCGTGCGCGAAGTACTCACGGAGCAGAGCGATGCCGCGATCGTGAGCGCGGTCATCGCGATGTCGCACAGTCTCGACCTCGTCGTCGTGGCCGAAGGTGTGGAGACCGAAGCGCAGTTCGAGTTTCTGCGCAGCCAGGGCTGCGATCGCATTCAGGGGTTTCTCTACAGCGCGCCGCTCGCCGCGGAACAGCTGGAAAAATACCTGCTGGGAAAACGCACCGCCGTGTAGGACAGGCGCCCTCGCCTGTCCGTCCTATGGACAGGACCGAGGGGACAGGCGGGGCGCCTGACCTACACCTACAGCGTGCGCAGCACGGCGCGCACCGGACTCGCATCCGCACCGACGAGCCGCAGCGGCAGCGCGATCAACTCGTACTCCCCTTCCGCGACACCATCGAGCAGGAGTCCCTCGAGCACCGCCATGTCGTGCTGCGCGAACGCGTGATGCGCCTCCAGCGCCTTCGAATCGAACGGATCGACCGACGGAGTATCGATGCCGATCGTGATCACGTTGCGGTTGTGAAGAAATTCGACGATCTCCGGTGAGAGGCTCGCGAAGTCCGTGTTCCAGTTGCGATGATCGGGAAAGGTCAGCGTCTGCAGCAGGACGCGCGCCGCGGTGATCTGCTTTCCGGCAAGATCCGCAGGCATGATGCGCTTGCCCCGCTCGACGAAAACGTGAATGACGTTGCAGCGGCCGAGGTAGTAATCGAGGCTGCGGGAGGCGACGTCCTGTCCATGCGCGATGTAGTGATTCGGCGCATCCGTGTGAGCGCCGACGTGCACGGTCGTCCTGATATCCGACAGCGTGATGTTCGCGCCGGCCGCGATCTCGAGATTCGTGGTTTTCACATACGGCGTATCACCGGGCCAGACGCCGATGCCGGCATCAATCGCCGGCGAGATGTCGATCAGCGCCATTCGTAACGTTCATCGACTTTCATGTCGCCGTTGGGAAAGTGTACGGTCAGCTTGCGCCGCACCGGATAGTCGTGCCGCCCCACCCAGAGCTCCCCTTCACCCGCGTCTGCACCTTCGACGACGAGGTGATAGGTGAACTTCTTCTCCTTCGCGTCCCACTGCACTTGCGACAGCTTCAGGCTTTGTTCCGCGCCGCTCTCGATGAACGAAGGCGGTTGTCCGTTCGAGAGCTCGTAGAGATCGTGAGTAAGCCCCATCCGTACGAGCGTGATGACGAGCGCATCGCTCACGTGCGCCGGCTTGCCGTTCGCGCTGTAGCGGATCGTGGCGCTCTTCTTCGCCATCTCGCCGTCGGCGTCGATCGATGCGATGTTGCCCTGCAACACGTTCATCGCACCGCTGAAATGCGACTCGACGGCGCCTGTGGTCCGCGTCGAGAACCGGAGCGTGACCTGCTTCGCAGCGAGCAGCTCTTTCTCTGCCGCGGCGATGCGCTCTGCGGGAGAACCGGAAGGAGTGCTCGCGCATGCGGCGAGCAGTGCTGCTGTCACGGCTGCGAGAAGCGTCTTCATATCGCGGCGATCACTTTCATCTCGACGGAAATCGGAGTCGGCAGCGAATCAACGCCGACGGTCGTACGCGTCGGCTGAATCGCGCCGAAGTACTCGGCATACACCTTGTTGAATGTGTTGAAGTCGCGCTTCATGTCGGTGAGGTAGACCGTCACGTCGAGGATCTTGTCGAGCGAGCTCCCTGCTTCCTCGAGGATCGCGCGGAGGTTGTCGACCACCGAGCGCGTCTGCGCTTCGATCCCTTCGGGGATCTCGTTCGTTCCCGCGCGGCGCGGACCGATGCCGGAGAGAAACAGCAGGTCTCCGACGCGCCGCGCATGGGGATAAGGACCGACCGGCTTCGCTGCCTTCGGCGTAATGACGACGTTGTGCGCTTCGGGCGGCGGGCCGCCGATGTCGTCCTGCTCGGACATTTCACTTTGCGTGTGGGTGCGCGGGCTTTCGGCGAGTACGTTGTGCGTCTCGAGGCCGGTGCCGAGGTCTTCGAAGTTCGGGATGGGACCTTCGTCGAATTCCTTTTCGAACTCGATTTCCTTTCGATCGTTCGGCGTCAGCTCGGCGATCGCGTTGCCCGTGCCCCACACCGGAGCGTACTCCCACACCTTGCCGTCGTAGCGATTGTGCTCACCCATCACGGCACCGAGCCACCAGATCGCCTTGAAGCCCATGTCGGCATTCGCTTCGCGGCCGAACTCGCGCGCGACCTGCGCGACATCCTCGAGGCGGCCTTCGCCGAGCATCTCGAGGATCTTGCGGTTCCACTCGTCATCTTTCTGCGACGAGATGCGGTCGTTCGCCGGATCGATCTCCGCGACTTCGTACCGGTTGGAGAGATTCGTCACGACGACGACGATCGTCTTCTTCCCGTAACGGTCGATCGCCGCGCGCCCCGCGAAGCCGAGAGCACGAGTCTCTTCACGCTCCGCGTAGATGTTGCAGGAGACGATGCTCGCCGGGATCGCGTTGTTCGGATTGAGCAGTTTCAGCGCGACGACCGTGCCGGTGTCGATTGGAAACCCGCGATAGTTCACCGTCGCAGCCTGCATGCCGTGCTCCTTGCAAAGCCGCGCATACAGCTCGCCGAACTTCGGATCGATGCGGAACTCGTAAGGGATCTCGCCGAACTCGTACCAGTTCGGATCGACGAGCGTCCACGACGGTTTGGGATCGACCTGAAACAGGTGGCCGATGACCGAGAACCACTGCGTCGAGTAGACGAGCATCAGCTCCGCGCCGGAGCGCTCGATCTCGCGGCCAACCGCTTCGTACGCCTGGCGAAGCCGCATCCAGCCGGCGTTGCGGTCCGGAGCGAGTAGCGGGTGGGGTTGGCCCGGCACGATAAACGCTTTTTGGATCATTTTGCCTTGGGGGCCAAATTGAAAATTGAAAATTGAAAATTGAAAATTGTTTTCACTGACGTTCTTTTGTCTTTCGCACGATGGTTGTCAGGATCGCGATGATTTCCGTTGATTCGTTGATCAGTTGGTCGAGACGGGAGTCCTTCAGTGTCTCGCGAAGGATACGCAACCAGTAGCGGGTCTCGCGAGCTTCTTTCAGCGAGATCGTACACTTCGAAATGAAGTCGGCACGACTCTGTGCAGCATCCGCTTCTTCGAGATTGGCTCCGATCGACGTCGCCGCTCGAGTTGCCTGGGTAGAGAGCGATCGAAGCTCGGCAGCGGAGTGATACAGAGCCCGATGCATTTCGACGGTGCGACAAGCAAACGCAAACACGCGCTCGCGCAACTCCGCGCCGGTCCCTTCATTTTCAATTTTCAATTTTCAATTTTCAATTTCGACCCACCGCCCCTTGCGTCGTAGCGCGCTCTCGCAACACCGGATCCCAGCCGACGACCGCGTTTCCGGTTCCGATCACGGTCCAGTAGCCGTACAGCTCACCGGGGTAGTCGGGGAAGTCGAGCGCGGAGAGCATCCAGGCGAACGAGCCGGCCTTCACTTCGCTCACGGCGTGATCCATGAACTCCGGAAGAATCGCGATGAGCTCGCGAGTCTTTCCCCGCCGCATCAGATCGATGACCTTCATGTCCCACAGATATCCCGAGTGCTCGTACACGTGCTCGCGCGACATGTCCTCGGGGATTTCCGGCTCGGTGGTGAAGTGCCGATGCGAAAGCGTGTTCGACGCCAGGAGGATCGCGCGGCGACCGCTCTTTTCGATCGCGCGCTTCGTCGCCTGCCCCAGCTTGATCATCTCGTTCTGCCCCATCTCGTTCGAGAAGTAGTAGGGCGAGTTGTTCGACGAGATGCCGACGATCGGGATGTCCCACTCGGGATTCATCATGTGGCAGGAGACGATCGTGCCGTAGTCGACGCGGAAGTGCGGGTTGCGCATCATCTTCGTGATGAGCCCCGCCTGCCGCCCTTCGTCCGCGATCATCTCCGCGAGCTCGACGTCGACCTTGATGTCGTAGTTGAAGCGGAAGAGATTGGGAAAGATCGGATCGACCGAGAGCCCGTGGAACTCTTCGATGCCGAGGAAGTGATGGCCGATCACGGTCTGCCAGTGCGGCGAGTGGACGAGGATCACATCCGGCTTCTTTGCGAGAAAGTGCTTGCGCGCGCGCTCGTAACCCCAGCGCAGAACTTCCCATCCACATTCGGACTTCGGCTCGTTCCGCCAGTGATTCTCGCCATAGACGATATGAGGAGGATGCGGGGCCAGAAGCCCCCCAACGATTTCACCCTTGGCCATGGAACGGGATTGTAGGTGGAGTGCGGACGCCTCGTCCGCACTTTCACAACAATTTCGCGATCTGCTCAGGCCAGGAGTGGACGTGAGGCCAGTCCACAAGACCAGCCTTTATCGGATTGTTCAGCACATACGCGACTGTCCGCTGCAATTGATCGGAATCCCGAATCAAGACATCGAAATAGTCGCTCTGCCAGAAGCCACCTGATCGGCACAACAGCCTGTTCACGTTGTGAGCGCTGACTGACTTCCATTCCCTCAACAACTCGTCCAACTCCGCCTCGCGCAAGACGAACACAACATGGACGTGGTTTGGCATCAGCGCCGACGCAACCAACTGATGAGTGTCACCATTTTTCAGCTCGATCGCGGACTGCACGGCGGTTGCGACATCGAAATTGCGTAGCCAACACTTGCCGCGATGACGATCGAGATCCATCTCGGTGATCCTGAAGATCTCGCGTTCAATTCTCCTTGCCTCTTCGCTGTCGAACTGCTTCGCACCCTCCTTTCTCAAGAGGGTGCGCATTTCTGCGAGACGAAAAACGACGCTGCGCGGCATGGAATCCGCCAGGCGAAACGTCACGAAGTAGACGCCGTTCGGAACGTGCCAGTGGGGAATTCCTGCGCGTTTTCTTACCTCGAACTTTTCGTACCAGTACTTCATCCGACAGGTGTGCGGACGAGGCGTCCGCACTCCACCCTACAGCTTTACGCAGATGTTTTTCGTCTCGGTGAAGAACTCGAGGGACTCGAAGCCGCCTTCGCGGCCGACGCCGCTCTCGCGCATGCCGCCGAAGGGGACGCGCAGATCGCGCAGCAGCCAGCAGTTGATCCAGACCGTGCCGCTGTCGATGGCGGCAGCGACACGGTGGGCGCGCTGCAGATCGCGCGTCCACACCGTCGCCGCCAGCCCATAGCGCGTGGAGTTCGCAAACGCGATCGCCTCTTCCTCGCCGTCGAACGGAGTCACCGTCACGACCGGCCCGAAGATCTCTTCCTGCAGCACGCGGCAATTCACGCCGAGCCCGGTGATGATCGCCGGCTCGACGAAGTAGCCGCGGCGGTCGACGCGATTCCCGCCGCAGACGACAGACCCGCCTTCCCGTTTCGCGAGCTCGATGTAGCCGGTGACTTTCCTCAGATGATCGGCGCTGATCAGCGCGCCGACATCGCTTGTCTCGTCGAGCGGATCGCCGATCTTCAGCTTCTTCGTGGCAGCGATGAAGCGCTCGAGGAACTCGTCGTATCTGGCGCGCTCGACGAAGATGCGCGAGCCGCAGAGACAGATCTCGCCCTGATTCCAGAAGCTGGAGCGAATCGTCGTCGCGACCGCGTCGTCGAGATCGGCATCGGCGAAGATCACGTTCGGATTTTTTCCGCCGAGCTCCAGCGAGATCTTCTTGAATCGCGGCGAGGCATTCGTCGCCACCGCGGCGCCCGTGACGGTGCCTCCCGTGAAAGAGATCACCGGCACGTCGTCGTGCACAGTGAGCGCGCGGCCGGCCTTCGCGCCGTAGCCGTGCACGATGTTGATCACTCCGGCCGGAATCCCCGCTTCGAGCGACAGTTCGGCCAGACGGTTCGCCGTCAACGGCGTGAGCTCGCTCGGCTTCGCGACACAGGTGTTCCCGCTGGCAACCGCCGGCGCGATCTTCCACGAGAGGAGGTAGAGCGGCAGATTCCACGGCGAGATGAGGCCCGCCACGCCGAGCGGCTGGCGCAGCGTGTAGTTGAGCGCAACGCCGTCCATCGGATGCGCTTCGCTGCCGTGATGCAGGATCGCGGTTCCGAAGAAGCGAAAATTCGCGACGGCGCGCGGAATGTCGAGCCGCCGCGCGAGCGAGATCGTCTTCCCGTTGTCGCGAGACTCCAGTTGCGCGAGCTCCTCGAGATTCTGCTCGATGAGATCGGCAAGCTTGAGCAGCAGCCGGCTCCGCTCCGCGGCCGGTGTCCGCGACCACGCCGGAAACGCGGCTTTCGCCGCAGCGACAGCGTCGTCAACATCTTGACCATCGCTGTCGGGGATCCGGACGATGACTTCTTCCGTCGCCGGATTGAGGTCATCGATGTAGGCGCCGGAATGCGGTGGACAAAACTTACCGCCGATGAAGTTACCGAGCTGCAAGGAATTCCTCCGGATCGAACTCCCAGCGATCGATGTCGGGATCCCACGAATCCCACGGCACGATGGCCGCCATCCGCTCGCGCAACTCTGGCGGAATCACCTCGGGGACGATGAACGCCTTCTGCCTTCGCAGCTTGTAAGGATTGCGGAACTCGAAGCCGAGCACGCCGAGGATGTAACGGGCGATGTACCAGGTGGCCTGCGGATTCCAGCCGTGCGCGATCTTCACGACGACGCCGAGACCGTCAGGAAACTCGGGATGCTCGATCGCGAGGCCGAGCAATCCATCAGCTCCCTCCTTCGCGATGACGCGGCCGTGACACGCTTTGAGGATCGTCGAGTCGAGCCGGTTGAAACCGCCGATGAGATCGGGATGCGCGACCATCGAGTCCCAGATCCAATCCTGCTGCCGCTCGGTGACGAGATTGGCAAACAGGCGCGCGAGATCGGTGACGGTCATCGAGACCGTCGGCAGGCCGCAGCCATCCTTGGCGATCGTTCCCATCTTCCAATCCGGCCCCAGCACGCCGCGGATGTAGCCGAGGTATTCCCGAAAGAATGGATGGTGGGGCCAGACGTAGCCGACGCGCGACCAGCCGCGCACGCGGCAGCCACGCAGGATCGCAGCGTGCTCGCCGGAACAGCAGTGATACCAGCGGCGAGGTCTGCGCACCTGACGGCCGAACTGCACGAGCGGGACGTCGTGGGGCGCCTGCATCAGACCCCATTCGGATTCGCGCAGAATCGAGCGGGCGACGCGCACATGCTCCGTATCGCCGTTGTGCGATGCGACGGAGATCGCCTGCTGCTCGCCGGTGAGCTCACGCGCGAAATCGCGCGCGAAGACCTTCATCATGATCGGCTTGACCATCGAGCGTCCGTAGACCTCGACGTTGCCGCCGAAGGAGTAGATGACGTTGCGGCCCGACACCCAGGAGACCGCGCCATGCACCGTGTTCTCCGCGACGCCGTTGCGCCGGTATTCGACGAGCGGCTGCCAGTTGGGCATCGGGCGCGCGAAGTTAGGAGCAGCGGACTCGTCGAACATTCTTTCTCAATTCTAACGTTACGCGTGGAGTGCGATGGCGGCGCCAGTGGCACGAGGCGCTGGGCGCTGGGCGCTGGGCGCTGGGCGCATGGGACTGTTAGTCCTTCTTCAAACTTCGACGAAGTGCCCCTAGCTTCCGGCCGACTTCATCGACTGCGATTCGCATTCGCTCGAAATCGCTCTGCGAAATATGACCTGCATCGAGCGCGACATACATGTGAGATTTCAGTTCAGAGCAGGACGCCCGCGCAATGGTCACAAACCGGTGGAACTCGGTAGAGCCTTCTCGATCGAAACCTTCGGCAAGGTTTGCCATGATCGATACTGCTGCTCGCTGCATCTGCGAGGCGAGGGCCCAATCCCGACCGAATTCACGTGACCGGGTAACGTCATAGACATCCCTTGTCAGTTCGCGCGCCAGTTGCCAGGCGATGAGGTCCTCGAATCGTTCTGCGCGCGTCATGTCCCATGCGCCCAGCGCCTAGCGCCCGGCGCCCAAGGCAGCGGCGGCGGTCATGAAATCGCGCATGTTCTTCATCACCCGCTTCGAGTCGTGATTGTTGAAATCGAACCACAACATCAGCCGGTCCTCGGGATGGAATCGCTGCTTCATCTGCTCGATGATCGCCGGCGCATCGCCGACCAGCGCGTTGTTGGTCGCACGCTGCACCTTCGCTTGGTCCAGCGTTCCTTCGAGCGCCTTCCAATAGTTCGACAGCGCGTCGTGCGCTTCTTCTTTCGCCTTCTGCGCGTCGTCGTTGATGAACACGAGGACGGTGCGCGGCATCAGACGGCGATGCCACCCGCCGCCATCTGCGTGATACGCGGTGAGCATCCGCTCATTCGTCTTCTCGATCTCGTCTCCCGGCGTGATCGACAGATTGAAGACGCCGACCGGCATGATCGTATTGGCGAAGAGCTGCGTCGCCGGATCGTGGGATCCGATCGAGAGCCGCAGCAGGTCCATCCGCGATTCCTGCGGGACGATCTTCAGGTTCGGGAAGCGCCAGCGCGGCTCGAGAGGCACTTCGTCAACGTATTGACCAACTGCATCCTGCACCCGCTGCCAGTCGGCGTCGCTGCGGAAATCGGAGCGCTTCAACGTGCGCGTCCCGATCATTCCGGAGTTCAGCGTCTCCCCTTTCAGCAGGCGGAGGAAGATCTCCGTCGCCTCCTCGAAGATCTTGTTCTTCACGATAGGCCACGCCGCGGCTTCGACGGGATTCCGCGGCACGATCCCGTACGGCACGTTGATGAACGGAAATCGTCCCGACGCGAAGCCGATCGTCAGCGTGCGCGACTCCTTCGGATCGAGGCCGTGCAGCGCGAGAAAGGTCTTGATCCGCTCCGCGTGCGCGATCGGCCCGCCGTTGCAGAGAATATTCAGAATCGCTGACCCGACGCCGAGCCGTTTCGTCCGCCCGAACACGCGATGCGCAAGCTGAAGGATGTCGGTGTTGAGACCGATCTCGCCCGTGAAATGCGGGATCACCGCTCCCGGATTCGTCTTCTGCACTTCGGTCGACAAATGCGACTCGGCGACCCAGGCAGTGCCAAATCCGAGCTCGTCCGCGAGCTCCACCTGCTCGAAGAAGTTCTCGAGCATCACCCGCTCAGACGGGAGGTACCCATGTACCTCCGTCTGGCAGATGGAAAAAAAGATGTCGTATTCCATGTTTTCAGGGCGCGAGGCGCTGGGCGCGGGGCGCATGGGACGGGTTCTTCCGCGCCCCGCGACTCGCGACTCGCGCCTCGCGTTTTCAGAACCTCGTGACCACCGAGAGCGACCCGACCTTGTAGTGCTTCGAGGAGTCGTATGCGGCGTCGATCTGGAACCTGGGCCACGCCACGCCGGCGCCGACCGAATAGTGCATCTGCGATTCGCCCTTCGGATAGAGCAGCGCCGCGGCGACTCCTTCGAATTGATTGATCGGTCCGCGCCATTCGATCGAATGCGCGGGATCGCGCCAGACACCGGCGCGCAGTGCGAACGGGACCTTCGTCGGGAAGAAGTATTCGCCGCCGAGGTGCAGTTCGGTGACGTCCTTCGCCTGATAGCCGCTCGCATCCTGAATGCCCGTCGCGGTGGAGACGAAGTTGTCGGTGAGGTTGGAGTACGTCACATGCACCGCATCCGCATTGATGGTCAGCACAGGAATCGGACGGACTGAAACGCCGATGCCGGCGACATCGGGAATGTGGAACGTCGTGTCGGCGAGCTTCACGAAGTCGAAGCCGGTCTGACCGTTGGCGATGAAGGTCGGCGTATCGAACGTCGCACCCTTCTTGTAGACGGCGCCGAGGCTGAACTTGTCGCTGGGCGCCCACTTCATGCCGGCGCCGAACGTCAGGTCATGCTGCGACTTGATCGCGACATCGGCGCCGTTCGCTTTCGCGGTCGCCTGCACCGACACGCTGTCGACATCGAAGTCCTGCGTGAAACGGAACGTGAACGCGCCTTCGTCGAACTTCTGCCAGCGCGCGGTCGCGCCGAACGAGAACTTGCCGACCTGCCACGCGCCCGCCAGACCATACGTCTGTTCCTTCACGTCGAGCGCGGTGATGAACGGGTTGACGCGATACTCGAGACACGCGAACGGATTCTTCGTCGAGTTGCGCAGTGAATCGCATTCCGCCTTGCTGATCGGATTACCACCACTCGACGGCAGATAGAAGTTCGGAACGTTCGTCTTCAACTGGCCGGTGAACGGATCGCGCACTGGGACGACCTGACCCGCCCCCGAATTGCGCAGCGGCTCGTGGAAGTAAGCGCCGATCGTGAAGTTGTGCGGCAGCGGCATGACCACGCTGGCAAACGCGAACTGCACGCGGTCGCTGTAATGCGTGAATGCCGTGCGCTGTACGTCGGGGAACGTGCCGCTCGTCGTGAGCAACTGCTGTTCGAGGTAATTGCGGCCTTCGATCGAAATCTCCGGTTTGCGGAGAATCGTCAGGCCCGCGGGATTCGCTTCGGCCGCCGACGCATCATCGGCCAGACCGATGAACGCGCCCCCCATGCCGAGCGAACGTGCGCCGGGGTTCCCGAAGTTGAACTGAAGACCGGAGAGAGATTCGATATCCGTGTTCTGTGCCGTCGCAGGAATCGCGATCAGCAGGCATAACGCGATGAATAGTAGCGACTTGCGCATGCAATCCTCCGATGACGAACTGTTCGGAAGGATAGCAGAGGCGGAAGAGGCGCGAGGCGCTGGGCGCAAGGCGCATGGGACGGCTTCATCCGCGCCCAGCGCCCGGCGCCTCGCGCCGTTTCAAATTACACCCGCGCTTTTTTCACTTCGTCGATCACTCTGGCCAGCACTTCCTCCGGCGCGCCGAGCTGCTTTGCGCGATCTTTGCGGAAGCTCCACTCGACCTGTCCGTTCGCGAGGCTCTTCGCCCCCACCGCGATGCGCAGCGGGAAGCCGACCAGATCGGCGTCCTTGAACTTCACGCCGGGACGCTCATCGCGATCGTCGAAGAGCACATCGACGCCGGCCGCCAGCAGTTTCTCGTAGAGCTCCGTCGCCATGTTCACGACGCTCTCTTCCTTGCCGACCGACGTCACGACGACTTCGAACGGCGCGATCGGCATCGGCCAGATGATGCCGTCCGCGTCGTGGCTCTGCTCGATCGCCGACGCCACCGTGCGGCCGACGCCGAGGCCGTAGCAGCCCATGATCATGCTCTGCCGCTCGCCCTTCTCGTCGAGATAGGTGCAGTGCATCGAGTCGGAGTATTTCGTGCCGAGCTTGAAGATGTGGCCGACTTCGATGCCGCGGTAGATCTCCAGCGCCGTGCCGCAGCGCGGGCAGGGATCGCCTGCGAACACCGTCGTGAAATCGCCCCACTCCGGCTCCGGAAAATCGCGTGCGACGTTCGCGCCGCTGATGTGCGTATCGCGCTTGTTGCCGCCGACGATCCAGTTCGCCCGTCCCTTCAGCGACACGTCGGCTAACACTCTCCTGCACTTCGTGCCGACAGGACCGCAATAGCCGACCGGTCCACCTGTCGCCTCTTCGAAACGCGAATCGGCGAGCATCTCCATCCACGTCACGCCGAGGTGATTCTTGATCTTGATCTCGTTGCCTTCGCGGTCGCCGCGCACGAGCACCATCACCGGACCTTCATCGGTGTCGAACACGAGCGTCTTCACGAGCTGCGACGTCGGTTTGCCGAGGAACCGGCCGACGTCCTCGATGGACTGCGTTCCCGGGGTATGGATCGGCGCCAGCTCCTGCATCGGCGCCGGCTCCGGCTCATCGTCGAAGAATTTCGACGTCGCCTTCTCGATGTTGGCGCCGTAACGGCATTTCGGACAACTCACGACCGCGTCCTCGCCCGATTGGGCCAGGACCATGAATTCGTGAGAAGCAGACCCGCCGATGTTTCCGGTATCGGCTTCGACTGCTACGTGGTCTAACCCGCAGCGATGAAAGATTGCCGTGTAGGCCTGGCGCATTGCCTCATACGTCTCGTCGAGAGATTCGCGCGACGTGTGGAAGGAATACGAATCCTTCATGATGAACTCGCGGCCGCGCATCAGACCGAAGCGGGGGCGGACTTCATCGCGGAACTTCGTCTGGATCTGATAGAGGTTGACCGGGAGCTGGCGATACGAATTGATCGCGTCGCGCACGGTGTCGGTGATGACTTCCTCGTGCGTCGGCCCGAAGACGAAATCGCGTTCGTGGCGATCCTTGATTCGCAGCAGCTCTTTTCCGTACTTCTGCCAGCGGCCGGACTCCATCCAGAGCTCCGCCGGCTGGATGGCCGGCATGGAAAGCTCGACGGCACCGGCGCGATTCATCTCCTCGCGTACGATGTGCTCGAGCTTCTTGATTGACCGGAGGCCGAGCGGCAGATAGGTGTAGATGCCGGCGGCGACTTTCCGGATCATTCCGGCGCGCATCATCAGCTTCTGGCTGATGACATCCGCGTCGGCGGGAACTTCACGTAACGTGTTTAGAAAATACCTGGTCCAGCGCATAAAAGAGGGCGATTGTACTGTAGGAGTGACGAGTGATGAGTGACTAGTGATCAGTGACGAGTGACTAGTGACTAGTGATCAGTGCACTTCTCTCTCGTCACTAGTCACTCGTCAACTAGCCACTCGTCACTATTCACTATTCACTCGTCACTATTCACTCGTCACTATTCACTCGTCACTATTCACTCGTCACTATTCACTCGTCACTATTCACTATTCACTCGTCACTATTCACTCTCCATGCAAGAGACCATTCTCAAATTCGACCGGCCGCCTGTATCGCGTCTCATCTCCTGCGCCGCGGTTTTCGGCTCGGCTGCACTCGTCTTTTATTACCTGTCGGAGAGTGCGGACGACATCGACGTCCTCAGCTTCGCCGGCCTCATCCTTCTCTTCCTCGGCACTTTCGCCGCGATGCTGATGCAGTACGGCGATCACATCTACGTCAGCGAATCGGGGGTGATGTATGAGAACCGGTTCCTCAAGTGGGCCGGAAAGCGCGGGCGGTGGATGCGGTGGGAGGACATCGTCGAAGTGCGCGAGGTGAAGCAGAAGGTCCTGATCCTGCTGTCGCGGGACGGAAGGCGCATGCTCGTCGACGCGATTCTTGGCTACGCGATTGCACGAGCGGAGATTCTCAGGCGCGCTCCTCAGGCCATCGTCTCGGGGACGCTGGCCCGAGATGACGCTTGAATCGCCGCGCACTCCTCATCACCTGCACATCGATCGCCGCCGCAGCACTCCTCGTGCTGGCGATCGCACTCTGGCATCGCAAACCGGTCCCGCGTTCCAGCCCCAAGCACACCGCCGTGATCGCGCCGGCCACCACGGCTCCGCCGCCGCCGGTCGAACAGTGGACGGCCCGCTTCTCCCAACTCGAAGACGCGGGAGAGTGGAAGCAGCTCGCGGCGCTGCTCGACGCGATCGAGCAACACGACCCCGCGCACTACGCGCAGTTCAACCTCGGTTTTCTGCACGCACGAGCGGAGATCCATGCGGACGAGGCGGACGACGCGCGCCGGAGGCTGCAGCCGTTTCTCGCGAACGGCAATCCGTTTCGCGATCTCGCGCTCTATCGCCTGGCGACGCTCGACCATTCAAGCGCACTTCGGCAGCAGTTGATCTTCACCTATCCGGCATCGATCCATCGCGAAGAGGCAATCGACGACGAGACAGAAGATCTCGCCCGCGGCAACGACGTGAACGCGCTCGCAACCTTCGCCTCGCGCCTCTACGCGACGGCGAGCACGGCGCGCCGCCGCGATCTCGACGCGCATCTCGCGGAGATGATGATCCGCCTCGGCAAGACGGACGCCGGAATGCAGAAAGCGCTCGAGGTGCTGCGCGGCGGCACGAACGACGACCCCGCCGACCGCGCGGCACGCGCACTCGATCATCCCGATCTGATCTCCCGTCTCAACGCACAGCAACTCGCTACCCTCGGGGAGGCGATGCACAACCATCGTCACTTCGACCGCGCGGAAGCGCTGCTGACGATGCCTGCCGTGCCGAAAACGGATGCGATGATCTTTCAGATCGGCCGCAGCTATTTCGGCGACGAGAAGTTCGCCGCGGCGCAGGAGTGGTATCTGCGCGGCGCGAACACGACGCGCGATCTTCCGCAGAAGAGCGTCTTTCTCTGGCATGCCGCGCGCGCGGCGCAGTTGATGGGAGACGATGCGGCCGGCGAACGATTCATGACGGCGGCGATCGCGCTGCCGGTGCGCACGCCATCGACACTCGCGGCGCTCACGCAGCGCATCCGGCTGCGGATGAAACAGAAACGCGTCGCAGAGGCAACGGCCGACCTGACCCTCATGCGCAAGATCGCGCCGAAGGATCCGGCACGGCAGGATGCCGAGCGCGCCTACGCGCTGTATCTGCAGAAGCCAAAGCGGAGTGCGGACGCCGCATCCGCACATCGCACCATCGAACTGAAACCTGAACCCTTCCCTCAATTCCCACTAAAGAGCGCCGACCGCGCCACGCAGCTCATGGCGATGGGTCTCTTCGACGAGGTGACGGACGAGATCCCGAAACGCTGGCCGCTGCGGCCCGCGAACAGTGCGCTCACCCAGTCGATCGCCTTCAGCCGCGCCGGCGCATCGCGCGAATCGATCTACGCGATCGAGGTGATGGTGAAGGGGCTGCCTGCGAATACAGACTTGCCGAAGATCGCGCGAGAGCAGCTCTATCCGCGCGATTTCTACGAGTACGTGGAGGAGGATGCGAAGACGTTCGGCGTCGATCCGAATCTCATCCTGGCGATCATGCGCGAGGAATCGCGCTTCAATCCGCGCGCGAAGTCGCAGGTCGCGGCGCGCGGCCTGCTGCAGTTGATCATCACCACTGCCCGCGATATCGGTCGCGATATCGGACTGGTCGATGTCTCAGCGGAAGATCTTTACGATCCGCGCGTCGTGATCCGCATCGGTGCGAAGTACCTCTCGACACTGTCGAAGGAATTCGCCGGCAACAGACATGCGATCGTCGCTGCCTACAATGCGGGACCGGCGCAGGTCCGGCTGTGGCAGCGGATGGCGCCGGCGCCGGGTGACGACTACTTCGACGAGTCGATCACCTTCGATGAGACGCGGGATTACGTCAAGAAGGTGATGAAGTCGTATCGGGAGTACGTGAGGTTGTACGGCTCTTAGTTAGGTCGTCCGCGCGTAGAACTCGCGATAGCGCGGCACGATCTTCTTCTCATCGAACCGCTCCACGGCCGCCTGGCGCCCCCCCTTCCCGAGCTTCCGCTGCAGCGCATCGTTAGACAGGATCTCGATCGCGCAGTCGGCCATCGCCTCGACGTCGCCCACCGGCAGGAGATATCCGCTCTCTCCGTCGACCACGACCTCCGGCATCCCGCCCGTCTTCGTGCCGATCACCGGCACCTCGGACGCCATCGCTTCGAGTGCCGCCATACCGAACGACTCCGCCTCCGAAGGAAGGAGGAAGAGATCCGCCGATCCGACCACCTCTTCCAGATTCGGGACGTTGCCGAGGAAAAAGACGCGCTCGCGAAGATGATGCTCGCGGCACCACGCTTCGGCGCGCGAGCGATCGGGGCCATCGCCCACCATCATCAGCCTGCTGGGGATCCGCCGCGCGACGCGCTCGAATACTTCGAGCACATCCATGATCCGCTTCACCGGACGGAAGTTCGAGACATGGCAGATCAGCTTCTCGTCGACGATGTCGAACAGATGAAAGATGTTGCCGCGCTCATGATGGAAGCGCTCCAGATCGACGAAGTTCGGGATCACTTCGATCGCCTTGTCCGTCCCGAAATTCGCAGTCGTCTCGTCCTTCAGCCACTGCGAAACAGCGGTCACACCATCGGATGCCTCGATGCCGAAGCGTGTGATCGGCAGGTAGCTTTCGTCGCGGCCGACGAGCGTGATGTCGGTGCCATGCAGCGTCGTGACGACCTTCAGCTCGCCGTGCAGGATCTGCTTCGCGAGGAAGGCGCTGATCGCGTGCGGAATCGCATAGTGCACGTGCAGCACTTCGAGCTTTTCGTATGCCGCGACCTCGGCCATCTTCGTCGCCAGCGCGAGCGCATACGGCGGATACGGATCGAACAGCGGGTACGTCGTGACGGTCACCTCGTGAAAATGCACGCGGTCATGCGTCAGGTTCAGCCGCGACGGAAGCGCGTAGCTGATGAAGTGCACGTCGTCGCCGCCCTTCGCGAGCGCGAGGCCCAACTCCGTGGCGACGACGCCGGATCCGCCGAAGGTGGGATAGCAGGTGATGCCGATCTTCAATGCTCGCGGCCCTCGTACGCGCCGATGATGTCGTCCAGCTTCGGCGGCTGCTTCGTCAGGAATGCCTCGCCGTACTCGACGCCGATCATCGCGCCGAAGTGCTTCCCTCGCGCCTCGATCATGCCGAGAAATTTCGGGTCGGAGATGAAGATCATCGGATCCTTCGACTTGGGATCGTGAAACTGCGACTTGAACGCGGCGATCGCCTTCATCTTCGTCTTCCACGCCGCGGTGACATCGACCACGAACGTCGGATGCAGCACGTAATTCTGCATGTAGTACGCCGTGACCTGCGGCCGGTATGCGGCACGCGACGTCTGCAGCGAGCGCAGCCCGGCGTAGAAGCCCGCGTCGGTGCAGATGCGCCCCGTGCGCACATGATCCGGATGGCGCTCGTCAGGCCAGGGAGCGAAGGCAACGCGCGGACGATGGCGGCGAATGACTTCGATCACCTCCAGCTCCTCGTCTCTGCCGGTGCGCAGGCCGCCATCGCCGAGATCGAGCTGATATCGGAACTCGACGCCGAGGATCTTCGCGGCGCGCTGCGATTCGCGATAGCGGATCTGCGGCGTGCCGCGCGTTCCCATCTCGCCGCGCGTCAGCTCGACGAGTCCGACCTTGAGACCATCCTTCACCGACTTGGCGATCGTGCCGCCACACGACAACTCGATATCGTCGGCGTGAGCAGCGAAGAAAAGCAGATCCACTTGTTCGTTCATAGTGCGATCACTCTGCAGACCGGGGAGTCGGGCTCGATCTCTTCGATCATCCGCTCCACGAGCAGCTTGTCCTGTTGCAGGAAGAAGGGAATCCACCCGACGACGCGATCCTGCACGTGGCGGTCGGGATAGAGCGTCGCCACGAGCTCGCGCACCGCGGTCCATCGCTCGCGATCCTTGCGCGCGAGCCCTTTGACTGCGCGCTCGGTGAGTTTTCCGAAGTGATACTCGATGTGGCCGATCGAGCGGTTGATGGCGCGCGCGAGCGCATGGTCCGCGGGCAGTGCGAGCTCGCCGATCTGCTCGATGCGGGCGAGGAGATCGCGCTTCGCATCGGCGGCGAGCGCCTGCACACGCTTCACGGCCTCCGGTTCGCGATCGGCGATGATCGCGTCCGCGCTCTGAAAAATCTCGCGCGGTTCGATCGCGTAGCGGCTGAAGGCGCGCACCAGCCGCTTCGGTGCGACCAGCGCATGGCCGCGCAGGGCGATCTTCGGCATGGGCACGCCGAGGAGGTCGTGCAGAGGTGCGATCTGCGCGTAGTAGGAGACCTCGGCAGGGCCGCCGACGAAAACCGCCGGGCGGAACACGAAGTCCTGCAGAAGCGGGCGCGTCAGCGCGGATGTCGAGATGCACGCGGGGTCGTCGATGTCGAACGGAGCCGACATCAACTCGCGATTGCCGTCGCTGTCGATCCTGAAGAAGAGCGTGTAGGGATCGCCTTCGCGGGCGACGACCTGCGGCGTATAGCCGGCAGCGGCGAGAGCGGCCGAGCGCTCCGCGAGCGCGGCCTGCACTTCATCCGCCCGCTGCGCGATCTGCCGCAGAAGCGAACCGCCTGCGCGCCGCAACTCGGGCAAGAGCGCATCGACGAGCACGATTGGCTCATCGAACGCCGCCGCGAGAAGCTGCGCGAACGAATCGCGAAACGTGATGCCCTCACGGAGCCACGCCGGCCGCGGCAGATCGCACAGCGCGAGGAACTCCGCAATCAACGGCTCCGGCACGGGCTGCGGGCCGACCATCGCCTTCGACTCGATCCCCCGTCTAACCGCGAGCTGCACCAGGTCGAGCTGGCGATTCACATCCTTCGAGGCACCGAGGCTGCTCACCGGGATGGAGAGCTCCGCGGCCTCATCGAAGTCGTGATCTTCCGTCGCCAGCCAGAAAAAGACCGTCGCCCGCTTTCCCTCGGCGCGCAGACGCCGCTTCATCTTCACCAGCGAGGCGATCTTCGCGAGTGTGTAGAGCGGACCGCCGGCGAAGCCGACCTGCTGGCCCGCAATCAACGCGACGGAGTCTCCACGCGCCCACGCTTCGACCTCGTCGCGCACGAAGAGGCCCCACCGCTTGTTCGACTCGATGAGAGCGGCTTGCAGGTCAGCCGCCCACGCCTGACCAGAGGGACCGGCAGGCGAGGGCATCTGTCGTACACGCGGGAGGAACGCATCTGCCTTCCCCTCGAGCCAGTCGAGGACGAAGCGGTTCATCCCCGGATAGCCGGAAAGCGCGAGCTCGATACAGCCCGGTTCGGCCGCGGCGGTCATCGCTTGCTCCCGACCAGAATCAGCCGCGGTGAAGCATCGTGAAAGGAATTGCCATCGAAATCGCCGAAGGCGTTTCGGATGGTCAGGTCACAGGAAGAGAACATCATCGAAATCTCGGCGAGATCGTAACCGCGAACGCGTTCCAGATAGCGGCGTTGACCGATCGTTATCCGTTTGTTGAAGGAGCGGTCGTTGACGTCGAACCACCGCTCGATGAGAACTTCTCCCATCGGCGTCTCCCGCTTCTCGCGCTGCACGAGCTTCTGCAATTCGCGATGCACGTTCAGATAGTCGAAGAGGAACGGCGCTCCCGGCTCGAGCACACGCGACATCTCGCGCACCACTTCCGCGTTTTCCTCCTCGGTCGAGAAGTAGCCGAAACTGGTAAAGAAGTTGACCAAAGCGCCGAAGCTCCCGGAGCGGAACGGCAGGCTGCGCATGTCGGCGCGAGCGGCGGGCATGAGGCCGTATTCGGCGATTCCCGTCCGCAGCAGCGTGTAGGAGAGATCGCAGCCCACCGCGTGATAGCCGGCTGTCTGCAGTTCCTTCATGTGCCGCCCCATCCCGCAGGCGAGATCGAGAACCTCGCCGTTCACCGGACCGATCTGCTGCGCGAAGAACAAGACCTGCAGCTTCGCTTCGTTCTCATCGCGATGCGAGTAGATCTCGAGGTATTCCTCGCCGAACCATTCCTGGTACCAGGCCATGATTCGGGGTTACGCGGGCACTGGGACGCCGGGGCACCGGGTGGAGATTCGCCTGCTCACGGCCGCGCCAGCCTCTCCATCAACGTCGACTCGCTCTTCTTCGCCTCCTGCAGCGCTGCTTCCAGCGAAGCGATCACGCGGCGCGTCGAGGTGAGCAGCATCTCGATCTCGTCGCGGTCGTGTGACTCGTCGTGAATGCCTGCCGTGGCCGCGAACGGATTGTCGGCGACTTCCGGCTCCGGGATCGCGATCGGCTCCGGCGCGACCGCGACCGTGCTCTCGAACGGATCGGCGGCCATCTCTGCCGATTCACCTTCGTCGACTGCCGCGTACGTGCCGAACGGATCTTCTTCATCGATGACGGCCGTTTCGGCAACCGGCTCCGGGACCGCAATAGGCTCCGGCATCGGCTCCGGCTCGGGTTTCGGCATCGGCCGCGATTGCGTCGGTACCGGCTCGTGCTTCATCGAGAGCTTCGGCGTGCCGGCGGATCCCTGCGTCACTCCCGAGCGGGCGCTCATGTCGGGCTTGCCGAGCTCCGGCGCGTCGTACAAGGTCGTGTCGACGTTCTTCTTGAGATTGTCGAGGATCGCGCCGATCGCCGCGCGCAGAGTCGCCGTCACTCCGACACCCTGCAGCGCCGCGGCCTCGACGACGGGATGATCGCCCGGCTGCATGTAGGCGTTCATGTCTTCCACCGTGTCGACGTTCGGAAGATCGCGCTTGTTGTACTGGAACACGAGCGCGACTTTGTCGGGATCGATGCGATTGATGCGGAGATTCGTCCTGAGGTTGTCGAGGCTCGTGAGGTTCGACTCGCGCATCGACTGCTGCGAGTCGGCGACGAAGACGACGCCATCCGCTCCCCGCAGGACGAGCTTGCGCGTCGCGTCGTAGAAGACCTGTCCGGGCACCGTGTACAACTGCACGCGGACTTTCTGCCCACCGATCGTTCCGAGCTCCATCGGCATGAAGTCGAAGAAGAGCGTGCGATCGGTCTCCGTCGACATCGAGATCATCTTGCCTTTGTTGTCGAGCTTCGGATTGCCATAGATCTTCTCGAGGTTGGTCGTCTTTCCGCAGAGACCGGGCCCGTAATAAACGAGCTTGACCGTGACCTCGTTGATGGCCTTGTTGATCAACACCATGGGTGTGTCCTCCGTCGGACCGCGCGAAAAGCTTAGCACTGCCCGGCCAGGCAGCAGGCGGTATGAGAAACCAACGCTACGCGGTGGAGGCGCGGGGCGCGAGGCGCAGGGCGCGAGGCGCAGGGCGCGAGGCGCGAGGCGCGGGGCGCAGGGCGCGAGGCCACAATAGAGAGCAGTCGGTTGTCCCATGCGCCCAGCGCCCAGCGCCCCGCGGTTGTCCCATGCGCCCCGCGCCCAGCGCCTCGCGCCCAGCGGTTGTCCCATGCGCCCAGCGCCCAGCGCCCAGCGCCCCGCGGTTGTCCCATGCGCCCCGCGCCCCGCGCCCCGCGCCCCGCGCCTCGCGCCCGTGTCCCCGTTCCCCGACCGCATAGAATAGCGATCCAATGTCGTTGGCGACGGGAAGCCGCATCGGTCCTTACGAGATCGTCGAGCTCCTGGGTGAAGGTGGAATGGGGCAGGTGTACCGTGCCCGTGATCCGCGCCTGGGGCGCGACATCGCCATCAAAGTGCTGACGGCCGAGTCGCGCGACAACGACGACGCGATCGCGCGATTCGAGCGCGAAGCCCGTGCGGTTGCCTCGCTTTCGCATCCGAACATCCTCGCGGTTCACGATTTCGGCAGCGACAAGGGCATCTTCTACGTCGTCACCGAACTGCTGCACGGCCGGACGCTGCGCGATGAGATGCAGACTCCGATCAACTGGCGGCGCGCCGTCGAGATCGGAGCGGAGATCGCGGAGGGACTGGCCGGCGCGCACTCACGCTCGGTGGTCCATCGCGATCTGAAGCCCGAGAACATCTTCCTCACGAAAGATGGTCACGTGAAGATCCTCGACTTCGGACTCGCGCAAACCGATCCGATTCTCTCGCAACAGGACGAGACCTCGATTCCCACCACCAAGTGGTTCCAGACGGATCCCGGTGCCGTCGTCGGAACGCTTGGCTACATGGCGCCGGAGCAGCTCCGCGGAGAGAACGTCGATGTCACCGCCGACATCTTCTCCCTCGGCTGCGTGCTCTACGAGATGGTGACGGCCAAGCGCCCGTTCCAGCGAAACTCCGGAGCGGCGACGATCGCCGCCGTGCTGCACGACGAGATCCCGCACGAACCGCTCACGCAGAGCGTTCCGTCCGAGGTGCAGCGCGTGATTGAGGGATGCGTGGAGAAGAAGCCGGGCGCGCGATTTCAGTCCGCACGCGACCTCGCCCTGACGCTGCGCGCGATCGGCAGCGGCACTCTCACATTGTCCTCAACCGGCACGAAGCCGCGCCGAGTGTCGAAGGTCATCGATTCGATCGCGGTGCTGCCGCTGAAGAACGCAACCGGCGACGCCGACGCCGACTACCTGAGCGACGGCATCACCGAAGGCATCATCAACAAACTCTCGCAGCTCCCGAAACTGAAGGTCATGGCGCGCAGCACGATGTTCCGCTACCGCGGACACGACGCCGATGCGCAAGCCGTCGGCCGCGAGCTGCGCGTGCGCGCCGTGTTGTCGGGACGCGTGCAGCACGTGCGCGATCGCCTCCTCGTGAACGTCGAGCTGGTCGACGCCAACGACGGATCGCAGTTGTGGGGAGAGACCTACAACAATCCGCTCTCCGATCTCCTGGAGATGCAGGAGCAGATGTCGCGCGAGATCACGGAGAAGCTGCGCATCCGGCTGACCGGAGCGGAGAAGAAGCGGCTGCGCAAGAAGTCGACGGAGAACAGCGAGGCTTATCAGCTCTATCTCAAGGGCCGCTATCACTGGAACAAGAGAACCGAAGACAGCCTGCGGAAAGGGATCTCGTTCTTTCGCGATGCAATCGAAGCGGATCCGTCGTTCGCGAGCGCGTACACAGGCCTCGCCGACAGTTTCATCTCGCTCGCAACGAACGTCCCGCTGCCGCCGCGTGAGGCGATGCCGAAAGCGAAAGCCGCGGCCATGCGCGCGGTGGAGATCGATGAGGGTCTCGCGCAGGCGTGGGCGTCGCTGGCCGGCATCCGCTGGCTCTACGAGTGGGATTGGAGCGGCGCGGAAGACGCCTACCGGCGAGCCATCGAGCTCAATCCGAATTACGCGAATGCGCACGAGGGCTATTCGATGCTGCTCTCCGCGCGCGGACGATTCGACGAAGCGACGGCGCAGATCACGAAAGCGAACGATCTCGATCCGCTGTCGCTGATCATCGCCGTGCATTCAGGCTGGCCGTACTACTTCGCGCGCGATTACGAAGGCGCGGTGCGCCGCTTCCGCAAGGCACTCGATCTCGACGACAAGTTCGTCCCCGCACATGGCTGGCTCGGCATGGCGCTCGAGCAGCAGCGGCGCTATGCGGAGGCGATCGACACGTTCAAGAGGGCGCTCGAAGTAGAACGGACGCCGATTCTGCTGGCGATGATCGGTCACGCGTGGGCTGTCGCCGGAGATCGCGACAAAGCCCTCGAGGCTCTCGACTCACTCCGCGAGGAAGCGAAACAGCGCTATGTCTCGCCGTACGATCTGGCGGTCATTCATGCTGCACTCGGGAATCAGACGGAGGCGATGAGGACGTTGCGGGTTGCGTTCGACGATCGCTCGTCATGGATGGTGTTCGCCGGCGTCGATCCGCGCCTCGATGCACTGAAAGAGCTGCCGGAGTTTCGCGAGCTGGTGCGGCAGGTCGCCGGGGCGCGGACAAGCTGAGCGCTTGTCCGGTACCCCGGCTACAATTCCCCCATGTCCCGAAAGCAGCTCTTCTCCCGCGTCTACGAAGAACAGATCATCGGCGTCGTTCGCGAAGACGACTCCGCCGTGGCGCAGCACGTCGCGTCGGCCTATGCGCAGAACGGCATTCACATCGTCGAGGTCACGCTGACGACGCCGGACGCGTTCGACCTCATGGCCTCACTGGCGAAGCGATTCGGCGAGCAGATCGTCATCGCCGCGGGAACGGTGCGCAGCTCGAACGACGCCGCGGCTGCGCGGCGCGCGGGCGCACAGATCATCGTTTCGCCGCACACCGACGTGCGCGTCATCGAGTACGCGAACGACAACGACATGCTGTCGATCGCCGGTGCAGCGACGCCGACGGAGATCCTCACCGCGTGGAACGCCGGCTGCGACATCGTCAAGATCTATCCCGCCCATTTCCTCGGCGGGCCGGACTACATCAAGACCATTCGCGGACCGATCCGCGATGTCCCCATGCTGGCGGGAGGACCGGTGCCTCTCGACATGATCGAGCCCTACCTCGACGCCGGTTGCGTCGCCGTCAACCTCGGCCCCTCGCTCGCGGTTCCGGATCTCGTGCGCAATGCGGACTGGGACGAGATCGGCCGCCGCGCCGTGCTCGCGACTTCGATCATCCAGTCGCGACGCGACGCGACCGAAGAGACGCATTACGTCCACTGAGACTTGATGCCGATGAACTAACGACGATGCTGGCGCTCCTACTCTCGCTCTTCCTCGCAACGCCCTTTCCCTCCGCCAGCAGGACCGCGTGGATGCGGCCGGAGTCGTTCCATCTCTCGATCGGCATGTCGCGCGCCGACACGCTGAAGAAGCTCGCCGACGCCGGATGGAAAACGAAGGCCGGAAAAGACGCCGCGCATCTCGTCATCGAGTACACCGACGCCGACTCCGTCACGCTCGAGTTCCGCAAAGATCGCCTGAAGGCTGTCCGCTTCGAACATTTCGCATTCCTTCAGGATGCGCGCAGCGCGTTCACCGAGGAGGTGACTTACCTCCACGAAACGTTCGGCGCTCCGAAGGCGGTCAAGACGAAATCCGTCGTGCTCTACGACCGCATCCTGCCGAACGTGATGGTCGTACTGTCGGACGATCCCAGGTCGGAGAACGGGCAGAAGGGGCTGGGTCTGCTCGTCGTGCGGTACTACGACCCGCTGTCGTGATCCCGAGCCCGGCGCGTCACTGCGAGCCCAGCGCCGCCGTCGGTGTCGCCGCCGTCCACTTCTGCGGCTTGCCTTCGTGCACGTAGATGCCCTCGCCGAGCGTTCCCACGTACAGGCGGTCGTGATTGAACGCGTCGAGCGCGACGGCCGTCACTTCCGCACTGCGCGACGGCATCTCCACCGAGAGCCAGTCGCTCTGATGCGGGTCGCCGACCAGCAGCTCGCGCTGCTGGCGTGACGCCAGGAACAGCAGGTCATTGCCGGCAAAAACAGAAGCGTACTGCGCGTCCGGCGCCTGGACATCGTGCCAGCGCTTCTCGTCATCGAGCTGTCCTGCCTTCACGCCCTGCGCGCCGGCGATGAAGACGACCTGCGCCGTCCCGAGCGTTCTCACTGCCAGCGTGCGTCCACGGGCCGGCGCACCGGCGACATGCGTCCAGCGCTCGCCGTCGAACACCGCGAGACCGTTGCTCGTCAGCGCATAGAGCGCGCGCCGCTCACCGATCTGGCCGAGAGCGAGATCCACCGTCCGCTGATCCTCGCCGGCGAGGACGTACCACGATTTCCCGCCGTCGCGCGTCGTGAACACGCCTTCCGAGGTCGCCGCGAACGCGCGTGTGTGGTTGAAGCGGACGATGCGATCGACGCGAATCGGCGTATTCGCCGGCGCGCTCTGCGTCCATTCCTTTCCGTCCGCGCTCCAGAAGAATCCCTTGTCGGTTCCCGCGAGAAAGCGGGCGTCGGATTCCTTGTCGTCATTGATGACGAGCGAAAGCACTTCGGGAAGCTTCGTCGCACTCAGCTTCGCCCACGTCTTTCCCGCATCGTCCGACGAATAGATGCCCGACGCCGCGCCGCCAAACGCAACGGCCGCATAGACGCGGTCGTGCAGCATCGGATCGGCGATCACCGTCGTCACGCGGACGTTGCGCAAACCGTCGGACGCGCGAACGAACGTCTTCGCGCGATCTTCGGAAATGTAGATCCCGTCTCCTTCGACGCCGAGGACGATGCGATCGGGACGCTCGGGAGTGATGGCGATGGAGTTCACGACGAGCCCCTCGTCGGACACCGCGTACCAGCTCCGGCCATGATCATCCGTGCGATAGAGACCCGCGACCGAGCCGGCGTAGAGCACGTCGGGATCGCAGGGATCGAGCTCGATGTCGTGAATGCGCCGGTTGTCGAACCCGTTGCGGTAGCGGAGCCAGTTGTCGCCGCGATCGGCCGTGTTGTAGACCCAGCCGCACGTCGACACCCAGATGCTGTCGGGATTCGACGGCTCCATCGTGATCGAGAACATGTCGGTGTCGAGCACCATCCCGTTGTTGATCAGCTTCCAGTTCGCGCCGCCGTCATCGGTGCGCCAACCCTGACGCCACGTGCCGACGTAGATCCGATCGTGCGTGCGGGGATCGATCGCCAGAGACTCCACGTTGATCTGATTGGAGATCTTCGTCCATGTCGCGCCGCTGTCGGTGCTGCGATAAACGCCGGTCAGCCCGCCGGCGACGATGAAGTTCTCGTCATGCGGATCGACGGCGATCGCGCGCACGGAGAAATCCTCGAGCCCCACATCGCGCCGCGACCAGTTCTTTCCGCCATCGTCGGACACGGCGATCACGCCGCCATCCCACAGTCCCCAGCACGCGGCCCAGAGGCGGCCGCTGCGATCGATGACGAGGTTGTCGACGACGTAGCCGGGGAACGGAACTCCGACGCGCGGACTCGTCCACGTTCTCGCGCCGTCGTTCGAAACGTAGACCTCACCACCGCTCGTGCCGACGTAATATCGGTCAGGGTTGGAGGGATCGACGATCAGCGCACGAACATCAGCGCCGTACAACCCGCCGCGGCGCCATTGCGCAGCCGCCGGAAGCGTCAGAAGGATCGCGAAAAGAATCAAAGACTTACGCATTGGGTTCCGAAGACAAGATATTTACCACAGTCGCACCCAAGCAAGCGGCGTGACAAGATTAAGGCGGCGGACAGCAGGCAAACGTTTTCCTCCTGCTGCCTGCCGTCTTTCTATGAAACATATCGACATTCTCGAGCAGCCGGACGATGTGCGCGCACTCATCGCCGAATGCGAGCTGACCGGGCGCAAGACGCTTTTCGAGCGGCAGGAGCAACCGGTCGCCATCCTCATCTCGTATGACGAATACATGGCGCTGCGGGAAACCATCGACATCAACAACGATGCGGAACTGCGCGAGCTTGCCGTTGAGGCTGAGCCCGGCGAGCTCTCCCTTCCCGAGGACCTCTTCGGCAGGCGGCTGAACAACGATCGCATTCGGATCAGCGAGATCGCCACGCGGCAGTGGGCCACACTCGCTGCCCACGAACGCGATGTGGTCGCGGGCGCGCTCGCACTTCTCGATGAAGATCCGATCGCCGGCGCACCGCTCTTCGATCCGCTGCGCGGACTCTGGAGCCATCGCCGCGAGCACCTGCGCATCGTCTACCGGATCATGCCGGAGGCGCGCTTCATCCTCATTCAGACCATCACACGCGTGGCGGAGACTTCGTGAAACTGATTCTCGCCTCTTCATCACCCCGGCGGCGCGAGCTGCTCGCTTCGATCGGCCTCGACTTCGACGTCGTGCCGAGTCACATCCCCGAAGTGCGCGGCGAAGGAGAAGCGCCGGAGGAATACGTCGCACGGCTCTCGCGCGAGAAGGCGGCGGCGATCGCCCACGCGCATCCCGATCGCTGGGTCATCGCCGCAGACACCACGGTTCTCCTCGGCGAAGAGCTGCTGGAAAAACCGGCCGATGCCGCCGATGCGCGCCGCATGCTGGCCACGATCGCCGGGCGGACGCACATCGTCTACACCGGCGTGACCGTCATGAACGCATCGCAGAATCATCACGACACGCGCGTCGCGGAATCCGAAGTCCGGATGCTGCCGCTCGAGTCCGAGGACATCGCGTGGTACGTAGAGACGGGTGAGCCGATGGACAAAGCCGGAGCGTATGCAGTGCAGGGAATCGGCGCGATGTTCATCGACTCGATTCACGGCAGTTATACGAATGTGGTCGGCTTGCCTCTTGCTCTGCTGTTCCGGATGCTTCGCCGAGCCGGCATTGACCCGTTGCGCCCTGAAACGACAAGCTAACGGTTGAGGAATTCACACATGTCATCCGCAGCAAAAGTCGGCGCTTTCATGCTGATCATCCTGGCCATCCTCGGCTACTTCGTGCTGAAGATCGAGGATGTGAACATCCGCCGCGGCGGCGGCACGAAAAAAGTGACCGCGGTGTTCGACTCGGTCGCCGGGCTGGACAACAAGTCCGCAGTACGCGTCGCCGGCGTGCGCGTCGGCAAAGTTGCCAACATCAAACTGCGCGACGACGGCAAGGCCGAAGTGACGATGGAGCTCGATCGCGACGTCAAGCTGCATCAGAACGCGTCTGCTCACGTCGCAAACCTGGGACTCCTCGGCGAGAAGTACATCGAGCTGGAGCCGGGAACCGCGAGCGCACCACTCGTTCCTGACGAACAGCAGGTCACTCTCCGCGGCTCGCAACCTGCAACGATCGACGACGTGACGAATCAGGTCTCCGCGATCGCGACGGACGTCAAGGCCATCACCGCGTCCCTGCGCACCGCGATGGGCGGGCCGGACGGGCAGCAGCGTCTCGTCGACATCGTGGAGAACGTCCGGCAGATCACGGCGCAGGTGCGCGAACTGATCGCCGCCAACCGGACGAACGTCGATGCGACGCTGGCCAACGCGCGCGACATCACCGCGCAGCTCAAGACCGACATTCCGCGCCTCGCCGACTCGATCGAGAAGGTGGCGAATCAACTCAACGGCACGATCGGCGAGAACCGCTCCGACGTCCACCAGGTCGTCGGCAATCTGCGTGATCTCTCGCGCGATCTCCGCACGACGGCCGACAACCTGAACTCGATCACGGGTCAGGTGAAGTCGGGAGAAGGCACGGTCGGAAAACTCGTCTACAGCAACGAGACTCACGACAAGCTCACCGCGGCGCTGTCATCCGTCGAAAGCGGCGTGAACGAATTGAAGACCGCGCTCGGCCGCGCCAATCGGATCGGACTCGATCTCGGAATGAAAGCCGATTACTACGCGGGCCTCAACAACGACAGCAGCGACGCGACGAGTCTCAACTCCAGCAACTCACGCTCGGCCGTGACGCTGCGCCTGATTCCGAATCCGGAGCGCAACCGCTTCTACAACATCGAGCTCGCCGACGATCCGCGCGGACGCCGCCGCGACAAGGTGACCGAGACGAGCGTCACCAATCCGGCGACGGGAATGACCACCACCACGATCACGAAAGAGACGAAGTTCGACCGCAACTTCGTCATCTCCGCGCAGGCCGGCTGGACGCTCAACCCGATGGCGGTGCGCCTCGGTCTCTTCGACTCCACCGGCGGCGCAGGCATCGATTACCGCGTCAACAACCGTCTCACCGTCACCGGAGAGGCATTCGATTTCGGCAAGCGCCGCGATCAGAATCCGCATCTCCGGCTGTATGGCGAATACGTCGTGCGGAAGGAGAAGCCGCGCACGCCGCTCATCTTCGTCAGCAGCGGTGTGGACAACGTCTTCAACGACACTGCGTTCATCTTCGGCGGCGGCATCCGCTGGCGCGATGACGATCTGAAATACCTGCTCTCGAGTATCCCGATTGGAAAGTAGCGGGGCGCTGAGGCAGTACCCTCAAACAAACTATGAACGACACCATCCGCGTCATTCTGCTGTTCGGCGGCCGCAGCCCCGAACACGACGTTTCCATTCTCTCCGCCCGTTCGGTCGCCGCCGCGGCGCCGAAGCCGCGCATCGAGATGATTCCGATCTGCATCGCAAAAGACGGCGTCTTCATCGGACCGGAGCGCAGCGCGAAGATCCTCGAAGGCTCTGATTCGAGCCGCAACGGCGATCGTGATTTCTCGTTCGAAGCGTGGGTGCGCACCACAAATGCGGACATCGCCTTTCCGCTGATTCATGGGATCGGCGGCGAAGATGGCGTGCTGCAGGGTTACCTCGACGCGCTCAACATTCCTTATGCAGGCAGCGGCGTCACCGCGTCGGCCGTCTCGATGGACAAGGCGCACATGAAATTCGCCTTCGCATCGGCGAAGCTGCCGATGGTCGAGTGGGTGCAGGTGCTCGAGAGCGAGTGGCGGGCGGAAAAGGATCGCGTGCTTCGCGCGGCAGGCAACGCGCTCCGGCTTCCTTACTTCGTCAAGCCGGCGAACAGCGGTTCATCGATCGGCGTGACGAAGGTGAAAGACGACGCGAATCTCGCCGCCGCGATCGAGAACGCCTTCCGCTTCGACGAGAAGATCCTCATCGAGCGCGGCATCGACGCGCGCGAGATCGAGGTCTCGGTCCTCGGCAACGACGATCCGCAGGCCAGCGTCGCGGGCGAGATCGTCATCGGCAGCGAGTTCTACGACTACGCAGACAAGTACATCGACGACCGCTCTTCGCTCGTCATCCCGGCGAAACTGACGCAGGAGAAGTCCGAGGAGATCCGCCGGCTGGCGATCGCCGCGTTTCGCGCCGTCGGCGCGCGCGGCTACTCGCGTGTCGACTTCTTCGTCGAGCGCGGCACGACTCGGATCTACCTCAACGAGATCAACACCATCCCCGGCTTTACTCGCATCTCGATGTATCCGAAGCTGTGGGAGGCAACCGAACTGAAATATGCCCGCCTCGTCGAGAAAATCATCGAGCTCGGAATCGAGCGCGCGAAGTCGCGAGCGGCGCGCAGCGAGACGATGATGAAGTTCTTTGATGAAGTGAAATCGTTGACGTAACTCGCTGGGGGGGACTTCGACTCAGCATGTGGTCCCTGAGAATCACCTTCGCCAGGCTCCGGCCTTTCAACGCGTCCTCGATCACGCGCACGCTGATCGTGGCCGCGGTTTTCTTCGCGTTTCTCGCGGGCGACTACGTCCTCTTCCGCCGGCTCTTCCGCGCGGTCACTCAACTGCAGACGATGACGCCGCTGCTCGCCATCGGCCTGCTGCGCAATCTGCTGGCGATGGTCTTTCTCGTGTCGACGGTCGTCCTCTTCTCGTCGGCGATGACCGCGGCGATCGGTTCGTTCTTCATCGACCTCGATCTCGACACGTATCACGCGGCGCCACGCTCGCGCACGCGCATCGCGATTGCGCGCTGGGGAAAGACGCTCGCGCAGAGCGCGGCGATCGTCTTCTCGTTTCTGATTCCGATCATCATCGCGTTCGGGCTGCAGTACGCGGCGCCGCTCTCGTTCTATCCGCTCGTCATCGGCGCGCTGGCGCTGCTGCTCACGATTCCGGTGAGCCTTGCCTCGACGCTCATCGTGCTGCTCGTCCGCTGGTTCCCCGTCCGCCGCGTTCATCAGATCGTGGCGACGATCGCGATTCTCGTCTTCACGATCGCGGTCGTCGGATTCCGCATGTCGCGGCCGGAACGCTTCTTCACCAGCATCACGACCGATGACGTCGCACGCGTTCTCAGACAGATCGAGCTGCCGTCGATGGAGGTCTACCCGGGAACGGCACTCGCGGAGCTGATGGTGCAGCCGGAGAATGTCGCCGGCCCGCTGATGCGCATCGCGGTGGAGGCGATCGCGCTCTTCGCGCTCTTCGTCATCATCGCCAGCCGCTCCTATTTCCATGCGTTCGTCCGCGCGCGCGAAACGATGGCGCCGCCGGCGATCGGCTCCAGCACCGCGACGCGCATCACCGACCGGCTGCTGGCGCGTCTCAACGCGCCGCTGCGCGCGATGATCGCGAAGGAAGTGCGCACCGTTTCGCGAGACGTCGCGCAGTGGTCGCAGCTCTTCCTCATGGCCGCGCTGATGTTCATCTACCTCTACAACGTGAAGATGCTCCCGCTCGGCGGCGATGCGCGCGCGACGATCGTCGCCTACGCGAATCTCGGCATGGCCGGCTTCGTCATCTCCGCGATCTGCATGCGCTTCGCGTATCCGTCGGTATCGTCCGAAGGGAAAGCGTTCTGGCTGGTGCAGACGGCGCCGGTCTCCTATCGCGATTTCCTCCGCGTGAAGGTGTTCGTCTACTCGCTGCCGCTCACGCTGCTCGCGCTCGTGCTCACCGCGGTGGCGAACTGGATGCTCGAGGCGAGCGCTGCTGTCTGGATCTTCACGCTGATCGGAGCGTCGATCCTCGCCGTGACGCTCGTGAGCCTGGGCGTCGGGATGGGTGCGTACGCGCCCGACTTCGCCGCGGAAAATCCGCTGCAGGTCGGCCTCTCGCTCGGAGGCTTCGCCTACATGGCCGTGTCGCTGCTCTATGTCGGAGGGATCATGCTGCTGATGGCGCAGCCGATCATGCGCTATCTCTTCTGGCGCGTGCTGGGCATCGACAGCGACCTCGCCGTTGTGGTTCCCGTCGTGACCGGGGTCACTGCGTCGATCGCGCTCTCGGTATTTCCTCTTCGGGTCGCCGAACGGAGACTCGCCGGTCGGCGTTCATAGCTCTGTTAGAATCGCCGCGTCTCAACGATTGCGGAACAAGGAGATGGAATGAGCGAGATTCCTCCGTCCACGTCGTACACCCCGCCCCCGCCCCCGCCACCTGCACCACCAGGAGCCGGACAGAGCTCGGACCGCACCATCATGCTGGTGCTTTCGTATCTGGGCATCCTTTCTCTGATCCCGCTTCTGACGAAAAAAGATGATCCCGAAGTGCAGTGGCACGCGAAGAACGGCGTGGTTCTCTTCGGTGCGGAGATGGTCTGGATCATCCTCCGGATCATGCTCATCTTCGTCCACGTCCCGTTCCTCGGCTGTGGCATGACCGCGGTCTCGTGCGTCGTCTGGATCGGCTTCCTCATCATCATGATTCTCTGCATCGTGAAGGCAACACAGGGCCAGCGCTTCCGCATACCGGTTCTCACCGATATCGCCGAGAAGCTCTAGCAGAAGGAAAACGACATGCCGATGGAAAACACACCCGGCGGTACTTACACACCGCCACCTCCTCCACCGGGAGGCACGACTCCTCCGCCGCAGCAGCAGGGGGGCGACCTGGTCTACCCAACCCAGCCGCCGCAGAATCCTGTTCTCGTACTGATCCTCAATCTGCTCGTGCTCGGCGGCGTCGGCTACATCATCATGGGCCAGAAGACGAAGGGCATCGTCGCGATTGCGATCTGGGCCGTCGGTCTGATCATGTGCGGCATTCCATCGATGATCGTCTGCATCCTGGGCGCCATCGACGGCTATCTGCAGGCCATGCAGCTTCAGGCCGGCAACCCTGTCGGACAGTGGACGTTCTTCAACGACCATCGCTGATGTGAAAGAAAGCGCCGCCACTCCGGCGGCGCTTTCGCAATCCGTCCGCGGCGCAGACGCGTAGTTGTCGCTCGGAGGCACTTGCACATGAGCGACAACATCTCGAAGCTGCAGCAACTCTATGCCGCATTCGGCCGCGGCGACATCAATACGATTCTCGACAACGTGACCGACGACTGCGACTGGGGCACCGCCACCACGGCGCAGGAAATCCCCTGGTATCGCATTCGAAGCGGACGCGCCGGCGTCGCCGACTTCTTTCAGACGCTCGGAACGGAAGTGAACTTCAAGAAGTTCGATCCGGCGCAGTTCGCTGCCGCTGGTGACGATGTGTTCGCGCGCGTCGACTACATCTACCAGTTCACGAAGAACGGCAACTCCGCGCCGGAGACGTCAGCGATTCACCAGTTCACGTTCCGCGATGGAAAGGTCGCACGCTTCCGCGCGTATGAAGACACCGCGGCGATTCGCGACGCTTACAACGGATAGGGCCAGAACGGCAGATTGCGCACGATGCCGTAGGCCGTCGTGACGATCACCGCAGTCCAGGCCACGGAGGGGCGCGTCAGGATTCGTGGCCATCGCGCAGCGACGGCCACGAACGGCGCGATCACGAAGAGAATCTGGTTCAGCCGGAATGCGCCGGCAACATCGCCGTGCAGCAGGTGGAAGATCGCGCGCGTCGCGCCGCAGCCCGGGCACTGCAGTCCCGTCAGTTGATGGAACATGCAGGGCGGGTAGAAGTGGTAGCGCGTGGGATCGAAGAAAAAGAGGACCACTGCGGCCGAAGCCGCAGCCATGAGCATCATGTGCAGACGCGGGCGTCCCCACTCCACCGGTTCGATCATCGCAATCCGTGCTGGTTGATGATGCCGATGCCCACCAGGGCAAACCAGATCACGGACGCCACGAGTCCGCCGGCCACGCCCAGCCAGCACCACATCTTCGCGTTCTTCGACGACTGCTGCGCGCCGGCCATGTCCCCCGCGGCGAGCTTCGTGCTCACCTGCGCCGCGTAGACGATGGCGACCACGCCGAACGGCATGCAGCAGCAGAGCGTCACCAGAATCGACTGCACCAGATAGTTAGGAATCGACGGCGCCTGCACCGCCGCTGCGGGCTGCGCCACCTGCGCGCCGCAATTCGGACAGAGGTTCATTCCGGCAGAAAGCTGGTAACCGCATGAGGTGCAGAACATTCAGTGCTGTACTCCTTCCGGATACTGGATGAATTGGCCGTTTGAGTAGATCAGATCACAATCGAAGTTCGTGGTCGCCCTCGATCCTGTCTGCACGACCTGCTCCGGCGGCTCCTCGAACACACCATTTTTTCCGCCGCTGGAGATCACATACGCCGTGCAGCGCTCCTCTTCCATCGTCATGCACTCATAGCGCAGCGGACGGCCCCAGCCGTCCACTGCAGGAAGCGCCGGCAGATACTTCGGCGTCAGAAGCGGCTTCAACTCGTCGAGCGAAGAGACCTTCGGATACGCGTTGGCATTGTCGGAGGCGAAGCTGTCGACGGCGACTCCGATCATGCGCAGGTCGGCCATCGTCCGTTTCTGCTTCGAGCGTTGCGTGGCCGTCAGAAGATTCGGGATCGCGATCGCCGCGAGGATCCCGATGATCGCTACGACGAACAGGCCGCCGAAGACCACCAGCACGACCACGACTGCGGGGTTGCTCCCTCCGCCGCTGGTGAGCACCGTCTGCGCACCGTTCGACGGCTTCCCGCAACGCGGGCACGGCGCGTACGACACCGTCGCGACTTCGTTACCGCACCATGCGCAGAACATGTGCGGCGATTGTAGCGCTCACCACATCATGCCGAGCTGAAGTTTCGCGGCATCCGACATCATGCTGCGATCCCAGACGGGATCGAACACGACTTCGACATCCGCGTCCTTCACATCGGGCAGCGTCTCGACCTTGTGCTTCACGTCAGCCGCGAGCACGGGGCCCATGCCGCAGCCCGGCGCAGTCAGCGTCATCTTGATCTTCACGTCGTAGCCGGCGCCTTCTTCACGCTGCTTCACGTCGCACAGATAGACGAGGCCGAGGTCGACGATGTTCACCGGGATCTCGGGGTCGTAGCAGGTCTTGAGCTGATCCCACACGAGCTCTTCGAGCTTTTGCGGAGTGAGCGGTTCACTCTCGCTCGCCTGCGCGCTTTCGACGGGCGTCTTTCCGATCGCCTCGACGTCTCTGCCTGAAATGCGGACCATGAGTCCGCGATCGGTGATCAGCGTATAGGTCCCGCCCAACGCCTGCGTGATCGTAGCGTGCGCTCCCTGCGGCACGAGCACTTTCTCGCCACTCGGGATCATGACGGCTTCACAGCTACGGCTGACGACGACTTCTTCTCTCATCCATTCACTCCGTCGTGACTGACTGGCTGTCGCCCTTGAGCGCGGCGTTCAGCGTATGCCATGCGAGCGTTGCACATTTCACGCGCGCGGGGAACTCCGACACGCCCGAGAACGCCGCAAGACGTCCGAGCTCGGCCGCATTGGCACTTCCTCCCTCACCAGTGACGAGGGAGTGGAACGTATCGAACAGCTTCGCGATTTCGTCCCGCGATTTTCCCTTCACCGTCGCGCTCATCACCGAGGCCGAAGCCTTGGAGATCGCGCAACCGCTGCCGGTGAAGCTGACATCCTTCACGGTGTCGCCGTCGACCTGCAGAAAAATCGTGTAGTGATCGCCGCACAGCGGGTTGTAGCCATCGACTTTCGACGTGGCGCCCGCCATCTCGTGAAAGTTCCGAGGATTCTTGTTGTGGTCGAGGATGACCTGCTGGTAGAGCTCGCGGAGATCGGACATTGCGGTTCAGTTTATCCTGAGCGCAGCGAAGGATCAGCGACGGCGCCGCGATGATCGCCGGCGAGGCGTTTCCTGCTGGATCTCGCGGCGCGGCGCCCTGGCTGATTCTTCGCTGCGCTCAGAATGAATTACCCAAACACCTCGAGTACCTTCTTCAATCCTTCGACCAGCGCATCGGCCTCGGCCCGCGTGTTGTACAACCCGAACGAGGCGCGCCCCGTCGCCGGCACATTGAACCGCATCATCAGCGGCTGCGCGCAATGATGGCCGGTGCGAATGGCGATTCCTTCCTGATCGAGAATCGTTCCGATGTCGTGCGGATGCACCGTCTCCAGCGTAAAGGAGATGACACTCGCCTTCTGCCGCGACGTGCCGATGATGCGCAGACCCTTGATCTCCTGCAGCCGCTCCGTGGCGTAGAGCAGCAGATCATGCTCGTGCGCGGCGATCTTCTCCAGTCCCAGCGAGCCGATGTAGTCGAGGGCCGTCGCCAGACCGATGGCATCGGCGATGTTCGGCGTCCCTGCCTCGAACTTGTACGGCAGAGCGTTGTACGTCGTCTTCTCGAATGAGACCGAGAGGATCATGTCGCCGCCGCCCATCCAGGGCGGCATCGCGTCGAGCAGGGCCTCGCGGCCGTACAGCGCGCCGATCCCCGTCGGCCCGTACACCTTGTGTCCCGAGAACGTGTAGAAGTCGCAGCCGATCTCCTGCACGTCGATCGGAAGATGCGGCACACCCTGCGCGCCGTCGATCACGACGATCGCACCGGCCGCATGCGCCAGCTCGGTCATCTGACGAACGGGATTGATCGTGCCGAGGGCATTCGATGCATGGCCGAAGGCGGCGATTTTCGTCCGATCCGTCAGCAGCTTTGCGAACTCTTCGACGATGACTTCGCCGGCGTCGTTCACCGGCGCCACGCGCAGCGTCGCACCCTTCTCCGCACAGAGGAGCTGCCAGGGAACGATGTTCGAGTGATGCTCAATCGCGGTGATGAGGACCTCATCACCCCCGCGGAGATTCTTCCGGCCCCAGGACTGCGCGACGAGGTTGATGCCTTCCGTCGTCCCCCGCGTGAAGACGATTTCCTTCTCGCTCTTCGCGTTCAGGAAGCGCTGGATCGTCGTGCGCGCGCCTTCATAGGCGGCAGTGGCGACCTCGCTGAGGTAGTGCACGCCGCGATGCACATTCGAGTTCTCTTCGCGGTAGTAGCGCGTCAGACGATCGATCACCTGCTGCGGCTTCTGCGTCGTAGCGGCGTTGTCGAGATAGACGAGCTGGCGGCCGCGGACGCTGCGCTGAAGAATCGGAAAATCGCGGCGGACGCGATCGACGTCGTACGTCACGGAATGTGAAATCGCGAGACTCATCGCGAGGCTCCTCTCCGCTCCGGCAGCCGGTCTGGCATCTGCTGGAACATCGCGCGGCGGATCAGCTCGCGCACAGGCTCGACCTTCATCCGGTCGACGATCTCGCTCGCGAACGCATAGATCAGCAGTCCGCGCGCCTCTTCCTCACCGATTCCGCGCGACCGCAGGTAAAACAGCGGCTCTTCCGCCAACTGGCCGATGGTCGAGCCGTGATTGCACTTCACGTCGTCGTTGTGGATCTCGAGCGTCGGCTTCGAGTCGATGATCGCGGTCTCGGACAGCAGCAGATTCTTGTTCGTCTGCCGCGCGACCGTTTTCTGCGCGCCGACGCCGACGATGACGCGGCCGTCGAACACGCCGCGCGCGTTGCCGTCGAGGATCCCCTTGTAGAGCTCCATCGATTCACAATGCGGCCGCGCGTGATCGATGACCGTCTTGTTGTCGATGTGCTGCGAGCCCGCGCCGATGAAGAGACCTTCCAGCGCCAGCGAGCAGCCCTCGCCTTTCAGCGCCGCATTCACTTCATTGCGCACCAGCGCACCACCAACCGCGACACTGCGCGCGGTCACATTGCTCGAGCGCTCCTGGTGAATCTGGATCGTGCCGACGTGATACGCGCTCGACGACTCGCACTCGATCTTGTAGTGATCGACGACGGCACCTTCTTCGGCGACGATCTCCGTCACCGCGTTCGTGAAGTAGCGCCCCTCGCCTGCATACGTCTCGACGACCGTTAGCTGGCTGTTTCTCCCCGCGAGAATGAGGTTGCGGGGATGCGACCAGACTTCGTCGCCGCTGCCGAAATAGAGAATGTGGATGAAGCCCTCGATCGCGGCGCCGGCTTCGGTGACGATCAAGGCGCCGTCGTTCGCGTTCGCCGTGTTGAGCGCGGTGAACGGATGATCCTGATAGTCCGCGTACTTCGCGAGCTTCTCGCTCTGCTCCTCGGCGAGTCGGGAAACCTTAAGACCCTTCGCACCGCCGCCGGTTTTCGAAACGAAGACACCGTTCACGAACGTGAGCTCGACGAGCGCACGCCCCGCCATGTTCAGGTCAGGCGCCCCCGCCTGACCGATGGAAGCCGCCTGTCCTGCACTCTTCCATTGGATCTTCGAGATCGGGGCGACGTTCGTGTACTTCCACTCCTCCTGCCGAGGAGTGGGCCAGCCGAGCTGCTCGAACCGCTGCGCAGCCTGCTCGCGAATCGTCAAGGGGAAGAGTGCGGAGGTCATCGCGCGGCAACCGCCTCCTGCTCGATCCACTCGTAACCCTTCTGTTCGAGCTCGAGGGCGAGCTCCTTGCCGCCCGACTTCACGATGCGGCCGCCGGCCAGCACGTGGACGAAGTCAGGAACGAGATACGTTAATAGGCGCTGATAATGGGTAATGCAAAGGACTGAGTGTTTTTCGCTACGCAAAGCGTTCACGCCTTGCGCGACGATCCGCAGCGCGTCGATGTCCAGCCCGGAGTCCGTCTCATCGAGAATCGCCAGCTTCGGATCGAGCACCGCCATCTGGAAGATCTCGTTCCGCTTCTTCTCTCCACCCGAGAAGCCCTCGTTCACCGCGCGGTTCATGAATGCTTCGTCCAGATCGACGACCTTCATCTTCTCCCGCGCGAGCTGCAGAAACTCCATCGCATCGAGCTCTTCCTCGCCGCGATGCTTGCGCACCGCGTTGACGGCGGCCTTGAGGAAGTAGATGTTGTTCACGCCGGGGATCTCGACCGGATACTGCATCGCCAGGAAGACGCCTTCCCTTGCGCGCTCTTCGGTCGCCATCGCCAGAAGATCTTTTCCTTCGAACGTAACGCTTCCCTGCGTGACTTCGTAGCGCGGACGTCCGGAGAGGACATTCGCCAGAGTCGATTTACCGGAGCCGTTCGGCCCCATGATCGCGTGCACTTCGCCGGTGCCGACGCTGAGCGTCAGCCCCTTGAGGATTTCCTTCCCTTCGATTCCGGCGTGTAGGTTCTTGATTTCTAGCATGTTCGTTCCATGTGTCGCTAACCGACGCTTCCTTCCAAAGAAACTCCCAGCAACTTCTGCGCTTCCACCGCGAACTCCATCGGCAGCTCGCGGAACACCTCGCGGCAGAAGCCGCTCACGATCATCGACACCGCATCCTCGGCGCTGATCCCGCGCTGCTGGCAGTAGAAGAGCTGGTCCTCGCCGATCTTCGACGTCGAGGCCTCATGCTCCATCGTCGCCGACGAGTTGCGCACTTCGATGTAGGGAAACGTGTGCGCGCCGCACTTGTCGCCGAGGAGGAGGGAGTCGCATTGCGAGTAATTGCGGGCATTCGTGGCGCCCTTCATGATCGTCACGGCACCGCGATACGTCTGCTGGCCGTGACCCGCCGAGATCCCCTTCGACACGATCGTCGAACGGGTGTTCTTTCCGATGTGAATCATCTTCGTGCCGGTGTCTGCCTGCTGATAGTTGGCGGTCACGGCGACGGAGTAGAACTCGCCGACGGAGTTGTCGCCCTGCAGGATGCAGCTCGGATATTTCCAGGTGATCGCCGAGCCGGTCTCGACCTGCGTCCAGGAGATCTTCGCGTTCGTGAAGGCCTTGCCGCGCTTCGTGACGAAGTTGTAGATCCCGCCCTTCCCTTCCTTGTCGCCCGGATACCAGTTCTGCACCGTCGAGTATTTGATCGATGCGTTGTCCAGCGCGACCAGCTCGACCACCGCGGCGTGCAACTGATTCTCGTCGCGCATCGGCGCGGTGCAGCCCTCGAGATAGCTGACGCTCGCGCCTTCATCGGCGACGATCAGCGTGCGCTCGAACTGTCCGGTGTTCGCCGAGTTGATGCGGAAGTACGTCGACAGCTCCATCGGGCACTTCACACCCTTCGGGATGTAGCAGAAGGAGCCGTCGCTGAAGACGGCGCTGTTGAGCGTCGCGAAGAAATTGTCGGTGTAGGGAACGACGGAACCGAGATACTTCCGGACGAGATCGGGATGCTCGCGAACGGCTTCGGAGAACGAGCAGAAGATGATGCCGACCTTCGCGAGCTCGGTGCGGAATGTCGTGGCGACGGAGACGGAATCGAACACGGCGTCGACGGCCACACCGCTCAATCGCTTCTGCTCTTCGAGCGAAATGCCCAGCTTCTCGAACGTCGCACGCAGCTCGGGATCGACTTCATCCAGCGAGTTCAGTTTCTTCTTCTGCTTCGGCGCGGAGTAGTACGAGATCGACTGGTAGTCGATCGGCCCGAAGTTGACGTTCGCCCAGGTCGGCTCCTTCATCGTGAGCCAGTGGCGGAACGCCTTGAGCCGCCACTCGAGCAGCCACTCCGGCTCCTGCTTCTTGAATGAGATCAGTCGGACGATCTCTTCATTGAGGCCCGGCGGCGCGACATCCGCTTCGATGTCGGTGACGAAGCCCCACTTGTATTCCTGATTCGCAATCTGTTCGATGGTTTCAGACATGCCTTACACCCTCTCCGCCACGCGAGGTGATGAGAGCTCGTGTTTGTCGATGACGGCCGACGGCATCGCGCCGCGCGCGAGCTCCGCGAGTGTCACCTGTTCGAATGCTCCCTTGATCGCGCGATTGATGCCGAACATCATCCGGCGCGACGGACATGCGACGCGGATCGAGCAGAGCGCGTGACCGGCGTCGTCCACCGACTCGCACTCGACGAGATCCCATGGACCCTCGAGCGTTTCGATGATCTGACCGAGCGTCACGACGTCGGGATCGCCGTCGAATGAATAGCCGCCGCCCGAGCCTCGATACGAATGCACGATCCCGCCGGCGTGCAGCGTCTTCAATACCTTCGTGATCATGGGCAGCGGCAGGTGATAGAACGCCGCGATCTCGCGCGCAGCAATCACCTCACCCGGCTTGCGGGCGAGATAGACGGTGGCGAGAAGACCGTAGTCGGTGAGTCGTGAGATTTTGAGCATCGGCTGAAGATCCGCGGACCTCGCGGGCCGCAAACAGTACCACCTTGGTACGGTTTCTACAACCGCCTGCTCTCAGCGTTTGTTTCCTGCGGTCTCCGCGGGATCTCTGCGGGCACGCGTTAAGTTGATTTTCCAGGTGTGACCCCCGAAAACCAACTTAACTGGCACGCGAGATGCGACGTGATTCGGGTCAGGTCGTATGAAAAGTCATCTCACAGTCGCGCTCTTCATCGTGACGGCCGCGGTCGCCTGTCATCGCGGCGCGGCGTCGATCCAGCGCGAACAGAAGAACTACGACGTCGTTCAGGAAGGGCAGGCGAGCGGTGTTTCGCCGGGGATCAACGCGCCCGGAGAAACACCTCCGCCACTCACGAACACGAACGCGGACACCACGAGCAACTTCACGATCGCGCCCAACGTCGACACGAGCGGAACCGCAACGACGGCGATGCCCGTCCCTCCGCCGATGACATCCGCCGTACCGCCGGCGCCGCTTCCACCACAGCCGCGACGCATCGTGGTCACTCCTCCGCAACCTCGCCGCGAAATTCCGCCGCCGAGCGCAACCGATACGATCGGCAACACGAGCACGCTGCCTCCCACCGACACGACTGCGACTTCGACTGCTCCGCCGCCTTCGAAGAAGAAGGACAAAGAGAAGGACAGACAGCAGGACCAGCAGCAGCCGCCGGCCGACGAACAGCAGCAGGAACAGCCGCCGGCCACGCAAACCGATACCAGCGGCGGGTGAGCTAGAATGCGCGCCTCATGGCGCGGGTCACCTTTCAATCACTGATCCTGACGCTCCAGAATTTCTGGGCTGAGCGCGGCTGCCTCATCGAGACGCCGCTCGACCTCGAGGTCGGTGCGGGAACGATGCATCCCGCCACCTACCTCCGCGTCCTCGGCCCCGAGCCGTGGAATGTCGCATACGTTCAACCCTCACGCCGCCCGGCCGATGGCCGCTACGGCGACAACCCTTTCCGCCTCGGCAAGCACTATCAGTTTCAGGTCATCCTGAAGCCGTCGCCGCTCGAGGTGCAGGAGCTCTATCTCGATTCGTTGCGCGCAATCGGGCTCGACCTGACCAAGCACGACATCCGCTTCGAGGAAGACAACTGGGAATCGCCGACGCTCGGCGCATGGGGCGTCGGCTGGCAGATCCTGCTCGACGGCATGGAGATCACGCAGTTCACCTACTTCCAGCAGGCGGGCGGCATCGACCTGGCGCCCATCTCCGCGGAAATCACCTATGGCCTCGAGCGCCTGACGATGTTCCTCTCGCGCAAGGACTCGGTGTTCGACATCGAATGGACTGCCGGCGTCGGCTACGGTCCCGTGCGGCATCAGGAGGAGTACGAGTTCTCGAAGTACTACTTCGAGACGGCGGACATCGATCTGCACTGGAAGCTGCTCGACGCATACGAAGGGGAAGCACGCCGCTGCCTCGACGCGAACCTGGTCCTTCCCGCGTACGACTTCACGCTGAAGTGCTCGCACGTTTTCAACACGCTCGATGCGCGCGGCGCGATCTCGGTCACCGAGCGCGTCGGCGTCATCAAGCGCGTCCGCGATCTCGCGGTGCGCTGCGCGCAGGGTTACTACGCCGCTCGCGAAGCGCTCGGCTTCCCGCTGCTGCAGGGAGGATCGACGAATGGCTGAGTATGTCTTCGAGCTGCTCACCGAAGAGATCCCGGCGTGGATGCACGACACCGCAGCGGCGACTCTCACGCAACGCCTGGCGAAACTCGTCGAAGAGACGGGCGGCGATCCTTCTTCCGTGATCGTCAACACCACGCCGCGCCGCATCGCCTTCATGCTCGGAAAACTCAAAGAGCGCGAAGAGGATCGCGAGATCGAAGTCAAAGGCCCGCCGAAGAAGGCGGCCTATGACGCCGATGGCAAACCGACGCAGGCACTCAACGGTTTTCTGAAGAAGAACAACGCATCGATCGAGCACGTCGTCGATGCCGGCGACTACATCACGATCCGCCGGCAGATCGCGGGCCGCGGCATCGGCGAGATTCTCGCCGCGCAGATCCCGCAGATCATCGAGTCGATCCGCTGGCCGAAGATGATGCGCTGGGGCAAGGGAGAGCACTCGTACATCCGCCCGATCCACAGCGTCGTCTCGCTCTTCGACGGAAAGCACGTCCCCATCACGATCTTCGGAGTCGCATCGGGCACGACGACTGCCGGTCACCGCATCCTCGCGCCGCAGAAGATCGAGGTCACGTCGTGGAATGACTATGTCTCCAGGCTCGAGCTCGCACGAGTCGTCGCCGACCCGATGCGCCGCCGCCACGTCATGGCCGAGCGCGCCCGCGTTCTCGGCAACGAAGTCGGCGGAACGCCGAGCATCGACGCGTCGATCTGGTCGCAGTGGCAGTACCTCACGGAGTATCCCGGCGTCGTACGCGCCGAGTTCCGCCGCGACTATCTCGCGCTGCCCGACGAAGTCCTCGTCACGGTGATGCGCGTGCATCAGAAGCAGCTTCCGATTCGTGACGCGCAGGGAAAGCTGACACCGTATTTCCTCGCCGTGCTCGACAACGAAGGCGACCCTGCAGGGAACGCCGCGTACGGAAACTCGTTCGTCACGAATGCGCGCTTTGCGGACGCCAAGTTCTTCTACGAGACGGATCGCAAGCGGAAGCTCTCCGATCGCTTCGAACAGCTCGAGCATCTCCAGTTCCAGGAGAAGCTCGGCAACTATGCGGAGAAGTCGAAGCGCATCGAGCGCATCGTCCGCGACCTTGGCGGCGACGAAGATGCGCTGACCGCCGCGCGCCTCTGCAAGACCGACCTCGTCACCGAAATGGTGAAGGAGTTCACGGATCTGCAGGGCCAGATCGGCGGCATCTACGCGCGGGAAGAGGGATATCCCGAGCCCGTCTGGCAGGCGATCTACGATCAGTACAAGCCTGCGAGCCTCGACGACTCGCTTCCGCGCACGCTCAGCGGTGCGCTCGTGTCTCTCGCCGACCGCATCGATACGCTCGCCGGTTTCTTCTCGATCGGCGCGAAACCGACCGGCTCGAAGGATCCCTTCGCGCTGCGCCGCGCCGCGCAGGGCATCGTCCTCATCCTTCTCAATCGCGACAAGCGCGAAGTGAAGGTCGGCATCGACCGTCTCATCGATCTCGCCACCAGCGACCCGCAGGTGAAGGCGGATCTCTTCGCCTTCTTCGCGGAGCGCGTGAAAACGATTCTCGAGCAGCGCTTCGCCTACGACGAAGTCGCCGCGGCCATGGAAGCGGGATGGGCGGCTTCGCTCACCGACCTTTCCGATCGCGTCGAGGCTCTGAAGAGCGTTCGCGAGGATGCGAACTTCCTCTCGATCCTCGATTCGGCGAAGCGCATCGCGAACATCACGGAAGGCCACGATGGGACGACCGTCGACGCGTCGCAGCTCCAGCATGAAACGGAGAAGCGTCTGAACGAGCTGACCACGGTGGTCGGGTCGCAGATCGACGAATTGATCACCGATCGCCGCTATCGTCCCGCGCTCGAATCGTTCGCGGCCATGGCTCCCGAGCTCGAGAAGTTCTTCGTCGATGTGATGGTGATGGTCGAAGACGACGCAGTCCGGCGCAATCGCATGTCGCTGCTTCGCAAGATCGGAAACGCTGTGATGAAGATCGCCGATGTCACCAGGATCGTCGTCGATCGCCGCGACTACAAGTGAACAGGCAGCAGGCAGCACGCAGCACGCAGCAGGCAGCAGACAGACCGCAGGTCTGGTGCATCCTCTTCTGCCTGCTGGCTGCTGCGTGCAAGCGCGAGCCGTGGGTTCCGAAGGCTCCGCCGAAGCCGACTCCGGCACAGGTGCGTCAGGCGCACATCGACCAGGGAGCCGACGATTCTTCCGAGCGCCAGAACCTTCTCAACACCGCGCGGGGCGCCGCCGTCGTCGACCGCACCGCGGAGTACATGCTCGACAACGGAGCGGTGCGCGCCATCGATGGTGATCCGAGCAGCGACTGGATCTCGCCGCTCGGCGATCCGCTCCAGACGCTGACGTTCTCGTTCGCGGCGAAGAGCCGCATCGAGAAGCTCGGCATCTCCTCGCCTCCGATTTATGGCGTGAAGACAGTGACGTTCGAGACTTCGCTCGACGGCACTCACTTCACGCGCGCTGCACAACATGTGTTCGAGCGCCGCAAGGGCGAGCAGCTCTTCGACGTCACTCCCGCCGACGCGCTCTATCTCCGCGTCACCGTCGATGACACCTACGCAGGAACCGCCAACCTGTTGTCGATCATCGCGCGAGGCAAAGAGCTCGAGCCTGTCGCGCCGCGGAACATCTCCGGCTGCTGGGCGGTCAACACCTTCCCCGCAGCGTTCGACGAACATGGTGGAACGGCATCCGGCTGGTTCGATCAGGGCGAGCGCATGTGGATCGAAGGGGGATTCGACGGACGCGTCTGGCGATTCGTCTGGATCCGCGGGCCGCAGTACGGACTTCTCGCGGTGACCATGCCTCCCGGAAGCGAGCGTCTCAGCGCGCAGAAGTGGTACATCGACGGCGACCCGTACAACCAGGCCGAAAATCTCTTCGGCGAGCGGCGTCCATGTGGTGCACCCGATACGGCTCCGCGTGCCGACGTCCTTCGCACGTATCTCGACCGTCACGGTTACGTCCCCATCTACGGCCTGCATTTCGACGCGAGCAATGCGCTCGACGCCGCTGCCAGCGACTTCGCGCTGAGCGAGATCCTGCGGCTGATCGCCGCCACGACGCCGCGTCCGGTGACGCTCATCTCGAGGGAACTGCGCGGTGCAGATGCCGCAGCCGATCGCTCGACGGCGCAGCAGCGTCTCGACTCGCTGAAGGCCGAGCTCACGCGGCGCAAGGCGGACCTGTCACGCGTGCGATTCACCGCCAGGGGGCGTGATGATTTCCGCACCGCGGTCTGGTCCGAAATGGAGCGAACGCTGCAAAGCGGAATCGAGATCGAGATTCCGCTTCCTCGCTGAGCTTCGTTTTTTAGATAATCGCGTCGAGGTCCTCCAATGAAATACGTCTACTTCTTCGGCGATGGCCACGCTGAGGGAAACGCGAAGATGAAAGAAGTCCTCGGCGGCAAAGGCGCAGGCCTCGCCGAAATGACGAACATCGGCGTTCCCGTGCCGCCCGGATTCACCATCTCCACGGAGGTCTGCACGTACTTCTATGCGCACGGCAAGACGTATCCGCCGGAGTTGAAGGATGCAGTCGCGGAGAATCTCGCGCGCGTCGAGCAATCCGTCGGCCGGAAGTTCGGCGACAAGGAAAAGCCTCTGCTCGTCTCGGTCCGCTCCGGCGCACGCGCTTCGATGCCCGGCATGATGGACACGATCCTCAATCTCGGTCTCAATGACGAGACGGTGCAGGGCCTCGCCAGACACGACGAGCGCTTTGCGTTCGACTCCTACCGGCGCTTCATTCAGATGTATTCGGACGTCGTGCTGGAAATCGATCGCGAGCACTTCGAGCACGAGCTCTTCGCGCTGCGCGACCGCGTGGGCGCCGACAGCGATGCGAAGATCCCTGCCGAGAGCCTCCGGGAGCTCGTCGGGACCTACAAGAACATCGTCCGCGAAAAAGGCGGCCGGGAGTTTCCGCAGGACGTTCACGAACAGTTGTGGGGCGCGATCGGCGCGGTGTTCAACTCATGGAACAACCAGCGCGCGATCACCTATCGCAAGCTGAACCAGATTCCCGACGACTGGGGCACTGCCGTCAACGTGCAGTCGATGGTGTTCGGCAACATGGGTGACGATTGCGCGACGGGCGTGGCATTCACGCGCAATCCGTCGACGGGCGAGCGAAAGTTCTTCGGCGAATACCTTGCGAACGCGCAGGGCGAGGACGTCGTCGCCGGCATTCGCACTCCGCTTCCCATCTCGAAGTCCCAGGTCGTCGGAGGCGAGAAGTCGCTCGAAGAAACGATGCCCGATGTCTACGCGCAGCTCGAGGATGTGTACAAGAAGCTCGAGTCGCACTACCGCGACATGCAGGACATCGAGTTCACGATCCAGGCGCACAAGCTCTATCTGCTGCAGACGCGGACCGGAAAGCGCACCGGCTTCGCAGCGGTGAAGATCGCGTGCGACATGGTCGATGAAGGTCTCATCAGCCATACCGAGGCGGTGGCGCGCGTCGAGGCGGGACAGATCGTTCAACTGCTCGCGCCGATGTTCGACGTGAAAGAGAAGTCGAAGGCCGTGCAGGGTGGAAGGCTGCTGGGACGCGGTCTCCCGGCCGGACCGGGCGCGGCGACGGGACGCATCGCCTTCAGCGCGGAGCGCGCGGTGTCGATGGCGAAGGACGATCCTGTCATTCTCGTGCGCGTCGAGACTTCGCCGGAAGACATCGCCGGCATGCACAGCGCGGCGGGCATCCTGACCACGCGCGGCGGTCTCACCTCGCATGCGGCGGTCGTCGCGCGCGGCATGGGACGTCCATGCGTCGTCGGCGCGGGCAATCTGCGCGTCGATTACTCGAAAGGCGAGCTCCGCTCGGAAGGGCATGAGCCGCTGGAAGAAGGCGACTGGCTCTCGATCGACGGCACGTCAGGCGAGATCATCGGCGGCAAGCTCGCCACGAAGCCGTCGGAAGTCATCCAGGTCCTCATCGACAACACGATGCAGGAGAGCGAGTCGGAGGTGTTCCGCAATTTCGACCGCCTGCTCAAATGGGCGGATGAGATCCGTTCGCTCGGCGTCCGCACGAACGCCGACACGCCGAACGATGCGCGCGTCGCGCGGCTCTTCGGCGCGGCCGGCATCGGTCTCTGCCGGACGGAGCACATGTTCTTCGCGGAAGAGCGCATTCTGCGCGTGCGCGAGATGATCCTCGCGCGCGACGAAAAGGGACGGCGGCATGCACTCGAGCAGCTCCTGCCGTTCCAGCAGGCCGACTTCGAAGGCATCTTCCGCGAGCTCGCCGGACTCCCGGTGACGATCCGCCTGCTCGATCCACCGCTGCACGAGTTCCTTCCGCAGAGCGAACAGCAGATCTCCGCGGTCGCACGCGACATGGGCTGGGGATTCGTCGAGCTGCGCGCGAAAGTGAATCAGCTGCACGAATCGAATCCGATGCTCGGTCATCGCGGCTGCCGCCTCGCGGTCACGTATCCCGAGATCTACGAGATGCAGGTGCGTGCGATCTATCAGGCTGCCTGCGTCGTGAAGAAGGAAGGGATCGACGCACGGCCCGAGGTGATGATCCCGCTGGTGGGAACGGTTCGGGAGCTGACGATTCTCACCGAGATGGTGCGGCGCGTCGGCTCAGAAACGCTGAAGGCGAACGGCGTCGAGCTGCCGGTGATCGTCGGCACGATGATCGAGATCCCGCGCGCCGCGCTCGTCGCAGACAAGCTCGGCGAAGTCGCGGAGTTCTTCTCCTTCGGAACGAATGACCTGACACAGATGACCTTCGGCTACTCCCGCGATGACGCCGGTACGTTCCTTCCCGAGTATGTCGACAAGAAGATCCTGCCGAAGGATCCGTTCGAATCGATCGACCAGGAGGGAGTCGGGCAACTGGTGAAGCTCGGCACGGAGCGCGGCCGCGGAGCGAATGCGAATCTCAAGGTCGGGGTGTGCGGCGAGCACGGCGGCGATCCCGATTCCATTCGCTTCTTCCGCACCTGTGGACTGAATTACGTGTCGTGCTCACCCTATCGCGTTCCCGTTGCGCGGCTCGCGGCGGCACAGGCCGAGCTCGAGTTCAAGCATTACGAGGGTTAGCCCGCGGCCGGCGCGGGCTTCGTCCTCTTCTGGCAAAATGGCGCGATCCATGAGCGCGATCGATCTCTCGAAGCTGTATCAGGTGGACGACCAGGGTTCCCTCTACATCTCACCCGCGATTCACGACTGGTCGATCCTCGAGGCGCATGGAATCGATACGATCATCGATCTCGAAGGGGGATTCGATGACTGTATCCCGACCGCTCCCGGCCGTTGTCTCTACGTCTACTTCCCGATCTATGACGAGGAGTTGCCCGATCTGCGCAAGCTCGAAGCGGTGAGTGCGCTCGGTGCGCATCTCGTCGAAGGGGGACATCGCGTCCTCTCGCATTGCGGCATGGGCTTCAACCGCTCCGCGCTCGTTGCAGGACGAATCCTCCATCGCCTCGGAATGCCCGGACCGAACGTCGTGCAGCGGCTTCGCGAACGCCGCGCCGGCGCTCTATTCAATCAGGTCTTCGCCGAACATCTCCTCAGCCTTCCCTGACGGCTGAGCGCGACATCCCGTTTGTGATCCGAATCACGCCGGTTTTTCTTTTACGAACTTTTGACGCTCGCGCTCACGCCCTGATTACGCGGATACCGGACAATGCGCGGAAACACAACATCGCGGTAGCGAATACCAACAAAGGGGCGTAACGCCCCTTTTTTTGTTTCCGGAAGATCGAAGCAGTAAAGCCGTAATCGATCCTCCTCAGTAATAATGGCAGCAGTGATGTAAGCAGGGGCGTAAGCCCCGTTTTCCTTTCCCCCAGGGCCCCATAACAACCGAACTAAGAAAAATGACGGTCGCAAGACCGAAGGAGAAGTCCTGTGTCTAGAAGGAACCGATCGGGCGAACGAGGAGCCGCACTCGCTCTCGTGCTGTTCGCGAGCACGATCATTCTGTTGCTGCTGGCCACGGCACTGACGATCTCGCGCAACTCGGGCCGCATGGTTGCACGGCAGCTGACCTCTCAGGGGCAGGCCTACAACGCCGCCTCGGCCGGGCTCACCAACGCGCTCTCCTGGTTCGTTCATCAGCGCGTTCAGCCTGTCACCGCGTTCACTCCGACAGGAACCGACACCGAGGACTCCTCGATCGGAATCGTACGCACGTACGCGATCTCCGACCCCGGCCGCGTCACCGGGCGCTATGAAGTGCGGAAGACGAAAGTCACGGACGTGAGTGCGCGGCGCGGCCGCAGTGCCGGCACCGTGTGGCAGATCGATTCGGCCGGCTACGTCTATGTGCAGAACAGCCCCGGCAGCGGCCCGGGCGTAAACGGCAACACGATTCTGGCGAAGAAGACGATGCGCACCGAGATTCAGCGCCTCGCACTGACGCTGCCCGCCAACGCTGCTCTGAGCGCGAATCGCGGAACGAACGTCAACGTCACCAGCAGCGGCCGCATCCTCGGAGGCACCAACGGAATCGGCATCGCCTACCCCCCCGCGACGGGCACGCCGCGCGTCAGCGGCACTGTCAGCGGCAATCCGGCGCAGAACACGACGAATGGCGCGTTTGCGCTGAGCAGCGTTTTCGGCGTCACGCAACAGGAACTGGTCGGCATGGCGGACATCGTCGTGGACGACGAACGCGATCTTCCCGATCCGATGCCGACGATGTCGCTCATCGTGATTCGCGGAAATGCCACCTTCGGTCCTACCAAGCGTCTAACCGGCAGCGGCATCCTCGTCGTCCTCGGCAATCTCATTCTGAATCCGCAGTCGAATGCGTTCTTCAACGGACTCGTCTGGGTCGGTGGAACGCTGAACATCTCTCCCCCTTCGAGCATCACCGGTTCGGTCATCGCCAACGGTCCCGTCCAGCTCTCCAGCGGTGCCGAAGTCGCGGAGATCGACTACGACCCCTCGATTCTCGACCAGATCCGGCTGCAGAAGGGCAACTACCTCTTCAGCAGAACGCCGTGGATCGTGACGAAGGACAACTGAGATGAAACATCGCTACTACGAACGAGGCATGACGCTGGCCGAGGCACTGATCGCAGTGGTGCTGACGGGGACGCTGATCGTCGCCTCTTCGGGCATGCTCACCACTGCCTACCGCGGCACTCAGGACAATCTCAACAAACAGTTCGCTACGCAGAAGGCGATCTCCATGCTCGAGGAGCTGCGCTCACTCGTGCAGTCGAACACCGGCGCGAACGCGGTCGTGCTCGACCAGTTCGACGACGGCGTCACCAACAAGACGGTGTTGACGACGCAGACGTCGATCACCGATCCGGCGAGCGCTGCGAGCGGAAACACATCCACGGGAGCAGGAAAGTGGCTGTTCGAGCGCCGCATCTCCGTGCAAAAGATCACCGGCGCGAACGATCTGCGCATCGTGAACGTGAAGGTGTTCGTGAATGAGCAGGGAGGACAGCGTCTGCTCGCCGAGGTGGCGAGCGTGCTCAGCACGATCGGACAGAACTCGCCGCCGACGCAGGTCTACGACATCTATCTCATCGCCATCGAGAACATCCCCGGCTGGTGGGTGTACATGCAGGACGTCGTGCCGTTCGTCGACAGCGCGATGGCTGACCTCGAGGCGCGCCAGCCGGGATTGCAGTTCCGCCGTCACTGGGTCCGCAAGCTCTCCTATGGCCGCGATCCCTACTACACGCCTTACGTCAATCGCACGAACGATTCGAACGCGGCGATCGACTCCGTCTACTTCTATCCGGGCCTGATGCCGAGCGGCTCGGCGGTGAACTACTACTACCCGCCCGACTTCTTCTCAGGCCGCGTCCGCGTCGACAGCACCGTGGTGAACGGCTACGACGCTGCGGCGAACCGCCTGCCGTACTCTCTCGCCGATCAGTACAACAACGCGATGCGCTATCCCGAAGAGCGCGCTCTCTTCGATGCACGCGTCGCCGCCGGACTCGAGTCTGCCGACACGCCGACGCTGCGGCTCCTGTTCGACGACATGTACATGCATCCCTCGCAGTACAAGAACGCGATCATCATCAACCTGCACGGCGAGCTGTTCCCCTTCCCTCCCGTGCGCAACTTCGCCGATGCCGCGAAAGATCCGGCGACGTGGCCGAACGTTCGCGTCGTGACGCATCCCGAAAAGCTGCGCTACACGAACAGCGAGAACATCAACCTTCGCGTCTACTCGTATCACACGAACATCAACAGCCCGGGCTCGGTGCCGGACACGCTCAACGTCCCGATCACCGTGACGGTGAAGAATCTCCGCTACAGCCCATCTCCGCTCGATGTCTCATCGATCAGCGGAGGGATCAGCAACGTGCCGTACTCGACGCAGACGGCGTCGATGATCAACACGCCGGGAACGATGTACTGGTCGTCGACGAACACAGCGAGCGACACCGTCTATTCGCTCTACAACTCTCCGCTGAAGTCTCCGTGCGTGACCGTATCGACTCCCTGCGATCGCGGCGGGCTCTCACCGGCCGCGCGTCTGTACGGCCTCGAATACATCCCTGCGCCGGTCGAGAATCTGCCGGACGGCACTGCGCCGAACGCATTCACGACGACGCTCGACAACCGCAGCAACATCGAGAAGAACACCGCGCGCTGGGTGATCACGATTCCGGCGTCGGCACTTCCGTCGAACTCGATGATCGAGATCGACACCCAGATCGGCAATTCCCCGAACCCGGCGCCCACGAATATCTCTCGAACGTATGCGTGGCGCGGCACCGACTCCTGGATCTTTGGCGACGCGACGACTGACCCGAATCTGCCCATCACCGAGCGCTTTCAGTTTCTCGGCGATCCCCGCCATTGTCCCTACGCGGACCTCAAGTCGCCACACGCTTCATCGGGCCGCGCCCGCGCCAATTCGCTCGGCATGGGCTACAACCGCTACTTCGACGATTTCCATTCGTCGGCCGCGAACGCCGCTTCCTCATGGCCCGGCTGGTCATACGACGCGCCGGCCCTGAGCGGCAACTGGTACGGCATCAAGAACAACACTTCCGACACCGATCCGAACAACGATGGGTGGGACACGCGCAGCGGAATGCTCGAGATCGACGTCCCGCGCATCTATCAGGTGCTCCGCTCCGCCGTCGTTCGCTCGCACGCCGTCTACACGACGATGACCGGCTTCTCCTACTACTACGTCGGCCTCGGCAACGAGATCGGGTACGACTCCGCGAACGGATTCCCGAACAGCATCTCCGTCTCTTCGAAACCATTCGACGGCACCAGCGGCACGCGCAACGAGCAGTCGATCACCGACGCGCAGAGCGGCGGCGTGAAGTACATCCGCGAGAACTCCAGCGGCAGCTACTGGTGGTCGATGTCCTGGCTCGGCGAGCTCGCTCCCGATTCGCAGTGGAACACGTGGGTGTCGAACGGCAATCTTCCGACAGGCAGCGGTGCCGGCACATTCTCGCGCGTGCTCCGCGGCTCGATCGGTACGAATCTTCCCACCGGAACAGCGTTCTTCAACGCGACGCGCCGTCCGCAGGAAGAAGGCAGCACGACATTCTTCTGGAGCGGCACGGCGTCCTCGACCTTCCACCACCGGTATCAGGACAACACCACAGGAACTCTCGACAACGACGGAACGGACATCGCGAACACCTACGATGTTCCGCTGCCGGCTTCGATCGCGAATGCGCGTCCGTTCGACATCAATATCAACGACACGAGCATGAATCCCGATCATTTCCTCCAGCCGGTGTATGGCGCGGCGACGACGCTCACGCCACTCGCCCGCTACTACAAACACTCGACGAACATTCAGGGAAGCTCGCTGCTCTCGATGCGCAGCGGCAGCGACGCGGCGTTCGTGGTCGTCAACGGCCTCTCGCCGACCGGCACGTCGGGAGTTTCGTTCATCTCGCGCTGGTCGTTCCTCAGTCTCGTGCAGAGCTTCCTCGCCGGCGGCTTGTACAGCACCAATGGAAGTCTCGACGCGTCACGCGTGCGCGAGCTGCCCCGCATCGCAATCACCGCACCGAACGACGACATCGACCTTCGCAATCCGTCGACGATCAACGTCACGTGGAGCTCGCAATGGACGCGGTGGGACGGCCTGAAATACACGCCGGACTACTCCGCGACCTTTGCCGAGGACGTCACCGTTCGCTACGCGACGCTCTACAGCCGCGACAACGGCCGCACATGGCTCAACATGCGGGACGACTCACCGGCGCAGGCCGGCGTGCGTCCCACCGACTCGAGGAATCTGATCACCGCGACGTCTTACACGTGGTCCGTTCCCGCCGACCGTTTCCCGAAAGGCAACTACGTGATCCGCATTGAGGCGTATCGCGATGAGGTCCCGCTGCACTATGCATTTCACCAGTACCGCGCATTCATCAAGAGATAGAGGATTCTCGCTGACGGAAGTCACCGTCGTCCTCGGCATCATCTCCGTGCTGACGGTCGGCGTCTGCTGGACGGCCGAGCAGGCGACTCGCGTCATGAAGGTGACCGAGAACCGCCTGCACAGCGCGTTGCCGCATCTGGTGGTGATCAATCCGACGACGAATTTCAGCGTAACGAATCCGGAGAGCGTGCAGGTCGAGTGGTCGTGGGTGGCGAACGGCGAGAGAAGCCAATGTCCGCCTGAGGACGATCTGCCGGTGCTGTATGCGACGCAGTACAGCCGCGACGGCGGCCGCACGTGGTTCAACATGCGCGACGACTCGGAGGCGGAGCCTGGCGTCAGACCAAGGGACGCAGCCAATCTGACACCGATGATGACGTTTGCCTGGGCCGTTCCCGCCGATCGCTTTCCCAGCGCCAATTACGAAGTTCGTGTCGAAGCATTTCGAGACGGGGAGTCACTGCACTATGGTTCCGATCAGCAGCGCGCGTACATCATCCGCTAAAGGCTTCTCACTCGTCGAAGTCTCGGTCGCGTTGGCCGTGATCTCCGCATTGATGCTCGTCGTCTACTCGATCATGGATCAGACGCTGCGCGTCACGATGTTCAACGAGAGCCACAACGATCTGACCACCATGACGCAGCGCGCCACCAACACGCTGCAGACGGAGATCGTCCAGGCGCGTCAGGTCTTTCAGGAAGACGCGGACGGAGCGGCCTATCGCAGTGCCCTTCAGATTCCCGCCCGCTATACGTCATGGACCACTACGCTGCTGCCGATTCTTCAGGCTGACTCGACGATCTCTCCCGACGGCGCGACCCGCTATACCGGCAACTCGCTGCTCATCGTGCGGCAGCTGGAGCCGATGTCGATCATGTATGACGATGACGGCGACCGCACGACGCCCGACGTGGAGTTCCTCGCCGATCGCTATCGCTTCGAATACTTCTTTCTATCGCCGACGACGGATCGCAAGTTCTCGACGAGCGCCTACACTCTCGATCTTCTCCAGAGCACGAGCGTCGAGTACGCCGATTACTTCCAGTTGAGCGCTCTGACGCGGGCCCAGGTCCAGGCGATCGGAGCCGCGTTGAGCACAGCGGGCATCACGACCGCGTGGAATCCGGGCCAGCCCCTCGCCAGCGCGTTCTACACGATTCCATCGAATGGAAACTGGGGCTCGGCCATCAACAGACCGACGATCTCCATTGCCTCGACGAGCTCACTCTTCCCCGAGCTCAAGGGCGGCCGCATCTCAGGACGCATGGATTACTCCGTTGCGTTCGGTTCCTTTCCGCTGCCGGTGAGCATCGCGAAGTTTGCAAAGCCCGACAACACACTGCCCGATTTCCCCTCAGGCTTCGAAGTGAAAATCGCCGGACCGGCAAAGGCACGCAAGGTAATGACGCGCGTCCTCATGATGGCGAGGTACGGCTCGAACACCTACGAAGCCCAGCAGGGGTTTGTGACGACCTCGGCAAACTTCTGAGGGTGTGATGGGACTAATGGGACCTATAGGACCTATGGGACCTATAGGCGGAACGGCGGAATGGTCTCCGCCCATAGGTCCTATAGGTCCCATAGGCCTATCCGTCCCATCCGTCCCATCATCACACCCTGAACCTCGCCACCTGGGCATCGAACGCTCTTCCGCTCTCCACGAGTGCCATCAGCGCTGCGCTGAACTGGTTCGCGATGTCGTCGTTTTTGCGGGCGATCGTCAGGGTCACTTTCGAAGCGCCGGCAACCTGATCGGTGTGGGTGATCTGGCGGACGAGGCGTTCGCCGATCAGTTTGACGCCGGCGGCGATTTCCTCCATGGCTCTCGCGATCCCGCCCGCTGACGCCAGTTGTTCGCGCGATGCCTCCTGCACCAGGCTCGCGATGTCGCGCACCCGTTCCGCTTCACCGGCAAGGAGGCGTGTCGCTTCGGCCTGCCCCTGCGTTCCACGGTCGATCTCGCTGATCGTGTCGGACATCTTCGCGGTCACTGCATGCAGATGCCGCGTTGCGCGCGTCTGTTCCTGCAGTGCCGCGGAGATCGACTGCGACATCTCCAGCGATTTCGATGCGCTGCCGAGAATCGTCTCCAGAGCTGCAACGGCGTTATTGGCGAGTGCGACCGTGTCATCGACGCGGGTCACACCTTCGTTCATCGCGTCCATCGCCTGCCGCGTCACCGGCTGCAGGCCGCGAAGGATCGTGGAGATCTCTTTCGTCGCACTGCGCGTGCGCTCGGCGAGCTGGCGCACTTCGTCCGCGATCACCGAAAATCCGAAGTCGTTCTGCCCTGCCTGCGCCGCGATGATCGCCGCGTTGAACGAGAGCAGGTTCGTCCGGTTCGTCACCTCATCGATGAACAGAAGAATCTGATCGATCTGTCCCAGCGACTGCTGGAGCGACTCGAATGCCTCCGACGTCTTCCGCGTCGAGCTCTGCGCGTGACGGATGCCTTCCACCGTGTCGCGCACAGCTTTCCTTCCTTCATCGGCGTTCTGCTGCACCTGCTGCGACAGATCCGCGGTCTCACTCGCCGTCCGATGTATCTGTGTCGTCGTTGCATCCATCTGCGCGACGAACACCAGCACGTCGGATGCGATCCCGGACAGTGTTGCCGTCCGGCTCGTCATCTCAACGGCAGCCGCATCGATCTCCGTCGTCCCCGAACTGCTCTTGTCGACCGAGAGGAAGAGCTCTTCCATCCGGCGCGCGACTTCCTCCGAAGAGGCGCGAAGCTCCGTTGCCCGTTCCGCAGAATCGTCCGTGAGCTCGGCGACCTTGCCCACTGCCTGCTGCACCGACTGCGCTTCCTTCTTCACCTCATTCACTGCGCTCGCCGACTGCTCGGCCGATCCGCTCTGTTCGCGGGCGCCGGTGACCAGCGTCTCCGTTCCGGCCGAGATCAGACGCACTCCTTCGCTGATTGCACCGCCGCTCCGGCCGACACTTCCGATGAGCGTTCGCAGATTGCCATGGGTGACGGCGAAGCTCCGCGCGAGCTGCCCGATCTCGTCATCGGAAAAGAGATGCGGATCAGAGTCGAAGCGTCCCTCGGCGAGATCGGCTGCGATGCGCATCAGTTGAACGATCGGACGCGTCACGTCACGCGCGAGAAAGTAGATCGCCAGGCTGAACGCGATCATCGTTACGAGCGCGATGAAGAGCGCGTAGCTCGTCGCATCCCCGCGATGCGACGCCGTGAGCTGCACGAGCGCGCCAATCGACGTCGCGAAGAATCCGAGGAAGACCATCGCGATCTTCACTCCGATCGAATAGATGCGGCCGCGATACGTCACCGCTCCTGCACCGCTGGAGGCGCCGAGGAGCATGCTCTTCCCGCACCAGTACGACCACGCCATCGCCGGCACCGCAACGATCATCGCTGCGATTCCGAAGCATTGCAGACCTTTGAACGTGTTGAGCAGGAGTGCAGTCCCTGCGATCGCGAGCAACGCTCCGGTTGCCGCCCAGAGGATGAAAGAAGCGGCGGTGGTTCGCGCAAGGCAATGGGTGACCGCCTCGCTCACATCGAGGCTCTGCAGGATCGAGCGTTCCGCATCGCGGACCGCGGGCTGCACGGCGAGGTGGAAGAGCACCGCGCCGAGGCCGTACGCGAGGACCGGCGGAATCACAATCCAGCGCCACGACGCGGCTCCCGGCAGCGCCTCATGGAGAAACGCGAATGACAGAGGCAGTAGTGTCAACAGCGGTGGGAGGACCAGAAGAGGGACGTACTTGCGCGAAAGGAACACGACGGCACCTCGTGTTCATTTTGAGAGGCGCTCCGGCCCGGTCGGGTCTCCACCGTCACGCGCAGGCGTGTCGTGAGTCATGCGCGCGCGCGAGCTACGACTCTTCCTGCCGTTCCTTCCACCGGTGGTACATCCACACGCTGAGCCCGACCACGACCAGCACCAGCAGTCCCCACTTCTCGATGTGCGCAGCGCGGCCGAGCACACGCTCGACTGCTTTTCCGAAAAAGAATCCGGCGAACGAAATCGCAAGAGCCCATACCGCGCAGCTCACCGCTTCATAAATCAGAAACTTGATCGTCGAGATGCGCGATATGCCGATGATCATGGCGCAGGTGATGCGCAAGCCGTACAACCATTGCGTGATGAAGATGGCGGGAGCTCCATAGCGCTCGAACATGCGGATGCCTTTTCCGAAGTGCTTCTTCATCCGCGGGAAGCGATCCAGCAGCTTGACGCCCTTTGCGCGTCCGAGCCAGAACCAGAAGACGTGGCCGACATATGCGCCCGCAAACGCCACGAGGGCGACGAGCAGAATCTGCAGATGACCTCGCTCGGCGGCGAAGCCTGCCATCACCAGAATCGTCTCTCCCTCGAGAAAGGTCCCGATGAAAACAGCGAGGTATCCCCACTTCTGTACCAGAAGTTCCGGAGTCATGCCGGCAGCTAAAAATGCAAGATTCGGGACGAGAGCAGACACGTCGGCGGAAATCTACGCGACAATCATCGCATTCACTAGTGTGCAAGGAGTCCAACATGAACCGAGTTCTAGCGTTCGTTACCGCCGCGGTCATCGCGACGCCACTGGTTGCCGCCACCACTTCCAAACCCATTTCCACCACGACGGATGCGGCACCGGCGGCGGATTCCCCTCTCGTTGCCGCGGCGAAAAAGGCGGGGCGGCTCGGGAAGAAGCCAACGAATGTCATCACGAACGAATCGCTGGCGAAGTCCGGCGGACACGTGACGACGACGCAGCAGCAGCCGGCAATCGCGCCCTCCTACACAGCCCCATCGCAACCAGTGGGACAGCAGGCCGCAGCTCCCGCTGCGCCCGCGCACACGGCTCCCGCGAATGCTGCGAAGGAAAAGCAGAACGAGCAGCAACGGCAGAAAACCATGCAGCAGGTGGCGGCCCAATACGAGGGCGACGCCGCGGATGTCGACCATGATCCAGCGCAGCAGGAGCAGCAGATGAAGACGCTCCAGGCTCCTCCGGCTCCGGGCGACAAGAAGCCTTAAATCGCTTCTAGTGGTGCTTGACCTCGACTTCGCGTAACAGGCGCTCGAGCAATGTCCAGATGCGCTCGAGGCTCTGTTCGATGCGCGTCAGCCTCTGATCGATGTCGGGGCGATCGAGGTCCTCGATGAGGTCCTTGAAGATCGGATCGGTCGTGATCGCGTGCTGGGCAGCGTGCTGCACGATCGTCGAATCGGCATCCGTCTCTTCCGGATAGAACTTCTCGATCATCATCGCGATCGAGCTTTCCGGCGCGATCAGCGGCGAGACCGTCATCCCCGTTTCCTCTTCGAGCCTGGCCAGGAGATCGACGTCGGTCGGATCGACCATCGCGACGTCGAGGCGGCCGTTTTCCATCCGAACCGGAATCGCCTGGCATTCGGTTGCGAGCGCTCGATTGAGCTTGCGCACGACCTTCTTCGGGATGTCGATGTTGAGAAGGCTGATGCAGGGAATGTCGATCTGCTTCGAGAGAAATGCAGCGAGCACGTTCTCGTCGATGAACTTCAGCTCGACGAGCGTGGAACCGAACCGATGGCCGGTCTGCTTCTGCTCCGCGAGCGCAACCTGCATCTGAACCTCATCGATCAGGTTCGCGGCGAGAAGCATGTCGCCGAGGTTGTGTTTGTGCACGAGGCAAGTGTAAGTCCGGGGCGGGCGCAGCGCCCGCCCCGGCGTGTTACGAATGACGGCGCATGTACTTGAGTCCGCCGACCAGTCCCACCGCACCAGCGATGCTGTGCAGACCGATCGACCGGGCAAATCCTCGCGAGGCCTTCTGGCCAACGCGGAACATGAAAAGTCTCTTCAGGAAGCGAAGCATGTGCATTCCCTCCTTGCCCTCCAATAGTGCAAGGGAACCGCCATTCCTCGCCTCTGCGCCCCGCGGCTGAGGCCGCCATCCTCAGACCGATTCTGCTTTGAGCGTTCTCGTCATCAGCCGCTGCACTGCTTCTTTCGCGGTTTCGTTTTCATAGAGGACGCGATACATCTCGGTGGTGATCGGCATCTCGATGCCGTGACGGTCCGCGAGGTCTTTCGCCGACTTCGAGGTCTTCACTCCTTCGGCGACTTCGCGCGTCTCGGAGAGGATGTCGGGCAGCCGTTTGCCGCGGCCGAGTTGCACGCCGACCCGCCGGTTGCGCGACAGCCCTCCGGTGCAGGTGAGCACGAGGTCGCCCATGCCGGCGAGTCCGGCGAACGACTCGAGCCTGCCGCCGAGGGCCATGCCGAGGCGGGTGATCTCGCGCAGGCCGCGGGTGACGAGCGCCGCGTTGGTGTTGTATCCGAGACCGAGTCCTTCCAGCACGCCGGCCGCGATCGCGATCACGTTCTTGAGGGAGCCTCCGAGCTCGACACCGACCACATCTTCCGAGTGGTACAGCCGGAACGTCGAACCGGACATCGCTTTCTGGATCATGATTGCGAACTCGACATCGGTCGATGCGATCACGGCCGCGGAGGGCTCGCCGCGCGCCGCTTCGACGGCGAACGTCGGTCCGGAGAGCACCGCAAACGACTGCATCTGTTCTCCGAGCACGGCCGCCGAGACCTCCGACATCCGCTCCAGCGTCTCGTTCTCGATCCCCTTCGTCCCGGAGATGATGAGCACACGATTCCTGAGGTGCGCCCGCAACTGCGTCAGGACACCGCGGAAATGATGGCTCGGCACGACCATGAAGATCGTCTCGCTGAATGCCGCAGCCTCGGCGAGATCGCTCGTCGGCGTGATCTTCTCGCTCAGCGCCACGTCCGGCAGATACACCGCGTTCATCTTCGCCGCGCGCATTCCTTCGGCGACGCGAGGATCATGAGCCCAGAGCATCACGTCATTGCCGCAGCGTGCGGCGACGAGCGCCATCGCCGTGCCGAACGATCCGGCACCGATCACCGAGATCTTCATTTGCGCTCACCCATGCGTCTCTCCTCGCCATGCACGAGTCTGCGGATGTTGGAGTGATGCTTCGCGATGATGGAGATCGAGATCAGGATACTGATGACGACGCGCCAGAACGACGCGCCGGCGAGAAACTGAAAAAAGAGGGGGATCGACGCGGCGCTGAGAATCGACGCAAGCGAGACGATTCGCGTGATCAGAATCACGATCGCGAAAATGATCATGCCGGCCAGCACCACCTTCGGGTCGAGCGCCAGAAAGGCGCCGGCCGCCGTCGCAACGCCCTTGCCGCCGTGAAAGCGCAGCCACACGGGAAACATGTGACCGAGCATCGCGATGAGTGCGCCGAGCGAGATCCAGAGATCGCGCGAGTCGTAGAACGGTGCAGCAGGATTGTGGGCAATCAGCGGCCAGCCGGGAAGCGAAACCAGCCACTGCCCGAGCCACACCGCGCCCCAGCCCTTCGCGATATCGAGCAGCAGCGCGATGATGCCCGGCAGTTTGCCGAAGGTGCGCGCCACATTCGTCGCTCCGACGTTGCGGCTGCCGTGCTGGCGAATGTCCTTCCCCGTCATGAAAAACGGGACGAGAAAACTGAACGGCAGTGAGCCGATCAGATACGTCGCGACGACGAGCGTCGCAGGGAGTGCGAAGTTCATGAGCGGAGGGAAGTGTATCTACTGGCGCGGCTGAATCGCCAGGTTCTCTCCGCTACGCTTCGAAGGCGTTCTCGAGATCGGCGATCAGGTCTTCGATGTCCTCGATTCCGACCGAGATGCGCACGAGGCCGGGGGTGATGCCGAGACGCGTGCGCGTGTCGAGAGGAACGGAGGCATGAGTCATCGACTCCGGATGCGAGATCAGCGTCTCGACTCCCCCCAGCGACTCGCCGAGCGAGCAGAGCTTCACGCGATCGAGAAACTTCTTCGCATTCTCGTACGAGCCGAGCTCGAACGAGATCACCGCGCCGAAGCCGTTCATCTGCCGCTTCGCCAGCTCGTGCTGCGGGTGATCCGGCAATCCGGGGTAGTAGACCTTCTTCACTTTCGCGTGATGCGCGAGGTAGTTGGCCATGGCCTGGCCGTTCTCCTCGTGGCGCTTCATGCGCACCGCGAGCGTCTTGATGCCGCGCATGACGAGCCAGGAATCGAACGGCGAGAGGATCGCACCGACCGCGTTCTGCAGAAATCCAATCTGCTGCCCGAGCTCGTCGGTGGTCGTGATGACGACACCGCCGACCGAATCGGAATGTCCGTTGAGAAACTTCGTCGTGGAGTGCAGCACGATATCCGCACCGAGCTCGATCGGCCGCTGCAGATAGGGCGAGCAGAACGTGTTGTCGACGACGACCATCGCCCCCTTCGCGTGCGCGAGCTCCGCGCACATCGCGATGTCGGTAATGGTCATCATCGGATTCGTCGGCGTCTCGAGATAGAGGATCTTCGTCTCAGGGCGAAACGCCTTCTTCACCTCTTCGATCTTCGAGGTGTCGACGTACGTGAACTGCAATCCGAACTTCTCGAGGACCTTGCTGAAGAGGCGGTACGAGCCGCCGTACATGTTCTCGCCGGCGATGACGTGATCGCCCGATTTCAGCAGGCGGAAGACGGTATCGATCGCCGACATCCCGGATGCGAAGCAGTGCCCGTGCTTTCCTCTCTCCAATGCCGCGAGTGCCGCCTCCGTCGCGAAACGCGTCGGATTCTGCGTGCGTGCGTACTCGAATCCCTTGTGCCGGCCGAGCTCCGGCTGCACGTAGGTCGAGGTCTGGAAGATGGGAACGGATACGGCGCCGGTAGTCGGCTCAGGCTCCTGGCCTGCGTGGATGCAATCGGTGGAGAAACCCATAGTGGCTCGCTTTGCTCGCGAAATTGAAAATTGGAAAATTGAAAATTGAAAATTCGAAACGCCATTTTCAATTTTCAATTTTCAATTTTCAATTCCGCTTCTCCACCGCCCACTTCGTGTAGATGCCTTTCGACATGTAGCGCTCGGCGCCATCGGGGATGAGGGTGACGACGCGCTTGCCGGGTCCGAGCCGCTGTGCGACTTCGAGTGCAGCATGGAGATTTGCGCCTGCGCTAGAGCCGCCGAGCACACCTTCTTCCGTCGCCATGCGGCGCACCATCGCGAACGCCGGATCGTCGTACACCTGGATCACTTCATCCGCGAGCGACATGTCGAGCACGGGCGGAATGAAGGAGGAGGCGCCGATGCCTTCCACTTCGTGCGGTCCTGCTTCGCCACCCTTCAGGATCGAGCCCTGCGGCTCGACGACCACGCACCAGACGCCGGGCTTGCGCTCCTTGAGATACTTCGCGACGCCGGTGAAAGTCCCGCCGGTGCCCGCACCGGCAACCCATGCGTCGATGTTGCCGTCCATTTGTTCCCAGATCTCGGGCGCTGTCGTCTCGTAATGCGACTCGGTGTTGAACGGATTCGCGAACTGCTGCGGCACATAGGCGCCGGGAATGTCCGCGGCGAGCTCCTGCGCCTTCGCAATCGCTGCTTTCATCCCGTCGTCTTTCGGAGTGAGGACGACTTCTCCGCCGAGAGCCTTCATCACTTCGCGTTTTTCGACCGAGAAATTCTCGGGGACGCAGAGGATGACGCGATAGCCCATGCGCACGCCGGCCAGCGCGAGACCGATGCCGGTGTTGCCGGCGGTCGGCTCGATGATCGTGCCGCCCGGTTTCAGCAGGCCCGCGGCTTCTGCACGCTTGATCATTCCGATCCCGATGCGGTCTTTGACCGAGCCTCCGGGATTGAGGAACTCCATCTTCACGTAGATGTCAGCGGCGCTTCCGCCGCCGATCGAGTGAAGGCGAAGCATCGGCGTATTGCAGACGAGGTCGAGGATGGATTCGGCAGGTTTTGTAAGAGGGCGGCTCAAAGCGCGCGGATTCTACTTGAAGTTCATCCCGCGGGAAAAACTGAAAACAAAAAAGCGGGCCTGCTCAGGACCCGCTTTCATTTCGTCGTATGTCGTGCTGTTCACAGCCTGCCGTCACCCCGCTTTCGCGCGGTGTCGGCGGTCACCCCTCGCTGTGCTCGGGATGGAACTTCGGCTGTTTACGCCCAGCTCGACGGTCTGGAGTTCGACCGTCTCTGGTTGTAGCAATCGCGGCAATAGACGGGCTTTCCACTGACTGGCGTGAACGGTACTTCGGTCGCGACACCGCAGCTATCACACGTCACGCTGACCATCTGACGGTCACGGCCTCCGCCGTTTCCATCGCGGGCCATCTTCCGCTTATCACGGCAATTCTTGCAGCGCTTCGGCTCGTTGGTGAATCCGCGCTCGGCATAAAACGCCTGCTCGTTCTTCGTGAAAATGAACTGCCCACCGCAGTCCGCGCAGGTAAGGGATTTGTCGTTGAAAGTGTCCATGATTGAAACCTTTGATCTCCTACGATCTGAAAAACCTTGGGTAATGGATGCCGCAGCGCTGTGCACGTGCGGGGTGCCGCGACCTCGCCCCCGCCATTCGGGTTAACGACGAAAAGGACTCTGCCGATCGACCCCCTTCCATCCAACCGATACAGTTCCGCCAGCGACGCACCTGCTGTCCGGGAGTTGCTATTCAGTTGGAATCGTGCGTCGTTTTTAGCATAGTCGCTGCAAGTACGCAACGAACGTTGTGCAATTCACAAATAACAAAGTCAAGGTATTGACCATTGTCTGAGCGTCTTCCGATCCGCATCGGACCTGCCGGCTGGAGCTACAAGGACTGGGAGGGAATCGTCTATCCGCCGCGCCGCGGGCGCTTCGATGAGCTCGCGTATCTCGCCTCGTTCTTCGACACGATCGAGATCAACTCGCCCTTCTACCGCATCCCTCCGCCGGCACACGCGAAGAGCTGGGCGCGGCGTGTCGCGTTTCATCGCGGCTTCAAGTTCACCACGAAGATTTTTCGCGGCTTCACGCATGACACAGCCGAAGTGAAGCCCGCCGACTTCGACGCGTTCCGCAGCTACCTCGATCCACTCGCCGGCGCCGGCTGCCTCGGGGCAATCCTTCTGCAGTTTCCCTGGAGCTTCAAGGACTCGCCAGAATCGCGCGACAAGCTCGCAGCGCTCTTTCGTCAATTTGTTGACTATCCGCAGGCGCTCGAAGTGCGCCACTCCACATTTCAGAACGACGCCTTCTTCTCGTTCCTGCGCGAGCACAACGTGTCGTGGGTGAACGTCGACCAGCCGCTCTTCCACGATTCGGTCAAGCCCGCGGCCACCGTGACGGGACCGGTCGCCTATGCGCGTCTGCATGGCCGCAACTATGAGAAGTGGTTCTCCCACGCCGAGTCGTGGGAGCGCTACAACTATCTCTATTCGAAGGAAGAGCTCGCGCCATGGGTCGAGCGCATCGATGAGATGTCGCAGCAGCGCGAGACGTACGTCATCACCAACAACCACTTCCGCGGACAGGCGATCATCAACGCGGTCGACCTCAAGCGATCGCTCGGGCAGGAGGCGAAACTTCCGGGGAGTCTTGGAGCTGACACCCCGCACGCCTGACCGGGAACGGGTGCGCGCTTTCGATACGATAGCGAACGAGCATGGAACGAAAGCGCCGCATCGTCGGAACCGCGGGACACATCGATCACGGCAAGACATCGCTCGTGAAAGCACTCACGGGCGTCGACACCGATCGTCTTCCCGAGGAGAAGAAGCGCGGCATCACGATCGACCTCGGGTTCGCGAGCTGGTTCACGGACGAGTACCAGATCGGCTTCATCGACGTGCCGGGACACGAGCGCTTCGTGAAGAACATGCTGGCCGGCGTCGGCGGCATCGACAGCGCGCTGCTCGTCGTCGCCGCGGATGAATCGATCAAGCCGCAGACCCGCGAGCACTTCGCGATCTGCAAGCTGCTCGGCATTCCGTCCGGCGTGGTCGCGATCACGAAATGCGATCTCGCCGACCGAGACATCATCGAGCTCGTGCGCCTCGAGATCGAGGAGCTCGTCGCCGGCAGTTTCCTCGCCGGCAAACCAATCATCCCCGTGAGCAGCACGCGCGGTGACGGCCTCGACGAGCTGCGTGCGGCGCTGCTCGCATCGGTGGCGAGCGTCGGCGACCGCGATGCCTCGACGCGCGTGTTCCGCCTTCCGATCGATCGCGTCTTCACGATGAAGGGCTTCGGCTCGGTCATCACCGGCACGTCGTACTCAGGACAGCTCGCGGTCGAAACCGAGATCGAGCTGCTTCCCGGCGGCCGCCGCAGCCGCGCACGCGCCATTCAAGTGCACGGCGAGCCGCGCGATCACGCCTCGGCCGGCGAGCGCACGTCCGTCAATCTTCCCGACATCGCGCATGAAGACATCGAGCGCGGACAGCAGATCGTGCTTCCCGACACGCTGCGAACCTCCTCGGTGATCACCGCGCAACTCGATCTGCTCGAAGATTCAAAACCGCTGCGGGACCAGACGCGCATCCGCTTCCACCATCTCGCGTCGGAACTGCTCGGCACGATCCGCTTCGTCGACGAAACGGCGGAGCTGAAGCCGGGACAGCGCGCCTACGTGCAGATCCGCCTGGAGTCTCCGGTCGTCGCGGTCGCCGGTGATCGCTTCGTCATCCGCCGCTATTCACCGGCGTTGACGATTGGCGGCGGCACGATCCTCGACGCGCACCTGCCGAAGCTGAGCCGCGGAACGCGCACGGAACTGCTCGATGCGCTGGCGGGCGGCTCGCTGATCGAGCGCGTCGCGCTGATGGCGAAGCTCGACGGCCTGCGCGGACTCGACATCGCGGAAGTGCAGGCGCGAACCGGCATCCGCCTCGCCACCCTCAGGAAGGAACTGCGCAACATGCCCTCCCTCGCCGTCGCAGGCGAGGGGAAGTGGATTCACAACGATGTTGTCGCCGACTTCCGGCGCCGCGCGATCGAGTTTCTCGATCACTACTTCAAGACGAACAAGCTCGCGCTCAATGTGCCCAAGTCGGAGTTCGTCCAGAAGCTGATTCCGCGCGGCACCGATCCGGCGATCATCAACCATCTGCTGATGGATCTGCAGCGCGAGAAGATCGTGCTCGTCGCCGGCGATGCGCTCGACATCCCCGGACGCGCCAAGCGCCTGAGCGGCGAAGAGGGCGAGCTCGCGAAGACGATCGAAAAGAGATTCGGCGATGCCGCGCTCGCGCCGCCGCCCGTGTCCGAACTGATCAAAACCATTCATTCGAAGCCGAAGGTGATCGAGGGAGTCATCAGCTATCTCGTGAAGCAGGGCGTCCTCGTGCGCATCGCGGATGGCGTGTATCTGCATCGCGACGCTCTCGCCGCAGCGCGCGCGCGGATCGGCGAGAAAAAGGGAGAGACGATCGACGTCGGGCAATTCAAGGAGTTCTTCGGATTGTCGCGGAAGATTGCGATCCCGCTTCTCGAGCAATTCGATCGCGAAGGGATCACGAAGAGGATCGGCGATTCGCGCAAGGTGATGTAGGACACATCACTGCTTCCGATATCCCGCCGGCACCTGGAACCACGACGCCGGCACATCCTTCTGTTCGATCTTCTCCACCACGCGATCGACGACCATCTTCCTCTCGCTGAACGGCAGCTCCGCATGCTCCGCGAGCGGATAGCCCTGCAATTTGAGCAGAGCTTCATCGACGCTCCGCGCCACGCCGGCGGCCGGCGATGGTGCAGGCTCGCTGGCGCGCATGAACGCAAAGAGCTGCGCAGGGATCGGGCACTTCTCTGCAATCCACAGCTCGCGCATGTAGCCGCCCATGCGCACGACCGCCCTTCTCGTCTGATATCCGGTCACGCTGCGCGATTCATTCGTCGCCGCCCATTGCGCGGACGGGAGCTCGGGTGCAGCCGGCTTCGCGTACGCGTCGCGATGCTCTTTCCGCAGCGCGGCAATCGTGGCGGTGCGATAGCTGCGCGTGATGTCGTCGACGAACGTGACCTCTTCCTTCTTCAGATCGAACAGGCGCCACGAATCGACCTCGTCACCGCTGCGCGCGAGGTTGTTCGCGATCATGAGCGCGTGGACGTAACTCCTGTTCTCCGGCTGAATGGTGGTGCGAATCGTGACGACCGTCGCCCGCACCTGCGGCTCGCCCGTTTTCTTCGAAGCCGGAGCCGCTCGCTGACAGGAGATCGCGATCGCGACGATGGTGAGTATCAATCCTTGGCGTCGTACCAACTTCTACCCCACCGCACGTCCACCGCGAGCGGCACGGCCAGCGGATGGATCTTCTCCATCGTCTCTTTCACGATCCCCGCCACGTCGGCTGCGCCTGCCTCCGGCGTCTCGATCACGATTTCGTCATGGACCGTGAGCAACATGCGCGACCTGCCGCCGGTCTCGCGCTGCAGGCGCTGCTCGAGCGCGATCATCGCCAGCTTCAACAGATCCGCCGCCGTCCCCTGAATCGGTGCATTCGTCGCCATCCGTTCCGCATTGCCGCGCACCGTGAACGAGCGGTTGTGAATCTCGGGGATGTAGCGCACACGGCCGAACAGCGTCGTCACCTTGCCCGTGGCGCGCGCCTCTTCCAGCGTCCTGTCCAGATAGCCCTGGATCTTCGGATAGCGCGCGAAGTACGCCTCGATCCACTCCTTCGCCTGCGCCGTGGAGATGTTCAGCTCGTTCGACAGACGGAAGGCCGACATGCCGTACAGCACGCCGAAGTTGATCGTCTTCGCCGCACGCCGCTGATCGTGCGTCAGCTCCTCTTCGGTGACGCCGAACATCTTCGCCGCGGTCGCGCGATGGATATCGGCGCCGCGCCGGAATGTCTCGATGAGCGACTCGTCTCCGGAGATGTGCGCGAGGATGCGCAGCTCGACCTGCGAGTAGTCGGCAGAGACGAGCACGTGGCCATCGTCGGCGACGAACGCCTTGCGGATCTCGCGGCCGAGCTCTGTGCGGATCGGAATGTTCTGCAGATTCGGATCCGACGATGAGAGGCGTCCCGTCGCCGCGACTGCCTGATTGAACGACGTGTGCACCCTCCCGTCGCTCGCGACGAGCTGCGGAAGCGCATCGATGTACGTCGACTTCAGCTTGTGCAGCTCGCGATGCTGCAGGATGAGCTGCGGAACCGCAAAGCCATGCGACGCGAGCTCCTGCAGCACTTCGACCGACGTCGAGAAGGCCTTCGTCCCCTTCGTCTTCTTGATGACGGGATAGTTCAGCTTCTCGAACAGGATGTGTCCGAGCTGCTGCGGCGAGTTGATGTTGAACTCCATCCCCGCCTCGGCATAGATCTTCTTCTCGAGTTCGGCGAGCTGCACGCCCATCGTCGCGGACATCGTGCGCAGCAGCGCCACATCGATACGGATGCCGCGTTCTTCCATCGCCGCGAGCACCGGCATCAGCGGCATCTCGATCGTGTCGTAGATCGTTCGCAGCTCGTTCTTCAGCTCCGGCTCGAAGACCTCGCGCAGCGCGAGCGCGATGTCGGATTTCTCGCCGAGGTACTGGGTGTAGGGGGCGACTTCGTGATCGGCGGCGAACAGCGGCGCGGTCTTCGCGAGATCCTTGCGCGTCAGCACGTCCAGCTTCAGGCGGTCGCGCGCGACGTTTCCGAGCTCGTGCGACGGAAGGCCGGGGTTGATGACGTACGACATCAGCATCGTGTCGGCCCATCTCTCGGGTGCGGGCCACCCTGCCGCATGCAGACGCCGCAACTGGCTCTTCGCATCATGCGCGACGAAGAGGCGGCCGGACTCGAAGAGCTCGCGAAGCGCGGCGGCGGCGTCCGCGTTGTTGAAGGCGACGAGGAGCGCCTCGCCGCGCTTCACCGAGAGCGCCGCGCCGAGATCAGGCTCGATCCAGATTGCGATCGCCTCCGCGTCGCGTGCGAATCCGCGGACATCCTCACCGCGTTCCGCGATGCGAAACTCGCGTTCGACCGGCGGCGCCTCGGGCAGATACTCCTGCATGAGCGACGCGAACTCCAGGCGCGAGAAGACGTCGTGCAGCTTCGCGCGATCCGGCTCGCCGAGGCGGAGAGTGTCGAAATCGAGCTCGTACTCGAGGTCGCACTTGATGCGCGCGAGCTCGCGCGAAAGATACGCCTTCTCTCTGTTCTCCTCGAGCTTCTTGCGCTGCGCAGGTTTCAGCTTGTCGAGATTCTCGTAGACGCCGTCGAGCGAACCGTATTCGGCGATCAGCGCCTTCGCACCTTTCTCGCCGATGCCCGGAACGCCCGGGATGTTGTCGATCGCGTCGCCCCAGATGGCCATGACATCGACGACCTTCTCTGGCGGAAGTCCGAACGTTTCTTCCACTCCCTTCGCGTCGTAGAGCAGTTCGCGGCCTGTGTGGTAGAGGCTGATGCCATCTCCGACGAGCTGAAAAAAGTCTTTGTCCGATGTGGCGATGACCACGTCGTAACCGCGATCGCGCGCGGTGCAGGCGATCGAGCCGATCAGGTCGTCCGCTTCCCAATCCTCGACGCCGATGGTCGGAATGCGGAAGCCCTCGAGCACTTCGTTGACGAAGGGAAGCTGAATGGAAAGATCGTCGGGCATCGGCCGGCGATCCTTCTTGTAATCCTCGAACGCTTCATGCCGCGCCTTGGCCGAACCGATGTCGAACGCAACTGCGATGTAATCGGGCTGATGGTCCTTGAGGAGCTTGCGCAGCGTGGTGGTGAACCCGTACACGGCGTTCGTCGCCATTCCGGAGGAGTTCGTCAGATTGCGGATCGCGAAGTAGGAGCGATAGACGTTGTTGGAGCCGTCGATGAGGAACAGCTTCGGGCGTTTGGTCGGCACGGGTGGGGATTGTATGGGACGAATGGGACCTATAGGACCTATGGGACCTATGCGAGGAACGCTTGAATTCCACCTATGGGTCCCATAGGTCCTATAGGTCCCATTCTCCCATCCCCTTAAAACACTTGCGGAGCCTTTCGGCTCCGCGCGTGCTACTACTGAGAAGGGGGTTGGACCGCTGCGGCCATCGTGGCAGGGTTCAAGGAAGCTAAGTGATTAATCGTCCAAAATCGGTCCAATAGTTTAGGAAGGAGCCCGCAGCGGCCACTAGACGCGAGCTAGTAAGGTTGGACTCGCGTCGCGGTTCCGAATCTCTGGTCAGAACCATATTCATCGTGCTACCTCCCATTGCGGGATTTGCGCCAACTTACCGAGTTGCCATTCTCGACTGTACTTTTTCGCTCCATCCGGATCGATTTGTTCTCGCAAACCATACATACTTCAGAACTTAACCTGGCCTCTGCCACGGCACGTACCTCCCAGTCCCGCCTGTTGAGGTCGGCAAGATTTGCCGACTCTGGCTTCCTCGTTGCAATTCTGTCCACCCCATGAAGGTAACCTCGTGCCTCCTGCCGCTCTGTCTCATCCTGATTGCACCTGCCGTGCTCGCCGATGGCTGGAGCGTGGGCGCCGGAACCGGGCCGTTCGTGTTCGGCAAGTTCGTCTCCCGCACGTCGCGCATCGCGACCGAGACGTCCGTCAGCACCACCACACTCCGCCTGACCGCGGCAACACGGCCCGGGCTCGCTGTCGACCTCGAGCGCAGCTTCAGCGAGCGTTGGGCCGCGCGGCTGGAAGGCACGTTCACGGAGTCGAAGCTCTCCGTGCGTGGATCCGGCTCCGGCGTCCACCTCGACGCCGGGCGGATGAACGTCACCTCCTGGGCGCTTCCGGTCGTCTTCACGGTCAATCCTCACGGAAGCATCAACCTCCAGATCTTCGGCGGTCCGGCGTTCGCGCAGTATCACATCCATGCGGCGTCTAACGGTTCGCTGCAGCCGTTCAACGGCTCGCGCGGCCGCGGCGGCGCAATGGCCGGGGCCGGCGTGCAATGGTGGATGAATCGCTCGCTCGCCATCGAAGCGAAGGCGCAGGACATCGTCACGGCCTCTCCGTTCGAGCGCGGCGACTTCCCGGCGAATACCACCGGTCTCGAGATCGCGAAGCCGCACAACGTACACACGACGCTCGGCATCCGATGGAGGCACTAGAATGCGCGCTTCATGAAGACACGCGACGAAGCTCTCGCTCTCCTTCACGAGTACACGAAGACCGACTCTCTCCGAAAGCACGCGCTGGCCGTCGAGCAGGCGATGAAAGCGTGCGCTCTCCGTTTCGCGCCCGGCGAAGATCCGGTGCGCTGGGGCCTCTGCGGCATGCTCCACGATTTCGACTACGAGGCCTATCCCACGGCCGAACAGCATCCCTATGTCGGCTCGAAGATCCTCGAAGAGCACGGCTTCGACGAGGACTTCCGCACCGCGATCCTCGGCCACGCGCCCTACACGAATGTCCCCCGCACGACACCGATGGCGAAAGCGCTCTTCGCCTGCGACGAGCTCTGCGGATTTCTCGTCGCCTGCGCGCTCGTCCAGCCGTCGAAGAAACTCGCGGATGTGAAGCCTTCGTCGGTGAAGAAGAAGCTGAAGGACAAGGCGTTCGCGCGCAGCGTCAGCCGTGAGGACATCTACAACGGCGTCGCCGAGCTGGGCGTCGATCTCGAAGAGCACATCGCATTCGTGCGCGACGCGCTGCTCGAGATCGCGGATCAGATCGGCGTGTAGGACAAGCTCTCAGCCGGTCTGCGGAGGGACCACCTGTGAGGTCGTCCTGCACAACGCATTCAAGTCCGCGAGGAACTTCTCCAGCGGCAGCTTGTAGCCTTCACACAGTTCCGCGAGCGTTTCGCCGCTCGACCGCGAGCATCCGTTGCAGCCGCTCAGGCGGTATGCGGCGAAGACCCACCGCGCGTGCGGGTGGGTTGCGAACGCCTCGTCGACCGTCATCTGCGAATGAAAGGGCATGGCGGTTCCCGCAGGATAAAATGCCGCGCGTGAAAGTGCGCCTCCTTTTTTTCGCCGTCCTGCGCGACATCACCGGGCAGGATGAAGCCGAGCTCGAAGTCGAGGCCGGCACCCGGCCGCTCGATATCTGGCAGCGGCTGCGCGCCGAGCACGGACGACTCCGCGATTACGAGCAGCCGCCGATGACCGCGGTGAACGAGTCGTACGAGCCGCCCGATGTCGAGCTCCGTGACGGCGACGAGCTGGCATTCATTCCACCGGTGG